>Ga0268299_1001726_pt1 | contig 33658 bp, 28 predicted proteins | sample NOBtaG_FD_193484 | JGI IMG/M metagenome (GOLD analysis project Ga0268299, IMG submission 193484) | Activated sludge microbial communities from bioreactor in Nijmegen, Gelderland, Netherland - NOB reactor | ecosystem: Engineered > Bioreactor > Aerobic > Activated sludge | place: Netherlands... | reverse complement strand
TTTACCACCAGAAATTTACGCTTTAGCTAAAAATTTAAAGTGGATTCAATCAATGTGGGCAGGTGTAGAAAATCTGCTACCTGCTCCCATACCTTCAAATGTAATAATTACTAAACCTTGGGGAGTTTTTGGACAATATATTTGTGAGTATGTTTTTGGTTATATTCTAGCTAGCAAAATTAAATTACGTGAGCATTTAGCTGCACAGCTTGAGCAAAAATGGGAGCGTCATCCATTAGAACCAATCACAGGAAATTGTTTAGGTATTGCAGGAGTTGGAGATATTGGAGCAGAAATAGCTAGAATTGGCAAAAGTTTTGGTATGCAAACCTGGGGGCTAAATAGCGATGGTCGCCCACATCAATTTATTGATGAAATGTTCTCGCCTGATGAATTAAAGCTATTTGTTGCAGGTGTAGATTTTCTAGTGTTAATTCTTCCTGCAACAAAACAGACCTTAGAAATGTTTGGACACGAAGTTTTCCAACATATGAAACCTAATGCATGGCTAATTAATGTTGGCCGCGGAGCATTAATTAATGATGCTGCTTTAATAGAAGCATTAAAACATAATCGCATTGCTGGAGCAGTCTTAGATGTTTTTCATCAAGAACCTTTGCCAGTTTCACACCCATTTTGGAAATTACCTAATTGCATAATTACACCTCATGTAGGAGGCCCTAGCCTACCAAGTGACATTACTAAATGTTTTATAACTAATTTTCATCTTTACTGGGCAGGTAAACCGCTACTTGGGCAAATTAACCAAGAAAAAGGCTATTAATTAATATAACCAAATATTCGCTTGTATTTTGCAAGTCTTTTCTATACTATTAATTTTAGTTTTACTAAGTATTTTTCTGAAAGGACTTAAAATATGAATGGACAATATCCTGCTCCTTACAATAATCAACAACCTATGTCTTTACATCCTTCTTTTCGCCTTAATCAATATTTAGTAAGAAAAAAAATCTTTTCTTTTTTAGGTGGTGCTTTTCATATCTTTGATTCTAATGGACAAGTAATGTTTTACTCTAAACAGAAAGCTTTTAAGTTAAAAGAAGATATTCGTATTTATACGGGCGAAGATATGACCACCGAGCTTATAACTATAAAAGCAAGGCAAATGCTAGATTTTTCTGCAACTTATGATGTTTTTGACACCATAAATAATCAAAAAGTAGGAGCATTAAAACGCCAAGGATTTGCTTCTTTAGTTCGTGACAAATGGACAATTCTAAATGCTAATGATCAAGAAATAGGGATAATTGAAGAAGAAAATTTGCTACTTGGGTTAGTTAGAAGGTTTATAACTAATTTAATTCCACAAACTTACAAAGGAACAATAAACAATGCTTTAGTTTGTGAATTTAAGCAAAACTTTAATCCTTTTGTAATTAAAATTTCGCTAGATTTTTCTCCTGATACAAATGGATGGCTAGATCGTCGTCTTGGAATTGCAGCATCTATTTTACTTTGCGCGGTTGAAGGTAAACAAGCATAAACAAGCATAAACAAGTATAGACTAAAGCAAATAGTTAGAGCTTAAAAAATCAAACCTTTTTAAGCTCTAATTATTTTTCTTGTTATTTTTCTACTAAAGAAATCTTCCAGTTATCATAATCATCCTTGGAAAATCTAAAATCTGCTTCTTTATCAAAAGTTACTTTTTCATTAGCTCTATTACCTATAAATTCCCTTTGAAAAGAACCTTTTACTTGAACTTTAACAGGCCAATACTTTTCTTGCTCATTAAAGCTACCTCGTTGTTTTATTTCAATACTTTCAATTTCAATATTAGTTGCTTTCATAGTATTAGAAACAATATTTCCTATTATGCCTTCTACTTTTGTTCCAACTACCCAGGCAGTGGGAAAATCTTTCTTTAACTCAGAGGTGACTAATAGTTTTGTTTCTTCATTTGTAGGCCCTGAACTACAAGCTATTTGCATCAAAGCTAAGAAAAAAACTAACACAATCATTTTTATTTTAATCATAAATATTTATAGCTCCTAGGAATAAAAAGTTAATAACAACGTTGTTATTTAATACAGCCATTTAATTGATTAGCCATTACTTCGGCAGATTGAAACCTTGATAGAGGATCCTTATATAAAGCCTGCATAATCACAGAAATAAGCTCTTTAGGTGTATCTTGGCGTAAAATTGCTATGGGTTTAGGCTCAGATTTTGTAATAGCTTCAATAATTTGAAAATAAGTTGAACCGTCAAAAGGTAACATTCCTGTAGTTATTTCATAAAGTACAATACCTAAAGAAAAAATATCTGAACGAGGATCTATTTTTTCAGTTCCGCTAGCTTGTTCTGGTGACATATAAGTAACAGTACCCATTAAAATCCCTGGCTCTGTAATATTGCTAATAGAATTAGAAAATCTTGGGTCAGAATTATTTGAATCTATATTTCTCACTTCGCTAAAAATACCTGGTTTAGCTAGTCCAAAATCTAGCATTTTTACCTGTCCTCGGTCATTAAGCAAAATATTAGAAGATTTAACATCCCGGTGAATTATTCCAAAAGAATGAGCTTCAGCTAAAGCTAGAGCAGATTGAGAACCAATGCTAGCAACTTCCTTAAAAGAAAAAGGCTTTATACGTAAACATTCTATCAAGGTTTTACCATGAACGTATTCCATAACCATATAAGGAATATCTTCTATTTCGCCAATTTCATAAACAGTTGCAATATTTGGATGGTTAAGCATTGAAGCTGTTTGAGCTTCGCGTAAAAAGCGACGACGGATGGCTTCATCACTTGCATAACGACTTTTTAAGAGTTTTATAGCAACAGGACGTTTTAAGGTTTGGTCACGAGCAAGCAAAACCTCTCCCATTCCACCTTTACCTAAAGTGCGCAAAATTTCAAAATGTCCTATTTGACCTTTTTGTTTTATTTTCTCAAGCAAGTCTTTTCCAGTATTTTTATTGATTGAGCCTCTTACCTTACGAAGATCTCCTTGGGTGATAGCTGGGTCAGTTGGTGGGATAACTTCATCGCTAGCAAAATATTCATCACTAAAATATTTTCCTGGAGGAGTTTCTGAAAATTTCCCTAGGTTGTTACTTGATGATTGATTTGGGGTAAAACGAGCTATAGCTGTAGCAAATAGGCGGGAAAATAGTCTTGAACTATTTCCTTCATCAATAAAATAACCTGCTCGGCGAAGTTCTTCAAAAACATGTTCACGGGCTTTAGATCTGGGCTGATTTTCAATAAAACAGTTAATTACTTCGCGCTCTGCATCTCCTATGTGTTCCCAAATATAGCGAAAATGTGTTCCTGCTTCATCCAGAAAACTTGTTTCTAATTGTTGGGGGTCTACTAAATTACCATTTTCTAAAATGTGGTCAAAATAAGTAGAACAAGCTATTTGAAGGAAAAAAGGAAAGTATCCAGCTAAAGAAAAAATATCTTTGCTAAAAGCTTCTAAAGCTATTCCTGCAACTTTAGAAGGCTCACGAATTAACGTCATAGCCTCTTCTTGAGTAAATGGACGTAAATAAATATTAGTAAAAATATTAAAAAATGGTGAATCTGCAATCTGGTCAGTATGACATAAAACCTGTAATTCTTTAGCTGATGAAGTAACATAAGCTAAGTCATAATTATTAGCAGCAGAACGAAGAAAAGAGAAAAAATCTAAGTTAAATACTTTATTTGCAGTAATTGCATCAAATTCATCAAAAAGCACAATTAATTTGTTTCGCCTTCTGTGTAAATCGGCAAAGACTCGACGAACAGAGTCAAAATCTGTGTTAGGAGTAATAATTGTTTCATTAGTAGCTTCACTTAATAAAGCTAAAAAGTCAGCAAAAAAACTTTCAATACTACTATAGCGTTTTTGCTGTAAATCCATAAAAACAAAAATATGGTTAGAGGAGCTATCTAATAGTTGATTTCTAGTTTCTAGGGCATAAATATAGTTTAGAAGTGAAGATTTACCTATTCTGCGTTCACCAACAATTGAAACTGATTGAGGACGTGAAGCACCTATACGGGAAAAAATTCTAGTAATTTCCTTACGCCGTCCATAAAATTGGGTTGTATCTCGGATTGCTACTCTATTTAAGTATGGATTTTTCATAATAATTTTCTAATGGTTTGCTCTATTTCCCCATAATGTTGACTAAGATTAACTTTAACCCAATAACAAGCTTCACTATTTATAAAATTAGCAATTAAGCATTTTCTATTAAAAGCTTGTTCATCGTCCAGGCTTTCTACACCATAACAAATATATTTTTCATGAATTTCAAGAAAATTTTCTGATGTCATAGTATGAGAAGTCCAGCGTTTTACCATATCTTTTATAACTTCCTAAATAACTACATTGTAAACAAAATTTTCTAATGTTTTATCTCTTAAAGCCCCAACGGGGCGACATATTTGTAGCGTAGGGTTTCAACCCTACGTATGATAATGAAATATTTACAGAGTCACGTAGTGACGACATAATTAATTTATTGAATTTGTTATATTTATTATACCGTCGCTGCGCGACTTTAATTATGTATAATCACTGTACCTAGGTCTTATGACCTAAGCTACAATTATTTCGTCACGCGCGTGACTTAAGATATTAAGAAAATATTAACTTATTTAGTTTAGTAATAACTATTTATAAAGTTCGCACTTCACGAACAACGCGCCAAATGCTATGACTTTTCTTAATCCAAAGCCGAAGTAAATCTATACGAAAATAAAAAGCTTCATCTCCTATTTTTTTAAGTACATCTACCCTAGCTAATTCTTCTAAAGTTAACCGAATTGTATCAGATGAAAGTCTAACAGGATAATTTTCTTTTTGAATAGCTTGAGTAATTTTACTAGCTGTAGCTGAATCATTATCAAATGTTAAAACTTCTGCAAGTAAAGACATCACTAATTTTTCATCATCGCTAAAGCCATCCCAAAAATAAATCATTTGAGGCAAAGGATTATCTACAATTTCATCAATAACTTGGCTAAGGTCAGATTTTAATAAATAATTTCGTTTTGCTTCATTTAGATAATCAACTATTGATTGGCAAATATATTGTGTATAAAAAGGTTGACCTGAAGTTAGCCGATAAATAGCATCTTGAACACCACGGCCAAAAACTATTTTATCTTTTACAGGTTCAGAAATTAAGCGTTTGCTATCCCGTTCACTTAAGAAAGTAACTTTACGGAATAAAGAATGTCGTAAAAATTCCCTCCAATATTTTCTTTCTCTTTCCTCTAGCCGTCGTGAGCCAGTAAAGACAAAAGAAAGCCGGTCATGATTATCAATTAAGCTAGCAAAAAAAGTAAAAATCTCTTTACTTAATTTCTTATCTTCTACCTTGGTTTCTAATAGCTCATATTCATCCATTAACAAAATTAAGCGACGCTCACCTATTTCTAAAAGAATTTTATCTAAAAAATCTAAAAATAAGTGATAAGCATTTTTAGTTGGGTCTGAAAAACGAAAATTATGTATTTCTTTAGTGCTAAAATTCTGCTCTAAAAAGCTAGGGTCATCTGCTTGTGCAACGGCTTCGCCAATAAGTCTAGCAATACGGCCAAAAAATTCATGTTCATTTGAAACAACCATTTCTTGTAAATCAATAAAAACAGGTATAAAACTTTCTCCTAGTCGGCCATTTAAGACCTGGTAAAGAATAGAGCTTTTGCCAGCGCGTCTTTCACCACATAAAACCAAAACTATTCCACCTTGTGCCGCGCCTTCTAACTTAATTTTCAAATAGTTAAAATCATCTTCTCGCCCAAAAAACATAGCTGGACTACGTATTGGATTTCCAACAATATAAGGGTTAGGTTCAATAGGAACAAAACTTGATAAACTTGCTGGTAGCACATATTCCCGGTTTTGATGTTGTCGAATTAAAAATATTGCTCCTGAAGCAAAAGAAAAAGTTAATCCTATTAATATATAAAACCAACTTTTTTTCCAAAATGGGAGGTCAATACGAATGGTTACTTTAACTGGTAAAGCATTAGTGCCATAGAGATCTCTATTAATAGCAAAAACTTCAAAAGTATGTTCTCCAGCAGGTAAATCATTAAATAAAGCTTCATTAACAGATTGTTTTGCTACTAAACGATAATCTTTAGCTTGATTGTTAATAATTATTCTATAAATAAAAGAAATTTCACCTAATGAACTAGTCCCAATCAATCGGAATTTGATGTTATGTTGACCTGAAGCAATATCATTATTAGTTACTGTAGCACCATTAACTTCAAGCTGACATTCAACATTAGGAATAGCTGAGCTAGGAAGATGTCTAGTGAGTCCTAAATCACTTGCAAACCAAATAGCACCAGTGTTGTCTTGAGTAATAACACGTATTTTATTTCCAACCACTCCATGTTGCTCACGAGTATAAGTATTAATTAAAGGAGGAATAGAAATATTAGTAGGACTAAAAAATTTTTTTACCTTACCATCAGATAGACCAAGCCAAAACATTTTGTCTCGATCCATAAAAATACACTGTACATCTTCGTTAAGGCTTAAAAATTGTCCTAAAGGAACAATTTTTTGCTCTTTAAATACTTCTATACCTTTAGCAGTTGCAAACCATAAAATATCTTGGCTTGGGCCCTCAGTAATCCAACGTACATCAATGCTTTCTAAAGAATCGTTTTGCCCAATTACAGTTAAATCATAAGTTGTTGGATCATAACGATATACACCACGATCGGTAGCAAACCAAAGCATTCTATTATTCTGTTGGAAAATTTGCCGTACTTCTGCGGTAATCTTTAAGGCTTCTGGAACAACCGCAGCAGGATAAACTTTTTCTGCTAGTTCGGTGTCAAAATGTGAAACTCCATTTTTAGTAGCTACCCATAAGGTATTATCTTGAACATCTTCACACAGATAACGAATATCACTACTAGCTAAACCTTGTTCTATACCTAGACGAGTCCATCTAGTAGCTTGTTTTCGGTATAAACCATTAGAAGTTGCAAACCATAAAACTCCATTTTTTTGCTGTAAAATATGGTAAACAATAACATTAGTAGGAATTTCATTAATACGCTTAAAGCTAACCCCATTAAAATAAATTAATCCTGCACCACTACCAACCCATAAAGCCCCTATTTGGTTAATATCTGGTAATAAACAATAAATATTATTTTCTAGTAATCCGCGACTAGTATTAAAACTAACAAAACTATAAAAATCTTGTTTTACAACACCATTTTCTGTTGCAAACCAAAGATTTCCTTCTTGGTCTGAAAGCAAGGCATTTACTTTATCTGTTGTTAATTGATCATCAACTTCATCTCGTTGTAAATCATAAACATAGACTTTTTTATCAATAGTGCTAATCCATAAATTACCTACACGGTCTTCTACTATAGATTTAAGTGGTTGAGTGAGTTCAGCCTTTTCTATAGTCAAAAAACTTTCGCCTGATAATTTTTTTAAGCCTACAGAAGTTAAAAACCAAATAGTAAAGCGGCTATCAATTAAAATAGCTTGGGTAGCTAAATCCATAATATTATTATCAATTATTAGTGGTTTTACTTTACCTTGTTCAATTTTTACTACTCCATTATCAGTCGCAACCCAGACAATATCTGTTTTTTTATCAATAGTTATACTATTAATTTTATCATTTGGCAGCCCATCTTTAACAGTATACTCACTAATAGAGTTATTAAAATATTTCACTAACCCTTGCTCAGTAGCAAACCATAAAGCACCTACACGATCTTCTATAATTACATTAACAACACGCCCATTTAAGATAGTTGTTGGTTCAATTTTATTACTTGAAGGAAGTTTTTTTCTTAAACCTTTAGTTGTAGCAATCCATAAAATTCCATTACGATCTTGAAAAATAGTCCTTATATCTTCATTAGCTAAAGGGGATAACTGCAATTCTTGATTATCAGACACTCGTATTTGTTCGCTATTTAGCTTAAATATTCCCTGATTAGTACCTAACCAAATAACTCCTGTTAAATGGTCTTGCCAAATGCTTTGGACTATATTGGAAGGTAGAAGTGGAGTTGTAAAACGCTCCTTTATTTTGTCACCAATTGGAATAGCTGAGGCTCTAGGCAGAACTACAGTACGTAAAATTGTTTTATTATCCGATGCAACATAAACACTTTCATCTACAATAATTTCAAATCCAGGCATTAAGACTGTTAATTGATAAATTCCTGTTTGAAGACGGCCAAAATAATAATCACCTTTTGGAGATTCAATAGCACGTTTTAATGTTCCATCTTGACTTTTTAAGGTGACAGTAGCATCAGACAATCTTTCTTGTAAGTTATCTAAAACTAAGACATGTAAAGAGCTTGGAACTAGCTTAAATATATAAGAAAAAGATTCTTCTTTATTGACTGGAACAATTTCCGTTTGGGTACGAAATCCATCTAAGCTAACAGTAACGCTATATTGTCCAATTTTGGAAAGATTAACTGTAAAAGCACCTTCAGAATTAGTTAATAAAGTTTGAACTGTTGCACCATCTAAAGAAATATAAACTGTTGCGCCTGCTTGAGGTTGTTCATTTTCGTTAACAACTTTGCCTTGTAGGATTGTTCCTGTTTGAAACAAGGTTAGTCTATTAGCATTAACAGGTAAAATTACTATACTAAATAGAAAATTAGTTAGAGAAAAAAAGAGTGTTAGAAACAAAAATAGCTTTAGTAAATTTTTAAGTTTAGGTTGTAAATAATTATTATTAGATAGTTTAATAAACAGCATGTTTTATATTGTTTTCCAAAAAATTAGTTTTGTTTTTCCAAAAAAGACCATAAAAAGATTTTGGGTAAACTAAAGGCTTATTTCTAACATATTTATACCATTTATCTTGCCACTCAATAACTAAATCATTTGCATTTTTATTATTTTCTAACATCTGTTTTTCTACCTGATTACGAGTTTGCAGAAATTCGTCACGTTTTTCATCATTAAACAGAAAATACCTGTGAATAGATTCATGTTTTTGCCATAGTGTTGGTACTAGCCAATCTTTTTCTAAACTTAAAACTCCAAAATCTTTTGTGTAATCAAAGTTTACTGGCTTAAAAACAGATAAACAAGGTGCAGATGTACCAGTAAAAAAATACTGTTGATTAGTAATATTAGCTACCAAAGAACCACAGGTTTGACCACGACGAACATAACCACAAGCATGCATACAAACGTCTTTATTGCTACGCTGAAAATGGCTATTACCTGTTTGAGAGTGTGTACGTAGCCCATTAAATAAGTCAATGACAGAAATAGAAGTTTGATTTAGCAGATTTGATAAAGTGCAATAACTAGTATTTAAGCGTTGTTTGGAACCGCTAAAATAGGTTAAAAACCAAGTACTAAAGGTTTTAGCAAAATTAAATTCTCCTGTTTTATATAAACCTTGTTTTTTAGCAAAATCCTGTAAACCTTTAGATTGACGGTCAAAATCACTCTCAATAGTAATACAATTAGAAATAGCAGCAAATTTATCTACTTTTTTTGCTACCCAATGGCGGTTAGCTGTTTCTAACACCCAAGCATTTTTATTATCAGCAATTATAAAACTATTATCATAGGAAAAGCTTTTGTCTTGATAGCCACAAATACCACCTTGACCATATTTTTCTAAATGCTCAGTAATAACAAATAATGCTTCTTCCACGGTGGCAGCACGTTCTAGGGCAAGTCTTACTAAATCCATTCCTATTAACCCATTTGTCTTGTCATGAACTTTAGTAAATACTGCTTGGTTGCCAATTACAAGCCCTTGATCATTAACTCCCATTTCTGCTCCCCAAGTCCAAAAAGGCTTGCTTAAAATAACTCCAAAACGCTTTTTTGTTTCTGGGATACTTAAATAAGTTGTTCTTAAATTAGGAGTTGTACTATTTTCTATTGGCGGAATACGTACAACTAATTGCATTTCCGTTGGTTCACGATCACTATTTTTAGCAAAAAAAACAGTATTATTTTTTCTAATTATTTGAGTATCACACATAAATGATTACTATAGCTGTAGGTATAAATGTAGTTATAGTTATTACTTTAACATAAAGATTTATAATTATTTTGTTTCCTATAATATAGAAAAATATAGGTTTATTAAAGTAGTTAAAATCATAAAAAACTATAGCACCATATTCTAGTGATAGAACATAGTGCTATAGTAAAAAGCATTTTATTTATTAAAATTTATTTTTTCCACTCAATAGGAAATAGTTTGCCTGCTTTTTGAGCAGAAATTTCTATTCCTAATAAATCAGCAGCCTTTACAAAAGCAGGATCACAAGAACTAGCTATATCTTTGGCTGTTGGTAGTATAATTTCATCTGGTGTTACTCCAATATGTTCTAAGCTCTTACCATCAGCCATAATTAAGTCAGCATCCGTAATGCTAGCACCATAAAAAACTACTACATCCATACCTAATTGAAAATTCTTGCTTCTACTTCTCATAACAGAACCAGAACTTAAATCACCTACAACTTTTCCTCTTTTTTCTAGTTGTAGGACTTTAGCAAAAACTTCTGCTGCTGATCCAGAATCAGAGTCAATTAAAACAACAATATCGCCCTTAAAAGTGTTTTTTCCTCTAGTTTTAGCAACAATTGGTTTGGTTTCTTTACGCCGTTGTATAGTTCCTACTTTAACATCATGGTCAAAACAATGTCCGATTAATCTTAGTAACATTACTTCATATCCACCAGGATTTCCTCTTAAATCTAAGATTAAAGACTTACTTTTCTTAATTTTATTCATCATATCGTCAACTTGCTCTTCAGGCATGTTAAATTCAGGCATTTTCCAAACAAAAACATCTTTATCATCATAATAAACATGCCGGTTTAAGTAGCGATCATTTTCACCTTGACGAATCAAATCATAAATATCTGCACTTTCATCATCGACTAAATCAAGTCTCTGTTTATTTTGGGTTACTTTAGCCATGATTTCTAAATCTCGGCTCTTTCCTTCAAGATCAAGTAAACTTAATTTCAGCCCCGGCTGAGGTCGTAGAGTATTAAAAAGATATCTAATCTTCCACATAGTTTGTCTAGTAACTGGATAACCATTAATAGCTTGTATTTGATCCCCTGCTTTTAGCCCTTTTGTTTCAGCATCGCTTCCAGGACGCACAGAATTAACAAAACATTTATCCCCTACAACTAACATTTTCCAACCATAATCTACATCTATACTTCTACTAGGTGGGATAAAAAAAGTGTGGGAATCATTAAAATCTAGTAGGACTTGAGCCACAATTCCAACAATTTGCCCAAAAGAAGTAGCTTGTTTTACTTTTTCTTCTGCTTCCTTAAATCTAACATCTAAATTGATATTATGAAAATTAGGATCATAGTAATTTTTCTTAATCTCATCTTTGAGAATTTTTAGCATTGTTACGCCACGTTCTTTATCATATGGGCCAAGTTGCTGAGCATTAACAACTTGAAATAGCCCTAAAGTTAATAAAATAGCAAAACATAAATTTAACCACTTAGCAGAAAACTTTTTAGACATAAGCTAGCTTCTCCTTGTAAACTATTTTTATTTATTTAGTATTTTGGGGTTAAAACTCTAAGTTTCTATTTACATATAAATGCTAAAACATTATAAAACCCGTCAAACTTTTTCCAGATTTCTCCTAAAATAAGAAATTTTTGGTTTTAATATTGTTATTAATGCTTTTTATTAATAATTTTAAGCTAGCTAAAATAAGTTAATTTATTAGGACGTGATAATACTATAACGCTGGTAAAATAGCTATAGAATAAATTTTAAAGTTTTATTTATTTTAAAGAAAAGAGAAAATTTTGTTAATGTAAGCAGTAAGATATAAGCTGTTGTTTTAGATATAATTGAGTGAGATTAATTAAACTAATTTAGTAGAAATTTTACTTTAACTTATTGCTTTATTTAGAAGTTTACCTTAATTCTTCTTTATTAACTTTATCAATATCATTGCCTATAGTGAAATAGCTTATTGCTCCAGGTAAACTAATCAATATATTTATCGCTAACCATAAAAAAGCGACTAAAGCAGCAGCACTTTTAGCAAAATCTTTGTCTATTCCTTCAGCCGTATAAACATTGGTAAGCAAATAAACAAAAGCTACTTCTCTAGTTCCAAGACCGCCTGGAGAAATTGGAAGCGCGCTAACAAGTAAAACTATAGGAACAACAACAAATACAGTACCAGCAGACACATTAGCCCCAACAGACAAAGAAAGTTGTTGAACAGCTAAAATAGCAAAACATTGAGAGACAACCGAAAGTAGTAGCGAACTACCAAAAGTATAGTAGTTTTTTACAAAATCTTTTGTTAATTGGCTTAATTCCCGAATTTTAGCAGGCCAATGTTCTTTTTTATATTTCTCTAAAATGATGTGATATTTTTGTAGAAGCTTTGCGACTAACTCAGAAAAAAACAGTGTTACTATTCCACCGCTAATAAATGCTAGCAAAATCCCCCAGGTTGCAAACTTTAAGTTTCTATTGAAATCATCTGATGGAAGCGAAAGTGCGGCTAAAGAAGCCATAAATAGCATAACCAATAAACCAACATATCTATCTAAAACTACAGATAACAAAGATTCATGCTTTTTTTGACCTTGTTTAGCTAAATAAAAGGCTTTAACAACATCCCCACCCATTGAAGGAAGCAAATTATTACAAAACATCCCTAAAAAATGTAGCTTAAAAAAATATGGAAATACAATATTAATACCTAAAGAACTTGATAAAATCTGCCAACGTTTGATCCCAAAAATTTGGGCTATAAAGACAAAAGTAAATGATATAAGTAGATAGTAGCGATTTGCCGATAATATTTTATTAAGGGCTTCCTTAGAATCTAGTCCTGTCCAATGAATAACAAAAACCAATAACCCTAACCCAAACAAAAACTTAACAGCTTTAATAATATTTTCTTGCATCTTCTTATCTTCGCTTTTGCCTTCTTCTACAAAATTGGTTGTCATTATAAAACTCTCTTGACTTACTAAACAATAAAACTAAGCTTAAAGGCTAATAGGAATGTAGTTTAGTAAAAGCCATTTTAGCTTATAAGATTAAAAACTATGAGAGGAATAAGAAATTGTTCTAGCTTATATTTATTATGCCAATTTGTTATAGAATTTTTAATTTATAGCTATCTTGAACGTGGATGAAACTTTTCATAAATGGACTTAATTCTTTCATTTGCAACATAGTTAATATCTGCTGCTTTTGCTTTTTCTTCTTGTTCTAACATTTCTATAGACGTGTTATCTGCCCCATGTTCAAGTAGATGTGTCGCAAAAGTATGACGTAACATATGAGGGGTAATATGACCTAAGCCAGCTTTTTCTCCATAATTAACAATTATTCTCCAAAACTGTTGTCTAGTCACTTCATCGCCATAATTATTAATAAAAAGCAAATCAGAATGTTTTTCTCTTAAAAGCCTTTGTCTAGCAACTAAATATTTAGACAAAATTTCAATCACTTTGTTATCTAAAACAATATCTTTTGAATTATTGTTTCTTCCTAAATAAGTTAAAGTGTTATTTGATAAATTAATATCTGTTAATTTAATTAAAATTAATTCAGAAACTCTAATTCCTGTCACATAAAGCAAATTTAGCATTGCTAAATCTCTAATTCCATCATCAGCAAGTGGATCTGCAATAGAAAAAAGCTTGTCTATTTCATCTTTATTAAGGAATTTTGGCATAGTTTGCCAAGCTTTAGGCAACTCTAAATTAATTGTTGGGTTATGATGCAAATAATTTTTATTTGTTAAAAATTGATAAAATAAACTTACTACACTTAAAACACTAACAGCTTTACTAGTATTATTTTTTTGTATTTGTCTTAAATATTGAGCTACTTCTTTTTTATCTAAAGTTAGAAGAGATTTATTTTTTGTTTGTGCAAACTCCTCTAAGCTAGTTAAGTCTATTTGGTAGTCATCAATTTTTTGAGTAGATAAATTTTGTTCTTTAGTTAAAAATTCTAAAAACTCTTTTACAATATTTGCTGGAATCAATGTCATAATTTTATTTTCTCCTAAAATGTTTCACGTAAAACATCTAAACTTTTACTTTAATAAATATAATGGATTTATTGCATAACATAGTAGTTATAGTTAAAATCTAACTTTAGGGTAGCCTATCTTGACCTAAGAAATATGTTTAATTAGACTTATGCTGGTTATTAGGTTATATTAAACTCAGTTATCAGACTATAGTTTATTTTGCCGTTATTTTCAATTAATTTGAATGGATTTCTTATTATTATGCCTGTTAAAGTAGAAAATTTTTCCACCATAAAAGCCCCTACAAATTTAGAAGTATTGATTAATCAAGTATTTGATACTGTTCCAAAAGAACATACACGAGGAATTAGTAAAGTAGTAATTGTAGATGAAATAAAAGACCCAAGACTTGCAGCAATTACAAAAGATCCTCAACCTGTGTTGTATCATCCAAAAACTCCTGCTAATCAAGCATTTATTGAAATAGCAATGAGCTTTTTTCTCTCACAAAAAGAAAATTTTATCAAACGTCTAGCAGCTAAACTAAATTTTAAGGCTAATATAGCAGGAGCTTTACTTGCAATCATTGGGCAGCACTATCATATTTCCTATGCGTATGGAGTCAAGAAAGGAAAAATGACTCAATTTGAACCACAAGTTAGAGCTTATGTAGAAAAGCACTTTGTCACATGGCGGGATAATAATGCTGGTTATCGTACAAAACTCTTTAAGCCCTTTGAACCTTATATTAAACGGCTAGACAAATGGATTAAGAAAAAAGTTTTAGATAACCAAAAAGCTCAAAAAGCTAGTAAGAAAATAATTTAAGATATAAATCAAAAGTTAATAAAATTGTATTAGCTACCAGCCCCAGGATCCCGGCCCGCCCTTAAATGGCCCAACTATATCAGATGTAATCCATCCACCATAGAAATTACCTGGTTGAGGTGTAACTAATTCTCCCTCAACCAAACAAGCATCCATTGGATGAGCATAAAAAGCCAAATGGTCTTTTATAACTTCAAATCTATTTGTAGGTTTAGGATAGCTCCATGCCACTTTTTCTAGCCTTTTACCATTTACCTCTAAAGAGTAATAAATAGCTTCTCCCTTCCATTCACAAAAACTACTTCCAGAACTAATAAATAAATATTGCATTAAAATATCTGTTTGAGGTATGTAATAAACTGGTGGATGGCTAGTTTCTAAAACACGTTTAGCATTACTGCTATTAACAATAGTAACTTTATTAAAAATAATTTTTATTTCTTTTTTAGTTATCTCAACTCTAGGAGGTCTGGGATAATCCCAAACAGATTCCTGCCCTGGTTTTGGTTCAACCTTGTTTGGACGATACATAATTATTCATCTGTTTGGGAAAGCTCAGATTCAACTTTGGCTTTTAGTTGTTCCAAAGCTGTAATTATCGCTCTTTGAACTTCTACTAACTCAACTTGAGTGCGACGAAACTTAACTTCTAAAGTAAATTCCTTGCCTGTAGGTTGAAATCGATAATTAAAAGGTTTAGGACGACCCTTTTGAGTAGTTTTAGCTGCTTTACGGACTTGATCTCTAGTTAAGCCTTGTCGCTGAATTTTTTGAATTAATTCTTTCATTGCTTCAATATCAGGCTGCCTAACTACTTGTAATAACATAGCTTTAGAAGTAATGTCGGCTAGCCGACATAGTTCTTTAATCTCTGCTGGCATAGCAACTAAAGATAAAGATTCCGTGACAGAAGTTCGAGACTTACCTATTTTTTGGGCTATTTCTTCATGTGTATAACCAAAACGATCAGCCAAAGCTTGAAATCCTTCTGCTTCTTCAAATGGAGTTAAGTCTTTTCGTTGTAAATTTTCAATTAAAGCTATTTCTGCTACTGCTCTATCATCTACATCCATTTCAATGCAAGGTAGTTCTTTTAACCCAGCAGCAATACTAGCACGATAGCGACGCTCACCAGAAATAATCATAAAACGTCCTCCAACTTGAGAAGGACGAACTAAAATAGGTTCTAAAACCCCTTTTTCTTTAATAGAAGCTATAAGGTCTTCTAAATTTCCAATATCAATACGGGGTTGTTTTGGATTGGTTTCTAATCGGTCAATAGGAATCATTCGACCAACAGGCGCGCCACTACGGGCAGCAAGTTCTTCAACATAATGTACATCGTGCCGCATCTTTAAGGTTGCAGGCAGCCCTCTTTTTGTTGTCATTTATTTATAATCTCCAGATTTGTCCTATTTGCTTTTTGCTACAGCTACAGAAAATCCTACACGTTCTAGTATTTCCTCACAAAGACTTTTGTATTCTATTGCTCCACTAGACTGTGGGGCAAATGAAAAAATCGGTTCCTTGTAAGCTGGACTTTCTTCTAAACGAACAGATTTTGTTATTACAGTTTTAAATACTTTATCTCCAAATACTTGGCAAATTTGATCATGAATATCTTTTGCTAAAGTAGTCCGTTTATCATGCAAAGTTATTACGACTCCAAGCATTTGTAAATTAGGATTTGGTCGTGCTTTGATCTTCTCCATTGTTTCAAGTAAATCATCTGTCCCTTCTAAAGCAAAATAAGAAGATTGTATAGGAATGACTAAATGCGTAGAAGCAACTAAGGCATTAACAGTAATCAATCCTAAAGTTGGTGGGGTATCAATAACAATAAAATCATATTTATTTTTTACATTTTCTAACTTATCCTTTAAGCGAAAAGGGGCATCAAACTCACCTACTAGCTTACTTTCAATTTTAGCTAAACTAATTCGCGCTGGCATTACATCTAACCCAGGTATTTTACTTTGGACAATTACATCATCAGCAGAAGTGTTTTCTATTAAAAAATCATAAATAGAAGCCCCAAATTGGTCAAAATCCAAATAAGTTAAAGTGCTATTAGCTTGTGGGTCAAGATCTAAAAGCATTACTCGTTTTCCTTGATTAGCAAGTCCAGCAGCAACATTAATTGATGTGGTAGTTTTGCCAATTCCACCTTTTTGGTTTGCAATAGTTAAAATTATTGTTTGTGTTGACATATAAATTCCATTACTAAGCAATTTGTTAAGTTTAATAAAACTAAACTTGGCTACATTTTATATTTATTCATATCGCTATCATCTATTTCATCAGGCCATTCTACTTCTTCTTCCTCTTTCTCCATCTCATCTTCAATATCAGATAAAGAAGTTTTTTCCGAAACCGTATTACGAGAATTTTTTATTACTTCTTCATTAACATAAATAGGACAATCACTACGTAGTGCTAAAGCAATAGCATCTGAAGGACGAGAATCTAAAAATACAGTGCTTTCTCCTGACATTAGTTCAATCACTGCATAAAAAACATTATCTACCAGACTAGTAATAACTATTCGTTGCACACGTGCGCCCATCTGTTCAATAACATTTTTTAGCAAGTCATGAGTCATTGGTCTTTGAGGAGCAATTTTTTCTATTTCTAAAGCAATAGCATTAGCTTCATAAGCACCAACCCAGATCGGCAACAAAGTATCACTGTTTATATCCTTTAATATAACTATTGGAGTATTTGCCGAAGGGTCAATCATCAGACCGCGTATTTTCATTTCTATTTCCATAATTGTTCCTCTAATACAACTTAAATTTAAGCTATCCAATCACCAATTAAGCTATTAGGTGTAGCTGATGTAATACGCACTTTTACCAGTTTTCCAATTAACTCTATTGGAGCAATAAAATTTACTACCTTATTACAAGAGCTATGCCCAGCTAATTGACTTTCCCCACGAGCAGCTTTTCCTTCTACTAAAACTTCTAATTCACGTCCAATATAGCGTTGAAATCTTTGTTTTTGAATTGCTGATTGTACAGATTGAAGTTCTAATAATCTTTCTGTTTTTACTGTTTCAGGCACGTTATCTTTACGTTTTGCTGCGTGTGTATTTGGTCTAGGAGAATACTTAAACATATATAGCCCATCATACTCAACTTCTTTTACTAAAGAAAGAGTTTCTTGAAAATCCATATCTGTTTCTCCCGGATAACCTACAATCATATCTCCAGTAATAGAAATATCCCGTTTAGCTTGTTTTATAGCTTGAATTTTTTCTAAATACTCTTCTCTTGTGTATTCTCGGCGCATCAATTTTAAGACTCGGCTAGAACCAGATTGTGCTGGAAGGTGTACCCAAGGAGAAAGATTTTCATAAGTATCCATTACATCTACAATCTGTTTATTAAAGTCTCTTGGATGCGAAGTAGTGTACTTAATACGTGGCGCACCAGATCTTTTTGCTACTAACTCTAGTAAAGAAACAAAAGGAGATCTTTCTAAATTAACTAAGCTTTCATCTTCAACACCTGTAAAGCTACCACGATAAGAATTAACATTTTGTCCAAGCAGTTGTATTTCTTTATAACCTCGCTCAACTAAACCTTGAACTTCTGCAAGTATTCTTTCTGCTGGCCTAGAACGTTCCCTCCCTCGTGTAAAAGGAACTATGCAAAAGCTACAAAAGTTATCACAACCTTCAATAATGGTTACAAAAGCCATATGTTCAGTTTTATGTTCTGATGGGCTTATTTCTAAAAAGTCTGGTTCTTTGGTTTGACGAATATCTATTGCACGATTAAAACCATTATCAATTTGGGCAATTAATTCTGGCAACTTATCAATAGAATGAGTCCCAATTACTAATTTTACATCTGGAGACTTCTTAAAAATCTTTTCTGCTTCTGCTTGTGCAACACAACCCATCACACCAATCAAAGGTTTTTTACTATTAGTTTTTACTTCTGTTTCTAATTTTTGAGCTTGTTTAGCTTTAATTTTTCTAAGTTCCCCTACCCGACTATAAACTTTTTGCTGTGGTTTTTCTCTAACCATACAGGTATTTAAAAGCATTAGATCTGCTTCTATAGGACTCTCAACTTGTTTATAACCCATATGAGCTAACACAGCAGCAGCTTTTTCTGTGTCATGAACATTCATTTGACAGCCATAAGTTTCAATATAAAACTGCCGAAAATTGCTTTTACTGCTTAAATTTTGCTCTAAATTACTAGTATTTAAGGCCGCTTCTGCTGTCTTTTGTCGGCGGCTAGTTAACTGATAAAGTTTAGTTTCCATAGTCAATAACACTCTTTCTATCAATAATTTCCAAGGAATGTCGGCGTGCCGACAAAATCCTTTTTTATCTTTTTATCAACCTTTTACAAGTAGTTCATTAGCATGTTGACGGGTAAGGTCTGTAATTTGTGAGCCGCCTATCATTCTAGCTAATTCTTCGACTCTGCCAACTTGGTCTAATTTTTCCACACTAACTTCTGTACGTCCAGCGATAACTCGCTTTTCTACAGAATAATGGATATCGGCAAAACGGGCAATCTGTGCTTGGTGGGTAACGCATAAAACTTGATTTGTTGTAGCTAGCCGTTTTAATCTCTGCCCTACAGCCTCGGCTACTCTTCCTCCAATTCCAACATCTACTTCATCAAAAACTAAAGTTCGTGGATATTCAGTTGGAGCAGTTATAGTTTTTAGAGCTAACATCAAGCGTGAAATTTCACCTCCAGAAGCAATCTTTACAAGTGGCCGAAATTCTTCTCCAACATTTGTAGAAACTAACATTTCTACATTGTCCATTCCTCTTTCAGTTGCACGAATTTCATTTCCTAAAAATCCCATTTGAAATTGTGTCCGTTCCATTGCTAAATGTTTTAGTTCTTCCATAACGGCTGTTTCTAAATCTCTGGCAACTTTGCGACGACGCTTGCTTAAATCCTTAGCTATTTCCCAATAACTTGTTTGAGCATCAGCAATAGATTTTACTAGTCGTTGTTCTTGGAGTTCAGAAGTATGAAGTCGTAAAAGCTTTTCTCTCATCTCTTCAGCACTACTAAGAATTGCTTCTATTGAGTTGCCATATTTACGTTTTAGCTTATCAATTTCTATCAATCTATCTTCTACTTCTTTTAATCTTTCAGGAGAAAAATTTACTCGGTCAATATAATCACGTAAAAAATAAGCTAAGTCTTCTAAGCCATAACGGGCTGTTTGAACTGATTCAATATATTGTGCAAAACGTGGATCTAAACTAGCAAGCTCATCCATTTTTTTAGCAAGACTTGCTACTTGAGATAAAATAGCTGCTTCACTTTCATAAAGCATTTCATAGCAATGAACAGAACTAGCTGTTAATTTTTCTCCATTTACTAAAAGTCGTCGTTCATCTTGAAGCTGTTGGTCTTCTCCTATTTCTAAATTAGCTCGCTCAATTTCTGATGATTGAAATTCAAGCATGTCTAACATTCTTAGCCTTTCAGCTTCACTACGTCTTAACTCTGCAAGCTCTTTTTCTAAAGATTGCCAGTAACGGTATTTACTACGAATTTCTTCACAGTCTTTTTCTAAGCCTGCAAACAAATCCAGTAAATCTAAATGCGATTCTGCGTAAAGCAAAGTTTGTTGTTCATTTTGTCCATGAATATCAACTAAGTAAGGTCTAAGTTCTCGCAAAAACGCAACTGTAGTTAATTGGTCATTAACAAAAGCACGACTTCGCCCGCTAGTAGTTAGTTCCCTACGAATTACTATTTCTTTACTATCTATTTCAATTCCTGCTGATTCTACAGTTTGAAAAAGTTCTTTATGAGCAACAACTTGAAAGACACCTTCTACATGAGCTTTTTGCTGTCCTGAGCGAATCATTTCTGCTGAAGTCCTACCACCCAATAACAACCCTAGAGCATCAACAATTATTGATTTACCAGAACCAGTTTCACCTGTTAGTAAATTCAATCCATTACCAAATTCAACTTGTAATTTTGTTACTACTGCTAAGTTAGAAATATTCAATGATTTCAACATAGAATAATTAGTACACCTTTTTATAAAAGTTTAAGAAATTTAAGGCATCTATTTTTTGATTGTATTTTACCTATAATATTATCATAACTGCCAGAAAAAAGCGGTAACTTATTAAGCGGATTAATGATATAAAAACTTATGACCTAAAGATCACTAGGCTAATTTGGCGTTGTTAAAGTGTATAGATGCAATTTTTCTTTCAATTTACTTGGCTAAATTAGAAAAATTTTCCAAAAAATACTAAAGAAACCTAAATGTAAAGTTAATCAATGGTGTTTCTAAGTTAAAAGGTATTTCTTTAAAAGATATTTCTATGATTATTTTCTGCACTTGTGAAGTTATAAAATCTTTATCAAAATTTTTCCCCTTACTATTTAATTCAATAAAAAGAAATTCAATCGTATCTCCAACAGTATTAAGTTTTTCTATAGGTTCATCTTCCACTTCTATTTGAAATTGCTCTTCTATTACCATAAACAATGCCCAGCGATTAAAATGCCAATGCATTTTATCAAAAAATTTATTTAATCTTTCTTGGTTTTCTTTAAAACTCTCTTGACAATTTGGACAACTTCGTCCTGTTTCCATTAACCAAGATATTTTTTCATAAAAAACACTTTTACATCTCTCACATTCTATTTTTAATGGTTCTTTAAGTTTCATAAATATTAAACTCCATTTAATTTATTATTAAACTAAGGTCTTTACCCTATAAAAAGCAAATGGAATAAATCTTGTTCGTAAATCCGAACTAATAACACTAAATTGTAACATTTTCTGAACAACCAAACTTGGTTTAGAAATTACCATAAGGTCAATTAAGCTATGTCTTTAGTTAATCTTATCCCTAAATCCTCTAAATTCAATATACTGGCACAAGATTTGTATATGCAAAGATCCGAAAAGATTTGTTTTTCCTCCTGCTAATTTTGAAAGCAAGGTTTGAAAGTCGCTATTATAAGTTTAAGTTGAGTGAAGTTACTCAACTTAAACTATTATTTTAATAAATAGTTATTTTTAATTAGTAAAAATAAAATTTTAAGAGTAAAAATTTTTCTCTAGCAAACCTTAAAATGGCTATTAATACTCTTAGGAAATGTATTTCCCTAACTTTTTAATTAGGTATTTATAAATGGTCTTAATCCCTTGCTAGTGCTAAGTAAAGTAGGTATTATGCTCTGTTTATATTCTGAACAACTAATCTTAGGAGGTTTTCCTAGTTTGCAGTACTATTTATTGCTCTTTTTAGCTTGGCAAGTTGAAGTTAGCACTAATCAAAATTTACTTGATTTAATTTGGCGTTCTAGTTTTTTAGCTAAATTAGTGCTGATTGCATTACTAGGCTTTTCTATTTTATCTTGGGCAATTATTGTTACTAAATGGTTGGCTTTTTCTCGTGCAGAAAAACAAACTCTTTCTTTTCTTGATATGTTTCGCCGCAGCAACCGATTGTCTGATGTTCACATCTCTTGTCAAAAATATAAAGAAAGCCCATTAGCAGGTGTTTTTCTTGCAGCTTATCAGGAAATAGATAAACAAGTACAAAAAGAGCCAGCAAATTCTCTTAAAAGCATAACGGCTGTTGGACGTTCCTTACAACGTGCTTGTATTAGTGAAACAAACAGATTAGAAAAAGGTGTAGCCTGGCTTGCTTCTACTGCAAGTGCTTCCCCGTTTATTGGACTTTTTGGAACTGTAGTCGGAATTATTATTGCTTTTGAAGGTTTAAGTACATCAACTCAAACATCTATTCAGGCCGTTGCACCTGGCATTGCTGAAGCTTTAATTGCAACTGCTGCTGGCATTGCGGCGGCTGTCCCGGCTGCACTAGCTTATAACCATTTCCTAAATAAAATTAAAATTTTAACTTCAGAGATGGACGATTTTTCGCTTGAATTATTAAATTTAGTTGAAAGAAATTTTTCTTAAAATCTTTAGGTTTTAGTTTATGGCATTTACTAATAATCGTGGTCGCACTCAAACATCTTTATCAGAGATTAATGTCACTCCATTAGTTGATGTGATGCTTGTTTTACTGGTCATTTTTATGGTGACAGCACCTATTTTACAAACAGGAATCCAAATAAATTTGCCAAAAACAGCTAATACAACAAAGGCAGAAACACCAAAAAACAAATCAGTTATTGTTAGCATTGATAAAGATGGAAATATTTTCTTAGGTAGCGATACAAAAAAAGCTCTAAATATCAAAACAGGTGAATTTTCAGCACAACTTCAAGAAGCATTATCTAAATCTCAGGAAAAAAAGGTTTATGTGCGTGGTGATGGAGATACACCTTATAGAATAATTGCTTATGTGCTAACAGAATGTAAAAAACTTGAAGCACAAGTTAGTTTAGTAACAGAACCAGAAACCAAAAAAAGTTAATGTAAAATTTTAACTCAGACGAGTTATTTAGTAGTAAAAATGGAACTTAGTAATGCACACAAAGAAAGACAAATTCAACCACAACGTTTTGTTGTTGCAGCCTTTTTTGCACTAGCAGCCCATTTATTACTTTTTGGACTAATTTTCTTTTGGATTGGAAAAATTCCTGATGTGCTAATTATTGCTGCTGGTGCTGGCGAAGATGGCGAGCAAGGCGGCGCAGTTCAAGTAGGCGTGGCTAATGCTTCAGAGCTATTTGGATTTGACAAAAAAAAAGAAGCTGTTTCAAGTTTAACTGAAGATGTAACCAATAAAGATAAATTTAACAATGAGATAGTAAAACATGAAGAAAAGCTTGAAGAAAATCCAGAAGAAGTTTTAGAGACTAAACAAAAACCTGACCCAGAAGCTAAAAAGACTAATTTACCTGTACAAGAAAAGCCTAATAGAGTTTGGTCTAAAACTGTGCAAAAGGCTAACACTACAGAAACAGTAGCTAACATAGGAACAACAGCAGGTTCGGCTAAACCTGCAATTCGTGGTGGTATAGGTGTTGGAGATGGCTTAAATAGTGGTCTAGGAACAGGGCTTCCAGGTGGCTCAGAATATGGTCGCAGAATCCAAAATATTCTTAGTCGTAACTTTACCCCTCCAACAATTCCAGCTAGTGGAACGGTTAACGTGATTGTTTACATCAAGATAAGTAGAGATGGTAAAGTAACTTCTGTGGTAGGTGGTAGAGTGCCAAAAAATTATTTCAAACGGCTAAGTCCTTATGAACAATTAAATTACGCGGCAGAACGTGCTGTTATTGCTACAGCAACACAAGGCTTGCCACCTTTTCCAGGCAACTTTTTAATTGGAACACAAGAAGCTATAGCTGAGATTTGGTTTCAATATCCTTAGTTTCCAATAATTTATCACTTGTTATTTTAACTAAAAAAGTTAAAGAAAAACTTAACCTTAGCTCAACAGTTTTAACTAACTGAAAGGTAACAACTTATGAAGTACAAGCTCACTTTCCTGTTTATTTTAGCCTTTTTATTTAGCACTCTTGCACCTCCAGCAAAGATTCAAGCACAGGATGGGCAAGCTACAGGACAAAATTTAAAGGATAAACTCACTGGAATTGTGGTTAATCCTGGTGGAGTTCAGCGGCTTGGAGTTGCAGATTTTCTTTTAGGTTTAGGAGCAAAAGACGCAGACACTAACATTTTTAACGAAGTGTTATTAAATGACTTAAAGTTTGCAGGTGTAATTGATATTGTAGGCAAAAGCTTATATCCCAAAAAAGGCTTGGCAACTCCTACCGAGTTTAAGCCTGAAGAGTGGGCAGCCGACCCTGTAAGACTTGATTATTTAGCTTTTGGTAGAGTTACAGGAGAGCAAATAGAAGCTTATCTTTTTGATGTAAAAACCAAAGATGGATTAATCAATAAAACTTATCGTGGCGACTCTATCCGCCAAGTTGCTCATCAATTTGCAGACGATATCATAAAAAAATTGTTTAACATTGATGGAATTGCAAATTCTAAAATTGCTTACACAACTGGCAAAGACATTATGATTATGGACTATGATGGTTTTGGTCAACGTGCTTTGGTGCGTGATGGAAGCTATGCAATTTTACCAAGTTTATCTCCTGATGGAAGTCGTGTTGCGTATATTTCCTATAAAACTGGTCAACCTACAATCCAAGTTCATTCAGCTAAAGATGGTTTACCATTTGGTTTTGCTTCATTTCCTCGTGGAACAATTAGTTCCCCTCAATATTCATCAGATGGTGGCCGAATCGCTTTTGCATCAAGTAAAGATAGCGACACAATGGAAATTTATGTTGCAAATGCTGATGGAAACCGCGCACGTCGATTAACTGATAATCGCGGCATTATAGACACATCTCCTCGTTGGAATCCTAAAACCAATAAACAACTTGCTTTTATTTCTGACCGAACTGGCACACCTCAAGTTTATATAATGGACGATGATGGAACTAATGTTCAACGTGTGTTAAATGATGGTGGACAGGCTGACTCCCCTGCTTGGTCGCCTGATGGTCAATTTATTGCTTATACTTGGCGGCCTTCTGGGGCTGGTCGTTCAGACGTTTTTATTATGGATGTTGCAACTAGACAAATTTTGCAATTAACTCGTGGTGATGGTAGCAATGAAGCTCCAGCCTGGGCCCCGGATAGTCGCCATATTGTCTTCCAATCCAACCGAAGCGGACGTTGGGAAATATTTATTATGAATATAGATGGAAGCAGCGAAATTCAAGTTTCTAAAGGTGGTGGGCGTTCTCCATCTTGGTCAAGATAAATCTAGCAGTATTAACTTATTTTTTAGAATAGTTTAGAAAGGAGCAGTGATGAAAGAGATAGTGAAAAAACTACTAGTGTTAAGTTCCGTAATAGTTTGGGCCATCATAGCTGCGGCTTGTGCAAAACCCCCTAAAGCAGAATTAACCGTTTCTAAAAACCAAATCAAACAAGGTGAGTCTGTTTCTGTAAATTGGAAAACAGAAAATGCCAAAGAAATTTTATTAAATGGCAAAGCTGTTGCAAAAACTGGAACAGAGGTCTATACACCTAATGAAACAACCACTTATGAAATATTAGGTAAAAGTGGAAAAAAAGAAGCTAAAGATAGTAAAAGTGTACAAGTTGAAGTCTTACCTGCTGGCCCTACAATTACAATGTCGGCTGAACCGGGTGCAATTGGTGTTGGTGATCAAGCAACTCTTCGTTGGTCATCTCAACGTGCCGACCGCGTAGAAATTCCAGGTCTTGGATCTTTTGGCCCATCAGGAGAAACCAAAGTTTCCCCTGTTTCATCAACTACTTACACAGCAACGGCTAAAGGCCCTGGTGGGGATGCTTCTGCAAGTGCGCGTGTAACCGTAACTGATACTAAATCTGGCGGTGCTGAAACAGGAATTAAAAATCCAAATGCTGATGCTGATGCAGCCAGACGATTTAAAGATGGTGTTCGCTCTATCTTTTTTGATTTTGATAAATCTGATTTAACAGATGCAGCTAAAAACACATTGGATCGTAATTCCCAATTTTTAACACGTTCAGAAAATAGCACTATAGTTTTTCGTGTTGAAGGTAATTGTGATCCTCGTGGTTCAGAAGAATATAACTTAGCTCTTGGTGACAAACGCGCTAACGCAGCTAAAACTTACCTAATTGGTAAAGGTGTTGACCCTTCACGAATGGAAGTAATTAGCAATGGTAAGCGTTATGCTGCTGGTAGTTCTGAAGGTGATCCAAGTGTCATACCTTCTTGGGCATATGATAGAAGAGCAGAATTTATTTACTTACGTGGTGGTGGCACATTAAGACCTGTACCACCTGCACCACCTGTTGAAAATAAGTAGTTTTTTTGCTTTTGTTTAACTAGGGGAACTTGATTTGTTAAATCAAGTTCCTAACCACTTTTTATTAAGACAGTCCTAGAGACTGTTTCTTTTGTTTTTAAAGTTTTGGAGAAAATTTTATGCGTAAGCTTTTACCTATTGCCCTGCTTTTAATATTAACCCTTGCAGTTACAACAAAAAATTCTTTAGAAGCTAAAGATAAAGATGAACTAATACAGCTAAAAGCAGAATTAATAGTGCTGCAAAAACAAGTCCGTGATTTACAAGAATCTACAGATAAAAATACTGGTCAAGTTTCTGCTTTACTTACCCAAGTTGTAGATAATGTGTCACTTGCACGCCGTGATATTGGACAAACACGAGATATTGTAGACCGTAGCCTTAGTGATATTAATGCTACCGCTAGTGGTGGAACACAGCAAATTAACCAATTTGCTGAAAAAATTAATGCTGTCAATATCAGATTAGAACGTTTAGAAAAGCAAATCAAGAATGTAGAAAATATCTTTAGCCCAACTAGCATTATTAAAAATTGTGATGAAGGCGAGCAACAATATAAGCAAGCTTATGCCGACTATTTACGTGGTAACTATGCTTTAGCTATTGACCAGTTTCGTAACTATGTAACTTGTTTTTCTGGAACAGATGCAGCCGGACAAGCACAATATTTAATTGCTGATTCTTACTATAAACAAGTAGATTTTAAGGCGGCAATTCCTGAATTAGACAAACTAATTGTTGAGTATCCTGCTAACAATAAGCTTGCTACGGCTCGTTATAAAAGGGCAGATTGTTTGTTAAAAACAGACCGACGTAAAGAAGCAGAAGAAGAACTAAAATTAATTGTTCAAAATTACCCAAATAGCGCAGAAGCTCGCCAAGCTGAACAAGTTTTAGCATCACTTCCACCAGAAGAAAAACCTGTAGTAAAACCAACTAGACCAAGACGTTAATAGCTTTATTTTCAATAGCCTAGAAGTTATTTTCTAGGCTATTGTTTAACTTAATTTTTAGGAAAAATTTTCTGATGAAGAAATACTTTTACTTATTAGTAGTTTTGCTATTATCTCAAATATTTTTTTCTTGTCGCCAAGATCCACCAACCCCAACAAATACAACAAATATCATTCCTAATTCTAGTATTTCTTTAATAACAGAAATAAAATCCCCTGCAAAAACAAATAGCCAATCTCCAGAGTTAACAAAAAGCTTTGACAGTAAAATATTAATAAATTGGGTACAAAAGCTTGAAAATAAAGAACATGCACTTTATTTTGCTACTTTAGAAAATAATTCTTGGTCACAGGCCAATTTAGTAGCTAAAAGTAACAATTGGTTTGTAAATTGGGCTGATTTCCCTTCCGTTATAAAGCTTCCTGATAATTCACTTGCTGCCCATTGGCTAGCTAAAAGCGATCCTAGCACTTTTGCTTATGACATCAACATTGCACGCTCATTTGATGATGGCAAAACTTGGTCAAGCCCCATTTTACCCCATACAGACGGGACAAAGACCGAACATGGCTTTGTTTCGCTTTTTCCTTGGCAAAATGACAAACTTGGAGCAATTTGGCTAGATGGCCGTAAAACCAAAGCTGGTAGCCATGAAGAAGAAAACCCAGAAAATGAAATGACTTTACGTTTTGCTGCAATTGATAAAGAAGGAAAACTTTCTGAAGAAACTTCTTTAGATGAGCGCGTTTGCGATTGTTGCCCAACTTCTGTTGCAATCACCTCTCAAGGTGCAATAGCAGTTTATAGGGATCGCTCCAAAGAAGAATTTAGGGATATTTCTTTGGTTCGCTATCAAAATGGTAAATGGTTAGAGCCAAAAACACTTTATCCAGATAATTGGAAAATTAATGGTTGTCCTGTAAATGGCCCGGTTGTAGTAGCTAAAGAAAATGCTGTTGCTGTAGCTTGGTTTAGCGGTGCTGATGGAAAATCAAAAGTTAAATTAATTTTTTCTAACACTGCTGGAGAAACTTTTAATGCCCCAATAACAATTGCTGAGGGTGATGCAATTGGACGAGTTGATTTAGTAATACTAGATGACACTTCTGTTTTACTTACTTGGCTTTCTGGAACAGAAGAAAAAGGTAGTCTAAATATTGCTCGTGTTTGGCCTAATGGTAGACAAAGCCAAGTTTTAGAAGTAGCCCAAACGAGCATTTCAAGAAAAAGTGGTATTCCTAAACTAGCTCTTTTAGATAATAAGGCGATCATTGCTTGGACAGATCCAAATACTTCTACTATTCGCACAATAAGCTTAAATATAGATAACTTAAAGTAATGCTTTATTTAACTATGTAAAAGCATAAATTTACTTTTACTAGAAAATAGTTCTTGACACCTACATCAAGTTTTCGCTATTATTTCGCTATACTTATTTTTTTATTAAATTTTTTTATTTAAGTAAAAATCTATTTATTCACATATTTTATGAAAATATTTATATTTTCCAAAACTAAAATTTACTAATTATTGAAAAACTAAGGAGCTAATATGTCTTTTAACAAAATAATAGTTGTTGGAAATTTAGGTCGTGACCCTGAACTCAAATATACTCCACAAGGTCAACAAGTTTGTGAATTCTCTGTTGCAACTAGTGAAAAACGCAAGGATAACATTGGAGAAATGAAAGAAGAAACCACTTGGTTTAAGGTTACATTTTGGGGTAAACAAGCAGAAGTAGCTAGCCAATATTTATCTAAAGGAAAACAAGTTTATATAGAAGGTCGTCTTCGCGCCCGTGAATGGACAGACAAAGAAGGACGTACAAGAACTAGTTTAGAAATTTTTGGCACAGATCTTAGATTATTAGGAAATCGTAACGAAGATATGTCAGCTAGTGCAATGGCTGCACCTGCAAAAGCATCCCATTCTAGTAGTAACAAAGCTAGTAGTCATCAAGCACCTGACTATGATGATAATGTTTCAGAAGATGACATCCCCTTCTAAGTGCGACCCGTTTTCGTATAAGTCTTTTATTATCTGATAATTATAAGAAAAGTATAAGACAAAAACGAAGCAATAGCAAGACAAAAATGATGGATCATTGCAAAAAATGCGCCATCATTTTATTTTGTTCATTGACAACTCAATAACTGTGAGGGTGCGGCCAAACTTATTCCCTCCTTTGAAGTGAACAAATGACAGCATAACCTGCATTGTGAGAATGACTATCAAAGCAATGTACAGCACAGGTTAAAAGCGGACTACCACGAACCCAACGCAAGGAATTCCGCAAGCAAGTGTTTATGGATAGCGCAAGCAAATGTGTTTAACCGTCGTTAGAATGAACAAGCCTACTTGGGTTAAGAGGCTTGCCCAAAATGGGAAAGGATATGAGGCTGGCATCTTTAAAAGTGACCAGTATTCACTCTCAATAAACCCGGTGGACAGCACAATCCTAAAAACACATAAAACAGTTATTGGGAACGGAGTAACCCACACTATTACTCTCTTTTCACAAAGAGCAGGTAGTCAACCGCAAGTATAGTATGGGTAGGATTGTCCAAGAAGCTAAAGCTTGCAGGAAAGCTGCACAGATATGCTGACGTGGACACGATAATTTGGATGGTAAAGCAACAAATAGGAGTCAAATGTTATGAACACGGTTTCACAGCCGATGTATGAATGGAAGGAACTGCCTTGGAAAGAAATTGAAAAGCAAACCTTCAAGCTCCAAAAGAGGATTTACCAAGCCACAAAGAAAAAGGACGTTTCAGCAGTTCACAAATTACAAAGATTACTGGTCAATTCGTGGTATGCAAGATGTTTAGCGGTAAGAAGAGTTACCCAAGATAATCAAGGCAAGAAAACAGCAGGGGTTGATGGCAAGAAATTGCTAAACCCAAAACAGCGAATGGCTCTTGTCCAAGAATTAAAGGAAATGATCAAACCGCAGCCTGTCAGAAGAATATGGATACCCAAGCCGGGAAAGGATGAAAAACGCCCGCTTGGAATCCCTACAATCAAAGACAGAGCGCATCAAGCGTTAATCAAAATGGCTTTAGAACCAGAATGGGAAGCCAAATTTGAACCTAACAGTTACGGATTTAGGCCAGGAAGATCCTGTCACGATGCGGTTGAAGCAATCTTTACAGTACTTAAACACAAAGTCAGGTTTGTGCTAGATGCTGATATAAAAGGATGCTTTGACAACATTGATCACCAAGCATTGCTCAGAAAGCTAAACACAATTCCAAAATTCAGACGGATAATCAAAAAATGGTTAAAAGCTGGAGTAATGGAAAATCTTGAACTGACTAAAACAGAAAAAGGTACTCCGCAAGGAGGTGTGATTTCGCCATTACTTTCAAACGTTGCTCTACACGGTTTAGAGGAAAAAGTTAAAGCTTCTTTCCCTAAACGTGACAGCAGAGGTAGATCAATAAATCCTCACGTAGTTCGCTACGCAGATGATTTTGTAATTCTACATCAAGATCTGGAAGTAATTGAGAAATGTAAGGAAATTGTCAGTAAATATCTTAAAGAGGTTGGACTGGAATTAAAGGAAAGTAAAACCAAGATTACACATACATCTGAAAAGTACAATGGTAATGTAGGTTTTGACTTCTTGGGCTTCCACTTTAGACAGCATAAGGTTGGTAAAAATTATGCCCACTATGTTGGAAGAAAATGCCAAGGAAAACTTTTCTATAAAACAGTTGTAACCCCAAGCAAACAAGCAGTTGAGCGACACTATAGAAAGATAGCAGATGTTATTAATGCTCATAATTCACAAAAACAAAGCTATCTAATAAAGCATCTTAACCCAATTATTAGGGGATGGTGCAATTATTATTCAAGTGTAATATCAACAAATACCTTTAATAAACTAGACCATCTAATGGTCAAGCGACTCTTGAGATGGGGCTATAGAAGACATCCAAAGAAAGGAAGAAAATGGGTAGTAGAAAGCTACTTCAACCCAATCCAGAATAAAGGCTCAAAGCGACCCTGGGATTTTATATCTTCCGAAGGAAACGCTTTGCTCCGACACGCTGACACAAACATTCAAAGGCATGTGTTAGTTAATACTGGACGCTCTCCTTATGATGGTGACTTCATTTACTGGGCAACGAGGATGGGAAGACACCCTGAAATGTCAACCAGAGTAGCCAACCTTCTTAAAAGACAAAAGGGTAAATGTTTGCGTTGTGATTTGTGTTTCAAATATGGCGACTTATTGGAAGTAGACCATATTATCCGTAAGGAAATGGGTGGGTTGGACATCTATAACAACCTACAACTACTTCATAAGCATTGCCACGATGCTAAAACTTCCTTGGATAAGTGGTACTTATGACAATGACCAAATTGTTGAGGAGCTGGATGAGGTGGAAACTCTCACGTCCAGTTCTGTAGACGAACTATGGCGGCGACGTTATAGTTTAGTTTAACAGGCTTTCTTCATTCTATTTACTAACTTCTAATCATTTTCACACTAAATAACTAATCAATATTCAAGATATACTATTTATATATAGTTTATATCTTGAATATTTTTAGTTATCCACTTAGTTACTTTTCAAGTAACTTCAAGCTAATCCTACATAATTAGTCAGTTTTATACTGGCTATACCTAAACATTTCTAATTTTCACCTAAACCTAATTAAATTTAACCAAATCTAAGGAGAACCTAATATGTATAACAATCAAAATAGACAAAACCCAAACTACGTTCGTCGTAATAACAATGGCTATGTTAATCATAATCAACCAAACAATAGCCCAAATTATCCATATCAAAATGGTAATTATGGTAATCCAAACTACGGCAATGGTAGTAATGGTTTTGTCCCTAACCAAGTAATGCCTAACCAAATGATGCCTAATCCAAATTTTAACCCAAATTTTAATCAACCAAATCAACCAATGGCTAATACATCAATCCAGCAAGTAGTACCAATAGCACCGGCACCACCTATTAAAACAGGTAGTGAAAATTCTATTAGCAATTACTTAAATGAAGTAACAGCATTTTGTAATCAGTTAAATTCTGGGGCGGTAAAAATGCTGCCAAAGAATTTAAGTGTAAAAGAAGCGGTGGAGATAATCATGGTAGCTGATAGGTTACAAGTATCTCGTGTTGATGCTTTAAAATGTTGGGATGTATGCAGCAAAGGAGTTGTAATATCACCTGAGTTTTTAGAAAGTTTATTCTTAAGTCGTAAGCTAATCACTCAAGCAGTCGTTTATGTGAGTAGCAAAGATAACTGCAAAGCAACAATAGTTACTACTTCAACAACTGTAACAAGTGAAGCTAACTTAAAAACTAATTCAGTTGACAATCCTATATGGGAGCAAGATTCTGAATTAGCACTAAAAGAAATGGCCCTAATGATTGGATTAAGAAAAGCTTTTCCACAGCTAACAATGGCAATCATTTCACCTGTTGAAGTGCCTAATAATCGCTTCACACAAGCTAAAACAATTGCCAAAAAGCTTTATAGATTTGGAGTAAGTTTTTTCCGTTCTTGTTTTGCTGGTACTGATAATAATAATGTTGAAGTTTCTAGTAGTAATAACATTGATAGTTCTAACACTATTAGTAATTCTAATAATGTAAATGCTACAAACAATGTAAATACTGGAAACAATGTTATTGAAAACAATTCTAGTAAAACAACAGTTAATTTGGAAAAACGAACTAGTGAAGTACCTAAAACTATAAAGATAGACGCTGTGCAAACAGATTCAATAGATGAAAAAGAAGATAACTTTTTCTTGGACTTAAGTGAATTAGAGCTTAAGCATAAAGGGAAAGAAACTTCTCGAATTAACTAACACCTAAAAGAACAATCAACTTAAAAAACTTAAAAACTTAAAAACTTAATGTAAGAGTTAAGAAGGATAGGCTTTTGCTTATTCTTCTTAGCTTCTTTACCAAAGCAAAGGAATAAGGATGGCAATGGAGAATATACGGAAGATAAAGTCATTGTGGTATAATAAGTCTATGATACCACAAGAGATAGAAGTATATTTTTGGGATATAGATACAAATAGTTTTGAGCCTA
>Ga0268299_1001725_pt1 | contig 33688 bp, 33 predicted proteins | sample NOBtaG_FD_193484 | JGI IMG/M metagenome (GOLD analysis project Ga0268299, IMG submission 193484) | Activated sludge microbial communities from bioreactor in Nijmegen, Gelderland, Netherland - NOB reactor | ecosystem: Engineered > Bioreactor > Aerobic > Activated sludge | place: Netherlands... | reverse complement strand
CGTGCAGCGACGACAACGCATGCAGCACCGGCGATCGCTGCGTCGCCGGCACCTGCACCCCGACGGGCGCGCAGCAGTGCGGCCCCTGCCTCTCCTGCCTCCCCGAAGGCGGCTGCGTCGCCGAGCCGTGGACCGGTTGCCACCAGCCGACCGAGCGCCTCTCCGGCGAGCTCGAGATCGTCGCCAAGCCGAACCGTCGCCTCATCGAATGGAGCTGGGTCGAGGGCGAGGCGACGAGCCGCGAGCAGCTCGGAAACCCGCTCGCCGACGATCGCTACTCCTTCTGCGTCTACGACGAGTCGGCGGCGTCGCCGCGGATCGCGTTCGCGGCCACGACCCGCACCGATCCCTGCGGCAAGAAGTCGTGCTGGAAGCCGACCGGCAAGACCGGCTACCAATACAGCGCGCCGAACTCCGATCTCCTCCGCAAGCTGGTGCTCAAGAGCGGCGCCCAGGGGAAGGCGAAAGTCCTCGTCACGGCGAAGGGCGATCAGCTCGTTCTCCCGACCCTGCCGATGACCCTGCCGCTCCGAGCGCAGGTGCATGCCGAGAACGGTCAATGTTGGGAGTCCGAGTTCCACGCGGACGGCGTGTCGAAGAACGACGCGAAGCACTTCCGAGCGAAGGCCTCTCTGCCCTGACGGCGCGGGCGGGCATTGGACGACGCTTGGCATGGTGCTAAGCGACGCCCCCATGTCCAAGCCCGAGAGCGACGCCGCCCTCTTCGACGTCATGTACACCTGCCGCGCGATGCGGCGGCTGAAACCGGATCCCATTCCGGAGCCCGTGTTGCTCCAGCTCGTCGACGCCGCGCTCCAGGGGCCGAGCGGCAGCAACGCGCAGAACTGGACGTTCATCATCGTCCGCGACCGTGCCCAGAAAGAGAAGATCGCCGCGGCCTGGAAGCCGACGTGGGACTTCTACCTGGAGACCTTCGCGCGCGCGGAAGCGCGGCCCGGCGAAGATCTCGCGGCACGCGAGCGGATGATCGCCGTCGGCACGCAGATGGTGACGAAGATGGCCGAGGTGCCCGCCATCGTCTGCATCGGCGTGAAGCGCGACGAAGCGCTCGTCAAGGTGCTGAGCTCGCCCTCGACGCTGGCGTCCGCGGCCCGTCACTTGGGCCTCGGCGGCGTCTTCAAGCTCGTCACCAACGGCACGCGGACCAGCGCGATCGCGGACGGCTCGACCGCGTACCCGGCCGTACAGAACTTCCTTCTCGCCGCCCGGGCGCTCGGCCTCGGCACCGTCCTGACCACGCCGCACTTCTTCGTGCCCGGCACCTTCGAGGCGATTCTCGGCCTCCCGAAGACGGTGACGCTCGCCGCGATCCTTCCGGTCGGCTACCCGCTCGGCAACTTCGGGCCCGTCAAACGGCCACCCGCGAGCGCGGTGGTCTCGTGGGACCGCTATCGCGGCTGATCCGCCGCCCTCACCTGCGTGCTCGTCGAGCACGCCCTCCGTGCGGTTGACGCTCCAGACCTTCTATCGCACGGTGGCGCCGTGAAGGACCCGCGTCGTGCCGGCTGACGCTCGCGCCGTGATCCTCGCTCGCCTGCGCGTGCTCCTCGCCGAGCGCCTCGGGTTCGCGGGCGACGGGACCGTCGACGAGTCGACCGGGCTCCTCGGCCAGGGCATCGGTCTCGACTCGGTCGAAGTGCTCCAGCTCGTGAGCGCGATCGAGGAAGCCTGGAGCCTCACGATCGAGGACGAGGAGCTGAAGCGTGAGCACTTCGCGACGCTCGGCACCGTCGTGAGCTTCGTCCAGGAGCGCCTGCCGGCATGAGCCCGACGACCCTCGCCGACGTCTTCGACCGTACCGCCGCCGCGGCACCCGCGCGCCTCGCCGTACGCGAAGGGCGGGACTGGACCTACGAAGCCCTCGCCGCCTGGTCCGCCGACGTGACCTGCGCGCTCGCTCCGTGGTGCCGCGTGCCGGGTCAGCGCGTCGGGCTCATGATGCCGAACTCGGCCGGATACGTCGCGGCGTTCTACGGCATCGCGCGCGCGGGCGGCGTCGTGGCGCCGCTGAACGTCCGCTACCAGCGCCAGGAGCTCCGCTACTACCTCGGCGACACGCAGGCGACGGCGGTCGTCGTCCCGCCGGCGTTGCTCACGACCGTCGAGGACGCGATCGCCGAGCTCGCGACGCCGCCCGCGCTGCTCGTGGTCGACGACGACGGCGGGTGCAGCGTCGCGCGCCCCGGCACCGCCGAGGGCCGCCCGGTCACCGCGACCGACTCGCCCCCGCTCCTCCATCAATACACCTCGGGATCGACCGGGGCGCCGAAGCGCGTGATCCGTACGCACGCGCAGCTCCTGTTCGAGCTCGAGCGGCTCGCTCGCACCTTCGCGCTCGACGCGGACGCCCGTCTCCTCGGCGCCGCGCCCTTCACGCACGTGAACGGCCTCGTGCGGACGATGATGACGTCGATGTTCGTCGGCGGCACGCTGCACCCGCTGCGCGAGTTTCGCCGCCGCGAGGCGCTGGATCTGATCGCGCGCGAGCGCATCACCTACTTCGGCGCCGTGCCTTCCCTCTTCGTGATCCTCGCCGACACGCCGGTCCGCGGGACCGTCGACCTCGGCAGCCTGCGGACGGTGTTCTCGGCGAGCGCGCCGCTCCTGCCCGCCGACAACGAGCGCTTCCATGCCAAGTACGGCCACTGGATCCGGCAGCTCTACGGCTCGACCGAAACCGGCACCATCAGCGTGAACCTCGCGGCCGACGTCACCGGATCGCTCGGGTCGGTCGGTCTCCCGCTTCCCGACGTCCGCTTCGACGTCGTCGACGACCAGGGCCGCGCGGTCCCGACCGGCGAGGAAGGCGAGGTTCGGATCGCGAGCCCGGGTGCGATCCGCAGCTACGACGGCAATCCCGAGGCGACGGCGTCCTCCTTTCGCGACGGCTGGTACTGGTCGGGTGACCTCGGCCGCCTCGATGCCGGCGGGGCGCTCACGCTCACGGGACGGAAGAAGCTCCTCATCAACCGGGGCGGCTTCAAGGTGAATCCGCTCGAGGTCGAGGAAGCGATCGCCAGCCACCCGAAGGTGCGCGAGGTCGCGGTCGTCGGCGCACCGAGCGGCCACGGCGACGACCTCGTCCGGTGCGTGATCGTCGCCGCCGAGCCCTGCACCCCCGAGGAGATCGTGTCCCATTGCGCAACGCGCATTGCGGATTACAAGGTTCCGAGCCGAATCGAGTTCCGGGAGAGCCTCCCCCGCAGCGAGACCGGCAAATTGTTGCGCCACGAGCTCTGAGCGGCTCACGAACCGTCGGCGGAGTGCCGAGCAGAGGACAGGAGGGTTCCGCGATCGCACCGGAACGAAGAACGTGGATGGGCGCGCGCGGCCGCGCGCTTCCTGGCACGCGCGCTGACGCGACTCCCGCCGCGAGCGTCGCCGGCTTTGGACGCGCGGGCGTCGCCGTACTCGCGCTCGTGCTGATTGCGTTCGTCGCGAGCCCCGTCGGCGCGGCAGGCGAGGCCGAGGCCCGGGCGCGACGGAACGGCTGGGGGTATCTCCTCGACCGCCTCACCGCGGACGGCGTCCCCATGGCGCGCGCCGCGGCACTCTTCGCCGATCCGCGCGTGCCGGCGTTCGACGGCCTCTTCTTCAATCTCGCCCCGCGCGAGTCCCAGGCGCGCTACCGCCAGCTCCGCAGCGCCGCGAGCTTCCGCGAAGCGCGCCTCTGCCGGGAGCGCTACGCCCAAGCGTTCGAGGCCGCGGAGGCGCGGGAGGGTGTCCCGGCGAGCCTCGTCGCCGCGATCGTCCACGTCGAGAGCTCATGCGGCCGTTCGACGGGGCGAAGCACGGTCGCGCACCGCCTGGCCCGCCTCGCGATGGCGAACGAGCCCGCCAACGTCGCCGAGGTCGTGCGCGAGCACGCGGGCACCCCGGCGGATCCGCTGATCGCCGAGCAGGTCCATCTGCGCGCGGCGTACCTGGAGCGCACGTTCTACCCGGAGGTGCGCGCGGTCTTCACGATCGCGGAGCGTTTGAAGATCGACCCGCTCGGCATGGAGGGGTCGGGCGCCGGCGCCTTCGGTTTTCCGCAGTTTCTCCCGACGAGCTATCTCCGCTTCGGCGTCGACGGCAACGGCGACGGCCGCGTGAGCCTCTTCGACATGGACGACGCCGCGGCGTCGTGCGCCCGCTTCCTCGCCGCGAACGGCTGGAAGCGCGAGCTGACGCTCGCCCAGCGCCGCCAGGTGCTCTGGCAGTACAACCGCTCGGACGCCTACATCGACACGATCCTCGCGATCCAGCGCCAGATCGCGACGGGAAGCGACGACCGCGTAGCCGACGGCGCGCGCACCGACTGACCCGCGGCGCGACCGGCGACCGTCAGCTCTTCATCCGCTCCAGCATCGCCATCATCTGCTGGTGCAGCATGTTCACGGCCTGGAGCGGCCGCACCATGACGCGGAACTCGACGATCCGACCGGCGTCGTTGCACGTGATGATGTCGACGCCGTTCACGTACTTCCCGCCGACCTCGGCCTCGAACTCGAGCATCGCGTGGTGCCCGGAGAGGATCTCCTTGGTGTAGCGGAACTTCGACGACCCTCCGCCGCCGCTGCCCGACGACGGCTTCCCGGGTCCGCCGAACACGGTGCCGGCCGCGGTCAGATACATGGTCGTCACGGCCTTGCCCTTCTGCGGCGTGAAGACGACCGGCGAGTAGAAGACGACGTCGTCGTCGAGGAGCTCGTCGAGCCCGCCGGGGAGCGAGCCGGCGAGGAAGCGGTGCCACTTGTCGATGGTCTGCTGGATGATCATGTCGTCTCCTTCTGCGTCGACGGTGGACACCGTCACGCCGAGAGCCCGCGGAACAGTCCCCGCCCGGGCGGCAGCGGCACGTCGAGCGCGTCGAGCAGGCCCGGCGCCGCCGCGCAGACGGCCGGGATCGCGTGCACGATGCGCGCCGCCGCGGTCGCGTTGCCGCCGCCGGCGCGGTCGCCGTGCTCGTCGACCGCCTCGATCGTGATCGTGAGCGACGGCCGCCCCGTGATCCGAACGCCGTGCGCGCTGCCGCTCTCGACCTGCGGCCAGTCGGGCGCGATGTCGTCGGTGATGCGCGTCACGTGCTCGACGACGAGCCGAGGCTTGCCGCCGATCCACGCCTGGACCTCGAAGCGCAGCGCGCCCTGCATCCCGGCCTCGAAGGTCCCGAGTCGGTTCGTGACCGTGCGCTCCAACGGCCGCCGTTCGACCACCTCGCGGATCTCGTCGATCGCGAGCCCGAGCCCGCGCGCCAGGAGGCGCAGCTGCCCGCCCCACACCATCGTCGGGATGCCCGGCGCCACCATCGGCGGGACCGAGTCGAGCGGCATCCCGAACCCCACCAGGTACCGGACGGCGTCCGGCTGCGCGTAGAGCTCGTAGTTGAAGATCTCGAACGAGCGGATCTCGTCGATGTCCTGACAGAGCCCGCTCGCGAGCAGCGGCAGGAGGTCGTTTCCCCATCCCGGATCGATCCCGCTCGCGAAGAGCGACGCCTTTCCGGCGCGACACGCGTCTTCCATGCGCACTCGGAGCTCGGCCGGGGCGTTCGTCGGGTCGTAGAAGGGATACAGTGCCGTCGTCACCACGCTCGCCCCGGCGCGCAGACAGCGCTCGATGTCCCCGATCGCTTCATCGGGTCGGAAATCGCCCGAGGCGCAGTACGCGACCGCGTCGACCCCGGCCGCGAGCGCCGCACCGGCGTCGTTGGTCGCCGCCACCCCGACCTCGGGCCACCCGCAGAGCCCGCCCGCGTCGCGGCCGACCTTGTCGGGATTGGAAACGATGACGCCGGCGAGCACGAGCCCCGGGTCGGCGATCACCGCACGCAGCGCGGCCTGCCCGACGTTGCCGGTGCCCCAGACGAGAACGCGAAGTGGCATGGGGCGGGACGTTGCCTGGCGCGGCGCTGCGACGCAACGGGGCAGTGCCTCATCGAACAAGAGAAAGACCGCTACTTGGGCTCTTGGGCTTGGATGACCGTGCTGGAGAGCGTCCGGAGAGACCCCACCGCGTCCGGCCCTCGGCCATCGCCCCGAATCGCGAGACCCAGAACGAATCGTCGACGCAACGACGTCCCCGAATTGGCCCGTTCGTGTTGTTGTGTTGGTGCAAAGATTCCCTTGACTCCCGATCAACCATGAGACATAAAGGTCGCTGAATCAAGATGCCCCGGCGCGGCTCCCAGCTCGACCTGTCTCTCATAGAGCGTCCCCGCTGGGGCGGCCGGCGTAGCGGCGCGGGACGACGGCCGCTCGGCGAGAGCGCTGGAATGGCCCATGTGCCACGTCCCACGTTCCGGACGACCGTGCCCGCTCACGTCACCCTGCGCCTGCGGCCCGATCTGCCGTCGTTGCGCGATACTCGCGTGGTGGACGAAGTGAAGAGGACGTTTGCCTCGGGGTGCGAACGCGAGGATTTTCGACTCGTGCACTACTCGCTCCAGGGGAACCATGCCCACCTGATCGTCGAGGCGCGCGACCAAGGAGCGCTCGGGCGCGGGATGATGGCGATCGGATCGCGGCTGGCGCGGGCGGTGAATCGCGTGCGCGGTGAGAGCGGACCCGTGCTCGCCGACCGCTATCATCACCGGCTGCTGCGGACCCCGCGGGAGGTGCATCGCGCGCTGCGGTACGTACTGCTCCATGCCCGAAGGCATGCGGTGAGACTTCGAACCAATCTGCGGGCCACGAAGGCTCTACTGGATCCCGCCTCTTCTGCGCAGTGGTTCGACGGGTGGAAGCGTGAGCTCGCGAGCGCGACGGCACTGAGCGCGCCAAGGGCAGCGGCCGACCGCGAGCACACCCCCGTTGCACGGGCACGAACGTGGCTACTGAGGATCGGTTGGCGCCGGCACGGTCTCCTCGACCCCGCCGACGTCCCCGGGTGACGTCGCCGCAGCGAGGACCACCTCAGCAGCGAAACGCAGAGGCCATCGCCCGACTCGACGCACCCGTTCCACCCTTCGAACAACATCTTCTCTCTTGCTGTGCTTGCCTGCGCCGCCCTTGCTCGGCGCCACCGCCCCTCTGCTATACGCCCACCGTGCGAACGTACGACGTCGTGATCGCCGGTGCCGGAATCGGCGGGAGCGCGCTTGCGACCGTGCTCGCGCGGGCGGGGCTCGGGGTGCTCGTGCTCGAGAAGGAAACCGAGTACCGCGACCGCGTGCGGGGCGAGTGGCTGGCGCCGTGGGGCGTCGCCGAGACGAAGCGCCTCGGGCTCTACGACACGCTCGTCGCGGCCGGCGGGCATCACCTGGCGCAGCACCGGACCTACGGCGAGGGGCACGCGACGCCGAGCGGCCTCGCGGAGGTGCCGCTCGCCGACATGCTCGCCGACATCCCCGGGCCGCTCTGCCTCGGCCATCCGACGATGTGTCGGGCGCTCTCCCGGGCGGCGCGCGACGCGGGCGTGACGATCCACCGTGACGTCGACGCGATCACGCTCGAACCGTTCGAAGCCGGACACCGGACGGTGAGCTTCACGCACGACGGCGCGACCCACGCCGTGCGCGCCCGCCTCGTCGTCGGCGCCGACGGCCGCGGGTCGGGCATCCGCCGTCAGGCCGGGATCGCGCTGCACCGCGACCCGACCCACCACCTCTTCGCGGGCCTGCTCGTGGAGGGCGCGGCCGACTGGCCCGACACGCAGCAGGCGACCGGCGTCGAGAACGACGTCCACTTCCTGGTCTTCCCGCAAGGCAACGGCCGCATCCGGCTCTACCTCGGCTACGCGCTCGCCCAGAAGCAGCGACTCACCGGCCCCGACGCCGCCGAGCGCTTCCTCGACGCCTACCGCTTCCGCCACGTCCCGGGATCGGAGGCGATCGCGAACGCGCGCCCGGCCGGGCCGTGTCAGGCTTACGGCAACGAGGACACCTGGACCGACGCGCCCGTCGCCGACGGGGTCGTGCTGGTCGGCGACGCCGCCGGCCACAACGACCCGATCATCGGCCAGGGCCTCTCGATCACGATGCGCGACGTCCGCCTCGTGCGCGACGTCGTGCTCGGCGGCGGCGATTGGTCGCCCGCGGCGTTCACCCCGTACGTCGAGGAGCGCCGCGAGCGCATGCGCCGGCTTCGCTTCGTCGCCGCACTCGACTCGTCGCTCCAGGCCGAGTTCGGACCCGCGGCCGACGCGCGGCGTGCCCGCGCCGCCGAGCTCCAAGCCCTCGATCCGAGCCTGCTCCAATGGTTCTACGCCGTATTCGTCGGACCCGACATGCTGCCCGCGGAGGCGTTCGACGACTCCGTGCGCCGCCGCCTCTGCGACCCCATCTGACCGCGGAAGGAGATCGCCTCATGGACGTACGCCTGCGCGCGCGCATGGTCTTTCACGGAGCCGTCGTCGTCATGCTCGGACTCCTCGCCGGCTTTCCGCACGCGTTCGTCCTCACCGGACAGATCGCCGGCGAGGAGCGCGCGTGGCGCATGGCCCACCTCGAAGGCTTGCTGAACGGCTTCGTCGTCCTGATCGCCGCGGCCGTCGCCGACTGGACGGCACTCTCGCCGCGCCAGTACGGCTGGCTCGTGTGGTCGCTCGTGGTCGCGGCCTACGGTAACGTCATCGCGTCCGTCCTCGGGGCGACGTTCGGCGTCCGCGGCTTGGCGCTCGCGCCGCCGATCGCGAACATCGTCATGAACCTGCTCTTCTGGGTCGCGATCGCCGGGATCCTCGCGGGCGTCGGGCTCATGATCATGGGCGCGCGGAACGCCGTCCGCGCCGCGCGCTGAGCGCGATCAGTCGAGCGTCTCGCGTCCGGCGGCCGCCAGATCCGCCGCCGACGTCTCCGCGGTTTCCGTCACGACACCCCCGACGAGCACGACGTCCGCCGGCAAGACGACGTCGACCGCATCCGCGGCACCGTGCAGCCAGAGGATCGCGTCGCACGGCGCGGGCGCGGGCCACCCGCCGAAGACGCGATCGGCCGTGACCCGGACCGGCGCGACCCGAAGGCTCGCGACCGCTCTGCGGAGCCCACGCTCCAGCGCGGCCGCGTCGCGCGCGCTCCGCAGCAGCAGCGCGACCTTCCGTACGCCGCCCTCGTCCTCCCCGCGCGGCGCCCCCGCGAGCAGGATCTCCTCGCACCCGCTCGACACGAGCCGCGCCTGATCGGCGAATTCCCGCTCGTCCGCGCGCATCCGGTCGCCGACCTTCGTCCGCATGAGCGCGGCCGTCGCTTCGATGCTCCGCGGCCAGAACTCGGAGATGCAGTCGAAGCCGACGTCCGACCCGTCGACGACGTGGTTCCGGACGTAGCGGTCGAACGCGAAGTAGCGGAGCGCCAGCGGGGCGTGCCGGGTCTCGTAGTACTCGCGGAACGCCGCGCGCCCGAGATCCGGCCGCCGCGGCATGAACGCGAGCGCCTTCACGACGCGGCTCCACGCATGCCGGACCCGTTACACCGCTCGATGGCGCGGTTCCAGGCCGTTCCAGGCCTTTCCATCCTGCGCCGCAACGGCCTAAAGAGAGCCCGACGGACGCGCATGACTCGGACGACCACCACCTTCTGCCGCATCTGCGAAGCCCAGTGCGGCCTCGTCGCCACCGTCGACGGCGACCGCATCGTCGACGTCCAGCCCGACCGCGACCACGTCGTCAGCAAGGGCTACGTCTGCGTGAAGGGGCTCTCGATCGAGAACGTGCGCGCCTCGCCCGACCGCCTCCAGCACCCGCTGAAGAAGGTGCACGGCCGCTACGAGCGCATCTCGTGGGAGCAGGCGATCGCGGAGATCGGCGCCAAGGTGCGGGCGCTCCGCACTGCGCACGGCGACGACAGCGTCGGGCTCTACTTCGGGAACCCGGTCAGCTTCAGTCTATTGGTCCCGCTCGTGATCGCCGGGTTCGTCCGCGGGCTCGGGACGAGCAAGTTCTTCAACACGGGCTCGCTCGACTGCAACAACAAGTTCGCCGTGAGCGAGCGGATGTACGGCGGCGGCATGGCGCTCACCTTCCCCGACGTCGACCGCACGCAGTTCCTCATGGTGATCGGCGGCAACCCCGCCGTGTCGCGCATGAGCTTCATCCATCTCCCCGATCCGATGGCGCGGCTCGGCGCGATCGTCGAGCGCGGCGGCCGGCTCGTCTTCGTGAACCCGCGGCGGATCGAGTCGGCGAAGGCGGCGGGCGAGCATCTCTTCATCCGCCCCGACACCGACGTCTTCTTCCTCTTCGCGTTTCTCCACGAGATCCTCGCGCGCGACGCCGTCGCGCACGAGCGGGTGCGCCGCCACATGACGGGCTTCGACGACCTCGGAGACGTCGTCCGCGAGTGGACCCCGGAGCGGCAAGCGGAGGTGACCGGCATCCCGGCCGCGACCCTCCGGGAGCTCGTGACGGCCTACCTCGCCGCCGACGGGGCCGCGCTCTACCTCTCGACCGGCGTGAACCAGGGCCGGAACGGCACCCTCGCCTTCTGGGCCCTCGAGGTCATCAACGCGATCACCGGCAACCTCGACCGGCGCGGCGGCTCGCTCATGGGCAAGGGCATCATCGACTATCCGAAGCTCATGGCGCGGGCGCCGATGGTGACGCGCCATTCGCGGATCGGCGGCGTCGCGAGCCTCCTCGACGCGCTCCCGATGGCGGTCCTCGCCGACGAGATCCTGACCCCGGGCCCGGGCCAGGTGCGCGGGCTCTTCGTGATCTCCGGCAATCCCATCATCACGAGCGCCAACAGCGCCAGGCTCGCCCGCGCCCTCGACACGCTCGAGCTCATGGTGAGCGTCGAGATCGTGCGGAACGAGACCGCCAACTTCGCGCACTACGTGCTCCCCGGCACCCACTTCGCGGAGCGCCCCGACGTGCCGTTCACGTTCCTCTCGCTCTCCGGGCTCACGCCGATCCCGTGGTTCCAGTACACCGACCCCCTCGTGCCGCCGCCCGGCGAGTGCCGCGACGAGACCTGGATCCTGAGCCGTCTCGCCGCGGCGTGCGGCGCCCCGCTCTACGGCTCGCGCATCGTTCAAACGGCCTTCGACGCGGGCGAGATGATCGGCCGCATCCCGGGGCTCGGGTCGTGGCTCGCGCCGCTCCCGGAACGCCTGCTCGACCTGATCGCGCGTGCCGGCGGCCAGGGCTCGCTCGCATATCTCCGCGGCCATCCGCACGGCGTGCTGCGCGAGCCGCTCGCCGGCGACGACTATCTGGGGAAGCGGGTCGTCACCGAGGATGGCAAGGTCCATCTCGCTCCCGCCGACCTCGTGGCGCTCGCCTGCGAACGCCTCCCCGTCACCTTCGACGACGAACGCCGCGCCGCCGCCGGACAGCTGAAGCTCATCAGCCGCCGCGAGCGCTTCACCCACAACTCGTGGGCCCACAACGACCCGGCGTTCATCAAGGGCAAGCGCTCGACCAACTACCTCTACGTCCACCCCGACGACGCCCGCGCCCGCGGCATCGGCGAGGGCGCGCTCGTGCGGGTGACGTCCGCGACCGGCGCCGTGGAGCTCCCGGCCAGCATCACCGACGACATGATGCCCGGCAGCGTCGCGTTGCCGCACGGCTGGGGGCACCAGAAGGCCGACGGTCTCACCGTCGCCTCGACCACGACGGGCGCGAACGTCAACGTGCTCGCCGCCGACGGCCCCGACGCGATCGAGCCGATCTCCGGGATGGCGCAGCTGACCGGGATTCCGGTCGAGGTCCGGCCGGTGACGCCGGCTCAGACGCCCGGCGGCGGGACGTAGCCGCCGATCACCTCGCCGAGCCGGCGCGCGAAGTCGATCGTCGTCCGGTCCTCGAGGTACGGCCCGACGATCTGGAGGCCGATCGGCAATCCGGACGGACCCGCGCCCACGGGCGCCGACGTCGCCGGGAGGAGCGCCATCGTGACGAGCCCGGCCCACACGATGAGCTCGATGTACGAGCGCTCGGCGCCGTTCACGCTGATGGTGCGGGCGAGGATGGTGTCCTCGTGGAGATGCGGGATCGCGGGCACGGGCCAGATCGGACAGACCAGCACGTCGAAGCGCGTGAAGAAGTCGGCCCACTGGCGGCGGAGCTGCTGGCGCTCCTCGTCGACGCCGATCCAGTCGCGCGCCCGCAGCGTCACCGCCCGGCAGAAGCGGTCGAAGAGATTCGCGTCGTCCTGGGTCGTGGTCGCGGTGACGCTCGCCATCTCCTCGACGTCCTCCGGCGTCATGCCGCCCGAGAGGATCGGCCAGAGGAGCTTCTCGTAGCAGCGGTGGACGGCGCCGAGATCGCGGACGGGCCGCGCCTGCTCGTCGACCGCGACCCCGGCCTTGCGGAGCGCTTCGACCATCGCCGCGCCGCGCGCCTGCACCTCGGCGTCCACGGGCGCGAACGGATCGTCGAGCCACACCGCGACCCGGTAGTCGCGGAGCGACGTCCGCCGCGGCGGCGGCAGCTGGAGCTTCCACGCCGTCGCGTCGGCGCTGTCGGGACCCGCGAGGACCCCGAGGAGCAGATCGAGATCCTCGGCGCTTCGCCCGAGCGGCCCCATGACGCCGAGGTCGTACTCGCCGAGCGAGCCCGGCGGTCCGGGGATGTGTCCGCGCGCCGGCACGATGCCGTGCGTCGGCTTGTGACCGTAGATCCCGCAGCAGTGCGCGGGCGTCCGGATCGAGCCGCCGATGTCGCTGCCGATCTCGGCCGCCGCGAGCCCGGCCGCGACCGCCACCGCCGACCCGCCCGACGAGCCGCCGCACGTGCGGCCCGCGTTCCACGGGTTGTTGGTGACGCCGAAGACCGGGTTGAACGTCTGCACGTCGCCCGCGAAGGGCGGCGTGTTGGTCTTCCCGAAGATCACGGCACCCGCGGCGCGCACCCGCGCGACCACGGTCGCATCCTCGCTCGGCACGTGCTGCGCGAGCATCGGCGTCCCGGCGGTCGTGCGGACACCCGTCGTCTCGAGCGTGTCCTTGATCGTCATCGGCAGGCCGTGCAGCGGGCCGAGGCTGAGGCCGCGCTTCCGCGCCGCGTCGGCGGCGTCCGCGGCCTTTCGGGCGCCCACGACGTCGAGCGTGACGACGGCGTTCAGCGGCGGGTTCAGGCGCTCGACGCGCGCGAGGTAGTGGTCGAGCAGCGCACGGGCACTGACGTCGCCGCGCTGGAGCATGGCGACGAGCTCGACGGCGGGACGGAGCGCGAGATCGGTCATGCGGGCGTCCTAGCAAAGCACCCGTGGTGAGCCCAGCCTGATCGGCACGCGCCGCCCAGACGCGATCTCATAGCTCCCCAGCGTCGTAGATCGTGCGACCGCCGAGCGTCGTGCGGAGCACGCGCGTCGCCGGCAGCGACTCGACCGGACACGTCAGCGGATCGCGATCCACGACGACGAGGTCGGCGTGGTTGCCGACGGCGAGCGTGCCGATGTCCTCCCACTGGAGGATACTCGCCGCCTCGCGCGTCCACATCGCGAGCGACTCGGCGCGGGTGACCTTCTGCGCCGGGCCGTCGTTCCGCCGGCCGCTGCCGCAAAATTCGTGCGTGGTCCCGAGCGCGATCTGCTCGAAGATGTTCTTCGGGCCCCAGTCACTGCCGCAGGCGACGCGACACCCGGCATCCTTCAGGCGCCGGAGCGGGATGAGGTCCTTCAGCACGTGCTCGCCCATGCGCTCGACGAACATGTCGCCCTTCCCCCAGGAGAACGACATGCTGGTCGTGACGTCGATGCCGAGCGCGGCGTAGCGGCGCGCCTGCGTCTCGTCGACGAAGAACGCGTGCTGCATGACCCAGTGCCGGTCCTTGATGCCGAACGCGCGATCGGTCGCTTCGAGCTGATCGAGATAGTCGTCGTGCTCGGCGCTGCCGGCCACGACCACGTTCAGCCGCAGGCGATGCTCGGCCGCGAACCGCATCGCGATCTCGCACCACTCCTTCGGGATGAACGACACGCCGCGCGTGAGGTCGCCGTACGGACCCTTGTAGGGCTCGCGCATCAGCATGAAGCCGGGCCAGCAGGGCCCGCCGCGCGAGATCGTGACGCCGTCGACGCGGAAGACGTCGTCGCTGCGATCGACGAGCGTCACCGCTTCCCGCAGCCGGTCCTGGAACTCGTCGAGCGTGATCCTCACGCTGGTCGCGAGCGCGTAGTACTCGGCTTCGGGCGCCGCGAGCACGCGCATCGTCAGCAGGTCGGACTGGCGGAGGAAGCGGTACGCCTCGATCAGCGGCCGGTCCATCACGTGCGCCTCGTACCCGGTCGTGACGCCCATCTTCGCGAACATGGCCTGCGCCTGCGCCATGCCGGAGACGAGCTTGTCGGGCTGCATCAACGGCAGCTGCACCAGCAGCGCATCCATGAACGCGTCGCCCGTGTAGTAGTTCGTCACCGAGCCGCGCAGGATGCCCGTCGGCTCGCCGCCGGCGTCCTTCTCGATCCAGACGTGCTCGACCTGGTCGGGCGTCTCGCGTGTGATCTTCAGCTTCGCGAGTCCCGCCGAGTTGAACGCGATCACGTTCGGGATCACGGGGGCCCACGCCTGGATCCAGACCGGATGATCCGGCGCGGCGCGGTCGAGCACGTGACGGTCCGGCAAGGATCCCTCGGCGAGGTCGCGCCACGAGCGCCGCAGGAAGTAGTGCGGCTCCCCGACGGGGGTCGTCATGATCCACTCGCCCTTCGGCGTCGTCGCCGCCCGCGCGGCGATCCGCCGAACGATGTCGTCGTGCGACGTCGCGTCCTTGATGTCGACCGCCGCGCCCTCGATCACGCCGAAGTGGATGACGTGCGGGTGCGTGTCCACGATCCCGGGCATGACGCTCGCGCCGCGGAGGTCGATCTCCTCGGCGCCGGTACCCGCCGCCGCGCGCACGTCGGCGAGCGTCCCCGCGCGGAGCACGCGCCCGCCGCGCGTCGCGAGCGCCTCGTGTACGCGATCGCCGTCCTCCATCGTGAGGATGCGCCCGTTCCGGTACAGCGTCGTCCCGCCGTCGCTCATGTCGCCCTCCCCTGGTGCCGGTGTGCGTCCTTCCTCGCGTAGCACGCGTGGGCTCGCAAGCACCCCGGGGAACCGGGCGCGTGATCGGTGCCCCGCTACCGCACGATCAACGTCGACACCGACCCGCGGTCGAGCACCGTTTCGACGACGCTGCCGAGCAGGAGCCGCGTCCACCCCGCTCCTTGCGCGCCGATCACCAGAAGATCGGCGCCGAGCTTCTCCGGTAATGCCGGCAGGTCGCGTGCCGCGACGCCGACGCGCACGTCGAGGCGTACGCGCCATCCCGCCGCGGCCAGCGGGCGGACGGCGCGCTCCAGCGCGCGACGCGCCTTCGCGAGGCGCGCCTGATTGAACTTCTTCGCTTCGGCCAGGAAGGCGCTGCGGAGCCCGCGCGGAAGGAGCGCCGGCGGCTGCGGGTCGACGGTCTCGACGAACGTGCACACCGTCACGCGACCCTTCGGGGTGGCGGAGCACGCCGCCAGGAGGTCGATCGCTTTGCGGGCGTGATTCGAACCGTCGTAGCCGACGACGATCTCACGGAACGCGATCGGTTCGCCTTTGACGACGAGCACGGAGCTCGTGGCGCGGCGCACGATCGCACGCGACACGCTCCCGAGCGTCCAGCGCTCGAGCCGGCTGTAGCCATGGGACCCGACCACGATCACGCGCGCGCCCCGGGCGGTCCGGAGGATCGCCTCGGCGGGAACGGCGTCGACGACGACCGCGACCGCCTCGGGCCACCGCCGCCGAAGCACCCGGTCGGTCTCCGTGGCGACGCCGAGGAGTGCCGCACGCACGCCACCGGCGACGTCGGGCGACCAGCGCCCGCGCGGCCCCCCGGACGCCACGACGGCGGATGCCTCGGCGTTGCCGGGCCACGGGAACGCGACGGCCGCCGCGACCGCGGCGCGCGACTGCGGTGAGCCGTCGCTCGCGACGACGATGCGGAACTTCCGGCGCGACGACCGGGCTCGCGCTTGCGGACCTTTTTTCTCGGGCATGCCCTCTCCTTGCCGCGGCCACAAATAGCCGCGGGCATTCTTTGCTTTGCGCGAGGCCCCTCGCAAGCCGCATGCCGCCGCGGCCGACGCGGATCGACGGTCCGCCATTCCCATTCTTGCGAACGACCGGCCGTCGAGGTCGCAAAACTCGGAACGATGGGTGCGCACCGACGGACCGGACGCCGTGGCCCGCGTCGTGCTCACGTGATGACCATGCTCGTCGAGATGTGGATGACCCGTGATCCCGTCACCGTGATCCCGACCACGTCGATCTCGGAGGCGGCGCTCCTCATGGCGCGCCATCGCATTCGACGCGTGGTCGTCGTGGACCGCCGGCCGGACGGCCGCGTCGTCGGCATGCTGTCCGCGAGCGACGTCGCCCGCGCCTTTCCACCGGACCTGAATCCGACCTCCGCCGGCGTCACCGAACGGTCCGTGCCCGAGCCCGTGGCGACGATCATGACGCACCCGGTGCTCGCGGTCGGCCCCGGCACCACCATCGACGAGGTCGCGCGCCGCTTGCGGCGCGACCGGATCGGCGCCTTACCGGTGATGCACGGGCCGCGGCTCGTCGGAATCATCACCGAGTCGGACGTCTTTCGCGCGTTCGTCGAGATGACCGCGCCGGACTCGGCGGGCGTCCGCATCACGTTCGAGCTCGGGGAGGACGAGGAGTTGCTGACGACGCTCACCGCGCTCGTCGCGGCACACCGGGTGCGGATCGCGAGCTCGTTCTCCTTCCATCACGAGGACCCGCGCGCCGGGAGGCGGCGACTCGGGGTCGTCCGCCTGATCGGCGAGGCATCCCCCGGGCTGATCGACGCGCTCTGGCGCTCGCATCACCGCGTGCTCGCCGTGGCGTGAACGCCGCGCACGAGCGGCGTCAGCTGGAAGGCGGAGAAGTGTGCCCGGGCTCACCGGCCGCGCCGGAGGGCTGCCCGTCCTTCGCAGCCCGAAAGACCCGCTCGATCGCCGAGCAAGCGACGGCGATCGTCTGCTCCTCGGATGCCCGGAGCTTCCGCCCGGCGGCGCGCAAGACGTCGAGTGCGAAGCCGATGCGCCGGTAGTCCGCGGCGGTCACGACACCGGCGCCTCGGCTTTGGACACCCGGAAGTGCCTCAGCAGCTCGGCGAAGCCGCCTTGCGGACCCGATGCGACTCGCCGAATCGCCTCGTACCGCACCGCACGACAGTGCGCGAGATGTGACCGCATCACGGCGGATTCTTCGTCACCGATTCGGGGGACGCTGAGCACGTCGACGTCGCAATGATCACACCGGACCAGATAGTCCATACCGCCTCCGCCGCACGCTTCGATCGTCCCCTGCGGCAGACGAGGCGGCGCATGCGCTGCCGTGGGACTAGACCGTCCGCCCGCGGACGTCCCGAAGAAGTGAGGAAATTTCGCGGAAATTGCGGCCGGGACGCTTTCCGCACGCTTGTCGATCCGCCCGGATCGTGACAACTGCCGCGGTTCGCCGTGGACGATTCGAGAAACCCGGTCGCCCCGCGGCGCTCGCGCGCGAGGCGCGAGATCCTGTTCCCGCCCTATCGGCTGGATCTCGAGGCGGAACGTCTCTACCGCGGCAGCGAAGCGATCACCCTTCGACCAAAAACCTTCGCGGTACTTCGGCATCTCGCAGAGCATCCGCGAACGTTGATCACCAAGGCGGCCCTCCTCGACGCGATCTGGGCCGGGGTCGTGGTCACCGAGAGTACGCTCACCAAGTCGATCGGCGAGATCCGTCGAGCGCTGGAGGACGACTCCCACCACCCGCGCTACCTCGAGACGGTGCATCGGCGAGGCTTCCGCTTCCTCAGCGAGACCGAGACGTCCTTCCCGCGACACGCGACGCCGCAAGCGATCGCGCACGTGCCCATCGTGGGCCGCGACGACGAGCTCGCACGGCTCCACGAGGCACTCCAGCACGCGACCACCGGCCAGCGGCAGGTCGTGTTCGTCACCGGCGCGGCGGGCATCGGCAAGACCACGCTGGTGAACGCGTTCCTCGCGTCGCTCGACGCCCAGAGCAACCCCTGGATCGCGATCGGCCAGTGTATCCGGCAACACGGAGAGCACGAGCCGTACATGCCGGTCCTGACCGCACTCGGACATCTCGCCGGCGGACGTCACGGCGAGAAGCTGCGCGCGTTGCTCCGCCGCCATGCTCCGAGCTGGCTCGTCCAGCTTCCGTGGCTCCTCCCACCCGCGGAGCTCCGGGACTCGCTCGCCGACACCACCCGCGCGCGCATGCTGCGAACGTTCTTGCACCTCGTGGACGAGCTGACGGCGGACACGACGCTCGTGCTGGTGCTGGAGGACATCCACTGGGCCGATCCCAGCACCTTGGATCTGGTGGCCGCCCTCGCGCAACGCGCGCAGCCCGCGGCACTGCTCGTGATCGGCACGTACAGGCTTGCGGAGTCGGTCCGCGAAGCCGGCGGGATGCTCGACGCCGTCCGGCGATCCCTCGTGACGAAACGCCAGTGCCGCGAGCTTCCTCTTCGTCCGCTCTCGGCCCCCGACGTCGACGCCTATCTCGCCGCCCGGTTCGGGTCGGTCGCCGTTCCCGAGCTCGCCGGAATGCTGCATCACCACACGGAGGGCGATCCCCTGTTTCTCGCGACCGCGATCGATCATCTGCTGGCGACCGGCCTGCTCGTCGCACGCGAGTCGCGATTGACGGCGACGGCCCCGTTTCCCATCCTCGAGCAGTCGGTTCCCGGCAGCCTGCGCGAGCTCCTCGAGTCGCAGGTCGCCGCGTCGGATCCGCTCGAGGTCGCGGTGCTCGAAGCCGCGAGCGTCGTCGGCGTGACCTTCACTGCGGCGGCGACCGGGGCCGCCCTCGAGGTCGACCCCGTGGAGATCGAGGAGGTGTGCGAACGGCTGGTTCGCTCGCACCGGCTCTTGCGCCGGGCAGAGAAGGCGGACACCTGGCCGGATGGGACGGTGACGGCACGCTACGAGTTCGCCCACGGCCTCTACCAACGTCACCTCTACGACCGCTTGTCGCCCGCGCGCTGCGAGCTGCTGCACCGCCGGGTCGCCGTGCGGCTCGAATCGGCCCACGGGGATACCGGCCTCGCCGGCGGCGAGATTGCGGGGCATTTCGAGCGTGGCCACGAGCCCGCGCGCGCCCTGAAGCACCTCATGAACGCCGCGGCGCAGGCCGAGCGCCGCTGCGCCCCGCGCGAAACCGGGAACTACGTCCGCCGGGCGCTCCACCTCCTCGAACGCGAGCCGCCCACGCAGCAGCGCCACCGTCGAGAGCTCACGCTGCGCTCCAGTCTCGTCGCCGCCTCCGTGGTGTCGACCGGGTTCTCGAGCGACGAGGGCTGGGCCAACTATCTGCGCGCCCGCGAGCTGGCGGCCGACGAGCGCGACGCCACGCAGCTCTTCCAACTGCTGTATGCGATGTTCCTGAGCCGCATCGGGCGCGCCGATGCGATCACGGCCTGCACCCTCTCCGACGAGTTGCAGCATGCCGCCTCTCGCCTCGACCTCTCACCCGCCCGAAAGATCGCCCGCTTCGCGAAGAGCTATCTCTCCTTCTACATGGGCGGCCACCGCGATGCCGCGGCGCTCGACGAGATGCGCCGCTCCTCTCCGGGGGCGCTCGACGGATTCTTCTACGGCTCCAATCCCGTGGTCGTCGCTGGGGCCGCGGAAGGGTTGCGTCGCTGGCTGATCGGGCAGCCCACGCAAGCACGCCAGGTCGCCGAGGAGACGATCGCACTCGCTCGTCTCACCCCGCATCCCATCAATCTCTGCATGGCGCTGGCCTTCGCCGCGCAAGTCTTCATTCGTTGCGGCGACCTCGCGCGGGCGGAAGCGCAGGTGGCCGAAGGCAACGCCTTGGCGGACGAGTACGGGATCGGATTGTGGGGTCCTCTGCACGTCGGGAGCCACGGCATGATCCACGCACGGCGGAACGAGCTCCGACGAGCCGCGGCGGCACTCGACAGCGCCATCGCCGAGTTGCGGGCGAACGGGACGACCGTCGGCATCCCGTTGCTCACCAGCGAGCTCGCCGACGTCGCGCGCCGTCTCGGCGACGTCGACGGCGGCCTCGCCCACGTCACCGAGGCCCTCGAGGTCACGCGTGACGGTCTCGACCTCAGCATGAAGGTCGAAGTCTGGCGTGCGCGAGGCGAGCTCCTGCTCGCGCGCGATCCCGCGGATCGCGATGCCGTCGAGTGCTTCATGCGCGCCATCGAGCTCGCACGCGGGGACGGAGCCGTGGCGCTCGAGCTGCGAGCCGCGACCGCGCTCGCCCGAGCGCACCGTGATCGCGGGCGTCACGCCGAGGCCGTCGCGATACTGGCGCCGGTGTTGGCGCGCGTCCACGAAGGGCACGATACCACCGACGTCGTCCATGCCGAGTCGGTCAGGCGGACGCTCGCCCCCTGAGGACGGCTCGACCGTCCACCGTTCGTCGCCGGCTCAGACGGCCAATCGCCGCGCGTTCGCCACTACCGCGACGCTGCTCGCGATCATCGCGCCGGCCGCCACGAGCGGGCCGAGCTGGCCCGCCGCCGCGAGCACGACCGCGACGGCATTGTAGGCGAACGCCCACACGAGGTTCTGGCGGGCGACGCGGCCGACGCGGCGCGCGTGCGCGACGAGCCACGGGACGCGCTCGAGGTCGTCGCTCAGGATCGCGACGTCGGCGGTCGTCCGCGCGAGATCGGTGGCGCTGCCGATCGCGATGCCGAGATCCGCGGCGGCGAGCGCGGGCGCGTCGTTCACGCCGTCCCCGACCATCGCGACCGCTCCGGCCGTGCGCCGCACCGCGCCCACGTGCGCGACCTTGTCGGCGGGCAGCAACCCCGTCGCGGCATCGTCGGGCGCGATGATCTCCGGCACGACCGCGGCCGCCTGCGCGTCGCCGGTCGCGAGATGCACGCGCACCCCGAGCCGCCGGAGCGCGCCGGCCGCGCGCGCCGCCTCCGGGCGCGGCGCTTCGGCGAAGCGCATCCGGCCGATCAGGCGGCCGTCCGCGATCACGAAGACGGACGGACCGTCGTCGTCACCCTCGGGGACGCACGCGCCGAGCTCCTCACGGACGAGCCGCGCGCTGCCGATCGTCACGCGACGTCCCTCGACCATGCCGGTGACGCCGCGGCCGGGCAGGCTCTTGACCTCGGAGGCGGGTGAGACGGGCGCCGTCACCGCAGCGGCGATGGCGGACGACAGCGGATGGGACACGGCGCCGGCGAGCGCCGCCGCGACCCGCAGCACGTCCGCGTCGCGGGTGCCTTCACCCATCCGTTCGACGCCCACGAGGCGCGGCAGCCGCGTCGTCAGCGTCCCCGTCTTGTCGAACACGACCGCGGCGAGCGCGGCGGCACGTTCGAGGGCGGGCGCGCTCCGCACCACGATGCCGTGGCGTGACGCCGCCGCGAGCCCGGTCCAGATCGCGACCGGCGTCGCGATCCCGAGCCCGCAGGGACACGCGACCACGAGCACCGCGATCGCGACGAAGAGCCCGCGCTCGACGCCGTCGACGGCCGCCCACGCGGCGCCGGCCGCGAGCGCGAGCGTCACGACCACCGGCACGAGCACGCGCGCCACCCGGTCCGCCGTCCGCTCCCACGGCGTCCGCTCGCGGAGCGCCGCCGCGAGGAGGTCCGCGATCCGCGCCGCGGCGCTCGCGCGCGCGGGCCGCGTCACGCCGACGCGAAACGTTCCGTCGACACTGCACGTGCCGCCCGCGACCGTCGTTCCTCGGGCCTTCGCGACCGGCCAGCTCTCACCCGTGAGCGCCGACTCATCGACGCCGCCCTCGCCGTCGAGCACCGTCCCGTCGGTCGGGAATGCCTCGCCCGGCCGCACGTGCACGACCTCGCCGATCGCGAGATCGTGCACGTCGACCGCCTCCACCTCCGCCCCCCGTTCTCGCCGTGCCTGCGCCGGTCCCGGTGCGAGCCGCGACCGCACCGCCCGGCCCGCCTCGGCCTTGGCGCTCGCTTCGAGCCAGCGGCCCACCGTCACGAGCACCAGCAGCATGGCCGCCGTGTCGAAGTACACGTCGGGCCGTCCCGCGACCGTGTTCGCGACCGAGAGCCCGTAGGCCGCGACGGTCCCGAGCACGATCAACGCGTCCGTGTTCGCCGCGCCGCCCCGGAGCCCGTGCCAGGCGCTCGCGACGATGGGGCCCCCGAGCAGCAGCAGGACCGGCGCCGTCAAGACGAGCGCGAGCACACGGAGCACCTGGAAGAGCGGCCCGTCGATCGGCCCCGCTTCCGCGCCGTAGACGTACGGCACGTAGGCCGGCATGCCGACCATCATCACGTTGATGGCGAAGAAGACGCCGAGCCCGAGCCGCACGAAAACGGCGGCCGCCGCGCCGTCGTCGCCGCGCGCGCGGGTGATTTGCTGCGCCAGCACGCAGCCGTAGCAGCAACAGCGGACGTCCGCGCCGTCGATCGCCGCGACCACCGGCCACCGCCCGAGCGGCAGCCCGCAGTGGTCGCACGTCGCCATGGCCGCGCTGCCCGTCGCGGCGCTCAGCCGAGGCTCAACAGATTCAGCATCAGATAGCCGAACGCGAAGACGAAGAACGCGAGCCAGAGCGTCGTCACCCACCACGGCGCCGGGTTCGCGTCGTACACGTGGTAGCGCTCGCACTCGAGCGGCGTATCGGGCTGCGACGCCCGCGCGGCGCTCTGTCCGCTCGGCGCCAGGATCGGCAATCCTTCAGGCACGGTTTCCTCCCCGCTCGATCTCGTCGTCGAGCTCGAACAGGCGACGCTTGGTCGCCTCGAGGTCGCGGAAGCGGCCGGTCACCACGGCCCATCCCATGAGGAACAGCATCGGCGTCATGCCCATCAGATACGTGGCGACCGCGACGGCGCCGAAGCCCTCGACCTCGTGCTTCATGATGGTGAGCGCGAACTCGGCCATCTTGTAGGTGAACCCGATGCCCGCGAAGACGCAGACGCCGGTCGCGAGCGCGATCTCGATCGCGCGCCGCCACCGCGTCCAGACGCTACTGGACTTCGGCATCGCCCCACCCCTCTTCCTTCGGCGCGTCGGGCGCGGCCGCCGCACCCGCGGCCTCGGCCGCGGCGCCCGCCGGCAACGCCGCCGGCACGACGTCGTAGATCGTCCCGGGCCGCTTCTCCGCCCAGCTGCCGAGCCATTGGAGATACGCGACCAAGGCGAGCGCGCGCTCGGTCGGCCGCTTCGACTCGTCGAAGAACCACGGGTACGCCGGCATCACCGAGTACGGCGCCACGCTCCGCGGCTCGAAGAGATGCGCCATGTGCCAGTCGTTGGAGTGCACGCCGGCCTGGCGGATCAGGTCCGGCCCGACTCGCCGCGTGCCGAAGAGGTGCGGCAGGTTCATCTCGTTCTGATACTCCTCCGGCGTCGAGACCGGACCGAAGCGCAGGTCCTCCTTCGACACCGGGCGAACCTGCTGCGAATGGCAGTGCCAGCACGCTTCCGCGATGTAGATCGCCTTGCCGGCGACGAGCGCCTTCGCGAAGCTCTCCGGCCCCGGTGCGCCGAACGCCCGCTGGAATTCCTCCGGATACTCGTCCGCGAGCTGCGTGAACTCCGGCGTGACGTTCGCCGCCACCTCGGCGACGGTCGCGATCGGCGCCTTCCGCAGCGTCAGGACGGGCATCACACCCTGGAGAAAGAAGCCGAGGAAGAAGGTCACCACCCCGGCGATCAGGAAACTCGCTCCGAACCGTTCCATGGCCTCCTCGGCTCCCTAGATGTGCGCGCCCGCGTGCACGGTCGCGGCGACGCCGGCCTCGGCCTTCACGGGTCCGCGCGCCGTGGCCCAGAGCGCGTAGAGAAAGCAGCCCTGCCCCGCGATGATGACGAGGCCGGCGACGGTGCGGGTCCACCAGAACGGCATCGACGCCACCACCGACTCGCCCCAGTGCGAGAGGCCCGCCCAGCTGAAGCCCTGCACGAGGCCCGCCGCCGTGAGGTCGACGACCATGACCGTGAGCCCGATGAACGTCATCCAGTAGTGCAGCGTGAGGAGGCGCGGATGCTCCCACGGCCGCCCGCAGACGCGCGGCCAGAGCTCGATGAAGACCCCCATGATCCAGAAGCCGAAGACGCCGAACATGACCATGTGCGCGTGCGCGACCACCCAGTCGGTGAAGTGGATGATCTTCTGGAACGTGAGCGTCACCTGGAACGCGCACTGGAAGCAGGTGATCGCGTAGAAGACCATGCCGGTGAAGAACCAGCGCACCGCGAGATTGCCGCGGATCGCGTCGGCGCGGCCGTGGAGGGTCGCGAAGAAGTTCACGATCACCGTGATCACCACGATCTCGACCGCGATCGTCGCGACCACCGCGCCGTACTGCGCGTACATGGGGATCGGGCTGAAGAGGAAGTGGTGCACGCCCTGCATCGGGTAGAAGAACGCGAGGCCCCAGAAACCGATCATCGAGAGCGCGTGGCTCCAGACCGGCTTCCGCAGCAGCAGCGGCACGAAGAAGTACATCAGACCGATGCCGATCGGCGTGACGAACAAGCCGACGAGGTCGTGGATGAAGAGCCCCGTGATCGCGGCACCCGCGGTTCCGGGGACCCAGAACTGCGGCAGGTAGTTGCCCATCAGGTACACGAGCCCGGTCCACGCGAAGGCGGCCAGGAAGTACCAGAGGCTCACGTACAGCCCATGCTCGCGCGTCTGGAGGATCGGCCAGGACATGTTCACGACGAGCAGCACGAGCCCGACGACGACGAGCGGGTCGACGAAGATCGGCGTCTCGCCCCATTCGATCGCCTGGCCGTAGCCGAGGAGCTGCCCCGCGGCACTCAACACGAGCGTCAGGTTCCACGCGCCGACGATCACCCACCCGAGCTGGTCGGACAGGATCGGCCGCTTCGTCAGCCGCGGGATCGCAAAGAGCAGTCCCGCCATGAACGCGTTGGCGATGAAGCCGTAGGCGGCCGCGTTCGTGTGGACCAAGCGCACCCGCCCGGGCGACAGCCATTCGATGCCGGGGAACGGATAGAGATTGTTGAACTGGAACGAGAACGCGAGGCCGGCGAGCAGCGCCGTCACGAACCAGAAGGCGCTCGCGGTCAGGTGCCAGCGCACCAACGAGAGATTCACGAGCGGTCGGCTTGCAGCGAGGGTCGTCATTTCGTCTCCGAGGCGTGGGCCGCGCCCGCCACGGCGGTTGGTGCCGCCGAGGCGCGCAGCGAGAGGATGAAGGACACGAGGTGCCAGGCGTCGCCGGCGCGGAACGTCTCGCCGTCCGGATTCGCGAAGACGTCGCCGAACGCGGGCATCGCGGTGCCGCCGACGCCGACCATGAACGTACGATAGACGTCCTGCGGCGTGGGTCCGCTCTTCAGGCGGCCGCTCGTGAAGTCGAACGGCACCTGGGGATTGCCCCACGCGTCGGGAGCGAGCGTCTTCGCCGACGGCCCGTCGCCCCGTCCGCCCTCGCCGTGACACGCCCGGCACCCGAGCATCCCGTAGAGCTCGCGACCGCGCGCGACCGACTCCTCGCTGCCGAGCGTCGCGGGCGGCTGCGGGATGAAGACCGGCGCGCCCGGCCCGCGCTTCGTCCATTCCGGCGAGAAGCCCTTGATGTAGACGATCACCGCGAGGCGCTCGCGCTCGGTGAGGAGCGACCACTCGGGCATCGACGTGCGGTACACGCCGCGCGTGATGATCCGGTAGAGATCCTCGTCGGTCGGGAGCTGGCCGCTCGGCACCGAGCCGAACTTGAAGACGCCCTTCGTGAAGTCGCGCGGCTTGACGATCAGCATGTCGGCCGCGGGTCCCTTGCCGTCGCCCGCGTCGCCGTGACAGCCGGCGCAGTAGCGGCCGTACACGCGCGCGCCCTCGGCGAGAACGTCGTCGGCGCCGCGCGCCCGTCCCGGCGCGAGCACGAGCAGGGCGAGGCCGAAGGCCAACGACCGTACGATCAGGCGCGTTGCGATCAGGCGCGTCATGCGCTCACCGGGCGGTACGGGACGAAGCGCCCGAGCGGCTGGAGAAGGCCGAGCGTGACGCCGTAGATCACGTGCGTCAGCGCCGCGATCCACGCCGGCATGAGCTCGAGCACGAACGGCTCGCCGACGAGCCGCGGCTGGAGCCACGAAAGGATGCCGTAGAAGTTCACGACCCACATCACCAACCCGTAGAGCGCGCCGAGCCCGATCTGGAGCCAGCCGCGATCCGGCACGAAGCGGTTCACGAGCACGTGGAAGACCGCGCCCGCGATCGCGCCGACCGAGAAGTGCACGATGGCGACCAGCATGAAGAAGTTGAGGTCTTCCGTCGTGAGCGCGCGGGCGCCGAGGAAGACCGTCCCGTAGACCCGCAAGAAGCGGAGCGGATCTTGGTTCACGAGCAGCGAGCCGACGATGTGGAAGATGAAACTCGCGAGGCTCCCGATGATGCCGATCGTCGTCCCTGCCACGATGTAGAAGGTCAGGTAGAAGCCGACCGGCGGCCAATTCGCCGTCGCCGGCTCGGTGAGCTGCGCTTCCAGCTCGACCAAGGCGGCGCGATGGCGTTCGATCTCCCGCAGGAGGTCCTGTCGCGTGGCGCTCACGGCGGGCTCTCAAGGCAAGCGCCATGCCACAGGCGGTACGCCGGAAACATGCGCGCATCGGCGTTTCGTTCTCATCTCCGAGAATAGCGAGCATGCGCCGTTTCGCAGCAACGGGAATTCGAACGCCGCCGCGCGGGCGTCGCGTCGAGGCACGCGATTTGCCACGCGTGAGCGCGTGACGACCCACCACCGCACGCCGATGTTCGGCGCCTTCCCGACGGACGGCATCTGGACCTCGCTCGGCCTCGGCCGCGCGCAGTTCTTCGCGATCCTCGGATTGTCGCTCGTCCTGTTCGTCTTCATCGACGGCCCCGTCTGGCGCCACGTGCACGCCGCGCACTTCTGGCGCATCACGCTCAGCTACGGTGCCATCGTCCCGGCCGTGTGGGCGGCGCTCCTCTGGAACGGCACCCCGAGGCTCCCGCTCTTCCTCGCCGCGAGCGCCGTGCTCGCGCTCGCGAAGCTCGTGCTGACGGCGGCCCTATTGGTAGTCCTGGCACTCGCGCAGAGCGCGTGACGGAACGAGCGGCGGGCACGCCACGGTACCTCCAACCAATCCTTCCGTTCGGAGCTCGCGCCGCGCCTCGATCGCCCCAGCCGATCCCACGAAGCGAGCTTCCTCGCCCGACCCCCCCTTGCTATCGTCGGCGCCGTGCAGACGGCCGCGGCAATGCGCGCACGCTACCAACTGGCTCTCGATCTCTTCGAGGCCGCCGAGCAGATCATGCGCCAGAATCTCCGCCGCCGATTTCCCGACGCCGGCCCCGACGAGATCGAAGCTCGGCTCGTCGACTGGCTGCACGAGCGACCAGGGGCCGAGCTGGGGGACGCCGTCGGACGGCTGGTTCCGTGGCCGAGACGCTGACCAATCGCCTCCACGCCGCCCTCGCGTCCGTCACGGGCCACCTCGCTCGCCTGGGCAGGCGCTACGCGCTCGTCGGCGGTCTCGCCGTCTCGGTTCGTGCCGAACCCCGCCTGACGCGTGATCTCGATCTCGCCGTCGCCGTCGAGGACGATCCCGACGCCGAAATGCTCGTTCGCGCCTTGGTTGCGGAAGGCTACCGCACGACGGCTGTCGTCGAGCACGACACGCGCGGGCGACTCGCAGCGGTGCGATTGGTGACGCCTGGCGGCGACGCCGCCGGGCTGGTCGTCGATGCACTGTTCGCGTCCTCGGGAATCGAAGCCGAGATCGTTGCCGCAGCCGAGCCGATCGAGGTGCTCCCTGGAACGTTCGTTCCGGTCGCGCAGGTCGGCCATCTCATCGCGCTCAAGCTGCTCGCGCGCGACGACCGTTCGCGGCCCCAGGATGCAGACGACCTCAAGGCGCTGGCGCGTGTCGCCGACGACCAGCACGTCGAGCAGGCTCGCCAGGCGGTGGCACTGATCGAACGCCGCGGTTTCGCCCGCGGTCGCGATCTTTCCGCATCGTTCGCAATCTGGTCGGCGTCGAGCCGTCGGACCGCTCGGTAGAAGCCGAGCGCGCCTCAGTCGACGCGCACGATCTCCAGGTAGCGCGGGACGGCGGCGGTCCAACCGAGGTCGGCTTCGATCGCGTCGTGGAGCGCGGTCGCTGCAGCCGGCTCGCCGTGGACGACGAAGACGGTCTCGGGCGCGCGCGGCGCCCGCCGGAGCCACGCCAGGATCTCGCCGCGGTCCGCGTGCACCGAGAAGGCCGGCACCGACGCGACCTCGGCACGCACGCCGACGTAGCGCCCGTGCATCTTGATCTCGCGGGCGCCGTCGGCGAGCGCCCGCCCGCGCGTGCCCTCCGCCTGATAGCCGACCAGCAGGACGGCGTTCCGCTCGTCGGGCAGGCGATGCGCGAGGTGATGCAGCACCCGGCCGCCGCTCGCCATGCCGGAGGCCGAGACGATGATGCTCGGCTCGCGCGCGTCGTTGATCGCCATCGAGTCTTCGACCGTGCGCGCCTCGATGAGCCGGCCGGGGTCGAACGGATCGCCGTCGCCGCCGAAGTCGGCGCGAATCTCGATGCCGCCCTCGGTGATCGCTTTCCGGTAGACGCCGAGCGCCGCGAGCGCCATCGGGCTGTCGACGTAGACCGGCAGGTTCGGCACCCGGCCTTCGCGCACCAGTCGCCCGAGATGCAGCAGGAGGACCTCCGTCCGGTCCACCGCGAACGACGGGATGACGGTCGTGCCCCCGCGCGCGGCCGTCCGCACCAGCGTCTCCTCGAAGCGCGCCAGCGCCGCGGCGTCCTCGTGCGTCCGGTCGCCGTACGTCGACTCCACGAGCACGAGGTCGGCGTCCGGTGGGTCGGCTGGTGGCGTCAGGATCGGATGCGCGGGGCGTCCGAGGTCGCCGCTCACGAGCACCCGCCGCCGGCGCGGCCCATCCACCTCGAGCAGCACCATCGCGGAGCCGAGGATGTGTCCGGCCGGGAGGAACGTCGCGCGCACGCCCGGCGCGACCTCGAGTGCATGGAAGAACGACGCGACCCGGAACCGCTCGAGCACGCGCTCCGCGTCGGCCGTCGTGTAGAGCGGCAAGGCGGGGACGTGCTTCGAGGTGCCGCGCCGGTTCGCGTACGCCGCGTCCTCCTCCTGGATGTGCGCGCTGTCCGGCAGGACGATGCGGGCGAGCGCCTGCGTACCCGCGGTCGACCACACCGGGCCGCGGAAGCCGTTCCGCGCCAGCGCGGGAAGGTAGCCGCAGTGATCGAGGTGCGCATGGGTCAGCACGACCGCGTCGACCGACGACGGATCGATCGGGAACTCGCTCCAGTTCCGGAGGCGGAGCGGCTTCAGCCCCTGGAAGAGCCCGCAATCGATCAGCACGCGCGCCCGCGGCGTCGTGAGGAGGAAACGGCTCCCGGTGACCGTGCCGGTCGCGCCGAGGAAGCGGAGAATGGGGGCCTTCTGATCCGAACGTGCCATGGAGCTCCTCAGTGCGCGTGCGCGCCGTGATCGTGCACCGCGTGCGCGCCGTCATCGCCCGCCGCGGGCGCGCCGTGATCCGCGGCGCCGTCCGCATGGTGTCCTCCGTGCGGCAGCAGATCGAGCCCGCGGAGGATCGTCACGAACCCGAAGAGCACGACGAAGACGCCCGCCAACAGCGACAACCGCGCCCGCACGCGCGGCGCCGCGAGCACGCGCGTCACGCCGAGCGCCAGCATCGCCGGCACGGTCCCGAGCCCGAACGCGAGCATCACGAGCATGCCGTCCGTCGCCGAGCGCGTGCTCGCCGCCGACGCCGCGAACGCGTAGATCATCTGACACGGAAGAAACGCGTTGAAGACGCCGAGCGCGAGCGGCGCTGCCGCCGAACGCGAGCGAATCACGCCCCCGAGCAGGCGCCCGACGGTCGCCCGCGTGAAGGCCGCGGCGCGCGCGCTCACCTGCGGCAGCACGCCCAGCACCTCCGCGCCGATCACGACCATCACCACTCCGGCGAAGACCGCGAGCGTGCGCTCGACCGCGACGAACGGCGCGGCCGTGACGAGGGCCTGGCCGAGACCGCCCGACACGGCGCCGATGAAGACCAGCGTGTTCAGGCGTCCGAGATTGTAGAGCAGCTGCCGGCGCCCGTTCCCCACCTGGCCGCCGCCCGCGAGCGCGAGCGGGAACCCGCCGCACATGCCGACACAGTGCAGCGAGCCCGCGAGCCCGCCGAGGAAGGGCACCACCCACGTCATGCGGGCAAGTCCACGTAGAAGGTGGTGCCCGTCGGCTCGCGGCGCTCGAACCCGATCTGGCCGCCGTGCGCGGCGACGATCTGCTTCGCGATCGGCAGCCCGAGACCGGAGCCGTCGCGCTTGGTGGTCTCGAAGATGCGAAACACGTCGACGCTCTCCGGGACGCCGACACCCGTGTCGGAGATCGCGACGCGCACGCGGTCGTCCGGCCGCCGCCCCACCGCGACGTCGACGTGGCCCGGCCCCGGGTCGATCGCCTCGACGGCGTTCTTCACGAGGTGATCGAACGCGCGCTGGAGCTCCTCGTGGTCGGCCGTGAGCGTCGGGACGTCCGCGGCGACCTCGAGCGCGATCGTGACACTGCGCGCGGCCGCCAAGGGCCGCCACAGCTCGACCACGCGTTCCAGCAACGCGGGAAGCGCCACCGTCGCGAGCTTCAATCGCTGCTGGCGGGCGAAGTCGAGGAAGTCCTTGATGAGCCCGTCCAGCCGGCGCACCTCCGCGACGATCCGTTCCGCCGGCGCGGAGAGATCCCGGCTCGGCCGCTCCGGGTTGCGGCTGACGCGCCGGTGGATGAGCTGCGCCTGCATCGACAGTCCGGCGAGGGGGTTGCCGAGATCGTGCACGATCCGGCCGGTGATCGCGCCGATGTCGGCGAGGCGCTCGCGTTGCTCCGAGAGCCGACGCGCGGTCTGGAGCTCGACCTCCAGCGCGCGCCGATCGCTCATGTCACGGATGATTGCCGAGTAGATCACCTGGTCGCCGGCGCGCGCCTCGGACACCGACAGCTCGATCGGGAAGACCTCGCCGCTCTTGCGCTGGGCCTGCACCTCGCGAATGCGGCCGATCGCCTTCGGCTCCCCCGTCGCGCGATACGCCGCGAGGTAGCCGTCGTGCTCCTCGCGATAGGGCTCCGGCATCAGCATGCGCACGTTCCGCCCGAGGACCTCGCCCGCCTCGTACCCGAAGATCGCCTCCGCGGCACGGTTGAACAGCGTCACGCTCGCGGCGTCGTCGATGCAGATGATGGCGTCGCGAGCCGTGTCGAGGATCGCCTGCCAGCGGACCTCGTTCAGCTCCAGCGAGCGAAGGGCCGCCGAAGTGCGATCGTCGTCCATGCCGCGAGCTCCGGTCGGTCGTGCCGCGATGCGACGCGAGCGCCTACGCTCCCGTCACCGCCGCCGCGCCGAAGCGCGGACGGTCAGCACGGGCACCGGCGAATGACGGACGACGCGCTCTGCGACGCTGCCGATCAGGAGGCGCGCGAGCCCGGTCTGCCCGAGCGTCCCCATCACGATCGCGTCGGCCTTCGTCGCCGCTTCGAGAATGCATCCGACGGGCGGACCGATCACGACGTCGCTGGTCACGCGCCGGACCTTCCGGCGCCGCACGGCGCGCGTCACCGTCGCGGCCAATCGCTCGCGCGCCGCCGTGATGTCGCCGGACGGCGGCGGCAACGGCCGGCCGTGCGCGGGGCGAATGGGCGGCAGCACGTGCAGCACTCGCACCGTCCCGCCGTGCAGCACGGCGAGGTCGAGTGCGGTCGCGAGCGCCGCGTCCGCGGAGGACGAGAAATCGTGGGGCACCAGGATCTTCTTGAACGTCGTCATGCACGGGCTCCGTAACGCGCGGCGCGCGCGTACTCTTCGAGGATGTCGTCGGTGGACAGTATCCCGACGATGCCCTCGCCCGCTACGACCGGCAACGCTCGGACGCGCCGCTCGAGCATGAGGCGCGCGGCGGTGACGGCGTCGACGTCGGTCCCGACCGTCGTGGGATCGGCGGTCATGGCGGCGTTGACCTTCGTGTTCGCGAGATGGCCGAGATGCGGCCCGAGGTCGGCGCTGCTCAGCATCCCGACGACGCGGCCGTCGTCGACCACCGGCAGGTGGCGGATGCCGTACTCGCGCATGCGCGCATAGGCCTCGTCGAGCTTCGCCTCGGAGGCGATCGTGACGGGAGCCCGGCGCATCAGCTCGCCGACCTCGCCCGGTCCCGCCACCGCCGCCTTCGGCGCGTGCGCGTGCGCCTCGGCCGCGAGCGCCCCGACCTGCGGCTCGCGCGTCGCGGGCACGATCAGCACGGGGCACGGGGCCAGGCGCGCGACCTTCGCGGCGACGCTGCCGAGCACGAGATGGGAGAGCCCTTTCCGTCCGTGCGTCCCCATCACGATCGCGTCGACGCGCCGCTCCGCGGCGAGCTGGAGGATGCGCGGCGCCGCCGCGTCGACGCAGACGTCGACCTCGAACGCCGGCACGTCGCCGTCGGCGGCGAGCACCGTCCGGACGTGGGTCCGCAGGCGCTCCGTCTCGTCGCGGATCCACTGGCCGTCGATCGCCGTGATCGGGAACTCCGTGAGCGTGTAGGCGGGAAGCGGCAACGTGTGCGCCACGAGCAAGCGGCCCTTCGCGGCGCGGGCGAGAGTGCCGGCGACCCGGAGGGCGGCATCGGCCGCCGCCTCGAAGTCCGTCGGCACCAGGATGTGTGTGAAGGTCGTCATGCCCGGCTGCCCTGCGGCTTTCGTGCCACGCGCCTCCGCCACGCGAACCTCCACGATTGCGCGGGCGCGGTCCGATTCTCGGGAGCCGGACGGCGCACCCGATTCCCACCATTGGGAATGCGGGTCACGCCCCGGGGATCTCGAACTCGACCCGCGTGACCCCGGCCTCGTGCGTGGTGCGGAGCGGCGCGCCGAGAGCGTCGAGGAGGCCGAGCATGCGGACGTTCCCGCTCGGCACGTCGGCGGCGAAGCGCGTCCGCCCGGTCGCGATCGCGGCCTCGAGCAACACGAGCACGAGCGCGGAGCCGAGCATCACGTTCTGCCAGGCGTCCGCCACCGCGACCGACACGTCCACGCGCCCGTCGACCGGCACGTCGATCCAGCCGCCGACGCCCACCACGTGGCGCGAGGTGGCCTCGAAGCCGACCGGCTGCGCGAGGACGGTCGTGCGGTCGTCGCCGGCCGCCACGACGCGCTCGATCATCGCCCGCCGGAGGCGCGGCTGCGGAGAGCAGAGCCGGGAGTAGCGCGACGCCGCCGAGAGACGCTCGAAGAAGTCCATGATGCCCGCGAGGTCGTCGGGCGTCGCGGTCCGGATGACCACCCTCCGCCCGTCCGCCAACCCGACGGTGCGCGGCGCGACGGTGATCGGGACGTTCGTGACGGCGGCGACGTCAGCGTGGAGCACGGCGCACCTTCCGAGCGCGCGGGCGCTTCGCGACCGTCACCGGCGCGTGCACCGTCAGCACCGGAATCGACGCGTGCCGCACCACTTTCTCCGCGACGCTGCCCACGAGCAGGCGCGCGAGGCCGCTCCGCCCGAGCGTCGCGATCACGAGCACGTCCGCGTTCTTCGCGGCAGCGAGGATCGCCGGCACCGCCTCGCCGAGCACCGCGCGACACGTCACGCGTCCCGCCCGCGGACCGAGCGCGTCGCGCACGAGATTCCCGAGCCGCCGCTCGCGCTCGCGCACCATCTCGGCGGGCGGGGTCCAGGCGATCTCCTCCTGGGTCGGGTAGCCGGGCCCGGAATAGAAGGGCGTCAGGACGTGCAGGACGGTGATGCGTCC
>Ga0268299_1001724_pt1 | contig 33727 bp, 31 predicted proteins | sample NOBtaG_FD_193484 | JGI IMG/M metagenome (GOLD analysis project Ga0268299, IMG submission 193484) | Activated sludge microbial communities from bioreactor in Nijmegen, Gelderland, Netherland - NOB reactor | ecosystem: Engineered > Bioreactor > Aerobic > Activated sludge | place: Netherlands... | reverse complement strand
CGTCCCACCCAACTCAATATTGAGAAGCTGTGCGCCGGCGCAAATACCGAGAATCGGCATCGCTTGTTTTTCCAATGCCATGCGAATCAGCTTGAAGTCGAAATCGATGCGCCTTGCGTGTGCAAGCTCGACATTGAGCTTAGCCTTCGTTGCATCATCGAGGTTTTCGCCATATAAGCTCGGGCAATAATCGTATCCACCGATGAACATCAGCCCATCGAGGCGCTCCAGCGCGATCTTCAAATCTTCATCCGGCATGGGCGGAATAAGCAGCGGCACACCTCCCGCTCGCTGGACAGCGTCAAAATACAACGCCTGCACCCGAGCTTCTTCCGGCGGCCCCGCCGTCACATCTACATTGATTCCAATTACCGGCTTCATGTCTGTAAGGATACAACATCAGGCCAGGCGATGCTTTGCGGTTGTTAATGTAAGAGAAAATTTTCGGCGAACATACCTAGCGGCGCCCCTGCATAAGCGATTGCAGAGCCAATTCCGCTTCGTAATCTTTGGAAGTCTGCGTGACGGTCAACAGCTCGGCAATCGCCCCGTCCACGTCTCCAGCATCCTTGAGCGCCATGCCAAGAGCCTTGTGCCGCTCGGCGTTCTTCGGGTCAATCTTAAGTGCCAGCCGGTATTCGACGGCAGCCGAGAGATAGTCGCCTTTTTTTGAATAAACCCAGGCCAGGTTGGAGTGTGTATCCGGATCGTTGGGCGCCAGGGAGACGGCAATGCGAGCCTCGGTAAGGGCTTCCTTCAAACGCTTCAGATGGGCAAGCGCATAAGCCAAACCGGCGTGCCCTTCGGAATAACGCGGGTCGAGGTCGGTGGCGCGGATAAATTGGTCGACTGCCTGATCCCATTTGCCCAGGTTGCCGAGCGCTAAGCCGCATCGGGCATGGACCACCGGGTCTTTATCGTTCATCGACAACGCCTTCTTGTACTCGGCAAGCGACTCTTCCGGCTGTCTGGAGGCGGCGTAGCACTGCGCCATGATCAAATGCGGAATCACCGACTTCGGGTCTAACTGCAGCGCCCGGCGGCATTCATCGATGCCGGATCGGTACATTTGCTTCATCCGGTAGCATTCGCCAAGATATGCGTAAGCAAGCGCATTGTCCGGATTGGACTTAATCGCCCGTCGATACTCGATAAAAGCAGCGTCATGCCGCCCCAGCATGCGCAGGACTTCGCCCTTGATGAAGTGCGTGTCGCCGCTATTGGGGCGGATTTTCTCAGCCTTCTCGAACTCTTTTAGAGCCTCCTCGAAATCGGACATCGCCATCAGGACCTTGCCGGCCATGAAGTGAGCCTTGTAGTTGTCCGGGTCGGTTTTGATGCAAGTCTCGTATTCCAGAAGCGCATTGGTCAGGTCGCGGCGGGCGAAGAACGCATCGGCGTACTTCATGTGCTTATCGACCTTGCGCGCCTTGTTAATTGGCAAAGCAGCGTCTTCAGCCTTGATTTCACCGCTGTTCTGGGTGAGATCGTTCAAAACCTCATTGAGCGGGTTGGCGACGGTTTCCTTCGCCTTGCCGGCGGGCTCGGGCTTTCCACCGGACTTTTTGCCCGGAGCTTCCGTATCTTCAGGATCGGCAGGCTCCGCCGGCGGGGAGAAGATTTCGGAGTCGTCTTTCTTCGGCTTCGGCGTCCCGTTCAGGTATTCGCCCAGCTTCAGAAAGCGAAAAGACTCCGCGGGCTGAGGGCATTGAATCAGCACAAAACCCGCGATCACGGACGCGGTAAGCGCCAGACTGCCGGCTTTGAACAATGATGGATTGAACGATTTCGAACGCAAAGGCATCAAGAATGGACGTGCAGACTCTTTATCCTGTCTATTCTAAACGTTCTTTCCGCATCTACCTGGTGACACATCGCGGTCAGGTAATGATTGCCACGGTTTTCAAGCACCGCAATCGGCGTAATCACGCGCCCATAACGGGGCGGCGCACCATTGCCCAGGTAAATCATTTTTAGCTGCTGCCTGCCGTCAATTGCCGCTCTGATGACATTAATGTGCAGCGCGACCTCACCTGTCGGCTCGACTGTCGTCTCTTGCTCGTTGAGCGAAAGGAGGCAATTCAGCTCCTGCAACTGCTCGAGCATGGAGAAATCGGGATTGGCAGCCATAATCTTGCCGAAGATATGGCGCACGTGATGGCTGTCGGCAAGAGCTCTGTGGTAGTCACCATCGACAATCTCGAAGTGCTGCGCCAGCGTTTTCAGCTTGTAGTCATCGACTCCGTCGACCAGCGCGCGCGAGAGATTGAGCGTGTCGAGCACGGTCAGCGCCGGCACACTGATGCCCAGGCGGGCAACGGCCACTTTGAGAAAACCCACATCGAACGGCGCATTGTGCGCAACCAGCACGCACGGCTTGTCGCCAATAAACTTGAGAAACTCGGGGATGACCTCACGCGCCGTCAGCGCGTCCTTGACCATCTCATCGGTAATACCGTGGATGCGCGTGACTTCCGGCGGGATTTCGCACTCCGGGTTGATCAAATGCGAAAAGATTTCCATCTCGCCGCCGCCCAGCCTGAAGCGAACAGCCGAAAGCTCAACCAGCTTGCAGGCGATCGCGGAGAGTCCGGTAGTTTCAACGTCGAAGGCAATGAAATCCAAATCGCACAATTTGGTCCCAGCGCATGCTGCCGGTGTTTCTTGAGCATCAATCTTGAGAAGCGAATCTACCACTTAGGATCACCCCGGCGCAAAAGAACTTATAGAGAACACGATTGTCACACATATAAATGAGCGTGCCATTTCAAATCTCCAATCAGGCGATTAATTCCTGCAAAAAAAAACGCGCTCTATTTGCGGCATGCAGCAGAAAGCATATACAACAGATAGAATGATTCCAGTGAGTTGTTCAAGCAAAGAAACAGACCTAAGATTGAGTCATCGATGTCTCACAGGAATGCGAAGCAAATGAAGTTCTCAGCGAAAAATGCGCTCACCGGTTCGATAGCAGCGATGAGTCTGGCGCTTATGTATTCGCATAGCGCGAATGCGTTCGGCAGTGATGAGGCGGGAAACATTCACGAGCAAGTAACGCGAGAAGCTTTGAAGGGCACCATATGTGATGCCAACTTGAATATTGTGGTAAAGGGGTCGAGCGCGGCGGATGTTGCAGGTGCAGAAGGCGCCAAAGATCCGCGTCGGCATTTTAAGACCGGCGAACTCATAAAGTGCCTCAATCTGGTCGACAGAGAAAAACGCAAACTGATTAATTACGCACAAAATGCCGACACGGATGAGAAGTCCAGAGCCCGCGCACTGTTTCTACTTGGACAGGCAATGCATACGCTGCAGGATTTCTACAGCCGGTCCAACTACATTGAACTGAAAGAGCAAAAGTTCAAAGACGATCCCTACAACATGACCCTGGCAGACTGGACAGAATTGTTGGACACGGAATCAAAAATTGGAACCGGTCTCAAGTTCGAGGGTTTCGACAAAAGCATGCCGACTTCAGACGAGGGAAAGAAAACCTTGGGCGGCGCGACATATCATAAAATCGCCCGAGAGCTGGCGTTGAGAGAAACGCAGCGTCAGTGGAATTTGATAGAAACTCTAATTCGCAACAAGGCTGAAAAGCGAGGCAATGATGTTATCACCGCAATTACGCAATCGCCGTGTTCGGTGAAAGTCGCCAACGAAGTGTTGAATGGCGAGAAGTCCGATTTGGTTCCGGACCTTTAGTCGCACAAAAAAGTTGACGGCATTCCAAATGAAAAGTACAGCCGCTAATGAAAAACGGCAGCCGAAGCCGCCGTTCTCATTTACCTGAATGCTGGAAATTTATTCCGAAGTTATTCGGAAACTATTCCTTAGACAAACATTCCGTCAGGTACTTCTTGAGTTGTTCCACTTGTTTGAAGTCGGCTTCTTTCATTTCTTCCAGAAGCTGCTTACCTTCTGCGCACACTTGAGCATCTTGAATGTACTTATCGTACGCTTCCAACGCCTTTGATTTTTGGCTCAAAAGCATGACGATATCAAACTGCAAATTGCTCAGCGGAAACTTGCCTTTGGTTTCTCTTTCCTTCATTGAACTAGCCATTTTAATGCCTCCAATTTCTTCCGTTCTGCATGGATGACGGCGGCATATGGCGGTCGTTCCGGAAGAAAGTAAGCTGTTACCATCTGTGATTCTTGTCGCAAATTCTTGACTCAGCGGTCAAATCGACCATGTGAAATATCGACCATGTGAAATATCGCGATGGAATTATGCGGAACGAGATTCGCGAACCCACGAATTCAGCACTTCGTCAAAATGTTCGACCGTGAACGGAATACTCAAGAATTCGTCGGCACCGACTTGCAGAGCCTGGACTCTATCCTTAGGAAAAGCGTGTGCCGACGCTATGATAATCGGTACGGTTTGGAACGTTGTGCGCAGCCTGCGAGCGGACATTTCATCGAGGGGACCTTTCCCCCACAAGTAGAAAATGATGTCGATTGACCTGGTTTTGTACTGGTGCGCATCTTCTGCCTTGGTATGGACAGCTTCATAGGCTCGTCTTTTCAGCAGCGAGGAAAACACCAGTTGCTGTGCATTGTCTGCATCTACTATTAAAGCTCTTGGCATAACAACCTCCTTCTGCTAATAAGAGTGAAATCAACCGCTGAAGTTCCGAAATTAGGAGCGTTTTGAAATCATGTAAACGCCGAAATGCGCATAACCGCGCCATTTTTCGAAAGCCTCAAAGGAGGGAACCGAGGGAGATTTTTGCAGTCACTATATGAGGTGAAAATCTGAGCGCAGCTCAGCGCCTGCGATTTCCGCAGTCGGGACAATCAGATACGGCATCCAAACCTGTCACCATTTCCATCTCTCCACTTAGAAAATCGAACTTGAAAAGTTCATTTCCCTGGCTGGCACCAAGGCGCGCTGCCAGTTTCGCAGCCTCAATCGCCTGCAGCGAACCGAGTACTCCATTGACCGGGGGGAAAAGCGCATCATCGTTTTGCGCTTTCGGAAAATCATCAATACCGATGCGCGGGAAAACACATCTGAGGCATGCAGAGACTCCGGGGCGCATCGTATATAGCTGATAGCGAAAACCTTCGCCACCCACATGCACAAGCGGTTTAGACAGATGCATGCAGGCATCGCTTGCCACCAATTTCAATTGCCAGTCACTCATTGCATCAACGACGACATCGAAATTTCTGATCAGCTCTTCAGAATCGTGAGCATCGAATGTTCGCTCCGTCACTCCGACGTGCGTGTCGGGATGATTCTGATGCCCTTCAAGCCGCTCAGCAAGCAGATGCAAATCGTATACGCTCGAACCCGATAACTCCAAATGCCCTGCACCCAAGCGCATCAAATGCTCAGCGCAGACAAATGCTGTTTCAGTTGCACCCAAAATCAAAATACGCGCCTTCAGCAATCGCTCCTGGCACTCATCCGTCATTCCCGGCATGGCCAACTGCTTGCGATACTTCTTGCGTTGCCCTTCAGTCAGCGAAATAGTAAACGTCTCCAAATTTTGCATCGGCGTGAATGGACACATCATATCCCAACAAGACCAAAAACCCCCCTTTCGGGAGGTCTCTGGCTGGCGTTGGCGGGGGAAAACTTTGTTAGCTGAACAGGTTGGCGTCGCGAGCAGAAGCAACGAGCCAGTTGATGCAACCGGGTGTTGCCAATCCGCCTGTCACACCAGCAGCTCCGAAGAGTACTTTCTTCATTGCGTCTTGTGTGCCGGCTGCCATGTGCATGAAGCCCATGATCATGGTCGGTCCACCCCATGCAATACCGAGGATTTCCATACCGTTGGCGATGATGTTCAACAGGGCTTCCAAGTTAGCCAAGTTGTTTACACGTACAGTACCTGCGGTGTTGACGCCGGTGATGTAGGTAGCATCAGAGCCTTGCGGTCCTATGGTACCGTTGGTGGCGCCTTGCAATGTAGGGGCGGAAGCATCACGTTCTTGCATAGTTTGTGTGCCGGTGTTGCCTTGAACATCAGAAGCATACTGACCTTCGTTACCGGCGGACGAGAATTGGTCACCTTGCGCTTGCGCGAATGCTGGTAAGTTGAGAGCAAGGCCGAGTGCTACAGCAGCGACGACTCCCAATGCTTTGGCTTTACGCATATAAAATCCTCCAACGAAGGCAGATGTTGAAAAAGTTAGTAAGGTTGGACAAAATCGGCTCTAAAGCGTGCCGGACTACAGATTAAGCGCAACTCACATCGAAGTCAAGAGCCGAATTGTTGTCCAGACTACACTTTTGCGAAACTATCGCCAATTCAGCGTTTCAAGCCGCCCGGAAGGCGCTGGGCGCCACTAATCGGCTAAAGTTTCATGCCATTGCGTTTCAACCAGATGGCTAGAAACGCCAGTAAGAGCAGCTCCACCACGACAGTGGCGCCTGTATATAAGATTGCGCCTTTTAAGCCAAATCTATTGAAAGATCCAATAAAACAAGCGGGCGTTGCAATCGGGATCATCGACAAAAACGTTCGGAAAGCGGGGTGCTGCGGCCACCTCACTTCAAACGGCCATTCTATGTAGCCGGGAATGAGCAAAAGTCCGAAAGGCAGTATTGCGTAAAAGTCTTTCCACGTGTTCGTAAGGTCCGCATATAATGCCGCTCCCGCAAGGAAGACCACAATGCCAATTCTCATGCGCACGGCAAAGACGCGCATCCATTTGCTGAACTCGGCTCGACTACTCATGAGATGCGTGATCTCCTGCGTAACTTCCCTTTAGATCAGCATATCAAAGTCACTTTGACGATCCCTAATCAAACGTGTATTCCGCGAACGTATCACGTGGATGCTTCGTAGTGAATGGACATTCGATCTTCGCGACCTGCTCAAATTGATGCTTCTTGCAAAATACGCTCAAACTGATGCGGTGGGTATCGCAACTTCCATTCAAACAGCGCTCACCCTTGGTGGTATCACCGAGCGAATCCCAATATTCTTGATGTTTTTTGCGCAGTTGCTTGTTGCTCAACTGCACTTTGACTGTTCCACACTGCTCGTCGTGATTGGTCCAGTAAAGCGAATCTCCGTTATGCGAAAGAATCTTATCAATGAACTCTGTGAAGCTGAGCGCTACAACGATGTAATCAAATTCATTGTTATCCAGATCTATTACAGGATGAAGATCATTCTGCTCGTTCAGATCAATTGCCAGCATCTTGCCGTTCGGCAATTCGCAGAAAGGGAGCCAGCTTTGAGGCAACATCGTTCTGTCAACGTCCATCGCTTTTTGCAAAGAGATTATTGAATAGCGGTCGAACACTTTTACATCCGCACATCGTTCGTAGAACGTTTTCATATCGTCCGGCAAGGTATAGCCGAATTTCGAGCGGATCAGAGCAATGCCTTGCGTCAGCAAAGAGCCGGGCGCCTTTATCGCTTTCTGCTCACTAAACACTAGTGGTATCAAGTCCCTGATGTCGTTAACTGGCTGTCTCGTCGGAAGTGGGCACATCGGTGCATCCTGCAGCAAAGCCAGCGCCTCTAGCGCACGGTCGGTTGGAACGAAGAGATGGTCATGGTGATATGCAGAAACAGGATTGATTGGAATTCCGGCCTCTGCTACGACTTTGGACAACGCTGCAATGAAACCGACAGCATTCAAATCCGAATTGACTTCGCAGGTGATCAGCGACCAGGTGCCGTCATATGCAAGCACTGCTGAATCGGCGGCAGACTGTTCGATAACAATTGATATTCCTTCATTTTCACGAAAGAAGCAAATTGGTGCGGTCTTGAGTGCCTTGAATTGCTTGTCGCTGACGGTGCAGAATACAAAGGTTTCGTCGTGCAACCACGGACTGATTGAAGACAGCAGTACGTGCAGATTTTTCTCGGCCATTTATCCCAGCCCTGGTTTCCCTTTGTTCTTGGTTCTTATTCCCAGTTTGGGTGGGATTTCTACCGATTTACAGCGCGCTCAATCTTATGAGACACTCAAAGCATGCGCTTTAAGCATCGGAAAGAACACGTAAAGGTGTTTACATGCACGCGAAGAAACAGAAATGGACCCTCCACTCCTCATTTTTTTTTGCATCCTTCATAGGTTCATGCGGCACCTTGCACTTCTCAAGGGCATTTAAACTTTTCAACACTTGAGCGCGCACCAAATACGGCGGCAGATTTATCGGCGGCGCCGATAGGAAATGTTTCACGCCACCTCATACCTGCTTTTTGCGCGTCAGATATTCAATGAACCAACCAATTAATGCTGCCGGAAGTCCTCCGGCTAAAAAATTGAATGTATCCCTGAACTCCCAGTTGGTAAGTTCAGAACTTCCCTGTCCGTGCATCGCGCCGGCCACAAACCAGAACCCGCCACACACAAGAAATGGCACCCCAACGAAAAGGATATAGCGGATCTTTTGCTTCATCGATAGCAAGCCTTTGTTGCGCTTAGAATATCCTGAACAACCTTGGAATGAAGCACGATCTGATCATTCCTTGCCACGGGCTCTGTCTGCCAGCCATCTCGTGTGTTGATATGCAGTTTTCCACTTACGACATCGGCAGCCTGGATTTGTCTATCATATCGGGCTCAGACAGCGTCTTGTCATTTGAATGCGCGATCACTAAAGCCTGCCCATGTATTTCCTGATTCGTCTGCCCGCCGATTACTCCAGAGACAGCAGCGGACTCCGGCGTTTTCTTCACGCTCGTTTGCTCTGCCTCGTCTGCCGTCTTTTGAACTTCTGCCACTTTCTGGAGCCTCTTAAGTTTGGCGCTTTCTCAGTATACGCCCAACCTCAAGCCGATCCTGCCTAAGCGTGCACTAGGCTAGAAAGTTTTGCACTCCCATCATGTTCTTGCACCAATTTCATGCGGCTTTGCGCTTCTCTTTACAAGCCCAAAACATTCCGGTGTTAACTTAGGAACATATGCGAGTGTCCAGGCGAAATAGCAGATTCGCCGGTCACAGCTTGCTTTACGTCGCTTTGGAGTCGCGCTTGCGAGTCCGAAGAAAAGGAGCGCGCCCCAATGAAACCAGCAGATGCATTCTCTCCAAAAGCACTGATTGTTCACTACTGCTTCGCAATGGTTCTGGCTGGCTGCATCGGTGTTTCGATGAACAGTAAATTGTTCGACGAGCAGAAGACGGCATCGGCGATTGAAGTTACGGCGGAGGCGTCGGCGGGCGGCTCGACATCGCTCGCGCAAGAGATAGAACTTTGGACCGGGTGCCCTACGCACGATGGGGTGCGCGATTCGATTGATGCATTGGCGAATCTAATTTCGGAAGCGGAAAACATCGTTGCCACTTTGCACGAAAACCACGATCGCTGGAATGAGAATAACAAGCGCACAAACATTGAAGGTTGGAGAGAACAAGCACGCGCCTGGGAAATGAAAAATGAATCCATCATCAGTGCGTGCCCACAACTTTTGGGCGCGACAGGATTTTCTGTTTTCCCCGAAATTCCAATGGCGCTGGAGAATTTGAAGAGCTCTCAACATTGGCTCAACTACGCCATCAAAAGCGCTTCATCTAACGATTTCAAATCAGCAGATGAATTTATCGCGGCAGCAAACAAAGCTTCGGAGCGCGCGACAAAATTGATTGATCTTAAAGTTAAACCGAAGCGCAAAAATGCGCTGGTCATTTTGCCGAAACATCTGCAAAGAAGAGCCGCTCAGATTGCGTCCGCAGAATAGCCATACCGCAAACTGCTAAATTCTTTCCTTCTGAATCTGTTTCATCCAACGCTTGAAATAATTGGAAAAGGGCTTCACCTGCGCCACAAAGAAGTTTTTCTCCATAGGCACACCACGTACACCGTATGTAAGTTGTTCGGGCTCAGGCATGTAGGTTCCAAAAATCCGATCCCAAATCACCAGCACTCCGCCCAAATTACTACCGTATTGAGAGGGCAGATCGCCATGATGAACGCGATGCGCGGACGGTGTATTGAAAAATCCCTCAAGTATTCCGAGAGATGGAACATACTGAGTGTGCAGGAAAAATTGATAGACCTGAATCAGGCTGAAACACAAAATTACTGCCAGTGGATCGCAACCGACAATGACGGCGGGAAAATAAAACAGCGGATTGATCCATGGCAATACGATACTGGCGCGCAGAGTTGTCGTCAGATTGTAATGCTGGCTGGTGTGATGGATCTCGTGGAAAGGCGCAAGAATCGAATCTGTGTGGAAGAAGCGATGCTGTACGAAAAATAGAAAGTCGACAATCAAGAATGTGGCGATCCAACCGGCCATACCGTGGAATTTCCAGAGTGAAAAATGTTCTGCAAGCGCAAGCATGGAAAACATAAAGGCGCCGCCCAAGCCACCAGTCATGCGGTTGACGAAAAACATCATCAAGTTCTGCAGTGTGTCGTCGAAGTTGTACAACTTCGTTTTCAACAAATAGTCGACAGAAATTTCGATACAAATGCACACCATGTAGGCAAGCAAAATCAGCGGCGCGTATCGCTGCGCGACTTGAGTGAGCAGATCCAGTTGCACGTTGCTAGCCTCATGGACATTGTTTGCAAACTCTAGATTAGAAAAAAACAGTCCTCGCGCATACCGTATATGTACGACTGAAATCAGCATCCCGCCAAAGAATCCAGAAAAACAGAAGGAGCATTGCTGCTCCTTCCAACTGATTCTGTTTCCTGAACTAACTTTCGAATGTCCGGCGATTAGCTGAACAAGTTGGCATCCCGAGCGGATGCAACAAGCCAGTTGATGCAACCGGGTGTTGCCAGACCACCGGTAACACCAGCGGCGCCGAAGAGAACTTTCTTCATCGCATCCTGCGTGCCTGCTGCCATGCGCATAAAGCCCATGATCATGGTCGGTCCACCCCAGGCAATGCCGAGGATTTCCATACCGTTGGCAATGATGTTGAGCAACGCTTCCAGGTTGGCCAGGTTGTTGACGCGCACGGTACCAGCGGTGTTGACGCCAGTTATGTAGGTCGCATCGCCGCCTTGTGGTCCGATGGTCCCGTTGGTGGCTCCTTGCAGCATCGGAGCATTTGCATCCAATTCATGCATGGATTGCGTTCCGGTGTTGCCTTGCGAAACAGAAGAATACTGACCTTCATTTCCAGCTGACGAGAATTGATCGCCCTGAGCTTGTGCAAACGCGGGCATATTCAGCGAAAGACTCGCAACAACAGCAACTGCAAAACTCCAGCTTGCTAGACGACAGGATATAGAGCGAAGCATAGATACCTCCCCGAGCTATTCATAGTAAAGTGATTCGGAAGCTGCTCAAAAGTGAGCATAGGAACAATATTCCTACTGGGATTCAATGTCAAGGGATTGTGACGACCACTACGAAATCCTTATGCCATCACTATTTCGGTTGATGGAAGGTTTTGAAAGAAACCTTTCAACCTTTCAACAGCCGATACGAAGTGCGCCAATCTCCTCTATTCATCAGCTTCTTCGCAATTAAACAAGAACAAAAAGAACAGCAAGAAAGCGAAAGGTTTCTTTCGTCAGTCTTTCAAAAGCGCCAAATATTCAGGACTTCCGGGCGCTTTTCACTCGTAACATACAAAAAAAATTAGTGGCTTTCTGCACGTCTCTGTCAGCGAAAAATCACCATCCGAAATTAAGCCACCTTCCGCCCTCACTGTGGCACCTTGTTGTATTCTGGAATAAGGGTCGCCTATTTGGGTAAGCAGCCGCACAACACGCGTGTGCGGAGTTAAGGTTGCGCAAAAATGGAATTGTCGGAACGCATACTGCGGCTTCTAGGGAAACGCGACGATGATCCGGTCTTGCTTGAATTCTTGAACGAGTTCAAACCGCAACTGCACAGCTATTCTTATGAACTGTTGAAGTTGTACAACTTCAGCTCGCTCGGATTCTCATTGTTCTACGACGGCGCGGCCGGAAGTATAGAGCGGGTCCTATTTCACATCTTCACCAAACGTGTAGCGACCGGCAATTGCAAGCCGTTCGATGGGCTTCTGCCTTTTGCAATACCGGCAAGCAGCACCCGAGATGCAGTGCGAGAGTTGCTTGGAGTTGAACCAGAACGTTCGGAGCATATAGAAGAAGGCGAAGCAAAGACTTCTGTGGCGAGCTGGCACGACAAATACCGAATCGCGCCCTGGATAATCGATTTTGAGTTTGGCTCTGCAGCCGGTTCTTTGCGATTCATGTCCGTCTCTTCGGAAGATTCGATTCCGTTACGAGATCAGTCCAAGATTGACGCAATGCTGTGGCGCAAATGCAACTTCTGCGGAGAGACCCACGATGCAGCGTCCCGCTTCGTAGTGGAAAGCAACGAAATCAGCATATGCAATGTTTGCGTGGAAGGATACGTGAATCAATTTAGAGATAGAAGGGACCGGTTTAATCAGGCGGCAGGATGTTCCTTCTGCTCTCATCGCCCGTCTCGACAGAATGCGTCCCTAAGAATCGCCCCAAAAGCAGATTTGTCTATCTGCGAGATTTGCGCAGAGGAGCTGAATGAGGGGCTGGCACGGTTTGTTGATCGCACAAAACTCATCAACAAAATCGCAGAGCCGGACATGCACTTTCCGGATTTCGAACCGCATCTAGATGCGCAGGACGGCTAATGCCTGATTAACTGAACAAATTGGCATCGCGTGCTGATGCAACCAGCCAGTTGATACAGCCAGGCGTGGCCAGACCACCAGTGACACCGGCGCATCCAAACATGACTTTCTTCATAGCGTCCTGCGATCCTGCTGCCATGTGCATAAAACCAAATATCATCGTCGGTCCGCCCCAGGCGATTCCGAGAATCTCCAGTCCGTTGGCGACGATATTCAGCAGCGCTTCCAAGTTGGCGAGGTTGTTGACACGGACGGAGCCTGCAGTGTTGACGCCGGTGACATATGTAGCGTCTCCACCTTGCGGACCGATTGTTCCATTGGTGGCGCCTTGCAGCATGACGGAACCGCCGTCACTTTCATGAGTGCTTTGCGTACCTGTGTTTCCCTGAACATCGGAACTCATCATTCCGGCGTCTCCGCCGGACGAGAACTGATCACCTTGTGCTTGTGCGAATACGGGGGAGCCGGTGGTGATGGCAAGAACAATTGCAGTTGACGCAGCGACTGAAAACAGTCGATGCAAAAGTAGGCGAGTCATGTAGATACCTCACTCTGTCTTTTGGAATTGAATTAGTAAGAGGGCTTCGTGCAAACGCTCTAAATGAGCATAAATATATTAGCCACCAACTGTGACACCAGCGGGTCAGCTATTTTGATGTCTCGACGCTCTCGACATTCAAGCTTCGTCCATCGAAAGCAATGAATGTAAATGGTGCAGTTTTCCAGTGCTCGCCCGCATGTGAAATCCGAATGTGTTCGTCATCGATCCAGCGGACCTTTGCAGAAGTGTCCGAGAAGGAGAACAAATTGCCATCGCGCTCACGTTCAGGTTCGGCATCGGCGCTGATTACGGAAACATTGACGTAGCGGAATTTTCTGACCGGATTCGCATGTTCGTAGACGACTGCTTTGAGCTTGCCGTCAGGAGATAAGACAGACTCGATGACCTTTTGCTTATCAAAAGCCGCTTCAACAGTAAGCGCGCAAACAAAACAAGCGACAAAAAATGCCAGGCAGGAAAATGACAAATAACCAATCATGCAACACGCAGCATTGATTGGCGTCGAATTGAAAATTGACCGGAGGATTGCCATAGATCTATTAAACAACATCAGATGAAGTTCAGCGCGGCTAAGAGTGCGGGCCACTGCAAATTGAAAAACTTCTTTTACTCTCAAAATGAAGAAGGAGCCTTACGGCTCCTTCTTGCTGATTGCCTGATTGCGTGGCGTTTATTCTTTGTCTTAGCTGAACAGGTTGGCGTCGCGAGCGGAAGCAACGAGCCAGTTGATGCAACCGGGTGTTGCCAATCCGCCTGTCACACCAGCAGCTCCGAAGAGTACTTTCTTCATTGCGTCTTGTGTGCCGGCAGCCATGTGCATGAAGCCCATGATCATGGTAGGTCCGCCCCATGCAATGCCGAGGATTTCCATACCGTTGGCGATGATGTTGAGCAAGGCTTCCAAGTTAGCCAAGTTGTTTACACGTACTGTACCTGCGGTGTTAACGCCGGTGATGTAGGTGGCATCGCCGCCTTGCGGTCCGATTGTACCGTTGGTGGCGCCTTGCAGAGTGGGAGCGGAAGCATCGCGCTCTTGCATGGTTTGAGTACCGGTATTGCCTTGAACGTCGGAAGCATATTGTCCTTCGTTACCGGCGGAAGAGAATTGATCGCCTTGGGCTTGTGCGAATGCAGGAGTAATGGCGAGTCCGAGAACTACAGCAGCAGCCATTCCCATCGATGCAAATTTGGTTGCAAAAGAAGTACGCATGAGGAAACCCTCCAGTGAGTTTTTCAATTGTTAGTAAGTTGCGGGCAAAAACGGCTCAAAAAGCGAGCCAAGTACAGAGTAAGGCCGTAATGGAATGGAGTCAAGATCTTTTTTGTTCACTGGACTACCTTTTTTCGAATATTTAGAGATCAGCCTGCCGCCATGGTTTCGATCGACGTAGAGCGAACCGATCGCCAGTCAATTTTGCATCCTATATATAAGTCCGATTCGGCAGATCATTTGTTCACTCTTAGAGAGACCGGTCTACACCAGCTTGAAAGTCTCTTCCAATGCCGGTTTTCCAACAACATAACCATTCTGCTTGAAAGACATTACTAATGGACAAGAAAATGGGGAGCTTTCGCTCCCCATTGAACTGTCTGAATTGGCGTATAGCTTGTTGCTTGAATTAGCTGAACAAGTTGGCGTCGCGAGCAGATGCAACGAGCCAGTTGATGCAACCGGGTGTTGCCAATCCGCCTGTCACACCGGCAGCTCCGAAGAGTACTTTCTTCATTGCGTCTTGTGTGCCGGCAGCCATGTGCATGAAGCCCATGATCATGGTAGGTCCGCCCCATGCAATGCCGAGGATTTCCATACCGTTGGCGATGATGTTGAGCAAGGCTTCCAAGTTAGCCAAGTTGTTTACACGTACCGTACCTGCGGTGTTAACGCCGGTGATGTAGGTGGCGTCTGAGCCTTGCGGTCCGATTGTACCGTTGGTGGCGCCTTGCAGAGTGGGAGCGGAAGCATCACGCTCTTGCATGGTTTGAGTACCAGTATTGCCTTGAACGTCGGATGCATATTGTCCTTCGTTACCGGCGGACGAGAATTGGTCGCCTTGGGCTTGCGCAAATGCTGGAACGTTCATTGCGAGAGCGGCTACGACGAGAGCAGACATAGTAAGTTTGCGGATCATAAGAACCTCCTGCCAGATATATTCAAAAATTAGTAAGTGGATTTAAAAACTGGTCGCAGAAAGCGCGACCACTTGGAATCAGTGCGGGTAGATTACTAGATAACCCACCTCAAGTCAACCGGCAAAATGTAGCCTGCAATACATTTACTGCGGACAGAAACACCGGAAACGCCAGTCAGCGCTTCATCCGAGGTACCTTTCACCAATTTTTCGACGCCTCACCCTTATTATGTATTCGCCAGTATCCGGCGCATTCTGCCGGGGCTAAAGAGCAGAAGTTCCAAAATCGCTGCGGCATAACCACCCAGAGCCGTCTCGCCAAGCCGTTTTTCGAGCGTACGCACGGCGACGACCACGTCCACATAGCTGACCGTGCCTGCTCCACGAGACAGAGCCACTATCTTAGAGTTCTCCTTTAGAAGTACATATGTAAGAAGGAGATGATGGAAGCCGGTGATCAAACTGAGCTGTCCGAAACCCGCGCCGAAGTAGAGCTTGGCGAAAATTCGCGAGCGGAAATAGCGATAGATCAAGTCCTCGACGTCCTTGTCTTGCGGAAATTCCATCTTCGCCAGTTCTTCAAAACTGTATGACCGCGTCGGCGACTTCAAGCGAAGCCCGGGAAAGACGCCTTCGAAAAGCGTTTGATATGCGAATCTGCCGGCGTTGAAATCACCTTCACCTCGGCCGAGTTTCTTCACTGGAAAATAGATCTTATATAGAGCTACAAGTAAGTTCATGTCTAAAGACTTCATGGAGCCGGCGTTGGCGGGCGGCGTGACGGCAGCGCCTTTGAAACGCGAGACGAGCATGTCGGAAATGGCAAGAAAGCGATCGTCGAGCGGCTTGTCGCGCTCAGCCCAGATTTTCAGCATCTCTTTTTCGATTTCCAAATACTCGTCCCAGGCAAGAGGCTTATCAACAGCCAGTTTCAGATTGGACCAATTGGGATGATGGTCGGGAAAAAGTGTTTTGAACTCTTTCAGCTTGGTTTCGAGATAATCACGCTGTTCGGTGAGCGGCTTGCCGGAATTGTTGACGACGCCCATGCTGACGAAACTGACGGTGGCATAGATCCCGCTTGGGGTCTCGTTGAAGCAATAGGGAAACAACTGGCAAATGGACGGCTTGAATGTCGAGCCGTGCTTCGAGTGAATGAAACATAGGTTGTCTTTGAGAAAGGGGCAGTGCCCGTCGCCGCCTTCTTTGATGGCGTATCCGTAGGGCGTGCCGGCTGATTCGTATGGTTTTAAATCGCGAAACAGGTCGCCCATTTTGTAGCGGTCGTCGTACTCGCCCCAGTTGACGGCGGAGATGCGCTCGTAGTCGTCCTGCGTCATCGGCACCGACCAGCCGCCGCAGCACTTGCCGCATCCGGTGCACTCGTAGTTGATTTCATCCGGCAGATGAAGCACGAGATCCGTTTCAGTTGAAGGCATTTGCTGTACCCCTACGGCAGTGAAAGTGATTAGGCGCGCACCAGTTTGCCGAGACAAACGGGACGAGATGCGCCGGTGCAGACAGGCACGTTGTTGTTGATGCCGAAGTAATTCGTGTAGGCGAGCAGCGCGAAGAGCAGTGCTTCTTTGTACTTGGTGGAAATGCCGAAATCTTCATGGCGCGCGATTGCAACTTCATTGGGCCAGTAATTCTTCAACAAGCGAACCAGCTCGTCATTGAAAGTTCCGCCTCCACCCAGGACCAGACGCTCGATTTTGGTAGCCGGCTTGACGAAGTCGTCGTAGCCGCCGGCAATGGTGGCAGCCGTAAATGCGGTCAATGTTTTCACAATATCAGCTTTGGCGACTTTCTCGCGTTCGATATAAGGCACGATTGCTTTGTCAAAATAGCCGAAGCCGAAAAGCTCTCGTCCTGTGGTTTTTGGTGGGCGGCGGCGGAAATAGGGATGTGACTTCAACTCGTCGAGCCACGGTTCTATAATTTGTCCGCCCGCAGCAATCCTGCCTTCCTCGTCATACTCACAGTCGAAATACAGTTGGCAGGCGCGGTCGATGAGCATATTGCCTGGCCCTGTATCGAAGGCGGCAACAGCCTTTCCGTGACTGCTGATAGCGGTGAGATTAGCGATGCCGCCGATATTGAGAACACCGGTGGCTTTGTGATCCTGCCCGAAAAGCACAGCATCAGCGAATGAAACAAGCGGTGCCCCCTGCCCGCCCACAGCCAGATCGCCAGTGCGGAAATCGGCAACAACAGGAATTCCGGTGCGCAATGCGATAACGGACGGCTCCCCCAATTGCAGTGTTCCGGAGGCGCTCGAGCCCCACAACGATTTGGCATCAGGACAGTGCCAGATTGTCTGTCCATGCGAGCCGATCAAGTCGACATCCGACTTTGACAGTCCGCTGACTTTCAACAAGCGCTGCACTGCTTCGGCAAAAATTTCGCCCAGAGACGCGTTAAGCAAACATACTTCTTCCAGAGTCGCCGTGCCGGAGCCGACAAGCCTCATCAAGCGCTCGCGAAAGCGATTTTGAAAGGGGTAGAGCGTGCTTCCCAGCATCGTAAATTTCAAGGCCGGCGTCGAATCAAGGGTGCCGTTTACACGACCGTTGCCAATCGGCTCAATGCGAAAAACCGCAGCATCAATGCCGTCCATGGACGTGCCAGAATTGAGACCGATGACGGTTAATGGTTTCATCTGTGAAGGTTCGCTCTCAAAGTGGGAAGTATTGATTACCGGGCTGGTAAGCTATGCTCAGCATCAAGAAAAGAATACACCAGCAAGAGGTGCGCGAAATATATATGGTGGATGTGACTGGTTCGAATTTATTCGATTCCGATTACCGTCCACAAGGAAATCCCAGACCGGCCGGCGCAAAGCGTCGCCCCACAAATCCAAAGGCGGTTCATAAATGACCAGCAGCAAGTCGCTTGAATACCAGGAAAGGCTCGCACAAGGCGGAATGATGATTGGACTGGGGAAACGCACGAGGCGGGCGTACGGATTCGATGAAATTGCGCTGGTGCCCGGCTCACTGACATGCGACCCGGAAGTTTGCGACATATCCGTAAAACTGGGTTATCACAAGCTGGAAATTCCTATCATTGCAAGCGCAATGGATAGCTGCGTAGATGTGAAGATGGCGATTGCCCTGGGCAAGCTCGGTTCGCTGGGTGTTCTCAACTTGCAAGGTTTGCAAACGCGCTATGAAAACACCGAAGAAGCGTATGACGAGATTGCCAAAAGCGATAAAGACCACTTCGTTGAACTGATGCAAAAACTCTACACGGCGCCTGTCAAGGAAAACCTTGTCGCGCAGCGGATCGAGGAAATCAAGAAAGCCGGGGTGCTGGTCTCTGCGTCGGTGACGCCGAATTGGGCCGAGAAATACGGGCCGATTGCCGTTGAAGCCGGACTGGGAGTTCTGGTCGTGCAATCGACGGTGACCGGCCTCGAACATAAATCAGCAATGGGACAGCCCAGTCTCAACTTGAGCAAATTTACGAAAAAAATCGGCTGCCCGGTCGTGGTCGGCAATTGCGTCACCTACCAGACCTGTCTCGAGCTTATGGAAACAGGCGTGGCCGGAGTGCTCGTCGGCGTTGGACCGGGCGCTGCATGCACATCGCGCGGAGTCTTGGGTATCGGCGTTCCGATGGCCACGGCAATTGCCGACTGCGCCCATGCGAAAACAACCTATGCTGAAAAGCACGGAATCGCCCCGATTATCATCGCCGACGGCGGCATGGGCGTGGGCGGAGATATCTGCAAAGCCATCGCGTGCGGGGCGGACATCTGCATGATCGGCTCGCCCTTCTCGCGCGCCAAAGAAGCGCCGGGTCGCGGTTTCCACTGGGGAATGGCAACGCCAAGCCCGGTTTTGCCGCGCGGAACAAGAATCAAGGTGGGCACGTCAGCATCTCTGGCTGAGATTTTGACCGGACCAGCTCGCACTGACGACGGCTCTCAAAATCTTGTCGGGGCATTGAAAACCAGTATGGGCACGCTTGGTGCATCCACACTGGCGGAGATGCAACAAGTAGAGGTAATCATTGCGCCTTCGATTCTCACGGAAGGAAAAGTGTTCCAAACGGCTCAGCAGTTGGGCATGGGCAGATAGGGCGCATATTTTGCTCGATGGAGTTTTAGAATGCGTTCAACCAAAAACAATTCAACAGTAAGCCTGATTACAGCCGCTTCTATGATTCTGGGGCTGGCCGCGGTGGAAGAAACTGCGCGCACGCAAGCAGCTCATGCTGCCACCACCAGCAGTGCCAGGCTTCTTGCCCAAACGGTCGACGGCAAACAAGGCATTCCGCTCACTTCGACAACAGTGGCAAATATTGCCGAAAAAGTGGCGCCTGCGATTGTGAATATCGAAGTCAACCAGCCGTTTATGACCGGCAATATCAGCGGCTTTCCTTTCGGCAATATTCCCGACGGCTTCGACTTTTTCTTCAACGGTCAAAGAATGAACCCGCGCGGAGGCGGCGGCAGTCAGGCGCGACCGAATATGCCCGAGCGCCATAACACGGGCACAGGATTTATCGTGCGCGAAGACGGCTATATCGTCACCAACGCCCACGTAGTCAAAAATTCCAGCAAGATAAATGTCACCCTCAACGACAAACGCCAGTTCATCGCCACCACTGTCGGCATCGATACTTTTTCCGATCTGGCGGTTTTGAAAATTGCCGCGACCGGGCTTCCGACAGCGGAAATGGGCACGTCCACAACGTTGCGCCCGGGCGAGTTCGTCATCGCCATCGGATCGCCTATGGGCTACGACCATTCAGTAACGCTCGGGATTGTCTCGGCAGTGGGAAGAACAGTCACCGACGTCAACGGCAATATCAATTTCATTCAAACCGACGCAGCCATCAACCCCGGCAATTCGGGCGGACCGCTGCTCAATCTGGTCGGTCAGGTGGTTGGAGTAAACACGGCCATCGCCGCAAGAGCACAGAACATCGGCTTTTCGATTCCTATAGATATTGCCAAGCCGACTGTCACAGATCTCATCGCCAATAAAAAAATCGAGCGCCCTTTCCTCGGTTTGAAAGTCGGGGAGCTTACAGAATCGGTATTGCAAGGGCTGGGGTTGCCCAAATCCACTCTCGGCGTTTTTATCTCGCAAGTGTTCAACAACGGATCGGCAGCCAAGTCAGGCATCGAGCGCATGGATATTGTGCAAAAAATAGACGGCAAAGATATAAGAACTGCGCAGCAACTTCAGGACGCAGTGCGAGCGCGCAAAGTCGGCGAAACCTTGAGCTTCATGATCTTGCGCAACAAAGCCGCAAAAGCAATAACGGTCACAATCGGCAGCTATCCTTCAGAGCCGGCGTCCCACCAGGAAAAATCAGCTCCAAAATCCGATAGCAGCGGCGGCGAGCACGGCGACGACGAATAATCGCGCCTTTCAATTGCCCGCAAGTTGCCGGTCCGCATTCATACGGACGGCTACCCTGCGTGGGTTTTCAGCGTTTTTGGAACTAATGAGACGACCAGACGTCATTCCGGTGTCGCCTACCGGCAATCAGGTTCGAAAAACGGGGCAATCGGGATGTTTTATAGCAAGTCACTCAAGAGGGTAATTGGCTTCTTCGTTTGTATCGTCGTTTTCGCGCTCGCATGGATGCCCGCTTCTTACGCGGCCAACCGCGACCCTGATGTGCTGGTCCCGCCGACGGAAGTAAGCGAACAAACAAAAGAGAATTTCGAGGAGAAGTGCCCGAAGAAAAGCCCGCGGCTGGTCCTGGCGCTGGGCGGCGGTGCATACAAATGCGTGGCGCAAATTGGCGTCATTCGGTGCCTGGAAGAAAACGGCATCAAAATAGATGGCGTGGTTGGCACCAGCCTTGGTGCCACTATCGGCGCGCTGTACTGCGCGGGCAAGACGACCCAGGAGATTGAAGAGCTTTTTGTTGACGAAACAATTCAAGACGCCATGATGAAAGGCGTGATTGCACGCCAGATTTTGAAACCGTTGGCGCCGGTGAAACATTTTGTCTTCGGCAAACCGCTGGCTGGTCTTTCCAGCGGCAAAGGCTATTTGAAACTTCTGGAAGAAAAACTTCCGTCCGACTTCAAGCAGCTTCATAAGCCGTTTGCAGCCGTTGTGACGAATTTGACCGATGGTCAAACCACAGTTTTGTCCGAAGGAGATCTTCCGCGCTCTGTTCTGGCCAGTGCCTCTGTTCCGACAATTTTCCGCCCCGTCCTTATCAATGGAAAGCTGTATGTGGACGGCGGATTGAGAGCCAACCTGCCCAATAACATCGCCGAAAAACTGGGCGCCGACCTCACTGTTTCCGTCCTCTGCGATAAAGCAATTACGCCTGTTGAAAATAAAACTTTCAAGTCGATGAAAGCGATTATGCTGCGTGTCGCCGACATCATGATGGCGGCCGCCGACCACCCCAAAGCCGAAGCTTCCGACGTTCTGATTTTTCCCGACGTTGACTTCGTGCCGCCATTTACTAAAGACGAAGATGTGATTCGCAAGGCTATCCAAGTGGGATACAACGCGGCCAAGCAAGTGCTGCCTGAAATCAGGCAAGAACTCGTCGCTTTGGAGCAGCTTCAAATCAGAAAGCAAACTGCCTCCAGTCCGGAAGACGAATTGAGGTAGACCATGAGAGTTCAAACTGCTGCAGGAGAGAAGATCGAGCAAGAGCATCGCACCGGTCCAAAACCGACACTGCGGTCGCTTGTCGACGATTTTGAGAAGCACGATGCCCATCCTGCGCTCATTCACTTTACGAGTACCGGCTCGAACACCATCACATATACGGCTCTGGCAGAGAAGATTCGCAGAGTCGCCGCCGGCTTCGAACGCATCGACCTGAAAAACGGCAGCACTGTAATAGTATTTGCAGCCAATTCGCCCGCATGGATAATTTGCGCGCTGGCTGCCGTATACAGTGGTCTTATCGTTGTGCCTGTAGACCCGCAGCAGTCAGCCGAAGTGCTCGATCACATAGTCAAAGACAGCCAAGCGCGACTGATTTTCACCGATGAAAACGGCATCGCCAAGCTCGAAGAAGCCAAGATCAAAATCGACGAGGCGCACACTGGTCCATTAAAGAAGGAGAGTGTTCGCGTCTTTAGAATCGACCGCGAGCAAGGTGCGGACAGTTGGACAAAACTGCAAAGCCAGCGTCAGGATTTCGAAGATTTGCTTGAAACTATCGAAGTCCCCGAAGACGACATCGCCATTCTTTTCTATACATCAGGCACAACAGGCATGCCCAAGGGCGTTCCGCTCTCTCACAAAAACATTCGCTCGCAACTCGATGCCGCGTTCTGCCAAATGAGTTTTATCGGGCCGGCCGACCGGATCTTGCTGCCGCTGCCGCTCTTCCATGTTTACCCGCTCAATATAGGCCTGCTTGGACCGCTTCATCTTGGATTGCCGGTAATCATGCCACAATCACTTACCGGACCGGAGCTGATCCGCGCCATTAATGAAGCACGAGCTACCATCCTCGTTTCAGTGCCGCGCATCATGCGATCGTTATTCGAAGCGATGGACAAGAAGGCCCATGCAAGCAAAGCAGCCGGCGCCATATTCGATACCATGATGAATGCCTCCATCGCCTGCGAGCGCCTGACCGGATTACGTCTGGGCAAGCTTCTTTTCAAAGGTGTAAGAAACAAACTGGGACCGACTCTGAAGACATTCACGTCCGGTGGCGCCCCGCTCGATCCTGAGCTGACACGCAAGTTCAAAGCGCTTGGCTGGGACATCGCAATTGGTTACGGATTGACGGAAACCTCGCCGCTATTGGCGATGCGCATGCCCGACAATAAAGACATCGAAGGCACGGGATTACCTATTCCAAACGTCGAAATCAAAATCGTTCCTTTTAAAAATGAAGAAGCCGAAAACGAGAAAGGCAATTTTTCGGCGCGGCAAGCCGAACATGCCGAGCACAACCCCAACGAAGGTGAAATCGTAGCGCGCGGACCCAATGTATTTGGCGGATATCTGCATCTGAAAGACAAGACGAAAGAAGCATTCACAGAGGATGGATGGTTCCGCACAGGCGATCTCGGTTTTATCAAAAACGGTAATTTGCATATCGCGGGCCGCGCATCCTCGACTATGGTGATGGAAGGCGGGAAGAAGTTTCAGCCTGATGATGTGGAAGATAAGATAGCAAAGCAGCCTGCGATCAAAGAAATAGGATTGCTCAAGAAAGACAACAAGCTGGTGGCGCTGGTGGTGCCCGACCTCAAGTCAACGGGCGAAGGTGACGCCCACGATGCAATTTCCACGGCGCTGAAAACTGCAGCGGCAGGGATGGCTTCTTATCTGCGAGTTACAGACTTTGCCGTCACGCGCGAACCTCTGCCGCGGACGAATTTGGGCAAATTGAAACGGCATGAGCTGGAAGAAAAATACGACAGAGCAAAAGCGGAAGAAAAGGGCGGCAAAAAGAAAGGTTCTTTTTCAGAGTCGGACCTGTCCGCTGAAGATCGCGCTCTCATCAATCATCCAGCATCCGGTGCCGTCTGGGAATGGCTGAAGAAACGCTTTCACGATCACGATTTGACTCTGGATACAAGCCCGGAATTAGAGTTGAACATCGACTCGCTCGAGTGGATGAATCTCACTCTCGAGATGGTAGAAACATCCGGTGTGGAAATCGATCAAGAGGCATTGTTGAGAGTCAACACTGTTCGCGACTTGCTGAAAGAAGTTCAAACCAGCTCACAGCAAGGCGGCACAGCCGACTCTCCCATCAAGCACCCGCTCAGATTTCTCGATGAGAAATCGCAGCAGTTTGTGGAGCCGCTCTCAAAAGAACAGGAAAAGGAGGCGCAAAAATACCGCGATCTGTCGCGTTTTCTGATGAAGCCTTTTGCTGTCGAGCCGATTGATTACGACAAAGTGCCGGAAGGGCAGGTGGTCTTCATCCCCAATCACGCCAGTTTTTGCGATGCGTTTGCACTAACGGCGGCATTGCCGGACGAACGATTGCGCGACACGCAGTGGGCCGGTTGGGTCGGCATTGCCTTCGGCAATCCTCTCTTTTCTTATTTCAGCCGGCTGGCGCAAGTCGTCCCCATTGACGCTGAAAGGTCCATGTTGACCAGTCTTGCGCTTGGCGCCGCCGTTTTGAAAGGCGGCAAGAGCCTGGTCTGGTTCCCCGAAGCGAAGCGGACACTGGACGGCAATCTGTTGCCGTTTAAACAAGGCATCGGCATCCTTATGAAAGATCAGGACATTCCCCTGGTGCCCGTTTTTCTCGACGGCACGGCACGGGCACTGCCTCCCGGTGCATACTGGCCTCGTTACTTTCCGAATCCGCCCAAAGTGCGCGTCTTCTTCGGCGAACCGGTTAAGGCGTCCCAGCTCATGAAAGAGGGCGAAGGTGAATCGCCCCAAGAACGGATCGCCAACGCCTTGCGAGACCGTGTTGCCGTTTTGGAAGAGAAAGCGACAGGGAAAAAATCGCCGCCATCCCTGAAAGTAAGCATTTAGTGGAATTTGATTCTTCGGACGAGCGGCGGGGAATGTTTTCTCTGGAACGAGCGGTCGATCTTTTGTTCGGCTCCCGATGCGCATGCGAGGTTTTTCAATGTTTCGCACTCCTCAGTCGATAGTCCCGAGCCTTCTGGCAATCCTGACGGCAGTTTCCGCCGGTCAGCCCCCTGCTTTCGGCAAGACCCCGCCGCATAAGCCGCCGGCAGCACAGAAGTTCGACTCGGCCGGCGAGAACTTGATGTATTACACGCCCCCGCCTTTGCAGTACGACACTTCGGGCAAACCGATACCCAACATGCCTAATCTGGTCTATCAGGCCAACGCCTACTTCGAGGCGGGACAGAAGGCGTTTTTCAAGAATGATCTGGAATTCGCCGAGTCATATTTGAAGAAATCCATTGAATGCCGCGACAAGCTAAATAAAGTACGCGAAGCCAAAGAGTACGTGCAGGGCGTCAATTTGCTCGGCAAGGTTTTGCGCAAGCGCAATAAATACGAGGATGCCGAAAAGTATTACCGCCAGGCTCTCTCGATGGCGTCGCAAGGGCTGGGCGCGGACGCGTATGAGGTCAAAGAATGTCAGGTCAACCTGGCCGAGTGCTACGAGAAGACCAATAAATACCAGGACGCCATCTACTACTATAAAAATCTGCTGACTCTGGCGGAAAAGAAGTATGGGCCCGAAGATCCGGATGTTCAGGAATACAGCCGAAAGATTCTGGACCTGAATATCAAAGGCGGCAATTACACGGCGGCTGAGGAGATTTTGAAACAGAAAATCGACTTTGAAGAAAGCCAGGGGCGCGGCAATGCGCCGAAGACGGTCAAATTGATCGACCAATATGCCGATGTGCTCAAACGCGCCTGCAAGATGGAAGAAGCAGCCGCTGCCGAGGCGAAGGCGAAAGGCCTGAAGGAAGCGTCCGCCAATTAATTCGGCTCGAATAAGAGTTGCAGTTAGATTAAAACTTCCTTTCAAGCATGGTGGAAATACGAACCTGTCCTTGCCAGCGCCCGAAAGCGCCCGTAATATAAGGGGAGCAAGTTGTGAAGTGCCGAGCTTCCAGCTTCTACTTTCCCTTTAGCTTTGTAGTTCATATTCGCGGCGGAATCGCCCGGTGGAACGTGCTTTAAACGACGCGCTTTAACCAGTGTGTTTTACAGGTAGAACTTCGGCATTACTACTCACAGCGGAAACCATGTCTAAGAATCCAGAAATTGTTCCAGCCCGAAACAAAGATGACGGCGACAGCCATGGTCACGATCACGGACATGGTCACAGCCACGATCATCGCCCGCCAACTGAGAAGTTTCACGCTGTTGTAGCGACCAGCCTTTCCGGTCCCGCCAGAGATGTGGGCACCGTGGGTGATGGCACAAGCAATGTAGCTGCTGCAACCACCGATACTCTTGATCCTAAGCAACCGCCCAGCAAACAGAGACGCATAGTCGACAGAACACAGGCCAGCGGCGAACAGGCGCTCGAGATGCCGCCTATCGGCGACACCACACAGCCCAAGATTTCCGTTTCACTTCAAGATCTGAACACCCAGCCGCCTGAAAAGCCGCACTTCTTGGTCAAACAAGACGGGTCGATAGAAATGCACGGCGATCCGGAAAAGCTGAATGCAAAAGACATCAAAGTGCAGATTGAACGCGCCGAGGGGCAGATTTACCCGAGCGACCAGCAAAAGAAAGCGGCTGACGAACTAGTCACCTATTTATCACAGCGCTTGAAGGGACAAAATCCTGAGCTGGCAAGAACCGGCGTGGAAGTTAACGACAGAGACGCCGTAGTGTCGCCCGAGGCACGGCAGCGCGAGCAGATGCGCCAACCGGCTGAGAATGCCGGGATGACACCCGAGACGCAACAGAACGTCGGCAATATGAATCGCTTCCGTGGAGGCGGATCGGGCGAAATGCCGGTGAGAAATACCAATGACTATTATCCGGAGCGTTCTGTACCGCGACAAGCAAATGAATCCGATCAGCAGGCGCAGTTGAAAGAAGCTGTCGCTGGCTTGTGGAACGCCGATCGAGCCAAGCCATATGAAACGGTGCGCAAACACCCGGACGGCGATCATCGCGTAGGACGCTATGGATTCAGCGGCAGACAGATTCACAATTGGCTGGCAGGACTTGATCTTGGCGATCCGCCCGACCCTGCAAAAATTGAAGAATTGATCAAGCAAGGCAAGTTGCCGAAGGGATTCAATGTTGAATCCCTGAAGAAATTGCAGGCTATGGCAGACAAGATGGGCAAGGGAGAAGCGCCCACTGCAGACGATATGAAACTGCTGCCCAAGGAAATGCAGGAAACCATGGCGACCGACATGGTCAATCAGTACAAACAACTTTTCCCAGACAATCCGGGGGCTGCCGCTGCCGCCATGATGAGTGGCAAGCCTGCCACAGAGCTGACTCAGCAAGACGTTTCATCTCCAACTTTCAAACAATTGGAAGAAGCCGGAAAACGACTCTACGACATGGCCGGAGTACGCCAGCAGTCCACGAACGAAAACGACACGATGAGGTGGGATGGACAGGGAAGAATGAGCATCGGTGACGGCCGGTGGCTGAATGCTCCCGCCGCACAGGCGCTGGAAGCAGCCAAGGCTGATGCGCGTGCTCACGGCATAGACATCAGGATCAATTCGGCTGGACGAACCTATGAAGAGCAAGCCAGCCTTTTTGCCAGACGCGGCACGCCAGGAGTTTCGCGAATCGTGGCACGTCCCGGCACTTCCAACCACGAAGACGGCATGGCCATTGACGTGGCAAATTGGGAAGCGGCGAAGCCTTTCTTGCAGAAATACGGATTCGTTCACGGCGACGGCAACGGACCCATTCGCGGAGACCTTGTACACTTCAAGTTTGTCGGCAACCGCAACTCGAATACTCGCTACGCGTAAGTAAATGTCCTATTGAACCCCGGACACTGGTATGCTCAGCTCGCGCAGTCTAGCGCAAATTGCTCGGTCGCGTTCCGATATCGAGGAATTTGATCAGCTTTATGAAATCCGCATTGAAAGCGAATCCGCGCGACTTTTCTGTGATTAGATACCCCTCGTCCGAGAGCACTTTGCGCATATAACTGGTGAGCAGGCTGGAAATTCTGAACAAGTCTTTGGCGTAGTCGTCTTCCAGCATATCGTCGCGGTCCGGATACTCAACAGTCTTGTTGCCGTATGAAGACACATGCAAATTGAAAAGCATGACGTTGCCGTCGTCGCTTTTCAGCAAAGTGAGGTCCTTCGCCGCCGCATCCGGATTGCCGTCTGAAGACTCGCCGTCGGAAATATTGATGACGATGGGCGGGTAGCAGTAAGGATATTGGGCGAGAAACGGTTTGAGAACGGTCTCAGCCTTTTTGAGCGCCGCGCACATCGGCGTTCCGCCACCGCATGTCGGTTCGAACCAGATGGGCGCGTTGAACTTGCGATCGACCATACCGCCGCGCCCGTCGCTTACTTGCCGCGTTTTTTGCTCAACCCTGATTGGGCTGTTTCCGACCAGGCTGATGGGTACCAGTTCTCTTCGCGCCAGGGAGCCGCCAAATGCAGGCGCGACACCGTTGCCGCCGTAGCCGATCACACCGACATGGTAGTAATCGCGGATGCCGTCGGACTTTGTGCACTTCGTGACCAGATTCTGCAGCAGGCTGTTAACGGCATCCGCGACGCCTTGCGCCTTGGAACCGCCATTCGAACCGCCGGAGAACGCCTCCTTCATCGAGGAAGACTGGTCGACCAAAAAAAGAAAGCACGAGGGATTGGTGCGGCTGATTTCTGCTTGGTAGGGCACTCCGATTTCCTCTGGCAAGACAAGTGTGCGGGAACGCCGCAGCAGATCATATTGCAGAAACAGCCGGATGCACAGCCCAATTGCCAAGGGAGCAAAAACCTGAGCTTGGTCGTGAGGAACGGGATATTCAGGCGCTGTCGCGTGGTAATTAATGATTGGATAGCGCAGCAGGTAACGCTATGCAGTGGCCGACGCCGCAGGACTACAACGAGACGGTCCAGTCTCCCGAATTTTGCTTTGACAACCAGGAGTTGCAACAAGGAACTCCCGAGACTAATGCTATGGGCCTGCCGAAACCAATATGCGGCAATTTCGCGAGCGTTTATCAATTCGAATGCGCCACTCGCAATATCGCGGTGAAGTGCTTCCTGCGCAATGTCTACAATCAGCACCAGCGCTACGGTCACCTCAGTCAATTTACGACCTTCAACCACGTTTCGACCTTGCTCGAATTCGAATATTTGCTCAAGGGCATTTTGGTTAACGGCAACTGGTTTCCCATCGTCAAAATGCCCTGGGTAGAAGGGCATACGCTCGATCAGTTCTTTCGCAAGAACATGCACAACCGGCAGCAGCTCGACCGTTTCATCTCTCAGTTTACCGATCTGGTGCTCGAACTGGAAAAGTGTGGTATTGCCCACGGTGACCTGCAGCACGGCAATATTATCGTGAGAGATAAAGATCTGATGCTTGTAGACTATGACGGCATCTACGTTCCTGCCATGGAAGGCGAAAAAGCAAACGAACTCGGCCATGTCAATTACCAACATCCGCAAAGAAATGCCGATCATTTCGATGCCACCATCGACAGATTTTCCGCATGGATTATTCATCACTCCATGCATGTCCTTAGATTAGATCCGACGCTCTGGCAGCGGCATTCGGGCGGTGACGAAAGGCTTATTTTCTCGAGCGCGGATTATAAAAACCCCGAGGGCTCGCGCCTTTTGTCGGAACTTTTGCGGCATCCTGTGCCGGATATACAAAAACGCGCGCACGAGATAAAAAAACTTTTGTCGCTGAATTTGCACGAAGTGCCTCCGTTCAGACCACCGGGCAGCGACCGTCGAGCGGAGAGACCTGTTGAGGTTCAAAACCCTGTGCCTGATACAGCTCAAAAGACTTCCGGGGCAACCGGATTTGTTATGGGCTCCGGCGCGCAACCAGCGCAAGGAAAACCTGCACCACAGCAGCAACAACAACAACAACAACAACAACAACAGCAAGGAAACCCGCCCCCGCCGCAAGCAACCGATGCGCCCTGGTATTCAGATGCGACCGGTGCAAAGAAAGGATCCGGTACCAGTGGTTCGCAGCCACGCACAGGAGGTCCGGGCAGCGTTCTCAAAGCCGCACAAGAATACAGCAAAATGCTTGCCGAGTCGGAGAGCGATGAAATCAAAATCCCGCGTCGCGACACGAGATCGGATGTTCCTTCCAATCCGCTCAACGCGTCTGCGCCACCGCCTGTGCCACCATCACCGGCAGCGCCGAAGGCGAATCAAAATTCCACCACCGGCTCTTATTCAAGCGTTGGTGGACCGGCGCGCAACACTTCAGAAGTGCACATTCCGCAGCGCTTCCCTCGTCTTGCCGTCATGAAAGATGCGATTCTTTTAGACGATGATGCTTTTTCCGATCCGGAGTTGAAAATGGGTCGTGCTCTTAAAGACGATCAATGGGAGGGTAAAAACGGCTTTGTGATGCGGATTGCGGGCAAGGAAAAACATTATGCGGTGAAAGTTTTTCTTGCCGACAGCGCCGAGAGAAAAATGCGCTATGAGTCAATTGCGCGGCACAACATGAAAGAAGCCGGCAAATATCTGGTGAGCTTTCAGTATCAATCGAAAGGATTGCGTGTCGGCGAGCAGTGGCTGCCGATCTTGAGAATGGGCTTCATCGACGGCAAGAGACTGGATGACTATATTCGCTTTCAATTGAGAAACGAGAATAAGCATGAAATCCAGCGCATCATCAATCAATTCCGTGACATGGTGTGGGCGCTCAATGCCGCCGGCATAGCGCACGGAGACCTAGAGCCGAGCAATATCCTCGTGGACAGTCGAGGCAATTTGAGACTGGTCGACTACGACAATATGTACGTTCCGTCCTTAGCTCATCTGCAGAGCGCCGAAATCGGACATCCTCTATTCCAGCATCCGACGCGCACCCTGGGGCATTTCGGACCGTATCTCGACAATTTCTCGGCGCTGGTAATCGACAGTGTGCTTTCCTGCATGGCACTGGCACCACATGAGAGTCTCTGGAATTGGGAAACTTTCATCCAGCAATTGCGCCCGTCCAATTCGTGGAATCGCTCATCAGGCAATCAGCAGCAAGACGCAACACAGCGGGCGGCTCGATTAATCCGCGAGATGCAAAAATATCGCATCGATCAAGTACCGACTCTCAATGCCAGTCGCTAGCAGAGTTGCTTGCTGAACACCTGCAAGTCGCGTGCGGCAAGCGCGTTGTGCATTCTCAATGCGGCATAGGCGGCGCCGAAACCATTGTCGATGTTGACGACGGTAATGCCTGCAGCACAGCTATTGAGCATAGAGAGCAGCGGTGCAAGCCCCTCGAAGGCGGCTCCATAACCCACGGATGTGGGGACGGCAATGACCGGTCCTTCAAGTATGCCGCCGACAACGCTAGGCAGCGCTCCGTCCATTCCGGCGCATACAACTGTTATGGCGCCTTTTCTCAGAAGATCCAAATTGTCCAGCAGTCTGTGAATACCTGCGACTCCTACATCGTAGAGACGCTGCACGGGCACGGATGCGGCGTTAAGAAAGAGCGCGCATTCCTCGGCGACCGGTATGTCGGCAGTGCCGGCAGTTACGATATTAACGACTGGTGCACCGGCTGCGGTATCAGGCATATCGCCAAAAACAATTGCACGTGCTCCTTCTTCATATCGGGCGCAAGGGCACAACTTCAAAACTTCGCCGGACAGGGCTACATCGGCGCGAGAAGCAATAACAAGGTCGTGCGTTTCTCTCAACCTCTGGGCAATCGATGCGATTTGCTCTGCCGTCTTTCCAGGGCAAAAGATAACCTCGGCATGACCGTGACGCAAACTTCTGTGCGAATCGACTCGTGCAAAACCGAGATCTGCATACGGCAAATCTTTGAGCGTCTCCAGCGCCGCCTCCGGGCTGACGTCGCCCCGGGCGATTGTCTCCAGCAAGAAAAGCAGTTTTGCTTTATCCACGTCGGATCAACTCCACTTCGACAAATTCAGTTTCAACAATATTGGACGAACCCTGCCTGTAACCTTCCAGATCGAGAGTTACGAAAGCGAATCCGGCGCCCTTCGCCGCGTTCACTACATCTGCTCGCATTGATTCATTTTCCAAAACGGCGCGGACATCCGTTTCACTCAATTCAATTCTTGCCAGCGCCAATTCCTTTGCGCCTGCGGTTTTATCCATATGCGCATTGTTCAAACTGTGAAAACGCACTCGAAAGCCCTTCATTCCCAATTTTCTGAGCGCCATCTCCGCGGCTTCGACAATCTTCAATCGCTCCGGCGTCACTGTTTCGAAGGTCGGAAATCGAGACGACAAGCACGCCGACTGAGGCTTATCCCACGACGGCAGCCCGGCTCGTTTGGCCAGCTCTCTTATCTCATCTTTAGTAAGCTCTGCTTCCTGCAAGGGACTCAGTACTTTGTATTCCTTAGCAGCGCGCTGACCGGGACGAAAGTCAGCCAGGTCGGCAACATTTGCACCATATGCCAGAGTCTTGAAGCCATCCTTACGGGCAATAGCATTCATCGCTTCAAACAGCGCGCCTTTGCAAAAGTAGCAGCGCTGCCCGTCGTTCTTCCTGTAATCAGGGTTGTCGACCTCATACGTCTTCACTTCCACGAGCTGCCAGTCGAAAAGACGCGCCTGCAGGCGAGCCTCTTCCAGCTCGTCGGCAGCCAAACTCGGCGATATCGCAATAACAATCTTCGCCCTTTCACCGAGCGTTTTTTTTGCGTAATACGCCAGAAGCGAACTGTCGACGCCGCCTGAATAAGCAACAACGACATCATCGAGTCGCGACAATGCTTCAATCAGTTTTTCTTCTCTTTGCGTGAGGACGCATTCAGCAACAGCGAGCATAATCTTTTAGTTCAGCGTGGTCGCGTTCACAGTATTGGCGCTCAGAGTGCCGCCAAGCACAGTATCTAATTGAGCGCGCACGGCAGTTTCATCATCGCGGCGAGCCGAGCCGACCATGCTGTCAATCTGGCTGTACAACTGCTGGTGATCGATTTTGACCGGCTGACCGACGAATATCTTCTCGAAGGTCGTCTTGCTCAGACCTTCTTCAGCGGTCAAAAGCTCTTCGTGCAATTTCTCGCCCGGTCTCAAACCGACAACATCCACTTTGATGTCTTGATTGGGACGCAGCCCGGAGAAACGAATAAGGTCGTAGGCAAGGTCGATGATTCGCACCGGCTTGCCCATATCGAGCACGAAGATTTCGCCGCCGGAAGCAACAGCACCGGCTTGCAGAATCAATTGCACCGATTCCGGTATCAGCATGAAGTACCGAGTCGCATCGGCGTGGGTGACGGTAACCGGTCCGCCCTGGGCAATCTGCTGTTTCCATAATGGAATCACCGAGCCGCGGCTGGCCAGAACATTGCCGAATCGGACTGATGCAAATCGAGTCTCGGAGCGAGTGTTGAGGCTTTGAACAATCATCTCGGCCATGCGTTTTGTGGCGCCCATGACCGACGAGGGGTTGACCGCCTTATCGGAGGAAACCAGAACGAATGTTTCCACCTTAGACTCATGAGAAAGCTCGGCTAATATCTGCGTGCCACGCACATTATTGGTGATTGCCTCAGATACGTTCTCTTCCATGAGCGGCACATGCTTATGAGCGGCAGCATGGAAAACGACAGCAGGCTTGTGCCGATCGAAAATCGATTGCATGCGCTCTTGATCGCGCACATCGGCAATGATTGGAATGATTTCGACGGGCTCTGGGCGCTTTTTCAGCTCCTGGTGAATGGCAAAAATGGAGTTTTCCCCACGCCCCAAAAGCAAAAGCTTGGCCGGTTGAAACTTGAGAATTTGCCTGCACAGTTCGCTGCCGATCGAACCACCGGCACCGGTGACCAGCACGCAGCGACCTTCCAGATAAGAAGTGATCGCAGCCGAATCCAAATTGACGGGCTCACGACCGAGCAAGTCTTCCAAAGAAACTTCCCGCAACTGCGA
>Ga0268299_1001723_pt1 | contig 33765 bp, 36 predicted proteins | sample NOBtaG_FD_193484 | JGI IMG/M metagenome (GOLD analysis project Ga0268299, IMG submission 193484) | Activated sludge microbial communities from bioreactor in Nijmegen, Gelderland, Netherland - NOB reactor | ecosystem: Engineered > Bioreactor > Aerobic > Activated sludge | place: Netherlands... | reverse complement strand
TCCGGGCCCGAAGGTGTTTGAGACCCAGATTCACGGGAAGCGGTTCGAGATGTACAACGATACCGTGCTGGGCTTCAACAAGTCGGGCAAGGAAGTGGCGCGCATTCAGGTGGAAGAGCCGATCTACGTCAGACCCGCGGAACGGGTGAACTGGCTGTAGGCCGGCCCGGCAAGTCCGCGGACCGGGTCCGCGGGCGGTCGAGCGCGGAAGGGCAGAGTCTTCAGCCGAAGGCTCTGCCCTTCGTCTATCCGCCGCGCTCGCCAGCACCAGCCGGGACCGAGACTCGGCAGACTGGCATCACAGGGGGATCAGGGGGCGCGTGGAACGCAAATCAAAAACGTGGGCCTACCTGGGCGCGGGAATTATCCTCATCGTGATATTTTCCATCGAGCAGATGATGCTGCTCCGTCAATGGCAGGACAGCCTGGTCGCGCAGCAGCAGCGTAGTGCGATTCGCGAAGAAGTGCTTCTCCTTCGTCGTTGGACATCGGATATCGATAACGGTTTTCGCGGATACGTGTTGATGCGGCAGCCCTATTTCCTCGCGCCCATGGTCTTGGCCGAGGAAGAGATACCGATGGCGCTGGAGCGTTTGACACGACTGACCGGAGAAACTCCTGCACTTCAGGGCGGCGTTCTGGTGCTCAAGCGACGGCTCGATGAGCTGATCACGACCAAACGCCGGCTCGCCACGAAGGTGGCCAACGGCGAATCGGACGAAGTCCTGGCCTACATACGGGCCGGCGAGGGCTTGGCCTTGTCCAAGACCATCTCGGCGGTCTTCGATGACTTTGAAAGCAAAATCGCCAGGCAATTTCCGGAAGCCGATCTGACTCCGCTCGAGAGACAGAAAAAAACGCTGTGGCAGTTGGTGGCCGCTCAAGCCGGCGCCGTGTTCGTGGGTGTGTTGGTGATGGAACTGTTGCTCGCCGCTTTCGCCGCTCCTCAGCGTTCGGAAACCTAGTCCCTCCTTCCCTTTTTCCCGGGTGACAACGGAATCGGCGGCGCGCGGTTTCCTTCGCCCCGGTCAGGGAATCGAGAACTCCGCCCAAAGAAACGTATGATCTGACGGATCCTTCGCCCGACGAGGCTCAACGTCGACGTCGGCCTTGACGCACTTTTCAGCCAGCGGAGCCGTCGCAAGAATGTGATCGATGCGCCATCCTTTGTTGCTTTCCAACGAACTCGGCGCCCTGTAATCCCAAAACGTATACTGTTGACGGTCCGGATACAGCCTCACGAACACATCGTGGAAACCCCAGGTCAGAGCTGTCTGGTACGCGTTCCTGGCATCCTCGTGATAGCAGACGTGCTTGAGATGCTTCTCGGGACTGTGGACGTCCATGGGTCTCGGCGCCACATTCATGTCTCCGCACCAAATGGCCGGCGTATCCGGGGAAAGATGCTTGTCGAAGTAGGCCCGGAGTCGCCTGTACCACTCCAGTTTGTAGGCATATTTCGGCGAATCGATTTCAAACCCTTGCGGCACGTAGGTATTGAGGATCGGAATCCCGTCGATCACCACATGAAGCAGCCGAGGTTCGTCCGGTTCTCCTCCGTCGTCCAAGCCCGCGCGCACGGCTTCCGGCTTCTTCCGGCTCAAGATCGCGACGCCGTTGTAGGACTTCATCCCGCGAAAGATGATCTCATACCCGGAGGAGGCGAGGGCGAGCAGAGGGAATTCGCTGTCCTGGACTTTCGTCTCTTGCAGACAGAGCACATCGGGCGTCTGCTGTTCCAGCCAATTGAGCACAATCCGGAGGCGTTTGCGCAGCGAATTGACGTTAAACGTGGCGATTTTCACATTGTCGGATCCCAAAGACAGGGCGATGCTACCAGATGCCTCCACAGATGGACAAGCGGGCCGGATCCCAAACCAGTCGCCTATGGGGAGCGCTTTTCCGAGGAGGACAAGGAGGGCGTCAGAAATCGGCGGAGAATCGCTTGCTCAATTCTCGAGCGGCCTCGGTCAGGAGCCGGAAACCGCAAGATCAAGTGGAGACGTCCTGAGTCGAATATCTGAATCGTGATGCGAGGCTCAGGAGAGGGAGCCTCGAGCAGGTTCGTCTCCTCCAGAAGCTTCATCTGGCGGCTGGCTTCGGCCATGAAAGGCGCGCATTCGGCCTTGGCCGCCTCGAGCAAGCGCTTCTCCCTCTCCTGCCAGTGTTCGTCGGAGTGTAGCGGCACTGTCAGTGTATAGAGGCCGTATTCCTGGCCCGGATTCTCCTTGACCAGGGCATTGGTGAAGAGAAGGCTGTTGGGAAATACCGTCACGCGACCCGTGTAAAGATGTGACGCCTGGCCGGGACCGATCTCCAGGAGTTTGGTCGTAAAAATATCGTGGTCCAATACCACGCCTCGATGTCCCGCGATCTGAATGCGGTCGCCGACGGAGTACACCTTGCCACCGACCCGCAACGCCGATCCGCTCCAGCAGAGCAAAAGCTCTTTTGTGGCGAGGACGAGAGCGGCGGCCAGCGCGACGAGCGAGACGGCAAAGGCCTGGAGTTCGTGCGCCCAGATCACTACCAGGCCGATCAGAAATGCGAAGACAATCGAGTTCCTGGTCGTCACGACCCAGCGTCGCTTCGCTTCCATCGACAACACGGTATTGCGCGAGATACCCCGCACGACCAGGGAGCGGATGATCAGGAGCACCAGCAGCAGAATGAGCGACTTGAGCCCATCCCAGCTCACCGAGCTATCGAAGCGGATCCATTCAAACTGGGTCACAACACTCCACCGATGCTGCCGTCCGACGATGGTGTCGTCAGATCCACTTCGGATCGACTCCGGACGGCACGGTTCATTGGAACTCTACGGAATGAGACGGGCCTATTCGTTCTGCAGCAAGGCTTCGCGGGTACCAGGCACACATTCCTCGCGCTTCCATTGCTTGAGCACCTTCTGTTCATTGAACGTCAAGGTGTACCGATAGCAATAGAGCACTTCCTTCGGGCCCTCGCCCGGCTTTCCCAATAGCGACGTAGCCTGTTTGGTTGCGTTGGCCAATCCCGAGAAATGGAGAGGACTCAGTTCGCGCTCAGCAAGCGGCACCCGATAGGTCCAGACGCTGTCACCGCCGAGCGCGGGTGTTTTGGCCGTATGAGGGGGACCCAGTCTATCCGTGACTTCGTCCTGGGTGAGTCGATTGACGCCCTTGTTGAAATACCCGTCACGCCAGGGTCCGCCGCACGCGGCGGCGAGCAGCGCGCTCACAAAGAGCGGGAGGACGCGACGAACACGGTGGGGACGCATCATGGTTTCGGCCGGTCGTGAAGCTCCTGCATCCGCTTGATCGAACAGTACAGCGCATAACCTTGCGCCAGCATGCCCGTAACCAAGAGGCCCAGCGCCGTTTGGAGCCACCGAGATCCTTGTTCATCCAGTCCATAGATCCCCATAACAAACCCCGAGGCGATGGCCACTACGCCGACGAAACGGGCCATCATGGCATTCATCCGCCAATTCACCCGGGTCTGAGGTGGGGAATCCATGCTGTTACGCTACACTGGAAAGAGGCGCCGGTTCAACTCCGTGTAGCCCGGAGCTCGCGGGCCCGCACTTCAAGGGAAACCGCCTCATCCTTCCGGCCTAATTTCTTTAAGACATTCGCTAAATCCTCCAAGGTCCTGGCGACCTCCGGGTGGGAAGGACCTAACGCCTTTTCCCGTATGCTCAAGGCCCTGCGATACAACGCTTCTGCCCGTTCGGGCTGCCCCTGCGAAACCCGAAGCTGGGCCAGATTCGAGACGCTGAGGGCGACGTCGGGATGCTCCGGTCCCAGGAGCCGCTCCTTGATGTGCAACGCACGGGTCAGCAATGGGTCGGCCTCGGCATACTGCCCGTACATGCGATGCAGCACTCCGAGATTGTTGAGAGTGGCTGCCACATCGGGATGATCCTCGCCGTGCACTTCCTGATAAATCTTGAGCGCCTGCAGATAGACGGGCTCGGCTTCGACGTGTTTGCCCTGTCCCGCATACACCTGAGCCAGCTGCGACAGGCTGACGGCGACCCGACGATCATGCAAACCGAACTCTTCCGCCTTGTGAACCGCGACGAGAAAGAGCCGCTCCGCCTCCGTGTAATTCCCTTGCTGAACAGCCTGCTGTCCGGAGGCCATGGCAGATTCCCACGTGGTCTGCTGGCACGCTACGGACACGAGCAATGAGGCCAACAGGATCATCCTCATTGTAACCCTATCTTTTCAGCGAGTGACTCGGCCGGATACGTGATGATTTCTGCCAGCGTCGGATGATAGTGCGGCATGCGGAGCAAGTCGGCAACGGTACCGTGATAATACATCACGGCAATGAGCTCATGAATGAGCTCCCCCGCTTCCGGGCCGACAATCTGGGCTCCGAGCAACTTCCCGCCGGCCGGAGACGCCACCAGCTTGACGAATCCGTGGCGGTCGCCGCGACACATGGCCTTCCCGTGATCGGCAAACGGATAGGAGGCCGCCAGATACGGAATGCCTCCCGCGCGACACGCCATTTCGCTCAATCCCACCGTCGCGATCTGTGGTTCCGTGAAAATGACTTCGGTCACCAGCCGGCTGTCGAACGATCGAAGCGGTCCCGCTGACTGGAGGGCATTGAAACCCGCCAGCTCACCTTGCTGCACCGCGATGTGGACAATGTCATACAAATTGGTCACGTCGCCCGCCGCGAAAATGTGCGGCTGGGACGTCCGCATGGTTTCGTCCACCGACACCCGACCATCGATTACGGAGACCCCCGCCCTGTCCAGCCTCAATCCGTCGATGAGCGGCCGCCGTCCCAAGGCCTGTAGGATGAGCGCTCCGTCGGCATGGACCTCGCGTCCCTGGTGATGGAAATACACCCGCTTGCTCAACTCGGATCCTACGACCCGTTGCAGGGACGTGCCGGTGAAGACTCCGATACCTTCTTCCAGGAAAGCGTCTTTCAACGCAATGCCGACATTCGCGTCGAGATGTGAAAGCAGATGGCCGCTCCGTTGAATGATCGTCACCGCGGTTCCGATCCGTGCGAAGAACTGACCGAACTCCAGGGCGACCGGACCGCCGCCCAACACCACCATCGACGCCGGACGATCCCGGAGATCGAGCAGGGCATCGCTGGTCAGATATCCCGTTTCGCTCAATCCGGGTATCAGCACCTCGTTCGGCGTCGACCCAGTGGCGATGACAAAGGCCTTGGCGTCCAGTTCCCGCGACCCGACCTGCAGGCGGTCAGGAGAGAGAAAGGATGCATCGCCATGATAGAGCGTGAATCTCGGGTCACGAAGCTGCTCGATGCGATAGTCGGCAAACTCCCGAACCAATCGATCCTTGCGCTCGACGATCTTCTCCAAATCCGCCGTCACCTCGACCGGCGAGAGGCCAAACTCCTTGGCCCTCCGCATCAGCGAGGCGATCTCGGCCGTACGCAGGATCGCCTTGGTCGGCATGCAGCCGCGCAGGATGCAGAGTCCCCCGAGCGGGCCTCGATCGACGATCGCCACGTCGGCGCCGCGCTGGCTTGCAGTCCGCGCCGCGGCATAGCCGGCAGACCCTCCGCCGATGATCACAATGTCATGCGAGTTCGCCATGCAACTCCCTATTGGGACAACTCCTCTGGTTGCCGTATAGTACTACATGATGGTTGAGCCGGGTCGCTATCGCCACTACAAAGGAAAAGAGTACGAGGTCGTCGGAACGGCCCGTCATTCTGAGACCGAAGAAGAATTTGTGGTCTATCGAGCCCTGTACGGGTCCAGAGGCCTGTGGATCAGACCACGCGCCCTGTTCGAGGAGATGGTCAACCTCGACGGCAAAGACGTGCCCCGCTTCCAGTTCCTAGAGTCTGGTCCACTGTGAGAAGCTGGCTGCTTGACCCACCCTGACCCCCTCCGAGTCGATGATCGTCCACACGCACGCATCTTCGACACGGAACCGGCGGCCGGTCGTAGAAACTCGCACCCCGCGATAGCCGGTGAAAAATCCGCGCGAGCGCGCCGCGTCTAACATCCGTTCCCGTTCGGCCTGATGCATCGGTTCGGCGGTCAGCCGGGACGGAGTCCTGACCAGCTGCTCCCAGGTGGCTTCCCACAAATCCAGCGCGCGCCGATTGCCGTAGTTCAGGATCGGATCCGGCTCGACTCCGTGGGACACCACCACGAACGGCGCGTCGAACAGCTCGCGCGCTTGGAGATCCGGCGTCCCGGTCCGTTCGATGAGATCCCTGCCGATCCAGTGGCGATAACTGTCAAGCAGCCACCGACACCATTGCACCGTCGAGGGTGCCGCCCAGTCCGCAGACACCGCCGGTTCAGTCATGCTTCACCTGCACAGGGCGAAATACCACGCCCATCGCCCTCAGGCAAGCGGGAAGGAAGCACCCTTGTCATTTCGTAGGTCGACCTCTGTATAATGAGCCCCGATTCAGTGTAACGGAGGAACGTGCATGTCCAGCCGGACCTTATTTGACAAGATTTGGGACTCCCATATCGTGAGGCAGGAGCCGGACGGAACGACCCTGCTCTACATCGATCGCCAGCTGGTGCATGAAGTGACTTCGCCTCAAGCGTTCGAGGGGCTGAAGCTCGCAGGCCGGCGGCCGCGGCGGTCCGGTGCCACGCTGGCGGTACCGGATCACAACGTGCCGACGACGGACCGTCGCCTGGGCATCGCCGATCCGATCAGCGCCAAGCAGATTCAGACTCTGGAGGACAACTGCCGCGAGTTCGGCATCACCCTGTTCGGCATGAATGACTCCCGGCAGGGCATCGTGCATGTCATCGGCCCCGAGCAGGGTTTCACGTTGCCGGGGACGACGATCGTGTGCGGCGATTCGCATACCTCGACCCACGGTGCTTTTGGTGCGCTGGCCTTCGGCATCGGAACCAGCGAAGTGGAGCATGTGCTGGCCACACAGTGTTTGGTGCAGAAGCGCCCCAAGACCATGGAGATCCGGGTCGACGGAGTGCTGTCTCCGCACTGTTCGGCAAAGGACGTCATCCTGGCGATCATCGGAAAGATCGGGACGGCCGGAGGCACGGGCTACGTGGTGGAATACACGGGCTCGACGATCAGCGGTCTCAGCATCGAAGGCCGGATGACCCTCTGCAACATGTCGATCGAAGGCGGGGCGCGGGCGGGCTTGGTCGCTCCCGACGAGAAAACCTTCGCATATCTCAAAGGAAGACCGCTTGCGCCGCAAGGAGACCTCTTTGAGCAGGCGGTTCAGACCTGGAGGCGGCTTGGGACTGATCCCGGCGCCCGATACGACGCGACGGTCGTGCTGAAGGCCGAAACCATCGCGCCGCAAGTCAGCTGGGGCACGAATCCCGGGATGGTCACCGGAGTGGACGGCCGGGTTCCGGATCCCCGCAGCTTGGGGGACGACAAAGCCCGGCAGGCGGCGGAGCGCGCGCTCGAATACATGGGCTTGACGGCAAACATGCCGATCACCGAAATCAAGATCGACAAAGTGTTCATTGGATCCTGCACCAATTCGCGCATCGAGGATCTTCGCCTTGCCGCAAGACTGGCCAAGGGGAAACGAGTTTCCAAGACCGTGCATGCCATGGTGGTTCCGGGATCCGGCTTGGTCAAACAACAGGCCGAGGAGGAAGGGCTGGACACGGTCTTTCGAGAGGCGGGGTTCGAGTGGCGGGAAGCCGGCTGCAGCATGTGCCTGGCGATGAACGCCGATATCCTTCAACCGGGTGAACGTTGCGCCTCGACGAGCAACCGAAACTTCGAGGGGCGTCAGGGCGCGGGCGGCCGCACGCATCTGGTGTCGCCGGCGATGGCCGTGGCCGCCGCGGTCGAAGGGCATTTTGTGGACATCCGACATTGGACATAGGCAGGGACTCATGCAAGCATTCACCCAGATGACCGGTAACGTTGCGCCTCTCGATCGTGTGAACGTGGACACAGATCAGATCATTCCGAAGCAATTCCTGAAGACTATCAAACGGACCGGCCTTCGAGAGGGCCTTTTCTACGATTGGCGAAAGCAGAAGGACGGGTCGCCGGATCCTGCCTTTTTTCTCAACCAGCGCCGCTATCACGACGCGACAATCCTTCTGACCCGCGACAATTTCGGCTGCGGGTCATCGAGAGAACACGCGCCCTGGGCTCTGCTCGATCAGGGATTTCGATGCGTGATTGCCTCCAGCTTCGCCGACATCTTCTACAACAATTGCTTCCAAAACGGCATTCTGCCGGTCGTCCTGAGGTCCGACGAGGTCCAGTCCATTATGAAGGATGTCCTGGCAACGGAAGGATACAAACTTTCCGTGGACCTCGGCCTCCAAACCGTCACGACTCCGACCGGAGCCTCGTACCGCTTTGAGATCGACCCGTTCAGAAAAGATTGTCTGTATCGTGGCCTGGACGCCATCGGGCTCACGCTGCAACACGGAGCGGCGATCTCTGCGTATGAAGCCAAGCGGAAGACGGAAGCACCCTGGCTCTTTCTCGATCTCCCTTCCTAGCTGAGGAGGTTTCTTGTGAGGTGGCTCTGGCGACCGGGACTGCTGTTCACCGTGCTGTTCTTTCTCGGCGCAGCGTACCTGCTGGTGGCGCTGAACTACAGCTATTCGGACGGCAACCGGGCCGGCTACATCCAAAAACTGTCGACCAAGGGCTGGGTGTGCAAGACGACCGAGGGAGAATTGGCCATGACGACCGTGCCGGGGGTCGCCCCCGTACTCTGGGAATTCACCGTGTGGGATGAGACCGTCGCGGCACAATTGGGGCAATTGATGGGAAAGAGACTGGTGTTGCACTACAAGGAGTACCGCTACCTTCCCACCACCTGTTTCGGAGATACCCCGTACTTTGTTGATCGCGTCGAGGTCCAGGAATAGCGCCCGTTACAGCCAGCCTTTCCTCCTGAACAGCACCAGCATCGAGATTCCCACCGCAGCCATGACTCCCAAGACCAAGGGATAGCCCAATTCGGCACGAAGCTCCGGCATGTGTTCGAAATTCATGCCGTAGATGCTTGCAATGAAACTCAGCGGCATGAAGATCGTCGTGATCACGGTCAGCATGCGCATGACGCTGTTCAGACGATAGCTGACGCTGGAGAGATAAATGTCGAGACTCGTCGAGACCATTTCTCGCAGGGTTTCGACCGTATCCACGATTTGCACCACGTGATCGTACACGTCGCGGAAGAAGACTTTGGTCGGTTGCTGGAGAAACGGACAATCGGACCGGGAGAGATTGTTCATCACGTCCCGCAGCGGCCAGACGGCGCGGCGAAGGAACAGCAATTGACGCTTGAGGGCGTGAATGTCTCGTAGCGTTTCCGGCCGCGGATCGGACACCACCAGTTGTTGCAATGATTCGATCTTTTCGCCGACCGCCTCGAGCACGGCAAAGTACTGGTCCACGATGGCGTCGATCAGCGCATGACACAGATAGTCGGCGCCGGACTGCCGTAAGCGGCCTTTTCCACCGCGCAACCGCTCGCGGACGGGCTGGAACACATCGGTTCCGTTTTCCTGAAACGACAGCACGAAGTTCCGTCCCAGAACCACACTCACCTGCTCGACCATGACGTTCTGGCTCTCCGTCAAAGTCAGCATTTTCGTCACGAGAAAGAAATAGGTCTCATAGTCGTCCAGCTTCGGACGTTGATCGGTGTTGGCGATATCTTCCAAGAGGAGGGCATGGAGGCCGAACTGCCTGCCGAACGTTTCCAACACGTCCATCCGGTGGACTCCGCTGACGTTGATCCAGACCACCGATTCGTCCGTCGGCGGCGCGAGCGTGGCCGGGTCGTCTACCTGACGTTCCTCGCAGTATCCACCCGCATAGTGGAAGGCCGTGATGGTCACGGTCTCCGACTTCTTCTCGCCGATATGAACGATGGTGCCAGGCGGAAGTCCGGTTTTCTTCGAACGCTTCTGGACCAGTTTCATGACTGACCTGACGGGTCGTAGGAGAACGCCGCTCTGCGCACTCTGCCCTGCTTGTACGCAGGTTTGCTCGGTGGGTCAAGTGGCGCACGGCGCACGACTTTCCCCTTTGACGGCAGTCCGAGACCTGATAGGCTGAAACGCGCGGTGTCGGAGACCTTGTACATGGATCAAGAACTCCACCTTTTAGTCGAATCCGTTCGCGAAGCCGGCGCCCGAGCTCTGGAGTTGTCGCGCACCGGATTTGAGATACAGACCAAGAGCGATCGGTCTCCGGTTACAACGGCCGATCTTGAAGTCAATCGAATCCTTCACGAGATGCAGCAGAAGCACTTTCCCGAGGACGGATGGCTGTCGGAGGAATCTCCGGACGACCCAACTCGACTGGACCGCGCCCGCGTCTGGATCGTCGATCCCATCGACGGAACCAGGGCCTTCATCAAGAAACTGCCGGAGTTCTGCATCTCCGCCGCGTTGGTCGAGAAGGGTAAACCTTCCGCGGCGGTCGTATTCAATCCGTCGACCGACGAGCTCTTTAGCGCCATTCGCGGTGGTGGCCTCAGAATCAACGGCAAGCCGTTTTTCAGAGCACCCAGCACGGATCCTCCGCTTGTGATGATCAGCCCTTGGGAGGTTCGCCGCGGTCGTTGGAATGAATTGGGCGAACGCATCCGAACCAGCCCCTTCCATTCCATCGCCCATGCCTTGACCCTCGTCGCGACCGACCGGGCCCAAGCTGCGGTCACGGCCGATAAGGAAAATGAATGGGACCTCGCGGCTAGTGTCCTATTGATCGAAGAGGCAGGCGGCACTGTCGAGGACGCCGACCGCAATCCCCTGGTGTTTAATCAGCCCGTCCCTCAATTCGCAGGCCTGTTCGCCCTGTCAGGAACGATCGATTCTCAACTTTATGCGCTTCTCCGCACCCATGTTGTTCGTCCCACCACACGGGCGCCGAGATGACACCGCCCGAGGCGATCGCGCTGCTGGGCACCGGCCTGCTGGGAGGCGCCATCGCGGAGCGCTTGCACGGCAACGGCCTGTCCATCGTCGCCTACAACCGAACGGTCTCCAAGACTCGCTCCCTGCGGTTGCAGGGTATCGCCGTCGCGGAGCATCCCGAGGATGCCATCGCACGGGCCCACGGAGTCATCCTGGTCCTGACCGACGTCGACGCAATCCGGTCGCTCCTCTTGAATCCGCCTTGCGCACGCCGCTTGGCTGGCAAGACAGTGATTCAGATGGGCACCATCGGCCCCGATGAAAGTCTTGGCCTGCAGCGGGACTTCGATGATCTCGGAGTACAGTATTGCGAAGCTCCCGTACTTGGAAGTCTGGCCGAGGCGAGGGCCGGAACGCTCTTAGTCATGGTCGGGGCCACCGCCGAACAATTTGCGAAGTGGGACTCTGTCTGGACTGCCTTAAGCCGGCATCCGCGCTTGATCGGTCCCGTTGGTCGCGCCGCCGCGCTGAAGCTGGCCCTCAACCAGCTCATCGCGGCGCAGATGGCCGCCTTCTCCCTCAGCCTCGGAGTGGCCCAAAAGTCCGGCATCGACGCCGACACCTTTATGGCTGTTCTTCGTGACAGCGCGCTGTTTGCGCCGACCTTCGATAAGAAACTACCCCGCCTCCTTGGACGACAGTACGACAACCCCAATTTTTCAGTCGCGCATCTCCTCAAGGATCTTTGTCTCTTCGGTCGGCTTGCGGTCGGCCTGCATCTTCGGTCCGAGTCCGCTGACGGTGTCCGAATCCTCTTGGAATCGGCCATTCACGGAGGCCTCCAGGATCTCGATTACTCTGCGCTCTACGAAGCCATCAATCCGCCCGATACAGAGCGGCCACAATAATAAACCCCACGGCCTCGCCCAGTCGGCTCTTCGAAAATTCCTTGTAGATCATCGAGAATCTTTTATACTGGGAATGTCGAACTCAATAACAAAATCAAAGCGATCGATACGTGCGTACCTTCGCGCAAAAGACAGTCAGATCACTCATCAATCCCGAGGCGTTCGACTCCCTGGTGAGCGATGGGTTCATTCGCCAGGCAGACTTGGTCAAAGCCTTTCAGACTGCCTTAGACGGAACCACCGAGTTGGAATCGCTCCTGCTTGATAAGTATCGCGTTCCGAAGGCTGAGCTCGGCAAGGCCCTCAGCACGTTCTTTGGCTGTCCGTACTTACCCTTCGACGAGCGATCGGTCGCCGATCCGAGCCTGCTCAAGGACCTCAGCTACGATTACCTGAAAAAATACCATTGGATTCCCTTCCGGCGTTATGAGCAAGTGATCGACGTCCTGATCGACAACCCTCACGATCTGGAAAAGGGCCACGACATTCGCCGTGCGTTTCCGGGCCTCACCATCCGGTTCTCGGTCAGTCTCCAGCGCGATATCGATCGCTATCTCCAACTGGCCAGCGGCGACGGCGATATGGGATCGATCAGCGACACGCTGGGAGAATTGCGGTCTGAAGCGCGTTCGGAGCGGGCTGCGGATGAAGAGAGCGATTCCATCGATGAAAACAATTCCGCGATCGTCCGCCTCGCCAACCAGATCATTGTCGAAGCCTACCGCAAAGAGGCCTCGGACATTCACATCGAGCCTTATTCGGATCGTAAAGAGACAGCCGTCCGCTTTCGCGTCGACGGTACGTGCTCCACCTACATGCGGGTGCCGGCCGCCTATCGCCGGGCGCTGGTTTCCCGCATGAAGATCATGGCGAGCCTTGACATCGCGGAACGCCGGAAACCGCAGGACGGGAAGATCCGTTTCAAGCTCAGCGACGAGCGCCTAATCGAGCTGCGCGTAGCCACCCTGCCCACCGCAGGGGGCAACGAAGATGTGGCCCTCCGCATTCTCAGCGCGAAGGAACCGCTGCCACTCGAGGCCATGGAATTTTCTTCCCGCGACCTCGCCGCCCTGCTCGAACTGGCCGACAAGCCACACGGGCTGATCCTGTGTGTCGGACCGACTGGGTCCGGCAAGACCACCACTCTGCACGCCATACTCCGGCATCTCAATACGGATGAACGGAAGATCTGGACGGCCGAAGACCCGATCGAGATCACGCAGGAAGGGTTGCGACAGGTTCAGGTCCACCCGCGCATCGGCTTTACGTTCGCGTCCGCGATGCGATCCTTCCTCAGGGCGGATCCGGACGTCATCATGATCGGCGAGATGCGGGACAAGGAGACCGCCGAGGTCGCGATCGAGGCTTCGCTGACCGGGCATTTGGTGCTCAGCACGCTGCACACCAACAGCGCCGTCGAGACCGTGTCGCGGTTGCTCGACATGGGTTGCGACTCCTTCAATTTTGCCGACTCCATGCTCTGCGTACTCGCCAAACGCCTGTGCAAACGGCTTTGCACCGCCTGCAAGCAGTCCTACCATGCCTCCAGACAGGAATACGACGAACTTGCCGCCGCCTGCGGTGCGGAAGCCTGGGAACGACTGGGCATGTCATACAACGAGGCGTTCCAGTTGAGCCGGAACCAGGGGTGTGAATCCTGTCACCACACGGGATTCAAGGGAAGAGTGCCGCTGCACGAGATGTTCTCCAACTCGGACGAGCTGAAGAACATGATTCAGAGTCGAGCCAGAACCTCGGACATGCAGCGGGCCGCCATGCAGGCAGGCATGACCACACTGATGCAGGACGGGATCCGAAAGGTGCTCGGCGGCGTGACGACGTTCAAGCAGGTCCGAGCCGTCGCAATGAAGTGATCCGGTCAGCCGAACGTCCCAGAGGTGTCAGAACCCGGGCGACTGCTCCAGCATGTTCATGAAGTGTTTCAGCCGCTCCCGCTCTTCGGACCCAACCTTGATATATTCCAGTCCGAATTGACTCTTCGAAGACCAGCGAACCGCCGCGAGGCTCACTTTGACCGGCGGCTCCCCTTCACGCAGATGCAGGTCGAGACGCAGATACGTGGCCGTGTCCGGTGTTCGATTGGCGGTGATCATGCAGCCGTCATGGGAAATATTCAGGATCGTCCCACCGGTGTCGGCGGTGTCGTCCGCGAACCGAATGGGGAGTTGAACCGCGAACCGCGGCGACTTCCTCTGTATCACTGGCAGTACCCTTTCATTACCAGCGGACTCTGAACAGGAACGGGTCACCGAGGAACATCGCCGAGAGGGTCTGCCGCGCTTTTTCTCGTCACGTGAAAGGTCCCGCCCTTCTGCGACGGAGCGTGGTCCTCGCCGATCCGCGTGTACCACCAGCGCCCTTCCCCTTCCGAGAAATCGCGCGAGAATTCGACGCGAAACCCGCCTTCCCGATCATTCTCTCGTTGCGACCACAGGCCTTCCCAGATCTGTCCCTTCAAGGCCGTGGTGGCGAATCGACCGTCCTTCCATGCATAGGCGCCGTCTCCATGTTCATCGAGCCGGAGAATGACGACTGCGCCCTCTTCATACTCCCATTCACCGGCAAGAACGTGGCGGTCGTCGATGGAGTCTGAAGGGGCGGTCGTCTGCTCGGGAATCCGGTCCTTGAGCACCGGTTTCGTGCATCCGGCGATCCCCCCCAGGAGGAGGCACACGAGCGCTATGCGACAGACGAGGTATTGCATACGTACTGGTTGTATCATCGCCTTCCGATCGCGGCAAGTGTGCGCGATGATCATGCCAATTTCGCCAATCGTCTGCAGGCCTCCTCGATGTCGGCATCCGTCTTAGCGTAGCTGAACCGGATGAAGCGGTCCCCCGGCGAGCCTGAGAAAAACGCCTCTCCCGGCACTCCCGCCACGCCGATCTTCTCCAACACATACAGGGCGCGCTCCTTTCCATTTTTCCCCGGAAGCCGTGACGCGTCGGCCAACACGTAATAGGCCCCCTTGGGAACGGACGGCGTCATGCCAGCCTGGCTCAAGGCTCTGCAAAATCGATCCCGCTTCCGCTGATATTCGGCTGCGAGCTCTTGATAAAAAGAGGGAGGCAGCTCGCGGATCCCGGCCGCCACGCCGACCTGAAGCGGGGTCGGTGCGCACACATAGAGCAGATCGTTCATCGCGCCGATGGCCCTCGACCATTCGGGCGCAGCTACGGCATAGCCAATGCGCCAGCCGGTGACGCTGAACGTCTTCGAATATCCGCCGATGGTGATCGTCCTTTCAGCCATCCCCGGTAAGGACGCCATGCTCACATGCGCCTGTCCGTCATACAGAAAGTATTCGTAGATCTCGTCGGTCAGGACGAGCAGATCGTGTTGGCGGGCAATGGCGGCGATGTCTTCGAGTTCCCGCCGGCCAAATACCTTGCCGGATGGATTCCCCGGCGAGTTGACGAGAATGGCCTTGGTGCTGGGCGTGACGGCCCGCGCAAGGTCCTCGAGCGAGAGGGTCCAGTCCGGCGGATGCAACGGGACGACGGCAGGTACTGCCTCCACGGCAACCAGAGCGCTCAGATGGTACTGATAATACGGCTCGAAGACGATGACTTCGTCCGTCGGATTGAACAGGGCAAGACAGGCGCAATGGAACGCACCGGTCGCCCCGGCGCTGACTGTGATCTCCGTTTCGGCATCGGCCCGGACACGGTTGTCTCTGGCCAACTTGCTAGAGATTGCCTGCCGAAGCTCCGCGAGCCCGTCGAAGCGGGAATAAACATTGTTTCCGGTCCGTAGCGCACGCTCAGCCGCCTGGATGACGACGGAAGGGACCGGTGTGTCACAGACACCCTGCGCCATATTCAGTCCCCCGGCCTTTGCGCAAGCCTGGGTCATGGCCCGAATTTCAGAATGTCCGAGCCGGGCCAATCGTTCGTTGATGAAACTCCGTCCCACCGAGATCCTCCTGGTGATGGTCTTGTCCCCTTCTGGCAGAAGGTCCCTGAAAAGGTCAAGGTTCTTCGGCCTGACGGTGGCAGGTATGCGTTTTCGCTAGGAAGCAGCCACGCCTGTGATACAGTTCGCTCAAAAGGACGCTCATCCCTCCTTGGGTGTACCACGCCCGGGGAAGGCCCGATACGAACTCGCCGGCTAGGCTTGGTATCAGCGGATGGATGAGCCCGCACCTCGCTCGGGCACGAAAGGCGGACATGAGCGGCAACGAGGGACAGGATCGCCGAGGACGGCGGCTAAAAGTCAACCACCGGCTGTTCTTTTTCGGAGAGGACGAGTTCGAGGGCGAAGCGACGATTCTGGACATTTCCACCGGAGGTTGCCAGGCCACGTCCCTGACAGAGGTGAAGAGCGGCATGGTATTCAAATTGTCCCTCTTTCTCCAGGATCAACCCTGGCCGCTCCGCATCGACGACAGCATCGTGCGCTGGGTCAAGGACCAGACTTTCGGGTTGGAGTTCTTGGGAATCCGTCCGGCTCAGCGCGAACGATTAAGGGCGATCCTGATGAAAGCCAAGGCCTAATTCATCTTGCCTGTGCCCTGATTCAGGACGCGGGGCCCCACAACACTTCCAGCCGTTGAGCCCGCCCGCAACTGGAATTGTAAAATCGATAGCGAACGGGGTTTTTCTTATAGAAGTCCTGGTGATAGTCTTCAGCGGGGAAGAATTCCGACGCGCCAAGTACTTGCGTCACGATCGGCCGTGCAAATCGTTTTGATTGCTCGAGGGCACGTTTCGAATCCTCCGCCAGCCGCTTCTCTTCGTCATTCTGATAAAAGATAGCCGTACGATATTGCGGTCCATGATCGCAGAATTGTGCATCCGCCGTGATCGGATCGATGTTTCTCCAGAAGGCGTCGACAAGCTTCGCATAGGTCACTCTCGCGGGATCGTAGTGAACCTCGACCGATTCCAGATGTCCTGTTTGACCGGTAGACACATCTTCATAACTGGGATTCTTGAGCGTCCCTCCCATGAAGCCGGACACCGCACCGAATACGCCGTCTATCTTTTCAAACGCACGCTCCATCGACCAGAAGCAACCCCCTGCAAAATAGGCTTTCGCCGCGTTGGCCGGCTCAGAAGCCAGGGCCGCACCGAACGGAACAGTCAACGGGCCAACGGCCATGAGCACTGCCATCAAGAGTACGGGCATCCCTCGTGTGCGGCGCATCGCAGTCCTCCAGGGAAGATCTCAGGATCCGAAGGCTGGACCTACTAGCTCTCTACGGATCCCGGCCGGACATGGATGTGTCCGACCCTCACCCACTGTACCACGGGGCGGCATGACATCGGTCAGGCCTCCGGCCAGCGGCACAAATATAGAGGCTAGAAGTGCGGCCAGGGCTCCGCTCCCTGCACAATCCGGCTGTCGTCTCGTTCGAGTCGCTTCAAGATGACGTTGATGGCATCCTCAGGCGTCTGCACGCTGGACACTAACTTGCCGCCGAGCTTCCTAAAGAACTTGTCTTCGGCGGGGGTGGCGCCCAGCAGTATCACGTCCTTCCCCGCCTTCAGGGCGAGCGCGACTTCGGAAACCGTTCCGGAGCCGCCCAAGCCGCATGCCACGATTACCTGGCTGGACAGGACGCAGACATTGTTCCTGGCATTGCCCATTTCGGTGATCACGGCCACGTCGACATACTTCGAGATGCGGTCCCTTGTCGACGGCAGCACGCCGACCGTGAGGCTTCTCGCCACTTTCTTGGCTCCTTGATTCGCCGCGTGCATGACTCCGACGTCACGGCCGCCTGTGAGGAGCACCCATTCGCGTCGCGCGATCAGTTCCCCAAGCGCCCGAGCGTTCTCAATGTCCTTTCTCCTCGCTTTGGCCGGGCCCATGACACCGACGATGTACCGCATGCCCAGCCCCCTTTCGCTCGTCTTGGGCGATTGTAGACGGCCCGGTTCGCTTGCCAAGACACAATATCGCGGTGAGGCTCAGAATCGGGAGGCCGCCAACGTCACGTCGGCGTAACTCCACGCAGCCTCGAATCGGCGCTCGATCTCGGCCGCCTCGTCGTCCTTCTGTTGAGCCCTCAGGCTTTGTCCCAACCCGAACAGGGCCCACCCGTTCTCCGGAAACCGTTTCAAGTCCGCGCGATAGACCTGCTCGGCTTCGGCAGGACGATGCGCCATCAGCAGAACGGCGCCAAGATTCAGCCGCGTCGAGAGCGGCCAGAGCGGCGGCTCGGAGTACTGCAAGGAGTCCTCAAGCTTGACCGCTTCCTGGAGCATGCGGACCGCCTCGTCGTAACGTCCGTGACGCGCTGCAAGGTCGCCTGCAAGGACCCGTTCGGCGATCTTGAGCTGACCCCGTTCAATCTTTTCCTGCGGCAGGCGCGTCCGGCGAAGCTGCTTCGTGAGTCCGGCCAGCGCATAGTGCTCCCCCGCTGCGCCGGGCAGCCGACCTGTGGCGCCGAGCGCCAATCCCCGGCCGAGCCGCCAGACGCCTTCCATGAGGCGAAATCCCCGCGGCGGAGGCGGCTCCTTGAGGAGATCCTCCCAATGCCCGAACCGGATCCAGGCAAAGAGCTTGGAGGGCAAATATTGTTCTTTGGAGCGATCCTTACGGACTTCTTCCTCGGTGATCGTGGCCAGCAGCGAGCCGGAGATCTTGATCGATTCCGCGCTCCTGCCTTCCATCATCAGCGACGACCACAAGAAGTGGAGATTGTGGCTGTAATAACCATCGGCGTAGTTACCGGCCAGGTGATGGTCGGCCAGATAGGTCTCGTCGACATGGGCTGCTTGGGCATTATGGCTGGCAGATTCGTGATATTTTCCGACTCTCGCATAGATGTGCGCGGGCATGTGGACGAGGTGGCCGGCTCCTGGCATGAGCCCGTCAAGCCGGTCGGCGCAGGCGAGTGCCCGCTCGGGCTGCGGCGAGGCCTCGACGGCATGAATGTAATAGTGGCAGGCGCCCGGATGGTCCGGGTGCTCGGCCAGCACCGCCTCGAGCGTCGCGACGATTTCTTCCGTACCGGGTTTGGGCTTACCGTCCGTGGTCCACAAGTCCCAAGGCCTGAGATTCATCAAAGCCTCGGCAAACAGAACTCCGGCATCGGGATCGTCCGGATAGCGACGCCAGACCTGTCTCATTGCATCGGCATAGGCCTTGGCGAGCGAGCCTCGATTGCCGCCTTTCATCACGACATACCGTTTGGTCAGGGCGTCGATGTAGGCGCGTTCCCGCTCTTCAACTTGATTCATCCGGCTCCGGGCCTGTCTGATCGCCTCGACCGCTCGCCGCTCCTGGTCCTTTCCCATCCCGGCGTTAATATTGGGCCCCAGCGCGAGCGCGACACCCCAGTATGGCATGGCCGCTTGAGAATCCTGTTTGGCCGCTTCCTCGAAGGACCGAATCGCTTCCTCATGATTGAACGCGTAGACCAGCCGCAATCCCTGATCGAAATACCGTTGGGCCAAGTCCGAGGTGGTGGAGATAGAGTGATGCAGCGTTCCGAGGTTCTCGAAAATCGGCGGAGCGGCCTGCACCTGTGTGCAGGTCAGCAGAAGAATGAGGGTGCCCAGTGTCCAGAACATCCGGCTGCGGCGATGCCGCGAATGCATGTTATCAGGCGACATGCGGCGAGTTGACCGGCCGAACCCCATCATGCTCAGAATCGGGTCACACTCGAGAAGTTGAAATCCCGGATCCGCATCGCGGGGACGAGCGCCTTGCTCGTTTCGGATGTGACGGCCTCGGCCGGCTCGGTACAGGATTCCAACTGCGTAAAGGCTCGAAGCGGGCTCTCGTGAAACCGGAAGTTCTTGATCGGCGCCACGATCTGGCCGTCCTCCACCAGAAACGTCCCGTCCCGGGTCATCCCAGTCAGCGTCAAGTCCGAGGGATTCGCGACCCGAATATACCAGAAGTTGGTCACGAGTATGGCCCGGTCGGTCTGTTTGACGAGATCCTGAACTTTCGCCGCCGACGGCCTGGAATACGACAGGTATGGGGCTTCCATCGTCGGGAGGACCGCGACGCCATGACGCAGAGCGGTAAACCGGTCATACGACAGTTGTTTCAACCTCCCACTCTCGACCCAGGTCGTCGCCTCGCTCGGCAACCCTTCGGACGTGAATCCCACTCCGAGGAGATCCGCATGGTCCGGAAGATTGCGCAACGTAAGCCGCTCATCGAAGACCAGCCGACCGAGTTTGCCGCTAAAGGGGCTGGTGCCTTTGTCATAATCCTTCGCATCCAAGGTCCAGAGAACCCACGACAACAATCCCGCGACGGCCGCAGGCTCGAGGATAACCGGATACCGGCCCGGCGGCAGTTCCCTGAGCTCGCGACCCCGTTTGGCTTTCCCGATCGCCGCGAGCGTGCGCTCCTGAACTCTCAGATGATCAAGGGAACGGTGCGCCGCGGCGCTCCAGCCCGTCGCCTCGCCGGCCTGAACCGTGACGCCGAATCGCGCCTCAGTCCGTTCCTCGAAGGCAAACAGGCCGTTGCTGGCCGCGATACCGACGGACGCGAGAGATGAGGAGACGATGCCGGCTGTCAGGAGGTTCTCGATGCGGCACTGCCCGACCGCTTCATTGGCATATTCGAGCCGGCGGGCCGGTCCTGCGGCGACCGTCTCCGGCCGCGCGGTGGCCCGATGAGGGAACATCGTCTGTTCCGGAGGCGGCAGGTATTCCGGGTCCTTGGGGGACGACCGTGCGACACGTTCGGCTCTGGCGACGGCGTTGTTGATCGCTCCGGCCGTGAAGTCGGTCGTGCTGGCCGTACCAAGCCGGCCCTCGAACGCGACGGTCACCGTCAGGGTTCCCCGTCTCGAGTCCACGTTCTGGATCACCTGGCTGTTGGCGAACCTGGTCGTCCCGCCATGGTGGTCATGCAGCACGACCGTCGTGGCGTCCCCGGTCGAACGACGGAGCACCAAGTCGGCGAGAAAGCGAAACTCCTCGCGGCCGGTCATCCGGGGCCATGACTTACCCGTCAGGCTCATGCGCGGCTCTATCCCTTGATGACGTCCACCTGCCGGAACCGAGCCGGCGAAGCGGCGTGCGTCATCCAGCCGGACTGGCCCGGCTGGCCTTTGCCACAAGTAATGAAGCCGAAGCGGCGCCGGGACGTCCGGTCGGCAACGCCATCGCATCGTCCCCAGAACTCCGGCGTGATGCCGTGATAGATCACGTCGCGCAGCATGTGCGTGCGCCGGCCGTGCTCGATCAACCAAAAGGCGTCGCCACCGAATTGGAAGTTGTACCGCCGTTGGTCGATGCTGTAAGACCCGTGTCCTTCGATGTAGATACCCTTTTTCACGTCGCCGATCAGGTCGTCCACGCTCGCCGAGCCGGGCTCGAGTCCGATGTTCGCAATCCGGACGATCGGCACGCTTCCCCATCCTTCCGCCCGATTGGAGCCGCGCGAGCGCGTTTCCCCGATCTTGGACGCGGTTTCCCGATTCGTACAGTAGCCGACGAACAGGCCGTCCCGCACAATGTCCCATCTCTGACAGGCAACGCCGTCGTCGTCATACCCCGTCGCGGCCAAGGTCTCCGGTTCCGTATTATCCGCGACCAGCGTGACGCTCGGAGAGCCGAAACGGAAGCTGCCGCGCTTATCGGGGGTGAGAAAGCTCGTGCCGGCATAGTTCGCCTCATAACCCAATGCACGGTCGAGTTCGCTGGGATGGCCGCAGGATTCATGCATGGTCAACGAGAGGTGCTCCGCGTCCAGGACCAGGTCGTAGCGACCGGCCTCCACGATCGGGGCCCGCACCTTCTCGGCCGCCTGCGCGGCGATGCGCGGGGCTTCGGCCAGCAACCGGGCATCATCGATCAGCTCGTATCCGGTCCTCAAATGGGGGGTGCTGAAACTGCGCGACGCAAACCGGCCGTCGTACCGTGCGACGGCCGCAAACTCTCCTTGCACCGCCAAAAGGTCGAAATCCAGATGCGAGCCTTCTGTGGACAGAAAGAGTTTGCAGTCTCGCCGCGCCCAGAGGCTGGCGCGGCTTCGGACGACTTCGGATTGACGATGAACGTATTCCATGACGTCGCAGAGCAGGGAGGTTTTCCGTTCGAGCGGGACTTCGAACGGATCGATGCGGAAGGGAGTCACGACGCTGGCTCGATGGACGGGCTCTTCGACCAACACGACTTTCTCACGGGCCAAGGAGGAAGAACCGCGGGCGATCTCCACCGCCAACTCGGCCACGCGCGGAACTTCTTCCAGCGACATCACGGAGCTCGCCGCGAAGCCCCATCCACCATGATAGAGGACCCGGATGCCGAAGCCGGTGTCTTCGACATCGCGGATGGATGCGATTCGGCGATCCTCGCCCTCGATGTGCTCGGTGAGGCTGCGCTGGACACGCACATCGCCGTAGTCGGCGCCCGCGGCCCGGATTCGGGCCAGGGCCAATTCGGCTAGTTCAACCCAATCCACTGTTGTCATCGCCACACACGCATCTGCCCGTTCCGACGCCCAGTATACCAGGAGACGGGCCCGTTCGGCCGCGAGGAACGTAACGGATCAGATTCCGGAGCCGGTGCGCGTGGCTTCGACAAATTGCTCGCTCGATTCGTCGAGGGCGCGTCCCTTCCGACCCTTCGGCGGCAGGATATACAGGAGTTTCGACTTCTGCGGCGAGGATCCCGGCAGAGACATTTCGTAAGACACCGGGCGCTGGTGGTCGGCCATCTGCAGTCTGGGATCGTAGACGCTGTTAAACTTCCACAACATCTTCACGAAATTCGTCTGCCCCCTCATCAGGTGTCCAGCCGCGAGTTTCGCCGTGGATTTGAGCGCCGTCCAACCCAAATGTTTCTTGTTGAGCACCTGCTGAGTCTTGACCAGCTCCTCGTAGAACTCCGGGAGCGGCAACCTGGTCGGAAGCACCGCGTGCTGAATGTCGAAAAGGCGGTAGTCGCGGGTGTTGAACTTGCGCGACTCGGTATGCCAACTCTCGGTACCGGGATAAGGAGTGTTGACGCTGATGTTCACGATTTCCGGAATCTCCAAACACCATTGCCGAATCACCTCGAATCGTTTCCTGTCCCAGTCGGGATCAGCGATCAGATTGATGGCCACGGTGATGTCGAGAGACCGCGCGAACTCCAACGCCTCGAAATTGCGCCCCAAGGAAATGCGTTTTCGATGCATCCGGAGGCCTTCCTCGTCGATCGCTTCCACGCCCAGAAACATGTATTGCAGACCCAGCGTCTTCCAGAATTTGAAGACGTCCTTGTTGCGCAGCAATACGTCGCCGCGCGTCTCGAGGTAATATTGCTTCTTGATGCCCCGGCGCGCGATCGCTTCGCCGATCTCGTAGCCCTGCTTCGCCTGAATGAAGGCGACGTCGTCGACCAGAAAGATTCCCGGCTCGGCTACCATCGAAAGGTCCTCGACGGCCTTTTCGGGGCTGACTGTCCGGTAGCTGCGGCCATAAAACGTCCATGCGCTGCAGAAGGAGCAATCCCATGGGCATCCGCGGGCGAACTCGATCGATGCACAGGGATCGAGCACGCCGATGAAATATTTGCGCCGATGGCGAACCAGGTCGCGCGCCGGACGCAGGTCATCCAGACTCTCGACGAATTGCGCAGGCGGGCCCTCGCCGTCGAGCGTGACCGCCCCCGGCACGGTCGAGACCGCGCTCCGATCGTGCTCCACCGCTTGGAGCAAGAGGGGAACCGAGACCTCCCCTTCTCCCTTGAGCACGCAGTCGATCGCCCCTTCGGCATGCTGCAGCAGATCGCGAGCCACAAACGACGCGCTGTGCCCCCCGACGAACACAAATGCGTTCGGCGCCTGCTGCTTGGTTGATCTGGCAAGATCCACGATCTCCGGCACATTGGCCAGATAGTTGCACGAGAAGGCAATGGCGTCCGGCTTCCAGGTTCGAATGAGCGCGAAATAGTCCTTCCATGTCTCCACCTGCAGATCGATCAGGCGGACTTCGTGGCCCTTCTGCCGGACGGCTTGGGCGACCAGTTCAAGCCCCAGTGGTTCAAGACGCAGGTAAATCTTGGTGTACATGAGCGGGCCCGGATGCACGGCGAGAAACTTCATGGTGGCAGATCGTAAAGCGAGATCACCCTTTCCGTGGTCTTACGTACCGAGGGATTCTGACAGAGCGCGGGAAGGCGTTCAACTCCGCGATTCCGCGTGTCATCTACAAGGGATTTCCCTAGTAGCCAATCCTGTCCCAGAATGTCTGGAGCCCATCAGGTCCTGATCGTCCGCAGACTGACAGCGCCACGTCCGTTCGATCGGTGAAGAAGCCATCTGCGCCGCTCAGGATTACCATCCACATTTCCCAGCGCTCATTGATCGTCCATGGATGGACGAACAATCCGGCCCTGTGCGCGCGGCCGGTATGCCAGGGCCAGGTGGTGAGATACCGCCCGGGCGACACGGCAACCGACCAATGCGGGCTAAACGCCCACCGAGTACCCCACGTCCCGATTCCTGACCCGACGTCCGCCGCGGTCTTCATCAAGGAATCGAAGCCCTCTTTCTCGACCATGACCTCATCGAGCAAAAGCAGGCGCGGAACGCCAGGCGCCAGCTCCTTGAGCTTCGAGAGACTGCCGGGCTCGAACGATTGAAAAATCACGCGGTCGATCGGCTCCGCCTGCCCGGTTCCAATCCAGCCTCGTCGTTTCAAGACGTTCACGAGCTGCTCCTCGATGCCTGGGAACCGGCTGGCGGCCTTTGTCTCGATATAGAGGCCGGGGCGTTTGGATCCCGACGCGGCGACCGCGATGACGTCGTCCATTCGGAGGATCCGAAGTTCCTTGAACGAACCGCGCGCCCGATCAGGAAACGCCCGATTGAACCACGCTCCCGCATCGAGCTGCGCCAGTTCCGCAAAGGTGAATGTGTCTATGGTGTCCTTCTCACGCCCCGGAAAGACGTCCGTGACGTTGGTCGTGCGGGACAAATCGTCGTCGTGCACGGCGACCAGGGTACCGTCCTTGGTCCGTTGAAGGTCGATCTCCAGATAATCCGCGCCGAGCTCCCGGGCCATCAGATAGGCGGGCAACGTGCTTTCCGGAGCCAAGTATGAGGCGCCGCGGTGGGCAATGATGGCGGGACGTGGAATATTGAGGGCCCGGGCGATTCGTTTTCCTCTGGCCGTCCCGCCCAGAAGTCCGCAGGCAAGCCACAACACGGCAGCGAGCAGGACGGCAACGGAACCCGTCGCCAGCAACACCTTTACAGCCTGACTCATGTTCGATTAGGTAGTCTTCTCACCCGTGCTCTGTCAAGGATCCGCAGCGCAGGCGCGATCGAGACCCGCTTGGCTTTCGCGAAGGGAATCACTACTATGGGCTCCCACGATGCAGATCCGGAATCAGACCGCACGGCAACAGATCTCCCTGTTGCTGACTGAGACCTTCCGGACCGCGCGGCAACTTGCCGAGCTGACGAGCCTGAGCGAGCGAGAGGTGGAAGAGCATCTTGAGCACGTCGTCAGGTCTCTGGCGCGAGACCGTTCCCGCCGGTTCATGCTCCGGCCGTCGACATGTCAGGACTGCGAGTTCGTCTTCCGCGAGCGCACACGCCTGACACGCCCAAGCCGCTGTCCCCATTGTCGGAGCGAAGCGATTTCTGCGCCGGCGTTCATGATCGAGGCGCAAGCCTAGTTGCAGTTGGCACTGATCCGTTTCTCAATTGTCTTGGCCGGACCCCGCGGGCTCGCGTCGCTGAAGGCCTTCGCGTGTCCGGTCCTGTGGGAGCAGCGTATGGCATTCCAGACCTTTCGGCTTCAATTCCGGTGGAAAACGTTTAGCCACGACCTGTTGGCCTCGGTCGTCGTCTTTCTGGTCGCCCTGCCGTTGTGCATGGGCATTGCCGTGGCGTCCGGCGCGCCGCCTGCCACCGGCATCATCACCGGCATCGTCGGAGGTCTGGTCGCGGGGGCGCTGGCCGGCTGTCCTCTTCAAGTGAGCGGCCCTGCCGCCGGTTTGACCGTCATCGTCTATGAAATCATTCATGAGCAGGGCATGGAGCGACTGGCTCTGATCATCATGCTCGCGGGCATCCTCCAAATGAACTGGGCCTGGCTTCAACTGGGGCAATGGTTCCGCGCCGTGTCTCCGGCCGTCGTGCACGGGATGCTGGCCGGCATCGGGGTGCTGATTTGCGCCAGCCAGTTCCACATCATGATCGACGACGTACCCAAGGGCTCGGGGTTGGAGAACCTGGTCACCCTGCCTTCCGCCATCTGGAAGGGCCTGGTGCAGGACGACAGCGCGCCGATGAATCACCACCTTGCCGCGAGGATCGGCGTCCTCACCATTGCCGGAATCGTCCTATGGAATCTGTACGCGCCCAAGAAGCTCAAAGTTTTCCCCTCGGTTCTGCTCGGCGTGTCGCTCGCCACGGTGATCACGGCCCTGCTGGGCCTCGACATCGCCCACGTCAAGGTGCGCGACAATCTCCTTACGATCATCAACCCTCCAACGGTCGATTCCATGCGCCACCTCCTGGATCCTTCGATCCTGGGAGAGGCCCTGGCACTGGCGCTGATCGCGAGCGTCGAAACCCTGCTGTCGGCGACCGCCGTCGATCAGCTTCACCACGGTCCGCGCACCCGCTACAACAAAGAGCTCTTCGCGCAAGGGACCGGTAATCTCTTGTGCGGGTTCTTGGGCGTCCTGCCCATGACCGGCGTCATCGTGCGTAGCGCCGCGAACGTCGAAGCCGGCGGTCGCTCGCGCGCGTCGGCCATGATGCACGGAGGGTGGTTGCTCCTCTTCGTGTCGTTTCTTCCCTTTATTTTGCGCCTGATTCCCACGGCAAGTCTGGGCGCCGTGCTCGTGTTCACGGGATACAAGCTCATGAACATCAGGACGATTCGGGAACTCAGACGGCACGGCTCAAGCGAAGTCCTGATCTACGTCGCCACGCTCGGCACAATCGTCGTCACCAACTTGCTCACCGGCGTGCTCGTCGGGGTCGGTCTCGCGCTCGCCAAGCTGCTCTATACGACACAGCATCTCGACACGTTCATGGAGCACGATCCGGCGACGGGCGGGCTCACGCTGAACCTGCAGGGCATCGCCACCTTCGTCAGCCTCCCTCGATTGGCGACGGCCCTGGAGAAAGTGCCGCCGTCCACGGACCTCGAGGTCCGGTTTTCCTCACTCCGACACATCGATCACGCCTGCTTGCAACTCCTCGAGTCCTGGGCGAAACTTCATGCCGCGTCTGGCGGCCGGGTTGATCTCGACTGGGACAAGCTCAACGGGCTGTCGTACCACGCGAGAAAGGACGCCCGCGCGGCCACCGGGTGGCGGAAATGGATTCATTGACGTGAGATCGAGAATCGACACGACAAGAAAAGCCTTGGGGTCCCTGCTGCTGACGATTCTGACGTTCGTACTCTGGGGCTGCACGGGCGACAAGCCGAAGGAAATGCTGGAGACGGCCGAATTTGAAGAGCGGCAGATGAACCTGCCTCATGCGAAGCAACTTTACGAAGACCTCGTCCGATTGTATCCGACCACTCGTGAGGCCGACATCGCCCGTTCGCGGCTGTCTGCTCTCAACCGCGATTAGTGGGCCGCGGACGGGGAAACCAGGGCACGAACGCGCTTGTGGTCTCCTGATAGATCCGATACTCCTCCCCGCGCCGCGCCACGGCCTCCTGCTCGGCCGGCGGGATCCCCGTCACCTTCAGCAGCGCCCATCCCATTCCCAACGGCGCAAGCCAGGTGAGCAACCACCCGGGCGAACCGATCGTCATGACGACATACGCCCACCAGTGGAGCCATTCGAAGAAATAGTTCGGATGGCGCGAGTAGCGCCACAATCCATTCCGAAGGACGCGAGTTCTGTTAGTCGGATCACCGCGGAACCGAGCGAGCTGGACGTCGGCCACAGCCTCTCCTCCGACCGCGACGATCCAGATGACCATTCCTGCGAGCTCGGCTAGGGCGAACGGCGGGCGCGGATTCTGAATGATGGTCAGGAAGGGCAAGGAGAACAACGCTACGGCTCCCGCTTGAAGTTGGAAATAGCCGAACATCTTCAGATGTTCGGCGCGGCCCCATTCGGTCCGGAGGCGGCGGTAGCGGGCATCTTCGGCTTTACCGATGATTCGATCGAAAAGCAGATACAGGCCCAACCGTCCGGCATAGACCGATACCATCACGATCGCGAGCGCCTTTCGCTCGGCGTCACCCGATGCCTGAGCGGCGTACCAGCAGACGGTCGCGACGAGACCGGCGCACCAGCCCACGTCGGCGATCGAGGCGTTGCGATACCGGAGCTGAACCGCCCAGAGGCCGATCATCGTCCCCACCATGACGGCATAGGCAATAAGAACGAGCGTGAGTGGATCCGGAGACATCAGATCCCCGTTGGATGAATCGTCTCAGACGGCCGGCCTCGTCTCCAGATCATGGCGAGGGCCAGGGCCAGGGATAGTTCCACAGGTCTCCGTCCGATCCGCGCCGTTCCAGCCACTGTCTGAAGCCCGGCAACTGAAACGACAGGAGCGCTTGAATCTTGTCGCAGCGGAGCGACAGGTCCGCAGGCCGTGGAGCCCCGACATGGTCTCGCCCGGAGCCTCGCACCAGACGCTCTGCCAGCACCGGATAGCGGGAGAGCAGCAGCTCTCCGATCTCCCACCGTGACAAGCGCTCCGAGCCTCCGAGATGATAGAGACCCGCGCGCTCCGCATCGAGCAGGCCCCACAGAGCCCGCGCGATCACGCCGGCCGGCAGCGGACAGCGGAATTCGTCCGCGTAGAGCCTCACATCGTGACCGGCGCGGGCGGCGCGGCACATGTCTTCGACGAAGCTCCGGTCGCCCGCGTCTGATGTCCCGGCGGTGAGGACAATACGGACCACCGAGTGCCTCGGATTGCCCAGCACGATTTGCTCCGCTTCTAGCTTGGTGCGGCCGTAGACATTGATCGGGCCGGCCTCGCTCGTCTCTTCGTACCAGCCCCGTTTCCCGTCGAAGACTTCTCCGCTGGACAGAAAGATGAAGGGGATGTCGCGCGAGAGCGCGGACAGATGCGCCGTGACCTGCACGTTCGCCAGACGGGCCGCTGCCGGATTCTGCTCGCAATCCTTGGTCCGGCTCAATGCGGCACAGTGGATGACAGCGCTGGGATCGAGCCCGCGCCACAGTCTTTCCACGGCCGGGAAATCGGTGAGTTCGAGGTCGCGGCGCGCCAACCCTCGCACTTCCCATTTCGGAGCCCACCGGGAACCGGTGCGGAGCAGGTACTGGCCGATCAATCCGCCTGCGCCGGTCACGACGACGATCGGTTTCATTGTTTCCCGCCGGTCAGAAAGATGCGTCGCGACGGTCTCATCGATTCCATCGATCGGGCCATTATAGTGCGATCTGCCGTAGGAACAAGAGACTGCTGCTTGGACTGAAGCACCTGCAGCCACTGGCGCCAATTCTACAGCTACTGAGAAACGGGAACGCGGCGCAAAGCCGCCGCATCTAATGAGGTGAGTGTGTTTGACCGAAAGGAGACGACATAATGACAGGCACTATTCGAACATGGTTCATTGCAGGGACGGTCGCAGCTGCTGCAATCGCGGCAGCGGGGTGCAGCGGCTCGGACGACTCGGCCACCTCCGCGTCGTCTACCTCCGTCTCGGCTTCACCCGTCCAGGAGGGCCAGCAGATCTTCCGCTTCGACACCTTCGGGGACGAGCGCCAGTGGACCGACGCATTGAGGATGCACGAGGTCATCAGCTCTGCGGTCGACCCGACGACGGCGCTGTCGGTCGGACTGAAGGTCGATGCCGACGCGCTGCCGCCGGCTGTCGTCGACGGCATCAAGAACGGCAGTGTCGATCTGAAGAGTCCGGCCACGACGATCGCGCTGCTGAAGCTCGATGCGGTGGTCGGCCTGAAGGGGACCGTCGAGTCGGTCAACGGTGTTGACCGGTTGACCCGCGTCGGCATCACCTGCGCGCTCTGCCATTCGACGGTCGACGACTCCTTTGCACCCGGCATCGGCACACGGCTCGACGGCTGGGCCAATCGCGACCTCAACCCCGGCGCCATCATTGCGCTGTCCCCCGCGATCGATGACGCGACAAAGGCGGTCTTGAACTCCTGGGGCAAAGGCAAGTTCGATCCGCGGCACAACGTCGATGGCATCAGCAACCCGGCCGTCATTCCACCGGCTTACGGGCTCGAAGGCATCCACAGTGTGACCTTTACCGGTGACGGCAATGAACCGGCCTATTGGAACCGCTATGTCGCCGTGGTCGAGATGGGCGGTGAAGGATCGTTTTCCGAGCCGCGCCTCGGCTTGAACATCACCAACGGCACCAAGGACCTCGTTTCGAGCAAGCTGGCCGCGCTGCAGGCGTATCAGTTGTCCTTGAAATCGCCTACCCCGCCGGCCGGCAGCTTCGACGCAGCGGCCGCAGCGCGCGGCAAGCTGGTTTTCGACGGCGCAGGCCAATGCGCGAGTTGCCACAGTGGGGCGCTGTTCACCGACGCCAACTCCCGCCTGCATCCGCCGAGCGACTCGGCGGCTGCCGAGACGGACTACGCATTGCGCTCGGCGACGATGCAGTACCGGACCACACCCCTCAAGGGAGCGTGGCAACACGCGCCGTACTTCCACGACGGTTCGGCGGCGACGCTGGAAGATGTCGTAAACAGCTACAACGCGAAGCGTTCGCTCGGGCTGAACGCCCAGCAGGTTGCCGACCTCGTGCAGTACCTGAAGTCGCTGTGAGACGGACGCCGCCGAATCCCTTGGCCGCATGCTCGACTAATGGCGGCGTCGCATCGATCGCGCGAAGTCCGTTCGATCGATCAGGACCAGCATTTGCCCACAGCCACCGCCGACAGCTACCATAAATAGTCGAGCGGATGCGTTACACCCTTGTTGAAACCTGAGTAGATGAGGACGACGTAAGCAGCGAAGATTTTTTAAGGTTATTGAAGGCGGGAACGCGCCGGCCTCATCGTCCATCTAATACTGTAGAGCACACATGCTAAACACAGACCGCCAAGCGTCAACACCCAGCTCCGAGCACGCGCGGGAACTGGAACTCGTTTCACGGGCCGCCAGCGGAGACGGGGCCGCCTTCGAACTGATCATGCGGCGCTATAATCAGAAGTTGTTTCGCACGGCGCGCAGCATCTTGAGAAATGACGAGGAAGCCGAGGATGCGGTGCAGGAGGCCTATATGCGCGCCTGGCGTGCGCTGAGCAGCTTTCGCTCGGATGCCAGGCTCTCGACTTGGTTAGTGCGCATCGTGGCCAATGAAGCCTTTGGACGCTTGCGCCGCAAGAGCCCGCAGATCATAGCACTGGATGATGCCATGAGTTCACCTGAGCCCGACGTACAGGCGTCGCTGACGGACGAGCCCGCTCGGAGACCCGAGCATGCCGCCATGCGGGCGCAGCTGCGCTCGCTGCTGGAAGCGCGCATTGATCTGCTGCCCGAGGCGTTCCGCGCCGTCTTCATGCTACGCGCCGTCGAAGAAATGAGCGTGGAGGAAGTCTCGCAAACATTGAACATTCCTGAAACCACGGTACGAACCCGGTTCTTTCGCGCCCGCAACCTGCTGCGAGAGAGCTTGGCCAGCGATCTCGATGTCACGCTGGGTGAAGTCTTCACCTTTGACGGCGCGCGCTGTGATCGAATTGTCGCCGGGGTGCTGGCCAGGATCAGCGCGGAAAGCCTCGACTGCGCCTAGACGCGGTCTCTTCCCGAAGCGCGCAACGGAAGGCTAGCTCCTCGTGAGTTTCCGATACCTGATCCGATGCGGCTGGTCCGCTTCCTTGCCGAGACGCTTCTTGCGGTCTGCCTCGTAGTCGCTGTAGTTGCCTTCGAACCAGACGACTTTGCTGTCGCCCTCGAACGCCAGGATATGCGTCGCGATGCGGTCGAGGAACCACCGGTCGTGGCTGCTGATGACGGCGCAGCCCGCAAAGTTTTCCAATCCTTCTTCCAGCGCGCGCAGCGTGTTCACATCGAGATCATTGGTGGGCTCGTCGAGGATGATAAGATTGGCCCCTTCCTTGAGCATGCGGGCCAGATGCACCCGGTTGCGTTCTCCACCGGATAGATCCTTGACCTTCTTCTGCTGATCGGTGCCTGCGAAATTGAACCGCGCGCAGTAGCCCCGCGCGTTGACTTCGACCTTGCCCAGTTTGATCGTGTCCTGACCGTCGGAGATTACCTCGTAGGCAGTCTTGTTGCCGTCGAGGCTGCGATCCTGGTCGACATACCCCAGCTTGACCGTATCCCCGATCCTGATCGTCCCGGCATCCGGCTTCTCCTTGTCGATGATCATCTTGAACAACGTCGTCTTGCCGGCTCCGTTCGGTCCGACCACTCCGACGATGCCGCCCTTTGGCAGGTTGAAGCTGATGTTCTCGTACAGGAGCCGGTCGCCGAAGGCCTTCGTCACGCCCTTCGCCTCAACCACGACATCGCCCAGCCGGGGCCCCGGTGGAATGAAGATTTCCAAGTCTTCGGTCCGCTGCTCCTGCGCTTGATTGACCAGCTCTTCATAGCGGTTGACCCGCGCCTTGCCTTTCGACTGGCGAGCCTTCGGAGACATGCGGATCCACTCGAGCTCGTGCTCCAGCGTCTTCTTGCGTTTGGACTCCGCCTTCTCCTCCTGTGCCAGCCGTTCCTGCTTCTGCTCGAGCCACGACGAATAGTTGCCTTGGAACGGAATGCCGTGACCCCGGTCGAGCTCGAGAATCCAGCCGGCGACGTTGTCGAGAAAATACCGGTCGTGCGTCACGGCGATCACGGTGCCCTTGTACTGCTGCAGGTGCTGCTCCAGCCATTGCACGGATTCCGCGTCCAGATGATTTGTGGGCTCGTCCAGCAAGAGGATATCCGGCTCCTGGATCATCAACCGACAAAGGGCGACCCGACGCTTTTCGCCGCCCGACAGTGTGGAGACCTTTTGATCCGAGGGAGGGCATCGGAGCGCATCCATCGCGAGCTCCAGCTCATTCTCCAATTCCCACCCGTTTGCCGCCTCGATCTGTTCCTGAAGCTGGGCCTGCTTGTCGAGCAGCTTCTCCATCTCATCAGGGGAAGCTTCGCCGATCTTGTTGCTGATGTCCTCATAGGCTTTCAAGAGGGCCACGAGCTCGTGCTTGCCTTCCTCGACCACTTCTTTTACGGTCTTGTCGAGGTCCAGCCTGGGCTCCTGTTCGAGAAGTCCCACGCTGTAGCCCTTCGACCTGGTGATCTCGCCGGTGTAATTTTCATCCGCACCCGCAATGATTCTGAGCAGCGAGCTCTTGCCGGAGCCGTTGAGCCCGAGCACGCCGATCTTCGCTCCGTAGTAGAAGCCGAGATAAATCTCCCGCAACACCTGCTTCTTGGGCGGATAGACTTTGCCCACATTGACGAGAGAAAAAATGACTTGTTTATCGTTGGTCGCCATAGGCTCCTTTGCCGGTTGATCAAAAGGGTTCTACCTTAGCAGACCGGCCGACGGAAGCTCAATTCACGCCGGCCTCGCAAACTGATCCACGAGCCGACCGCGTCACGTCTCCCGAAGCTGGAGGCTAGATGCCCAGCTCTTCGGAGAGCCTGACTTCGGATTCGTCGAGGATGTCTTCGAGGCAGGTGAAACAGGAAAAGGGAAACCGATCGACAGGAAGGGCGCATACTTCTCCGACGGCGGTGTTGGTTTCCAGCGCCGGGCCTCCGCACTCTTTATGAATAAGCGTCAGCATGATCGCGTCTTACCGCTGTTCGACGACCAGACGATGCAGTCGGTCGATGTGCTCCGGCTCGCTCAATCGGTGGTCCCCGGGAACGAGTTGAAGATCAATCGGAAACGAAGGCGCTTTCAGACGAAGGTGTTCGACGAACCGTTTGCTGCCTTCCGGAGCGATTGCCGTGTCCTGCAATCCATGCACAATGCTGGTCCTCACCGGCCTCAGCCGATCGAACGTCGTCTTCCAGAAAGCCTCGCTCTCCTCCACCCACTTCCATGACAGCGGCCAGTCCTTGTGGACGGGATCGTCGTCCCACGGCATCGAGCCAGACCTCATCCACTCGCGGCGCCGCTG
>Ga0268299_1001721_pt1 | contig 33832 bp, 25 predicted proteins | sample NOBtaG_FD_193484 | JGI IMG/M metagenome (GOLD analysis project Ga0268299, IMG submission 193484) | Activated sludge microbial communities from bioreactor in Nijmegen, Gelderland, Netherland - NOB reactor | ecosystem: Engineered > Bioreactor > Aerobic > Activated sludge | place: Netherlands... | reverse complement strand
GAGTGACGGACTCACCCCGTCGATCTCCACGTTCGTGCCTATGAACCTTGCAGATACCCAAGCCGCGTTCTTGCGGGCGATCAATAAATCTGGCTGAGATAGGTGCCCAGGACCCTCGCCTTAAAAGGGCCGGTGAAGGTGAGGAAAATCAACATGTTGATATAGAGGAACTGTCCAATGAGTGACAAGGATTTACAATGAGTTACAGAATCCCTGTCCTATATAGGACAAGCCTGCAACAGAGCATTTACGAGTCCCTGCTCACCTCCGAACTGTTGCAACACGACCAACTTTAGCTCAGGCACTATCTCCATTTGTTACTAGGGTTATACGGCCTTGCAAGTCGCGCCTAGGCTAACTCTTAAGCGACCTCCCGTCGTGGGTTCCAGGCATCAGGTAGCGGGGACATTCGTTTTACAAGGTCTAGGAAGTGCGTGCTTCACGTTCCTACCGGAATACTCGCCGAGGAATACGGAGAAGAGTCTCCAAAGCGCGCAGTATGGGATTCCAGTGCCATTTGCGGCAATGCACGTTGGCCCGCCCTCGACAGGAACATATCGAGGGCGGGTCTGTAATTGAGCATCCGTTCATTCAACCACGCCAAATGATCACCCAACTTCCCTCATTCCAGCTGCCATCCCACTTGCGGGTGTCTAGTCTTGCCCGGAATTCCCCTTTACCCGTTAAGTTCAGTTCAAATACCGCCCTCAACAGTTGACCCGTTGGATCGTACAGCTTGGCTTCTCCATTGTTCTTGTTGAGAGAGTAACTTCCATTTACTACACCTGCGACAGCACCCTCAGTCGAGCTTTCAATGAGGGGATCTCGGAGGTGAAAAACTCCTACAATATTAATTGCGGCATAGGTAAGCGCATACGGAATATCGATTGATGTAATTCCAGATTTCTGTACGAATTCTTTCCATTCCTTAACTTCCTTAGCCTTCTCATCCGTTATCATGCTAAACTCCTCCTCTAATGTTTGCGTACAATTACTATGATTGATCACTGATATAGTTTTGGTTCTAGTATACCCGCCTCTCCTGACCAGCCCTGATTTATATCGGGCGGAGTAAATCGTCACAAGTTCGGACCTCCGAAAAAGTCTCCCGCCAGGGTTTTGTATGCTAATGCCCGTTTCAGCCGGTTTACTTCCATGCGAAGTGTCGCCTAAGGGGATTCGGTGTGAGGGAGCCTTCCCCTTCTACGGGTTCAAGCCGCGCCGGCTGTCTAAGAGACATGGACGGTGCGTCAATGTGGGCGGTCTGGTTTAGTGTGCAGTAAGATTCTTAGTGGATTGATCAGGTAAAGCAATTAATTATTAAATTACTTAGGAGCGATTCCAAAAGCCCCTGCATTAAAACTATCTCGCATTATTTTAATCTCGGGACCTTAGCGGAAGTTGATGGCTTGCGACGTGGTTTGGGCGTTGCTGGACAGGCACTATCAGCAAATTCCATTAGGAGCTTGATGCCCTCCACTATAAGTTTCCCATATGGAGGAAATCTTTTTTCGATCAATGGCAAAGCAGCCTCAATTAATGGACGAAATGCCTTATATCGGCCACATAAATCACTCGCGCTTAATTTAGTCTTTGCATTGCTTGCTTTCTTAGATGCCTTACTAAGAGCGGTTACCATTTGTTCTTCAGTTGCCATTAAAGACCTCCATGTTCGTGGGTAAGATATACAACAAGTCGGGTGGATTGCGTCTTGGCACAGGAAGCTCGCAGAATACAGGTGCACTGTCCGCGAATGACATCTCTCATATTTTTCGATTGATCCCAGGCTGAAATGACAGCGGTGGAACCAGGCAAGAGGGCTTTTTCACGCGAGTCTTTTCTCATACTTCCTAGTACGAATCAAGTTCAAACAAGCACACGTGGAGGCGACCGTTGATGCCAATCAGCTATCCAGTCCTATATTAAAACGAAAGCCGAAGGATTGGCGCAAACGCATGGGTAATGTCGAGAACAGGAACCTGGACGGTCGCAGAACCTCCACTCGTGTCCTTAGTAATCCTACCGAATACAGTAAAAGCAAAGCGCAGTTCAGCTCCCCCAACCGTAGGATCCTGGCTGATAGGAGACTCTCGGTTCCAATCGCTAATCATAGTCGCGAGGTCGCGAGCAAAGTTCGGAAGATCGGGTGTTGTAACCGGCCGAGCTGAAATAGACGGTAACGGATGTGTTGCCCAGCCTCCATCGGCCTCTCGACTTGGAGTCAATCCTGAGGGTGCCAGCGGTACGGCGAGGGACGCGAATGCCTGCAGGCTGTATGCGCCGACATCATCCGGTCGATCAAATAGCGCTTGTATAAAACTAGCGAGACAAGATTGCAGTGCCACTCTGGGACCATTTGTACCCACAAGGCTAAACCAGTAGTCGTAGACATTACGGGCTGGCAGTGCTTCAACCACACGCGCCCATGGTGTTCTATATACGAATGCTTCACACAGACCCTGGTTGCGTACGACGCGCACAGCTGACCACGCTGCAGGCTCCTGGAGGGCATCCAGATGTTGAACGTCCAGGGAAAATCGCCCTCGAGGCATTGTATGGTTTGTCACAACGCCGGTATTTCCGAGCCGGCGACCTGGCTCGTTTCGCAATATTGCCGGCGCCTTTGGGGCCATAGTTCCGATAGTTGCCATAAATCGGGCGCGCACCTGGGCAGTTTGTGGTGTCTTACGTAGGTCCAATGCTGGAGCATTGCCTTGCCTAAGAGTCAACGCATCATAATCCTGATTGCTGGGCGGCTCGATAGGAATTGTTGTCTGTCCTGTGCATGCTGCCGGCACAGAATCTTTAACATAGCTGGCAAGAGCTGCAGCAATCGCGGTTATTCGCGCGGAGAGGAAAACGGCTGCTTTCTTCTCTGCTTCAGACGGCGTGGACTGCGGATCAGGCGTTGTGGACATCTTTGCCAGAGCATCAGTAATCTTTTCCCTATTGCGATCAAGCGCAACCAATTCTTGCAGAAGTACGTCTTGCGTAGATCGGGAGAAGGCAGCCGCTTGCGATCGGGGGTAGACTACCACTAAGTCGAAGGAATCCTGCTTTGCGGCGTTATGGCTCCAAGCGAAGCGGTACGTCCAGCTTCGCGCTGATGTCACATGCTCGGCTATCGTCTTCGGCGGTGAAGGCGGCGGCAACTCAGCGAAGCTACTGTGGGAATCAACCTTCGGGTTTTCCGGGAAACGACGTAGCGGAAGATTTCCGCTAATCGTCCACCTAGCAGGAACAACCGACGTGAGGATCTGTAGCCATTGTGACGGTACATATGCATCGTCTGGTTGCTTTGCAGACCCCGAAGGTATCTCGATGAAGGCAGGTTTGAATTCCAAGTCGCCTGCAACATCCCAGGGTTTCTCTGCCTCAACACCATGAGGCCAGGATGCTACGATCGAAAAAGCCGGGGGAACTTCTCCTGTCATCACCTTTCGCCGCTCGAACTTAGCGACGCCGAACGTCAGCTTACCCTGGTTGGACGGATTGTTATCAAAGAAGGATGGTTCACCATAGAGAAATCTCCGCTTCAATCCAGCCTCAGAATATCCATTCCCGATGATCTGTATTATGCCGCCGATATCATAGGCACCACGCAGATCCGCACATAGTCGGTCATAAACTAATTTGCCAGCTTGGTCTCGATAAACCTGTGCTGCAGACTGATCCATCGGCCTGGTACCAATGACCCGTGCTGCAAAGGCAGAGGCAATCTGCCGTTTGGCGGACAGAAGAGCGCTGAACGCTGACGCGTCGCCAGAGCGAATTTGTGAGGCACAAAGGGGCTCGAGTGCCATCTCAAGGATGTCAATTGCGCTTGAGGCTAGAGCATCAAGGTCGGCATCAACGACTCGCTCACTTTTGCTTTGGCCGTTTTCAAGAAGTGGATAGTTGACTTCCCCGCTAACAAGTTGTGTCGACAATGGCGCGATAGCTTGAACGTACTGCTTAGGGTTCGGTCCGAACGCCGCCGAAAGATCAAGCAAGTCGTTTTTGGCGATCCAAGCTCTACCCACGCCCGCTTCGTCTAACCCGCGTAGAAACCGCAAACCCGGTACCGCCGCTTCGAAACGGGTCGCGAAATCAACCCATGGTGAAGGTGAGGATTTCGCTCGCATACGATCACGAGCATGAGCACGAGCTGATGGGACAGCCTTGGTAAAGTCCATCGAAACAGAGAGTGACACTGCCCCGATTGTAGGATCCGATTTGACAGCTGCATGGACGATGCTGGGATCGCGCGCTATCACAAGTACGATTTCGAGCGGAGCCGCAGCGGGCATTTTTTTTACCAGTCCACTGATATCTACTGTTGCCAATAAAGGAACCAGTACAGAAGACTGCACAGTTCCTCCATCAAGCGTCGTCCAGATCGCAGCTACGAACTTCCGCAGGGGAATAATCGCATTAACCATGATGCCTTCGATTACTTCACCCGCGTCGCTCTTAACACGTGCGAAAATTGGCGCCGAAATGTCTTTACACGCAAGGATTTGTCCAAGACGTCGATAGAATATACGGATATCGTCTTTTCCCTTGTTTTCGTCACGACTCTTGGTACGCCTTTGACGGGCAGCCTGTGCGATTTTCCTATCGAGGTGAACAAATACCGCCGAATCGAAACGAGCATGGACGTCCATACCATTCGATCCTGCCTTTGCGGGCTGATAGACAAAAGTGACACCCGGCCATTCGGAAGGAGCAGGAATGCTATCAGTGTAAAGATGAGTGATTCTAACGCCGTTTGCATCAGCACCGAGAGCAAGACGAGCGCGAGGCAGCGCCGTGGCAAGACGGTTACCGAAAATATCCCGAGCACCAATCGTTAAAGTAAGCCCGGTTGCGCCGATGCCGGCATAAGGTGATGGGACCTTATTGCCGATGTTTGCTTGGGCCCACCGGTACAGGGGAACTATGATGCGATATTTCCAAGACTCCGGCTCGCCATCTGGATCGGACAATCGCTCAAAACTCTCATTTCGATCAGTCGGATGATTTTCAGGCCCAGCGGGTAGAAGACCATCGGCTGGAATGTCGCTGAAGCCTGCGTGAGAACCTTCAAACCCATAATCAAGAAGATTGTAGCGAACTTGGATCTCCCGTTGTATGGCCTCATCACCTGTCAATACGGCCTTAGAGGGGAAGTTCGGGTTTTTTCGCTCTACCTCGATCACTACACAGCCCGGTTGAACTGCTGGCTGAGCTAAGACGCCGGCTGGATCGGTTCGTTCAAATTCAAGTTCGCATGCGGCTAACGCCGCCGATTTGATTAAGAGAGAATCCAGAAAGCGCGGCAGCGTAGCAGATGCATCCTGTACTTGAAGGTTACGAGAAGAATACTCAACTGCCAGTATCACTTTCACTGGTTGTCCAGCACTCAAAAGGCCGTCAAACCACTTCTTGGCTTCGCTATCGCCATACGAAAGCCAAAATCCACCACTATTGACGATGCTGCATTGCCGCACCAGGCGCAGAAAATCGACGGGCTGCGTATTAAGGTCAGCTGAAAATAAGTTCTCATCTGTCAATCTGAGTAACCTATCTTTGGGCGGATGGTTCTCAACTGAAAGATTTGTCTTCAGCAGTAAGCAAAGGCCTGCGGTCAGAGGATCGATCGTTACATGATCGTTGGCCTCGGGGCGGAGGAGATGCAATTTGATACCGTCACGCCAAGCGGCGTAATTGTCGTTCTCAAGGAGTATGTCTAATCGTTCACGATTACGGTCGTCTGCGCCGACGAATTCGTAAAGACCCTGGATTGTCGAACCATCCCCGCGACGTACAGAACGTATACTGACTATTATTGTAGTTGCCCAGGCCCAAGATTCCTCCGGTGGAATCGGAGTACTAGAACGCCTACCTAGCGAATCAGTCTTTACGACAGCCAATTTCCCAACGACCAACGGGCCTGCCAAGTCTCCTGCAAGTTCCTCTGGGAACAAACGCAGCTGCCAGTTAGAAGCACCACGGATAGTCGTGACTCGGTTGACAGTAAGTGGATAAATCTTGGGAAGGACCCGTACCGCCTCACCCTGGCGCGCACTAAGTAAAGCAGGAGCTTGGAATTCAAGTTGCTGGAGTTTACGGACCTCCACCATGCCAATACGTGCACGATCTAATTGTGAAACAACCCGTAACCATGCATCGGGCGTACGCGGTTTTGATGCAAGCACCAAGTCGAGATGATCAGCACTGGGTGGTGCAATGCCTGGATCAATCTGCTGTCCGAGCATGTCGTACAAGGGAATAGTAGTTGAGAGCCTTATGTTACCCATTGCATTGAAGGTGGGCACCCGCAGACCATGGAGTATAAATCGTGACGCCATATTAAGCGTTTGTCTGGAATTGTCGTGCACCTTCTTCAGTAATGTATCCACCGAGAGCTTATCCGCTGTGGGATCAAGATCGAAACACTTTCGTGCTGTTAGGATCGCGGACTTCAGTAACAACGCAACCCAATCCTCGAATATCATTTCTGCCGCTCGCTTTTCAGCGACGCCTCGCTTCCGGCTAACCGGTTCGGTATCGCGTGCGAATGTGGCGAGTTGATCAAAATAATCTCTCAAATCAGTTTCCCGTTTGGCGTCAAGAGCAGCACTTGAATCTGCTGACCACAGGACTTGGCCGGCGTCCGTTTGCAATACAAGATCGGGCGGAAGCGGTATAGGGATACCCTTTTGCTGCTCGGCCGGAGCTATTAAGGCCTCCGGCGCCGGGGTCTCGATTGACACGTCGAAGTTCAAACTGAGAAAGGCCGCAATCGTCGTATAGTCCAATGCATGGACGCCAGCGCTCAAGGTGCGTGGTTGCTCGATGCGCGACGCGAAAGCATCGAAGTCGGTACGGGAGAGTTCATCTTCTCGACTTAGTGTGTATGGTGTTTGCCGACTTAGGTTGCTGTTCTGCTTCCGGAGCGATAATGCCCAGAGAAAAAGTGCCGATACCAGATCCGCTCCAGCCTTCTCTCCAGGGTCGCCTAACAAGGTAGCCAATGGGACAATCCTTAGCTCAACTGGAATATTAGTGGTGCGCGCCTGCTTAAGTCGTCTTTTCCCCCTTTCTTTCCCCCCTGGATCGAGGATTGCCGCATCCAATGCAAGTGTGAGCGGCAAGGAAACTGATTGTGGCCACAACCTTACCGGCTTCCACTCGATCGGTTCTTCCAGGAGCCATGTTTTTGGATTTCGTAAAGTATGTCCAGGGTCCTCGAGTTCCCAACGAAAGGAAACTTGTGTCTGGAAGGAGAAATTGACTGCTATTTCGATTGTGCACCGCCACACACGAATAGTAGCAATGACGACGCGAACATGAACCGAAACGCCCGCTTCAACCCAAATAATGATCGGCTCACCGGTTTCGATCTTAAGGCCAAGCTCAGCCCAAACACGCAGTGCTACAGCTGCGCGAGCGATGCCAAAATCAACTGCTCCAAAGATTTCGGCGATCACACCCACCCGCCCAACAACAGCGAGGTATGTTGATCGGTCTGGTTGATGAACGCCGAAGCCACCTTCAAGAATGCCGTAAACGGAAATTGAAGCACCAGCAGAGAACGGACCCCGCCGTATTTCCTTACCTAGTCCGACCCGGCAAGCAAAGCCTAACTCCAGTACTGGATCGCACTTCTTACCAGCGAGTAGTGATGATGTTCGTTCGCTCTTCTTGGCAAAGTACACGCCTCCCCAACCAATGAAAGGAAGTACTTGCACTTGGAAACAACGGGAGTAGTCTAATCCACGTGGAAAACCAAGATCGAAACGCCAGTCACCATTCGTATAGACTTCGAGGCCTAGAGTTCCAATAACCACGGTTACAGCGCCGAGTTCGAAGGTACGGAAATATTCTGGTACGGTGAACTCGACTGAGAACACCCCCAGATCATCCGCCAGCCGTCGGTACATTGCATCTGCCACGAATCCCTTGGCATTCTGGCCAGGACCGGTATCGGGAATCTCCACACGAAGACCATACATCTCACCGCCGGGGAGATCAGCGAATCCAAGCGCGGCGCGGATCACCTTGGCAATACTTGCCCGCACGCCAATTAGCCAGCCTGCTTCGCTTTTGTAGGGAATGCTCTTGACGAAACGTTTAGCTTCCTCTCGCTCAGGGTCTTCTATGAGAACCGGTAAACGAGAACGAAGCTTACGTTGTTTGGGAAAACTTGCGTCTTCAAGAAGCTGGACAAATTCCTTTGTAGTTGTCGGACTCTGAGGGAAGCTCGGATATACACGTTGGCCAATACCGATAAACTCGAGACTGAACCCGTCACCCGTCGCTTTTCCCTGCAGAGCCCCGAACCAACCGACCTTTGCGGGACTGTCCGGAGGCGCATAAATGTATAGGTTAAGTTTTTTATCGGGATCCGGCAACTTGTAGCCAACAACCTCGAGCCTGCAGGTCTTGAGGGCCACTAAGAACAACTTTTTGCCCTGAACATCAATATCCAAAATTGACACATTTTCAGCCGTCAGCCGAAGAACGCCTTGTAGGCCTAACTCCAGCGGTCCACCGCTACCGGTAAACCGGAAGCCAAGGGTTGGCACCCAGCTGCTACCCTGGACTTGCTTGAAAGATGGCCATGCCATGGCAATGCGCACACCGAGCCGGTGTGCCGAGGAGACCAACCGGCCTAAGAATCCAGCATCAAGCTCAAACTCGAGGCCGAAAGCTAGTGCGTCAGGACCACCACCGCCAGCAAACTTAAAGTAACCGAGATCAGGTAGCTTAAATCCGCCAGTGCGCCAGTCTCCCCCTAGCAGCAAGCCTGAAAGCCTGAAAGGCATTTGCGCAAACAACTTATCAAGCCCGCCATCCCCCGCGATATCGAGACGTATCGCGCCCAGTTCAACACGAAAATTTGGATTGCCAGCGCTGTGCAGTGGAAACTCGAGGAGCACAGCGGCATCGCTGAACTGCACTTTTTTTAAGGCTACACCGAGCGCGGAAAATTTTTCTGGGTTAACCGATAGCGCACCAGAGAGTGAAAAACGCCCACTGACCATCTCACCTGTCACGGAGCTTGTAAGCTGCACTCGATCCACATCGATCGTTTTCAGAAATGGAGAATCGGAGAAGTTCCAGACAATCTGCTCGGTCCCGACGAAAGTATAGACATCTTTGCTCTGACCGTTAACGACACGTCGCTCATAGGTCCCCTTAATTGGATAGAGTCCGGCTTTCGCATCGGCTGTCGATGTGTATGCGAGGTCACCGCCGAATAGCGAGCCAACCCGAAGCTTCATGTCGGCGAAGAACGCCGACACTTCAGAATGTTCTATCAATAGACCGAGACGATCAATACGGAATCCCGTGTAATCATTATTTGGGTCAGCCTGCACCGGTTGCTTTATTGCTTCATCACTTCGCTGGTAATCCACCACGGCAAACACGGCGCTCTCGCGGATCGTTAAACCGTTGGAATCGTGTTCAATACGGTTGCGGTCAATACCAACTACCGGCACAAGTACCGATGGTTGTTTACCGGCCTCTTTATCTAAACCTCCAGCGAGGGCCGCAACGCCAGAAGGGAATCCATCAGCCGGAGCAACGGCATGAAAAAGGATCACTCCCATCCAGTCCGCTTTATTTATTCGTTCGTTATAGACTGAGCAGTAAAGTCGCTTCTCCTCCTCTATCGTGCTATTGGATTTATCTTTAATTGCACTGACACGACGGAGAAGATGATCCTTGACCTGTTCTACCTTACCGTCATTCAGCGCAGTGCCTGCAGCCCAACGGCCAGTCTCGCTCAGGCTTTCAGCTAAGGTCCCCTGTCGAAATTTCAAGATCAGTGCAGGAATTTCCTTTGACGCTGAATGGTGACCAGAAAGCGGCAAATCCAACCGGATACTCCAATCGCTCACCTTGAGAGCAAGCTCTATTGCTTCAATCTGAAGTGCGGCTTTATTGATGGCCGTGGCGACCAAAAACAAGTCTTCACGTTGAAGGAGATCTTGTACAGGCCATCTTCCTGATGCTCCTGGTGCACGTCTGATCAAAATTTCGCTCTTGCCATCGTTGCCGATTCCGAGGCGAACTTGCTGCCAATAGCCGCCATCGTCAAGAGCGAGAAATCCCTGTGGTGTCGTGACCCATTGCGGGGTTGCAGTGGCGAGGTGTCGCAGGCGCCACAGATTTGGCTTAGCGCGTGCGCTCATGCGGCGCTGCACCGACCCCGCGCACACCTGTAACGCAGTCGCAGGGTCGAGCGTCGAGTCAGGCAGACGTGAAACGCCTGCTTGAGGCAGCAGCGGGAAAAAGTCTCCAATTGGACCTGGCGTGTCCGAAAAACGTAGTCGATGAGCGCCCTTACCGGGCGCTGGAGGCAATTTCTCATACGTTGGTGCCCGCTCTGGCTGATTCACATACCGATTGCTTTCTCCAGCAAACAGGGTTTCCCTTCCCCGCAACGATGCCCAAGCGGTTGTAGTTAACCCATCCAAGGGATCTTCGATTTCGGGATCAAATGGTTGTTGCAACGCTCGGCGTAGACTAGCGAGGTCGAACCCAGGTTTCCCCGACGCGAACAGCAATTGATCTCCAGCCTCCCTGGATGTGCTCGCGGTGAAGTTGAGGAATTCGGTACCAAATACTCCTGCAATTAACTTATGCGGCCCAGACATTGCTTGCCGTTTAGTCACACCTCGGGCTTTGGTTGTCAGTGGTACGAACATTTCGAATGAGCCCGCCGGGGTGAATGCGACTGGCCCGCCGCTTTGAAGCAAAATTTGCCCATCCTTGATCTTCAACCAATCAGGACTTTGAGCAATCACGAGCCGCGAGTCAGAATTAGAGGCGCGCAGATGAACACGGTGTCCTGTCACTGTACGAAAATAGGTTGGAACCCCATCGTCCCCTGCTGCATGGCGAACCGTGAGGAAACTCCGCCACGGATTATCTACCGCGTAGGGATCAAGACAGCCATTAAGGCTAATTCCTCCGCCAGCCTTGGCATCCGGCTCGAAAAGTGGATATTGATGAGCGACTAGCGCGTAGTGCCCCGGTTCCTCCTCAGATTCTCTAGGCGCAGAATGCAAACGGAGATCAATATTTAAAGCTAGTAAGCTTGACCTGTCGGCCAGCAGTGTGAACTTTGCGCAGCCTGTACCTTCAGGCGCGATAGAAGACGTAACAGGAAATATAATGCTCGGCTCTCCCGATTCATTTCCACGCAATTCAATATCTACGGGCCATTCATTCTTCGGATTGGAACTTAAAAAGAGCTTACCGTTGAAACGCCTTATCAATATTGAGGAATCCTCCAAAACTATTTGGCATCTAGCGGAAATCACAAGATATAACCCTGTTGCGAATATGATTCGGTGGTCGTCTCCCTGAGCGATAACCCCGTCTATCTTGCTCGCTGAAATTGCAGTTAATGGATCAAGCGAGTCCGCCTGCATCCAAATACAGAGATGTGTTGGATTCGCGGTGCAATATGATATGAGATAGCTATTAAGCTCTGACCAGTTTCTGTGGTCATCTGGTGACCGAAAAACAAAAGCACCACGATAACCACTTCCCGCCGAAAAAAATTTGGATAACGATCCCTCCGAACCGATCGTATCCAACCATCGCTCGTCACAGACGAAGATCAAACGTACTTTGAATGGCGCATCGACATCAGTCGATGGAACGTACAGATTGGTATTCTTCACGCGAACGAAACGTGCTGGACTTGATTTCACCATGACAATTTATCTCCCGCAGCTAGAGGCAACGCTAGTTCATTAGTTTTCGCATCATCCTCTGCACTACACGATGCTGTAGCTTCTAGAAGGGCAGTTGTACCTCCAAATCGCCGCTCGAAATGAAGTCGCCGGAGTACACGCTCGAAATACAGCGCGTCTAGCTGGTGTCGCTCTCTAACATTTGCTACGGACAACCCCGCGGACGGCGAAGGCCCTTCAGTCTGCTGGATCAAATCTCTTAGCGTCGTACCCAGCGGCACCCAAAGAGGAGTGTGATTCAGTACAACATGAATCATCGGTAAGGGTGTTGCACGATTTCGGAATGATAAGCATATTATAGAAGCGTCGGGCAGGTTTTTATTTTCGCACTTATCTATAGCATCGCTATAGGTCACTAAGGCGTCAATCGTACCTTTTTTTACAGCCCCCACCACTACAGATACCCCCTTTTCCGAAAATTGTCTGATTACCGTGGGATATTTGAGCGCGGAGACATTTCGGGGATGATATATTCGCCAATACCGATAGTTTAGACGATCAGCTTTAGGCACAGTTTCGTCTGACTGAGGAGGGTCAGCCAGATCGCCGATTCCGGCGACGCTCTTGATCTGAGCATACTCACTCTTTGGTGCCTTGACGCCCAAGCGTGACAATGGAGCTGCCAGATCTGTGGCCCAGCCTTGTCCATCTGAAGAAAAAGAATCTAATACATCGAATTCGTTAAGTCCTGACAACCAGAAATCATTCCCTTCCTCCATTAATCTCGTCCCGCCGCCAACTACATTCAGGCGCATACCAGGAAGAAGGTCAACTCGGCGTTCGGCAACGTTATAGCCATACCGAATATCAAGGTCATCGGCGAACCGCCTAGGTGCGTAGACTGAAACTGCGGCGACTATTCGCTCTGTCACAGCCACGGCTGATGTCGGCCGAACACACTCGCCAAGATTAACTGCGCTTAGATGATTTTCTAGTATTGAAAAATCATTCTTCGTCCAAGCCTTTTCTTCTGCCAACTTTATCTGAAGGGAGCGAGTCGGGCCTTTTCCATCGAACCAAGTCCCAAGAATGGTCGCCTTGTCTCCGAGTGGTTTTTGAGCGCAGGCCCAGCGTAAACCTGGCACCTCGACCACCATTCCCGTCCATCCACTAGGCGGAAAAATGATGTCGTTGCCCTGAATTCGGAACCTGTCAGTATGACTACATGCCGCGCTACTTAAAATGGCAATAACGCAGACAAGCATTCGCAGAAGTGCCTTTGCTGCAGCAAAAAAATGAACCATATTGCCCCTCCACGGAAGCGTCAATACGGGAGATTTTGTGAATTTCACGACGGCACGCTATTTCTCATCAGCACGTATTTCACCTTGGGCATTGGACGTTGATTACATGCCGGATTATATGTCTGGCTTTTGCTGCTCGCTGAAGATTGCCTGACGTAATACTTTCCGACATTAGGTAGCTGAACGACTGAATCGCGCTGCTCTATGATGCCATAACTTTCTTCAGCCAACTTTAACGTGTCCAAGTACAATTGCTTGCTACCATTGGTAGTACTCATGCTTCCAATTGTCTTCGGTACTCATCTCAAACCACCCCGTCCCATAAAACTTCCATGCGTTGGCATCCAATATGACTACGTGTCCCTGCCCATCTCCCTGACGTTCTTGATAGACTGCCCAAAACCCTGAATTCCTTTCGACACTGGACGCCATTGTTTTTGCGTTTTCTTTGAACCAGCACCGGATATCTTTTGCACGTATTGGTCTCTTAGGCGCTGCTGTACACCCCGGTTTATCGCAGCGGGCTGTAACACAAGAATGCGGGGCCGCTATATTTGAAAATCCAGCAAAAATGAGAGCGTCAGACAAAAAATGGGCACAGTTATCAGGATAGGTTTGTCCACCAGAACAACTGGGCTTATAGAGTTTCGCCGCCCCCTCAATTGTCTTGCCACTTTTTAATTTAGCTTGATCATTTGCTGTGCCCTCTACCGGTGAAGCCAGGGTGAATATTGAGCTGGGTGGCCATACATTCTCTGAGTCGAGCCGGCCATAGCCTGTCCAGCCTAAGCCGACTTTTTCAAGAACTTGCCCTAGAAATTCAATGCGCGCGACATCAGGCAAATGTGTCCCGGATACATCGAGCGTCGTGGTAATGCTTAACTGGCGAAGGTTCGTGTCAGAAGTAACTTCGCCCCTCAGCCTTGTCAAAGTTACTGGCACGGAAGCCATTCTGCTACCATCTGATGCTAGAAAAACCAATTGAGCTATCACTGCAAGACTCTGGTTCGCTGCAAGCTGCGGATGGAAGAAATGCCGTTCTCGACCTTGCACATGCAGGACAGTTGCTACGGGGTTTTGGAATATAGTTAATAAGATGTCTTCATATAATGAAGCTGAGAAGTTACCATTAGACCAATACTGTCCAGATCCGGCCCTTTTCAGGAAATATTTCTCGCTTATATCGTCGGGCGATACAGAAGTCGTACCCCCTACTGATGCTACTGTTACGGAATCATGTGCCGGCTCCTCCAACCTGACGCTTAAGACAGCCGACTGTGAAACGACATTATTGTATTTTGAAGTCATCATTGGCCTCTTGTTGCGCTAACTCCATTGGACAATTGAACAGCAAAGGAAGGTAATGTGGACATAAGCATCCATATTAAACGGTGGCCGCGTCTGCAGGGTGCTTGGGCAATCTGGAACTTATTCTCCGAGGTACTTTGTGTCAATACATTTATTACGTATTATGATAATAAAAAATACGTGCATAATTGGAGTAGTAAAGCCGCCATATCGACTGACAACTTGATCAGGTACAAGTAGCGTCCGTAAAGGCGATTGAAGCTGCCCAGGAAGACTTTGAGGGGGTAGTGCTGCCGCCCCAAAGAGTCGTTCGATGGCCCCGCTTTTGCTCAGGCGAGCAGGGCGTGATGAATTCCTACTCTAGGCAATAGTGCCGCCTATGCCTCCCCAGAAATGACCGGCATGCAAATTGATGAGGGCCTTAATCAATTGCCGCTGTTCCTCCCCGATTCCTAGGGCTAAATCAATGGCCCTACCCACCACCGGATTGGGTTCCCTGAGAGCCACTGAATAAATAACAAGGTGGTCTTGCTTCGAAAAAGGTTCATATACTGCGTGCCAATTCTGGCTCAAACTAAAATAGGGAGACTTCATGGCGATCTATGGCATTGGTGCCTTTTATGATGGAACAACTGATGTGTCCCCTGATTTCATTTCTCAGGGCGTGGCATGCCTGGGTTGGGCAGCGACTGATGCTCCAGCGCTCCATCGACTGCTCGCTCACGTAAAGACCGGCGATATTCTCTACATCAAAGCTCATCCTCCAGGTAGAGAACTGACCGTAAAGGCGGTTGGTATCGTTGTGGATGAAACGGTGAGACAATATTCGCCTGGATTTGGGGTGCAGGTTCGATGGCTGTGGCGAGGAAGCCATGTATTTCGTGAAGGAACTGATGAAAAGTATAACGTTCGGAGCAATACTTTATATGAAGAGGTGAGCCCTATTATGCAAAACGGCATTCTTGAGCTTCTCTTCTCTGTGTTCACACCCCCCAGTTAGTCCAAAAGTGACTTGTCCTCATCATGCCAGTGAACTGCCTCGGCTTCCGCCAGACTTTCAGCAGCAACAGAGTGGCAGGCTGAGGCACAAAAATCTTGGAATTGTTGGAGTGAGGCGGAAAGAGTAGAGGAAAGGACGCTCTGGACTGCGCCCCTAGCTTGAGACAGTTACCATTGGGCAGACCTGGACTAGGTGGGAAGCAGGCTGGCAAGAAATGAATGGGCAAGTCACCATGATGCGCTGCCGCGCTTCATGCTGGCGCTGTATCGAGTCCAATCTGAAGTCAGAAACCTTCGTTCCCCCATTCCCCGACAAGGGAGTTTGGGCGTTACCGCTCGCTCGACCTAATCCGCCGAGCGCTTCTTTACCTTGTCGGGCATTCGAAGTTTGGTGGCATCCCTTTCAATCTCTCGCCACCACGGTGTCGTACAGCCCATAATGGGTCAGCCCAGGGTGGCTCTCTATCCCCGTATAGCGAAGCGAGGCGTCTTCGTAGCGGCGGAAGGCGAAGACCGCCTGATTCATCTGCTCGGTGTTGAATACCTTTAGACGCACGAGGAGATGGAAGTCCTTCACCGTCAGGCCGGTGACGGCCAGAAACAAGTCCGGTTCGAGCTTAGTAATGACATCCTGCAGCGTGTTCTCGCGGAAGTCGGTAAGGTACATAAACGCCGGAATGCGCGTGGCGAACTTGATCAGCTTCTCCTGAACGAGCTTGCGCTTGGACTTGTACTCCTTTTCCTCGTCAGTTAGTTGCTTCTTCTGCTTCGCCGTCAGGTCACTGTCCTTGGCCTTGTTCTTGAGATCCTTGACCTTCTCGCTTTTGTTGATGATTGTCTCGATGATGTTGTCGCCGAGCGAGCGCCAGCCCTCGATGCGCTCCACCGCAGCCATCGCCTCGGGGTTGTCCAGAATGCGTCGGAGGGTGTCGTTATCCACGTTCACAAGCAGCGCGGACTCCCACTTGCGCGCCAGGAGCGTGGCCGAGGTACCCGCCATCGCGATGTCGAGGATGCCGCCCGCGTCAATCTGCGTCATATTGGCGCCGTCATAGGCCAGCACGGGCAGGAACGACACGAGATCCTTGACGGCATTCTCCGGGTTTGGCTCGCTGGGCGACAGTCCGATTCCGTACTCGGAGAGTTGCCGCAGCGCACGGGTTGGCGCGAAGTCGAACACGAAACAGACGGGTTTGAGAATCTCCTCTTCGTTCGGATCGTCGCCGTTCGGATTCTTGATAGACCACGGCGACTGCACGCGAAACGCGGCCTGAAAGTAGGTCTCGGGCGACGTGAGATTGCGCAGCATCAGAATGGATGACCACGGCGACACCGTGACGCCAGTGGTGAGCTTGCCGCACGAGAGAGTGATCGTCTTCGTCTCGAACCCGTTACCGATAGCCTTGCGAACAGGTGGTAAGGCATCGAGCCCTATGCCTGCCGAGGAGCCGGCCGCGACGACGACTTTGTACTCGCGCCAGAACGTGTTGTGCTTCTCGGCCAGCAGGTTGGCCATCGCATGACAGGCAGCGACGTTGGGCAAGAACCAGAACGAGTGCTGGAGATAGGGCAACAAGCGGACATCTGAGTACGGGAAAGGTGGCCGCGTGCCGGTCTTGAGGTTCTCGACAACTTGGGGCGCGTACGATCCCCGGATAATGTCCAGCCATTTCTGCACATCCATCTTGTGTTCGAATTTCGCGGCTTCGTCCCTGCCGGAGGCTGCGAAGAACTCGTTGAGGTCGAACTCATCGAATTCTCCGGCGCTTGCGATTGCGAGCAGTTCATCCGGCATTTGATACGTGAGCAAGCGCATTTGCGGAAGCGCGCCGTAGGGGTTCCATTTGTCGGGGTTCTTCTCGGAGAATTCTACCTTGGCGCGTTGCTCGTCGGTATAGGTCCAGTTGAAAATCTGTTCCTCGATGAATTCGCCCGTGGCCAGCGCCCTGAACGGAGTGCCGGAGAGGTACAGATATGCCTTGGCTGTGATGGGCAGAAACTCGGGCTCCTTTTCCGAGAGCACGCTGAGGTCTTCGTTCACTCCTTCCAGGACGGCGGCGTATTCGAGTTTGGCCTCTTTCTTGGCGACCGCCTCGTCTTCGCCCTCGAAAAGCTCTTTTGCTGTCTCCCGCCATGCGCCGAAGTGGTATTCGTCAAACACCACGAGGTCCCACTTCACCTTGTGGAGCCACTCATTCATGGACTTGATGTTTCCCGCCTCATCGCGGCCGAGTAGGTCCTGAAATGAACCGAAATAGACGACCGGCTTCTTGCGGTCGATCTTGGTGGGATCCTTGTCGGAGTTGCGGGAGAGGTATTGCCAGCCATCGAAGTCCACGTGGGACTCAAGATCGGTTTGCCACGCATCTTCGACTGCTGGCTTGAACGTCACCACGAGCACCCGCTTGGCTCCCATCTTCTTAGCCAACTGATACGCAGTAAACGTCTTACCGAATCGCATTTTCGCATTCCAGAGGAAGCGCGGGACCGCGTGCATGTCCTCCTTCCAGATCGAGTGGAAGTAGGCATGCGTCTTGTTCACGGCCTCCGCCTGCTCCCGGCGCATCGGGAATGTCTCGTGATGGGAGCCGGTGAACATTTTCCCGATTCGTAATTCCGTGAGCACGGTCTGCACGTCCGCGACCGAGCACCGCACCCATTCCAGCTCTGGGTTCGCGAAGCCTTTCCTGACGAGCGCCGTGCGCACGTGATGATCGGTGAAAATCGTGCCATCAGCGCGCGCAGCCGATTCGTCCAGTTCGATCCTGTAGTTCTTGATGGCGGCGGTCTTCACCTGCTCGGCGACGCGCTGCTTCACGTCGCGCGTCGTCTGCCCAACTTTCAAAAGTTCCTTGTGCGCTTTGTCGTCAATTGAGTAGGCGTAGATGCGCGGGCGAGCCTCTGGCTTCGGCGCAAGGATCTCCTCGACGGTGGGCTTACTCATCGGCATCGCCGTCGAGGATCATCGGTTTGACCTGCGACTCGATGAAAGCAACCTCTTCGACAGTCAGGTCGTACTTCTTGTAGAGCATCTCGTCCGTCCAGATCCGATCCCACTCCTGGATCGGAACCCAGGTGTACGTCGAGTGGAGTGCATGCTGGGTGATCTTGCGAAGCGAAACTAGGAACCGGAAGAACCGAGTAGCGTAATACGACTGCAGGCTCCGCGCAGCCTGCTCTGAGTCAAACCAGAAGAACAGAAACGACTGAGTGCAGACAGACTGTGACGGAGCGATCCACGGCTTGCCGACGATCTGATGCGGCAGTGCGTCGCCACCGTTGTACGCTTCTGGGACGAGCACTTTCCAGGTGCCGACCAGGTGAGAATTCTTCGTGATTTTCTTACTCCCGACGAACCCGACCCCGCGCTTCATCGTCTTGATGTAGTAAAGCGGCAGGTCGCCAGACTTCTTGGTCAGATGGAAATCGGCGAAGTTCGACGCGATTCCAAAGGGTGTGTCGCGGGTCAGAATTTTTGTGATCGAGGCCTCTCCCTTGCCGAGCACCCGGTGGAGGATTTCGACCGCACGCGGGTCGCGAATTAAGACGTCAAACTCGTCTAGGGCTCTTGAGGCTACGGATGTCTTGCCCTCCCGAGTAACCGACACTTCACACTTGCCATTGTAGGTGCGATCCCAAAGGAAGTAGCAGACGCCACTCTTGATTTCGACTCCTGGGAACACGTCCTTTGATCCCGGGAAGTCGACGAGATTGCGCAGGTGGTGACCACCAAGCATCGATGCGCGGAACTCGTCCATACCACGCCCACCTGCCATCCACCGAGACGGGATAACCATGCTCAAGAAGCGCGGTTCAAGCTTCTGGGCCTGTTCAACGAACAGGTGATAGATCGACGCGTCGCTTGTTCCTCCTGACGCACCGGTCATCTGATACGGTGGGTTCCCGATGATTACGTCGAACTGCATATCGCCCCCAAATAGCTCGGCGATCCGAGCCTTGATGTCGTCGGTGTGAATGAATGCATAAGCGTGGTTCTCCAGTCCGTGATCTCGGTCAAAGATCACGCGTGGTGCACCGCAGAATTCACACTTGCCATCAACCCAGCTATGCTCGATGCGCTCGAACCAGATGTTGCCGTCGTCGTTGGTGAAGGACTTGGCGATGGAGTGGTCCCCCTTGGCGTGCTTGGAGCAGTAGAGGCTCCGACGAGCAAGTAGGCTGGTCAGACGAGTGATTCCGATGCCGAAGACCTGCTTTGTCAGGATGTGATCGACGCGTTTTTCAAGATTCGGGAACTCCGTCGCCAAGCCTTTTGTGAGCCGGCTGGTGATCTCTCGCAGGCACACCCCTGACTTCGCGCAGGGGTCAAGAAATCTCACCGAACTGTCTGCCCAGATATTCGCACCGTTGTTGTCCGCCGCCCACGCCTCGGCAAGGGTGTCCAGAATCCTGTTCGCGAACTCGGGCGGCGTGAACACCTCGTCGTTCGAGAGGTTCGCGATACATGTCAACACGTCTGGGTTGCGGCCGCGCACCGAAAAACTGACTTGACCGTTCAATCAGTCACCTTTGGGACAGCCCCTGCAGCGGCAAGCTCACTCACCGACATCGGCGGATAAGTCTTGGTCGGCGTGAAAATCTCGTGTTTGCCCAGATTGGCAAAGAGGTCGCCTTCCGCGCTATAGGCCGATGCCTGCGTCAGCACGTCCAAACGAAAGTCGCGGCGCTGGAACTTCCCCCTACCCAGGTAGCCCCATTCCGCAAAGGTGATCGGCTGACTATCGCTGGTGCGCATGGTCAAGGCGTCGCCGTGGATGAGATTCTGCGACAGCACGTAGGAGGAGGCGCGATAGAGATCATCCGACTCGTTGAGATGCAAGTAATCGGCGAGGATTTCCAGCATGTTCGCGCGGCACTCAGCGATGTTGTCCGCCAAGAGTTCAATCCCGTAGGTGCACATTAGAGCGAGAAGGGCATAGTGCCGTTTTTCGAAGTCGGATTTTCCGAACTTGAGTCCGACGGCGGCGAGTTTACGTTGCAGAATCCGGACGAGAAAGTTCCCGCTTCCGCATGCCGGTTCCAGGAAGCGGGAGTCAATGCGCTCGGTTTCGCCCTTGACGAGGTCGAGCATCGCCTCGACCATCCACGGAGGAGTGTACACCTCCCCGTGGTCGGCGACGCGTTTTCTTGACTTGATTAGACTCATGGGCAAATCCAGTCGGAGTATAGCGTAGCGGCGATGCACCTGTCTTTCAGCAAAAACGAGGCGCCTTCGCCTTGAAGCCCGATTATTCCGTGGGGTACTGGAATGGAAACAGGCTGGGTCCTCCCAATGTCTATTTTTTGTAGAAATTGAGGCGGAAGCTCTCTCGGATAGAGACCTAGAGACGATGCCGGAAGGTCCATCCAGGCATGTACTGGCATGCGCACTTACGTGCAGGACCAGTGGCTGCGCATGGGGTTTGTCGCCGGTCCCGACACCGTCGATTACCAAACTGGGGACCAGCTTGCCAACAACGGTCAAGCACCTTCATCAGTGAACTGGCGAAGGTAGGGAGGCGGATTGGGCAATCAGAGGCGGACCGGGTCGATCTTCAGGTGCGGTTCTGCGCTGTCCTTTTTGAGAACGCCAATCCAAGAGATTCTTGATGCGTTCAATCGAGAATGCCTGACGCCTTACTAAGCCCGTTTAGTCCTTAGCCGGGTGCGAAACCTGATCGACGCGGGTGAGTTGATCGCGAGAACGGGATCTCACTGACGCAGCCACGCCATCCACAGGGAGAAATGGATCGTTGGTGTGCCGCTAGCCATTTGATTTTAGGCCGTCAAGGATCTCTCAAAACGCCTACGCAAGGCGCATTGGTTTACAATTGCAGCTCATAACAACTTTTAAGTTGACAAATGTTACTGTTGGAGTACTATTGGTTTCGTTGAACTGCTTTGAAACCGTGAACGGAAAGGGGCGATATGGATTATTCTGGAGAAGATCTCGAAGCGATATTCAACAATGATGTTCCACATTCGCTCCAGCGAGCGATTATCCGATGCGTTTTTAACGCTTACGGCACGGCTTTTGATGCGGTCAAGCACTTCCCACGCGAAGAGGCAAGGGATCTGCGTGGATATTACCGCTGGGTTCAGCTTCGGTATGAAATGCGCGGAATCGGTGATCGCTTTCCCGGCATCACAGCCACCCCGCAGGACTATCACACTTTGATCTCTTCTCAACGCATTCGGCTGATTGCCTCTTCGGCTACAGATCCGGAAAGTCAACCCAGACGGACCTTGTACAAGCTCGAATACGCAAATAAGAGTCTCAATCTCTATGATCCTATGCCGTCTTCGTTATCTACCGACGACTATATCTTTACAATCATGGCACATGGGGTTGATCGGCGCGAGCCTCGTCAGCCTGCCTTTGCCAAAATCCTATTTGTGACAAAAGCCATGCAGATATGGCATGAGTTTGATCTGTTTGCTAGGCACATGGATCTCGCGAAATCCCTTTGGGTTCCACTTTCGGCTACGGAATTGGATGGGATGCCAGACATTCGATTGCGCGATGAGGACGAGGAACAACCACAGTGAAACTTGGGACACCAGGATTTATCGGTGCTCGCTTGAGAGAAGCTAGAGAGGCTCGTGGACTCAGCGCCATGTCCCTGGCGGAGATTCTCGGGCTGACTCGTGCCGCAATATCGAGTTATGAGATGGCGGGAAAGTCCCCTAGTCCTGACGTAATGGGACGAATCTGCAATGTGCTACAAATGCCGGAAAGCTATTTCCGCTATCCGATACGCCCGCGTAAAGCGGGTGCCATCTTCTACCGTTCCATGAAAGCAGCCACTAAATCTGCGCGCCGAAGAGCCGAGCAGCGGTATGCATGGCTTCGAGAGATTGTTTCCTACCTACGTGGACATGTCGAGTTCCCAATACAGCGACTCCCGCAACTGGATATTCCTGACGACCCCATGCTTTTGTCATTTGACCAGATTGAGGCGCTTGCACTTGATGTAAGACGATTTTACGGCATAGGGGATGGGCCAATTCCTAATGTTGTTTCCCTCCTAGAGAATAATGGAGTCATTATTACGAGGGATGCGCTAGGAGCTGATACGCTAGATGCATTTTCTGAATTCGACCCTGAAGAGCAGCGGCTTTATATGGTTTTGGGAACTGAAAATGCCTCTGCCGTGCGCTCACGATTTGATGCTGCCCATGAATTGGGGCATGCACTGTTTCACAGGACCGTTGATGGAATCCGCATTGGTCGCAAGGCAGAATATGACCTGTATGAGATGCAGGCACATCGCTTTGCTGCTGCGTTCCTTTTGCCGCAGGAAGGCTTTGCTAATGAGTTTTATTCTGCAACATTAGAGGCTCTCCAAGCGATCAAGGCCAAGTGGAAAGTCTCGATTGCGATGATGATCGTCAGAGCTCAGAACTTAGGTTTTATCTCTGACGAAACCGCTAAAAAATTGTGGATTAATTATTCCAGACGCCGATGGAGAGGCAATGAGCCTTTGGACGACAAACTCGTGCCAGAGCAGCCGAGATTGTTACGGCGGTCGTTTGAATTATTACTTGAAAAGAGAATCATTGCAAAAGAGCATATCACGATTCATCTTCCGATCTCGCCAGTCGACATTGAGAATCTCGCCGGTCTCGATTCAGGTTTTATCTCGCAGAGAGTACATGATTTAGACCCTCCTATTAGAGTCTTGAATCTCGGGGCGGCACAAGATAAGTCATTGAAACGCCACTCTGGAGGCGGCCAAGTAGTAGAATTTCCAACTAAGCAACGGTAGCCGTAAATTTCCTAAATTCCTCCAAGTACAGTTCACGTAAGCAGTCTTTACCCAGTACGGACAACAACCTAGCTCATCTGGTTCGACGTGCTATAGACAGGCCTGCATGAATTTACCCGTTTGAATTTAGAAAGACAGCGCCAAGTTGCCGAAGAATTTCACGAGGCAAATCGGGATCGAATGTTGGGACGACGGGACCGTCACGCGAGAGCGGTTTTCCATACGCAATCACTAGGAAGATTGGCGATGAAGATTCAGGGTTGAGCAAAAGGCAGAACGTGTCAGATCAAGAAAGCATTAATAAGTGGGTCTTGCCTTCCGATATCCCTTTCTCAGACCTGAAGAGAAAGGATTTGGAAGAGTGTGTCTATTGGCTCTTGGATGCCATGGGAGCAAAGGACCTCGAATGGCGCACAGGCGGCAGTGGTGAAGGAGCCGCGGACGGCGGGCGGGACCTCGAAGCGCGGTTCTTTACGCCTGCTGAAGATGGAGAATTGATTTCGCAGAGATGGTGGATTGAATGCAAGGGTCGGGAGGGCACTGTCGAAGCAAGCGAAGTGAAGGCTGCGGTCAACAATGCGCTTGCCTTCGAAGGACTCGACTACATCGTCATCGCAACTAACACGCAGTTCTCTAACCCAACCCGCGATTGGGTTAGGGAGTGGCAAAGGAAACATCCGAAGCCGAAGGTGCAGTTGTGGGACAAGGCGCAACTCGAACGCTATCTTTCTCGTCATCCTGATGTCGTGCTGAGGCTATTTTCCCAGGCTCTCAGCCTTCAGGGCCGCCTACAAGCACTTGAAAGCCGCTTCTGGAACAAGCTTGAATTTGTGCCGCCAAGTACCCTGGCGGACCTCTGGAAAGCTAGAGCCACCGATGGAGTTGAATTCACGACGCACGCTGTCTCTGCATTGGTTGCGAACGAGTTCGCCAACGGTAAGATTACACACCGGCCCTGGGCAGCGATTTTTGATGACAAAGATTTAGCCGAAACGATTGCTCTCGTTCTAAACAATATTGGTTACCTTTTTTTGCGAAGCTCAATGGCTGGAATCGATCAGAAAATTCTGTACCGCAGTTTCGCTTACCTAATCCTGGCGGCGCTTGATCGGCTGCCTGCCGAGAGTGTCACGCGGCTAGTGCTTGATTCGCTGAACCGCGGACGGGAAGAGCCTCTTCCCGACGGCATTCAGGAAATGCTGTTAATGCCGATCATCGATCAACTGCTTTCGGAGATTCAAGACCTGTGCAGTTCAGACTGTGAGCGGGTTATGACCAGGGGTCATGAAGCGCTCACAGAAGATAAAGATGAAGTCGATAATTACTGGCTCAGACTCGAGCCGGAAGGGTTAAAAGAGTCAGGCGATAGGCGACAGCTGCGCCTTGAATGTTACAACCAACCGTGCAAGGTCGGATTTCCAGTCAGCGAGAACAATGGCTGTCCTCTTTTTGCTTTCGATCCAATGATAAAGAACGTTCCAGAGCTGCTTGCTCTCGTTCAACGAGTCGCACTCTTCCGCAAGGCCCAAGCTGCACAGCGTCGGGAAGGGGAACGGACAAGACTAGCAGAGATGAAATCGAAGACTCACAGGTAGTTTTCAGTGGAGATAATTCCAGAAAACAACAACGACCCCTTTTTTTCGCTTACGGGAAAAAGTAGCGAGTGGAATGCCTGCATAGGCAATCAAGGCGAACCTGAAAACTACATGGATGGTTACATGGAGGCCGCGCTTGAACTGGTGAATGCTGTTATTGAAAAGAAGCAGTATATCAAGCGAGACACGCTCGCCATGCCAATCCTCTATAACGTACGTCACGCTCTTGAGTTGTCATTAAAGTATATGCATGACGCTTTTTTAAAAGAAAAATTAATTAAAACTCCTCATGGCAAAAATCACGACATTCATTCTTACTGGAAGTTGCTGTCATCTACAAAATTAGGAGATGCAGAACTCACGCGGTACATTGAAAATCTCGAAATATACGTACTAAGCTTAAGCAATATCGATGATGATGGGCAAGAACTGAGATATGCCGAGAATAGGGACGGGCATAAAAGCCTGAAAGATAAATCACTATGTAATTTGGTGACGATAAAGGAGAGCTTGCGAAAAGTACAAGAAATTGTATCTGCCTCAAAATATCGATTGAAAGAATTTTTTGATGAAAGGCGAACCAAGACTTACACAAAAGATTTATCCCGAAAAGATTTAGAAAAAATCTCAATGATGCTCCCTCCTTTTGATCAGTGGGAAGAACATATTTTCGATAAAGCGAAGCAGGAAATAAAAGAGGCGTATGGCATTGGTTCGAGCAAGTTTTCTGATGCTGTAAACCTGATAAAAAATCATAGGACTATGGCATCTCGCCTTGGTAAGCAATTCGATCTTTCGCATCTTACGGACGATAAAATAAAATTAGTTGTTCAAGAATGGAAGAAACGACATCCTCCAACAAAAGAGGATGACATTGGAACTGATTTTTTGAACACTGATTTTGAGGCGATGGTAGGCCTCGCAAGAAAAGACAAAGAGATACAAAAGAACATTTTAAGACTTCTTTCGGAAGATGAAATTGCTGATCTGGAGGCCGTGTTTTATATTGGGAGAGGCAATGAATTTTGCGAATTTTACGAGGAAGGACTGGCCGGTGTAAAAAACAAGCATAAAATAAATAAAAACCCTGCTGAAGCAGTTAGACATCTCATGGAGAAGACAAATTTTCTTGATGAAATCGTGAAGGGGTTAACAATCCTTGGAAAGCCAGCTCTAGCCAAAGTGCTTTCTAAGTAGTCCTAGCTCCAATGGCATTCATTGATCGAGAATCTTATCTCGATTATGACTTCAAATAGACCGATGTGCTGGCCATGGCATATTTGATTTTGTAATTCCTTTGATGAGAAACAAGTTCAAATTACTTTTTTGTAATGCAACCGAACCCACTCCCTCCGAATTTGCGAAGTGACATAGCCCGGCTGACCTGCATACTCTGATCTAGACAAAATAGAGCCGTTTGGCCCCCCATGATCGTATTTCGGCCCTAGTGCAATTTTTTGCAATATTTTGCCCTCTTTTCGATTGCTGGAACACGACCACTCGACTCACCGCGGTCCCCTTCGACCTATCATCGCCTAACCGCTTACCCGGCACGAGCGTGTGAATCACCTCTCCCACGGCGGCGATCGATCATCGCTCAATAACAGTTCCATCATCTGACAACCTTCTTGCATACCCCGCCTCCGACTTCACCTCGTGTGCTCAGGAACGCTATGCAGGGGATGCCGTAGTGTCCCTTAGTGTCCCCTGTTGTCCCCTAGTGTCCACGAACGGGCCTCTTTAACCAGCACACGCCGATGCGTATGGTTCGGCCATACGTCGTGTGCCGCAACCTAAAGGAGACGTGATGGAACAAATATGGTTGACCGTCGATGAGTTGGCTGCCGTCCTGAAAGTCAGCCCGAAGTCGATCCGCCGAGCCTACCGCAAAGGTGAGATTCCTGTGGATCGATTCTGCCGGTTTGTGCGCTTCGACCTGGAACGCGTGAAGGAGGCTCTGAAGGCGAAGGGGCATTGGCCGTCCGTTGTCGAGTCCAAGAGCAAGAGGGGACAGCGCAGCGCGACCGGCGGCGCCAGCCGGCGGCGCGCGCAGCGGCCCAGCCCCCGACTTGGTAAGACGGGGGCGTCTATCGCACGGAACCCAAGGAGGAAGAAATGACGGCTTCAGGAGGATTCACTCAAACGATTGATTGGCTGGCGTTCACGCTCCCGAAGGCTGACGTGGACGAGGTCATCAAGACGATTGGTGGGGACTGGTTCCAGAGTGAGACAGGGTTTCGTGGGTATCCCGTCGCGAGACTGATGACACAGGGCAAGACTGGCGTCGGCAAATTGGGGACGGGTGCGCCTCGCAATCCGAAAGAAGTGCATGTGGATCTGTCGGCGGGAATCGTCTCCCAGTGGGATGAGACCAAGCTGAAGACGATCTTGGCTTGGATCTTTGCCCAGAAGGGTCATGTGACTCGGACGGATGTGGCCCTGGACGACCGGGAGGCGACTGTCGCAGTTGAGACAGTTCGGCAAGCCGTGGAAGCCGGACAGGTCGTGAGCCGGTCCAAGCAATTCAAAGTGATCCAAGCCTCCAACCATCGTAGCGGAGTCCGTACCGGGAAGACCCTCTATTTCGGCAGTCGGGAAAGCCAAAGCATGCTGCGGGTCTATGACAAACGCCTGGAACTGCAGGCCAAAGGCCGAGAGGACGCGGCCTCATACGGAGTCCGGTGGGAAATGGAATTGAAACAGGATCGGGCCCAAGCCTGCGCGAAAGCGCTCTTGACGCTTGATAGCGAAGATTGGCGGGCATTTTTGGTCGGGGTGCTCCGCTCCTATGTCGATTTCCGAGAGACGACCCGAGAAGCCGAGTCGTACGAAAAGTATCGGGCTCCGCTCTTGGCTTGGTGGGAAGCCCTGACCGAAGGCTTTAGACGGTGTCGGCTCGTGGTCGAACAGATTCGACAGCGGCTGGATGACGTGGCGGCCTGGCTCGCACAATCCGTCAGTTCGATGTTGGCCGTGGTCGTGGCCTGCCGAGGCGATCAATTCCTCACCGATCTGATCTATGCGGGGACCAAGAAATGGAAACAGAAGCACTACGCCCTGTTGAAGGAACGACGAAGAGGCACGCCCTATGTCCTTACAATTTCGTGACGGAGGGTGGCAACGCATGTGTCCTGGATGCGGCGCGAGAGGCTGTCGGTGCAAGTGGGAACAGGGCGCCCTGTATCTGAGCTGTCGCGAATGCGATTCTGAATTTTGCTTCATGTCAAAAGCCCGGTCGGAAGGCCGGGGCGTGTGGGTCAGGCGCTTGGCTGATCCGAGTTCAATTCATCATTTAGGAGGGCACGAGGATGCAAGTCAAAGCAGAGGGGGCGGTGCAGGGGTATGTGGAACGGAGAAGTCGAGAGGGGAAAGTCTACCGATCGGTGGATCTCTATGTGAAGGGCCGAGATCCGGGGGTGCTTCGATTGGGGATTCCGGACGATCAGATGCCCTTGATCGAAGCCTGCAAGCAAGCCGAGGGCAAGCAAGCGAAAGTCTCGATCGAAGTCCGGAAATTCGAACAGACCGGACGGGTCTTCTTCGACCTCTATGGATTGGAAGTTGTGAAATAACGGCAGAGGGAGGAAGGCCAATGGATCTCACGATTCTGGTAGTCGCGGTCCTGTTACTGGCCTTCCTCCTGGGCCTCGGAGTCGGACGGATATGAAACTTGTCTCATTGACAGGGTATCTCGGGTTCATCTGGACGTTGCTCGTGTCCTTGTGCGTCGCGCCCGGTGAATCCGTCGCGCAGACCACCCAATATGCGCGAGTTGTCGCCCAAGCCGAACGTATTGCCTATCTGGCCGCGCAACGGTCGGCCTTGGCCTCCCAAGTCGCGACGGCTGCCTTGGCGCCCTCCGCGAGCTCCTTCGCCATTCGATTGGTTGCCGGTCCGGTCGGATGGGCGGCGCTCGGGGTCGGCGCCGGATTGGTTCTGGCCCAGATGTACTATTCGCAACCGGACCTCGCCGCGATCAAGACCGCATCGTCAACCCCTGGCGGCTGGCAAGTGGAGAGTACCAATGCCGGCACCCAGACCTTTCCGGGACTCGGCACTAGCACACCGGCCAATGCGAATTACCCCAATGCATCTATTCAATTCAGCGCGACCAATGTCCCTTTGTGCGCGGTCGATACCGAGTATCAGCATGATTGGGTCGTCGGGCCATTTCAGAGCGTCAGCACCGCCGTGTTTTTCACCGGCAACTTCTTCGTGAATGGTCCGGCGGTCGGCGGGCAGAGCCTCTATGTCTGTCATCGGAAAGGCATCCCAGGGTCGCCCGCTCCGTTACAAGACGCCCTCATTCCGCCGACTCCCCAACAAGCGGCCAACTACATGACAGGCCTGCCGGCGAATGATCCGAAGTCCATCGAAGCCCATACGAATCCCGTCGGGACTACTGGCACGACACAGCCGGCAGACAACACCGTCTCGCAGCCTGTGTCCCCAAGTGAGATGCCAACCACGGTCAAGCCGAAGCCCATCCCTGCAGGAGACATCATCGTCGTCGACAGCGTTCCTCCTCCCGCGAGTACACCGCAGCAGAACACGCAACAGCAGACGACGACCACAACCACGACGACGACCCAGAATCCCGACGGCTCGACAACGCAGCAGGAGGAAACCCAAGCGACCACGTCCTGTACGGCAGGGACGCATGAGAATCGGACCTTCGGGACCGTCCTCCAAGCGCATCAGACCCTGTGGGCGACGAGTGGTCTGCTCAGTACTTTAACTCTACTCAAGTCCTTGACCTGGCCCTCGACCTTGCCGGTGATTGCGCTTCCCTCGGCGTTGTTCGGGAATCAGCAAGTGGACTTCAACCAGTGGGCCTGGTTCTTCACCGTGCTCCGCACGCTCGTGATCGCCATTGCCTCCTTCGCCGCCTATCGGATCATCTTCGTAGGAGGACAGACCACATGACCGCCATTCTGACGCTGATTTATTGCTGGCTGCAGGAGTTTTTCTTCTCACTCACCGATTGGGGGTTGGGCATCTGGGATTCCCTGCTTTCCGTGGCGGACAGCACACTCGCCACCATGGGCACGGCAGGGCTCACGCTGCCGGTGATTCCCGATCAATATGCGTGGGTGCTGGGCGCGACGGGCATGAGCCAAGCGCTGGCCATCGTGGCGAGCGCCATGGGAACCCGCTTCATTCTGCAAACCATTCCCTTTGTGCGGTGGGGCTCATGACCATGACACCTGTGAGTGTGGCCTATGGATGGACGGCCCTTTTCGCGGGCACCCTCTGGCTGCTGTGGAGGCGTAGGCGATGATCGAGTTGTATGAAGGCGTGCCGGGGTCGGGAAAGTCCTATCACGCGATCTGTGAGAAGTTCTTACCCTGGGTGAGACAAGGACGACGGCTTTATATCTCGGTGGATGGGATCTATCTGGATCGTCTGGCGTTGTTCACCGGTATCGAGCTTTCCGTTCTCGAACAGCAGATCACAATCTGGAAAGACTCCGTCGAAGTCTTACAAGCCTTTCCCCATGTCGAGCCTGGGTCGGCCGTCATTATCGATGAGGCCCAAACCGTCTTTCGGTCCATGCAAAAGGTCGAGCCGGGCCTCCTGCGCTGGCTGGAAACCCACCGACATTACGGCGTCGACATTTTGCTGATGAGTCAGGATTTTCGGCAAATGTCGCAAGGGGTCACCCGATTGATCGAAGCCACGGTGAAGTTTCGCAAGTTGGCCTTTGTTGGTCTGTCGAAAAAGTATCAGGGCAAGGTCCGGGGGAATCCCGAAGATCACGAGACGATTCGCGCCTTCGTCGGCACCTATTCGCCTGCGATCTACGCCTACTATTCGAGTTATGCCTCGGCGGCAATTCAGGAAGAGAAGCGGAGCCATACGATCTTTAAGTCAGCGCGGATCGCCGTCGGGATTGCCGCAGGTTTGTTTGCGATGGCCCTCATGGCCTGGCGACCTTGGTCGTCGTTGAACAGCACGAAGGCCACATCGGCAACTGGAGTGAGTGGGGCGGTTACTCTGCCTCCCTCGGGCTCGGCCAGTCTCGCCAATCCCTTGGGTGTCTCTCTCTCAGTGGCCGCGAGCCCGCAGCCTCCCAAACGACCGGTGCGAATCCTCGGCGGCGCGGGTTCCTCGGTGAACCGTCACGGCTGGCGGTACTTACTGGACAGTGGGGAGATTCTGACGGCGGCGCAGATTACCGGACGCTATGGAATAGCGGTCTCGGAAGTCTACGAGGATGGCGCAATGCGCCTCATCGGCGAAGGAGTGTTCTATGGACCTGCCGGCGATTGAGGCGATGACCTATTTCACGGCGATCTTCTGGCTCGGCGGGTTTGCCGTGGGGCTGATCATCAAACTGATTCTGCCTCAGAGTCACTGAGGCACTCGACCGTCGGCGAGTATTCCGGCGGCGGGGGTGGACGAATCCACCAGATAGCACAAGGAGGTGCTCTATGAAGGGTGTGGGATGGGTGAAGGGACTCACCGGGTTCCTGACGGCGTTGGTCTTCGCCTTGGGTGTGCCGGCGTTGTCGCAGGCGCAGTTGTTTCCGGTGTCGGCGGATGTGGCCACGGTGCGGGCCGATCTGCTCTTGTGGGCGGCGGCCCTGATTGGGGTGGCGTTGGCCATCTATGCGTTTAAACGCGTGAAGGCGATTGTGGGCGGGTAAGGCCCATCGAGGCAGGCTGGCAGCAGCCTGCCTCCTTCATCCAACGACCACAACAAGCTAAAAGCCATGACGAAGGAGAGGGAGCATGACAGCGCAACAGATTCAAACCATCGGCAATGCATTGGCTGCCGACCTGGTCGCCTGGGGGACCGCCGCGATTGGACTCGCGTTAGTGGCCGCCGGGGCGGCTTGGGTGTTGCGGCTGCTGCGCTAAGCGCCGGGCCAGCCCTGGTCGGCGAAGCTGTAGTAGCGCTCTTCGGCGAGGATGAGATGATCCAGCAACGGAATGCCGAACAGGTCTGCCGCTTCGCGCAGTCGCTTGGTCAGGACGCGATCTTCTGGACTGGGCGTGAGATCCCCCGAGGGATGATTATGGGCGCAAATCCAGGCCCCAGCATTCATCAGGATCAGGGGTTTAAACACTTCACGTGGATGAACAATGGTCAGATTGAGCGACCCAGTGGAGACGACATTGATGCCGATCAGGCCATGTTTCGCATCGAGACCGCAGATCAGAAATTGCTCGCGGTCCAGACCGGCAAACAACGGTCGGAGGATGGCCACGGCGCCTTCCGACGTGTGGACCGAGTCAGTAACCGGAATGGCACGGCCTTCCCGCACAAGCGTGACGCGGTACCGAGGGACACCATATTTCCGAACCGGGTTCATTGGCCGTACACCGTTCGAGGAACCGAGAGAGCTATCAACGGACATGTCCGCCTCCTTCTGAAATTATGTTCTAGCCCCACCCTTCACAAACCAAGGGTGGGGCGTAACGAAGGAGGCGGCACGGGGCTCTCGCAGCGGGCAGGCCTGGAGGGGCGGAGACCGCTACGGAGGGGACCAGGAAGGCCAGTCCGCTGCTCCCCGGCCACGGGTCGTGACCACTGGGGGTTCACTCTTCGACCCAAACCGGACGGTACAGAGGCGTTCCAGTGAAAGTGGGAAAAGAATGAATCAGGAACCGCAAGCTAGTGCGACCTTGGAGATCCTGACCTTGGCTGAAGCGGCGATCTATCTGCGCGTCTCGAAATCGACGCTGTATCAGCGAAAGGATATTCCGAGGCATCGCATGCCAGGGTCACGAGAAGTCAGATTTCTCAAAGAGGAACTGATCGCATGGCTGAAAAGTGGTGATGGAGAAGTGCTGTCGGCGGGGTCTCGCGAGTTGGATTTCCCACTGGACAGCGCCACTGCCACTGTTTACCATCGGAACCCAAAATATCGGGGATGACCCATGGCCTATACGATTACCAAACGACGCACGACCAAAGGAATCGCCTTTGACCTCTATTTCCGGTGGAAGGGGCAACGGTATCGTCCCCTACTCGGCTATGACCTCTCGCCCGCTCAAGCACAACAGTGCGCCATCGAACTGATCCACAAGATTCAGACCCAAGAGGTCGAGAAACCGCGTTCACTGATGACCCTCCGCGATGTCCTCCCGCTGTATTGGCAGGCCTTCGAAGTGAAAAAACGCATCGATCGCACGCGACCAAAAGGAATTTTGGAGAATCACATTCTATCGTGCCATGCATGCGTCAGAAACGACTTCTCCTGCAGTCATCGCTTTGGACATCAGCCGCTGTCTTCGCTCAAACCGGAGGATGGGCTCCGATATGTGAAGGCACGGCTAGACGAAGGGGCGACGGCCGGCACCGTCCGTCGTGAATGGCAGGTCCTCAATCGGATTCTCAATGTAGCCGTGCGTTACGAAAAACTGGACAGAAACCCGCTGAAGCATGTCGAACTGCCTGACGCAGAAAAACGAACCAGAATCGCAGAACCAGAGGAACTGTCTCTCATCAGCAAGATGCGAGAGAACGATCCCACCAAGCTCGAATGCCGGCAAGAGCTCTGGCGCATTATTCAAGTGGCCGTCTCGGTCGGCCTGCGAGAAGGGAAAATTCTGGAGATCGAACGTTCGTGGATGAAGAAGCGAGAGGATGGGTATTGGTTGTGTCTACCGCCAGCCGCAAGCCGTATCAAAGGCACCCCGCAAGAAGTGCCGTTGAACCGGACGGCCATGCTTGCCCTAGGCACCGAGATCCCTTCTCTTGCCGATGGCCGTGTATTCCGCCGTTGGACTCACCAGCGGGCATTTAAGGAATACTGGAGTGAAACCTGTCGCCGGGTCGGGATTCACGACCTGCACTTTCACGACCTTCGGCATACGTTCGCGACCAGACTCCAGCGCATCGGCGTGGATTACGAAGTCCGGCAGGCACTCCTTGGCCATCGCATGCCCGGCATGACCGCGAACTATTCACATGGGGGTCCGGAGTGGGATCGAAAGCTGAGATCCGCCGTGGAAGGACTCGAAAAAGCCTATCCGTTGTCCTATGGATTGTCCTATGAGACTAAGGCGGCAGTGGGGCAAACTGCAGAAGTTATTGATTTTGATGGTGAGTCGGCTGGGATTCGAACCCAGGACCCTCGCCTTAAAAGTTCGTTAAGTAGTATTTCTATGGCGGCTTGATTTCACGATGGTTTCCCCATTTTTATTGACGAATCAATTGGTTAGGTCAC
>Ga0268299_1001720_pt1 | contig 33883 bp, 35 predicted proteins | sample NOBtaG_FD_193484 | JGI IMG/M metagenome (GOLD analysis project Ga0268299, IMG submission 193484) | Activated sludge microbial communities from bioreactor in Nijmegen, Gelderland, Netherland - NOB reactor | ecosystem: Engineered > Bioreactor > Aerobic > Activated sludge | place: Netherlands... | reverse complement strand
GATGTCCCTCGCGCACGCCGCCGAACGCCTGCACTACTTTCTACGACCGGCGACAAGACCGAACTAACTCACACTAAACGCTCTCCGATAAACCCGGTGCACTTCACACGGACGAACCCGCGTGACGCGAGACGCGCCATGAACTCGCGGCTGTTCTGGCCGCGGACGGTTCCGGTGAAGGCGCAGTACTGCCTCTCCAGGAAGCAGCCGGAGTGGACCATCACAGTTACGAGGAACTGCCGCTGCCGCTCGGTGAAACCAAGGTCGCTGAGCGCATTCACGCGCGACCGGGTGACGCTGTCGTAGAAGTCGTGAGGCGGGTACTCGTGCATCACAGGAACTCCTCCATCCCCCGCGGATGAGGTCCTGAACGTCCGCCACCACCACGCGAGCCGACGACGTAGATGCGGAAGCCGGTGCGGGTATGGCTGGCGGCGTGAGCGCCGCGATAATGCTCCGTGAACAGCTCGACGTCCTGATGGTGTTCGCGCCCGTCGACCTCGTACTCGATGCGGTAATCGGGGAAATGAACCTGCCCGTCGAAGTACGGCAGGTCGTGGTCGCGCGCCCATTCCCGGATCTCGTGCTCGTCCCGGTCGGGACGGCCGTCGCTGTCGGGTCGTCCACGGTTGTGCTCTTGGAGAAACTCCTGGTACTCGCGCTTCAGGTCGTGATCGAGGACGACGCGCGTGACCTCGAGCCCGTCATGTTCGTCGCGGAGCCGCGCTTCCTCCTGCCGGTAGGTCGAGTGCAGGTGCGAGTCGTGGTCCAACTCGCGCTCCCGGCTGACGCCCGCGTAGAAGGCCTGGGAGGGCCCGTCCTCGCGAGCGAGCGAATGGGCATCGAGCACGTCGCGCCCCTCGCGCGTCAGTGTCAGGCCGCGCTCGCCTTGGCCCAGGTCCACGGTCTCAAGCAGGCCCTCGTTGCGCAGGTGTTCGACGGTGTCGTGATCGACCTCGAGGTCGTGCTCGGGGACGACGCGAAAGGTGCCGACGGCGGCCAGCGTGCGGCTGTCCTCGCCGTTCAGCTCGTAGATGCGGTCGCGGTGGACGACCAGCTCGCGCTCCTCACCGCGCGGCAGGTCGAGATCGCGCATCAGGCCATCGTACGGATTGTCACGGTTGCGGTCTTCGTACACTCGCGCACGGCCATCGCCGCCCTCACGGTCGCGCGCGTCATCTCGCGGATCGAACATGGCTGTCCTCTCGACACGGCGTTGCGTTGGGTCGTTGTTCGTGAAGGCGCCCGGGCGGTTGCCGCGCGGGGCGATTCAGGAAGGCGCTGAAGCGTCCGGGGCGGTGTGCCGCGCGGCGTTCAGGGCAGTGGAGTCAGAGCACAGGCGCGACGTAGCTGGGGGCAGCCTCTTTGGTTGAGACTAACACACCAGAGTCACCAAGACCCATCCTGAATCTCCATTACCGCGGGCACGACGGATCGCGAACCCATTCCGAGGGTCACGGCCGCCGGGGGTGTGTTCGCCTTGTCCACCGGCCGGACATGCATCGCATCCATTCAAGGACTGGTGGTCGGACCGGCCGGGCCAGCCGACGCCGTGCAGAAACCATCGCCCCCCCGATGGACGCTAATGCTGCCGGACTGGCTCGTGGCTCGTTCTCGCGAAGTCACCGTCGCCGGGTACTCTGGGCGGACAGTCGCCGATGGGGTTCCTGCCAGGCCGTCTGCAAGGTCGTTATGAGTGACAACGCCCAACTCCCTGATCGGTTTCCGACAGCGCCTGATGATTCACCATGAAGGGCCGCTCGCGGGGTCGTCAGTTTGGTTCGCTCCGAGGCGCTGCAGCGGATTCAGTCCTCCCTCAAGAGCCTAGCGGGATCCAAGCACCACGCTCGACGAAGCGGCCCCGCAGCACTTGCTATCGCACAACCACCGACGACCACGGTTGTCAACGAAAGAGCGAGCACGACATCGCCTTCCTCGATCGGGGGGCCACCCACGTCGACGCCGAGCAGTCCGACCATCACTAGAGCAGAACCCGTCAATAGCCCGCTCGCTAGGGGTCGACCGAACCACCAAGCGAAGGTCCGGAGGACGCGGGCCCTAGATGCACCAAGGCAGAGGCGGATGGCCATATCCGTCGATCGACTGACGACGACCGAAGACGCGAACGCATAGATGCCCAGACTCGCTATGGCTACTGCAAGCCCGGCGATCCCGATTGCGACATATGCTCGGTGTTCTTCCCTAGACAGAGACGCTGACACTCGGTCTTTCATAGACTGCCAGTCGTACGGAACAGGTGCCGCCGCAGACTCCATAAGCAGGCTCCTGACGGTCTCAAGAGTAACCGCCTGCAGACGAGAGCCACGAATAACGAACGCGATTGTGTGCCAGCCCATCTGCGGTCGAGCCTGAGATAAGGGCCTCCACACTGTGGGTTCAGGCGCGTCGAGTGGGCTAGCATTCCGAATGTCGCCGACGACACCGACGACCCTAGTGGTGGCCGAATCCGGGCTTCCCCCGAGAGCGATCGCGCGCCCCAAAACAAATTGGCTCCCTCCGAAGCGATTGGCAAAGGCCAGGTTAACTACTGCAACCGGCGGCGACTCCGGCCCGTCGCTATCTAGGAATTCCCTGCCCGCCACCAGCCGGCTGTCTAGGGCTGCAAAATAGCCTGGACTCGCCAAGTCAACAGTGGTCAAGTCTGCTGGGCTAGGGGCCTCCACGCCCTCGATGGCAACGGCGAAGCGAAAGGCCCCAGACTCCAGCGGGAGGGAAGTGGCGGCGCCGACCGATTCGACCCCGCGAAGACCTCGTAGCCGAACCAAGAGCGTATCGATCATGTGCTGCCGCTGTCCCCAGGTCAGCACGCCGGAAACGGGGCTGACTCTGAAGCTGGTCAGGCCTGCTGCCTTGAACCCGAGTGAAGGTCCCGCCAGCGTACGAATCTGCAGCGCCAGAACCGATCCGGCACACACTAGCACCGTGACCAAGGCAACTTGGGTGGTCACAATGCCGCCTTGATACCTATACTGGCTTGGGTGGTTTCTGGCTCGGCGGGAATGCACCGCCCAAACCGCCGGCAGCCACGCGGCCCCGCACATCACCAGAGACACTGCGAAGGACGCCCACCAGCTTTCAGCGCCAACGGCCATCGACGCCGCTTGGGGCGCCCACGGGAGAAGCGCCTGACGCACGGCGGTGATCGACGTATGCATGGTGACGATCGCCGCTACACCACCAAGCCCAGCAACATATGCGCCCTCGACGGCGGTCGTACCGAGCATCTGCACGGGCGTGGCACCGAGCGTGCCGTACACCTCGTAGTCGCGTCGTGCGGTGGTCGCGACTGACAGCCGAAGGCCTGCGAGACTGACCAACGTCAAGATAAGAATCACGCCTGATGCTGCAAAGCTCAGCGCCACGATCGGAAACAGATGGCCGTTCAGGCGCTCCCGCAGCGGCAAGATCTTGATAGCTGGCTCCTCCCCAACCAACCTGCTGACGGCCGATGGGTAGTCGTGAGCACCTTTGAGATAGCCAGCAAGGAGCAGCCCAGACACCGTCGTTCCCGGTGTTCCGTGTCTCAATCGCCCAATGACAGTTAGCCATCGAACAGTGGGACTTCCAGGGGCCAGCTGGAGGGGCACGATGATATCTGGTTGGGTCAGATCAGGGAACAACGCGCCATCGCCGAGAATCCCGATGACCCGGTAGCTGCGACCTTCAGATCGGAAGACCTCGTTGCCTGAGAACTTGCGTCCGTCTGACCACGAGGTCCAAAAGCGGCTTGTGACGATCGCGACGAGCTCCGCACCTTGGCCGTCGTCACTCGAAGCGATCGACCGTCCTCGATCGACTGACAGGCCCAAGAGTGGCAACAGCTCCGCTGAAACCGCCGCCACAGATACTCGAGTTCTGACACCCTCTCTAGAGAGGGCCACGGACGTCCCTAGCTCAAATGCAGCGAGCTGAACCGGTAGTGACGTATCCTCCCGCCACTCTAGGAATACCTGGCCTGGCACCTTGCCTGAAAAGGGACCCGGGTTCGCCCCAACGACAGCGATTGACGCGAGGGCTTGATCGTCGAAATACGGAAGGGGTCGCAAGAACAAACCGGCAGCAACCGAGACAACGCACGCGTTGGCTCCAGCCCCAAGGGCGACAAGCAGTACCGAAGCAATTGAGCTGGACCATCGGCGCGAGAGACTGCGCCACGGCATCCAAAGAAGAAAGTGAACCACGGTTGAGTGAGAGGGTGCACCTCGGCTGTTCGGCTTGGGCGGAACGCGTGCCAGCCGCCCACCCTGCAAGATCGGCCCCTTCGCTCACACCCGCCGAACGCGACCCCGAAGCTGGCCGACCGATACGGGGCTAAGGGCGCACCTTTAGCACCCGGACGCTGATGGCGGGCTGCGAATCGGACCGCGCAACATCGCCGGTCGTTGGAACCTTCATCGACGCGAAAACGTCACGTGTCGGCTCGTCCAGCTTTGACACCGTGAGTGAGATGAACTCCACCTCAATTGACGTCGCCGTGAACCCAAAGTCGCCAACGCCGTTGATCCGAATCCGACCCGGTTCGTTCAAGCGCAATGACAGCCGCGGTTCAGCGTGATGATCGCCGATTCTGACCGCAACCGTGACTGTCGCGGTTTCGCTCGGCGACTGCCCAAACGCTTGGCCAGAGAGCGCCGCAACCAGTAGGCTTGTACACAACCCGAAGAACAGAAGCGCGACACGCACTCTCTTCTCCAAGATCGGAGTGAGACGTGTCACTCTGCACACGCGGGGCAATGACCCGCATCACAGCATTGACCACAGGTCTCCGGATAGCTGGGGTCGCAACACACGCCACCGCCACAGGCAGTTCCACCCCAGCAACACTCGACACAGCAGTCGTCCGACGTCGGATTCAGCGGCAGTTGGATGTCTCGAACCGATCTAACCGCAACGTGAATCCCGCCAACCACCCCGGGGTAGTCGATCTGCTGCGCTGCACCACCAATGGCCAGGGTCAGACGCTGAAGCTCGCTCCCACTATCTCCGATGACAACCGACACTTCGACCCGGCCAGAGTCTTGCAGTATCTGTGGAACGAATCGGACTGGGCTGTGTCCTCGCAAAGTAACACGCCCCGCGTGCCGCTCGGGGACAGTTATCCTTGGGCGTCCCTCCCCGAACCGAAGGTCGAGCACAACCCCGCGTGCGGCGACAAAGTCGCGGCCCGGCTGGACGGATCCAGCGCGCAAGCCTACCGAGTGATGTGCCGCGCCAAAGAGCCCCAGAGCAAGACTCTGAAGCGCAGCCCTGCGTGGCACTCCGCGAGCAAGAAGTCTGGATGCAGAGTCGAACCAATGTGTCACTGCGTCCTCCCATTGACACTCGCCGTGTCTGCCAACTCGGCTGAAAGAAGCTCGTGATGGTTTGGTGTGATGCCGAAGACAAAGTCCAGAACTGCGTCCGTGACGGACTCTGAGCCCGTGACAATCTCTGCCTCTGTGTGGCCCGTCGCGTCAATGCGATATGCGTTAGGCATCGCAAATGAACAATACTGCCGTGACACTTCCCAAGCTCGCTGAGCGACGAGGCGGCCGTTGAAGCCTGCGGCGCCGGCTAATCTCGACAGCTCGTCTGGTGAACCGTGGCCAACGACAATGACTCTGTCGGTGACAAGGTGATCAGGCAACGCGGCGAGTCGCTTGAGGACACGTGCGCAGGGCGCACAGCCCGCCGAGACGAAAACCAAGATTAACGGGGCATGAAGAGTGGGCTCGAATACGAACTGTGCCCCGGTCGCTAGGTCGAATGCCGTAAACGGTGGGGCTGGAGTCCCTACAGCCAAGCCCGTCCGGTTGAGGCGCCCACGGACTTCTCTCTGCATCTTGTCGATGGTTGGGACTGCTGATCCAGAACGGGGACTCGAGTCCCCCTCCGCGCCATTCCCCAGGCGTCCCGCTAACTGTTCGGCCTCAAGCGCGTCCAAGCGATGGAGGACACGGCCCTGCTGGCGCAAGAACAGCAACTGGAGCAGGATCATCAAGACAGCCACAGAAACCAGCAGTGCCGCGAGCATACTTCCTCCACGGGAAACCGCCGATGGACACGGACCTGACGAAGGGAGGCGAGGGCCTTTTATCATGGGTTTGACTTGCGAACAAGCGAAATCTACTGGCGGCAGGGGCCAGCCAAACATTAGTCGACCCACGTTCCGCAGCAGTAAGCGTCTGGGCGCTGGGAACGCACAAGAGGCCGCCGATTCAGTCTGGCTCGCTGCGCTGGACGCCGGCACATTGCCCAATTGCCTGGGCACACCAGCCATAGCCATTCCCTGAACTCCTTGATTGAATGCCCATCGCTCACTGGACGTAAGCTAGGCTGCCCTCCGCAGCGCCTCAACTTGCCGCAGCCAACCGTGCATCTGGTTCCAACTGGCGAAAATGCGGCTCACCACTAACTCCAACAGAGTGAACCACGTCCCGATCCGCCCTGCGCCGTCTCCGCAATGTCTCCACGCTGAAGGGGCAATCCGCGCCCGTTCAGCAAGGCGATCGCGTGGGTCAGCACGCTCGGTGCGAGGTGGATGTAGCGCATCGTCGTCGCGATGTCACGGTGTCCGGCCAGCTCCTTCACCGCGGTCACGAGTGCGCCGCGCATGATCAGATGAGAGCAGAACGTGTGCCGCAGCATGTGCGGCCCGCTGTGCCGCGGATATGCCGATCCGACCGACACGCAACAGGAGGTCCCGCCGGGTGTACTCCGGCATCGGGCTCCCGTCCTTGCGATACAGCACCAACGGCCCTCGCAGGTGCCGGTATGCCTGGAACGCCGCGGTCACCCGTCGGCGTCAGCGGCACATGCCGAATGCGATTCCCCTTCGGCAGTCCCACCTGTCCCCGCCAGACACTCTTCGAGAAGCAAATCTGCCGCCTGCCGAAGTCGATGGCCGTCCAGACCAGCGCCCGCATCTCACCTGTCCGTAACCTCACCTCGCCGCTCAACAGCGCGATGAGGTGCGCCTGCGGACTCAGCGCCGTGGCCGCGGCCAGGAAGGTCTCGAACTCGGCGAAGTCGTAGAAGTCGAACTTCGCCTGGCTCACCTTCAGCAACCGCAGCACACACGGCGTTCGGTCGAGCACGGCCCACTCCACGGCCTTCTTCAGCATCGTGTTCAGCACCGTCAGCAGGTTGTTGACGGTCTTCGGCGACCTGTCGTGGAGCCGGGCCGTCAGGCGCTGGACGTCCTCGTTCCTGATGGCGTCCAGCTTCTTCGGGCCCAGGAACGGAATCACATGCACGCGGAGGACGCCCTCCTTGTGCGCGATCCCGCTGGGCTTCTGCCGGTCGGCCCGGGCGCAGCCACCAGTGTCGCCGTTAGCACATCTCCCAAACATCCGCATCATGGTTTTTTGGACCCTCCAATGCGGGTCAGCCTCGCATCCAGCCCCCTGGGGTGCCCGATCGTCCCGGCGTCCGCGATCTCGACGTCACGCCGCATCGCTTGGAGACTTACGATGAGCTCGCCCGATCCAATTCCGACGACGCTGAGTGATCAGCTGCAGCAGCTCGGGCTGGGCCACACCGCCCGCGAGCTGAGTGATTTCATTGCCCGCGCGACGCAGAAGCGCTGGAGTCCGGTGGTGCAGCTCGAACGACTCGCGCAGGCGGAGCTCGAGGCCCGCCTGCGGCAGCGTGTCGAGCGGCGCCTGAAAGACGCACGACTCGGCCGCTTCAAACCGATGGCTGATTGGGAGTGGGCGTGGCCCACAACCATCCATCGCCCGACCGTCGAACGCGTCCTCAGTCTGGACTTTCTGACGCAGCGGGAGAACGTCATTGTCGTCGCACAGAACGGCCTCGGCAAGACGATGATCGCCAAAAATCTCGTCCACGAAGCGATCCTGGCCGGTCACTCCGCCCGCTTCCTCACCGCGGCCGATTTGATCCTCGACCTCACCCGCCAAGACACTGCCCGCGCGCTGCAGCACCGGCTCCGCAGCTATCTCCGACCCACACTCCTCGCGATCGACGAGGTGGGCTACCTGGCCTATGACGCGCACGCCGCCGATCTCCTCTTCCAGGTCGTCAGCCGGCGCTACGAGCAGAAATCAATCGTCATCACGACCAACTTGCCGTTTAAGCAATGGGACACCGTCTTTCCGAATGCGGCCTGTGCCGTCGCCCTGATCGATCGGCTCACACACCACGCGGAGATCATCTCGATTGACGGGGAGTCCTATCGCAAGCGGGAGGCCGAGCAGGCGCAGAAGCGGAAGCAGGAGCAGAAGCCGAAGCGGTGATCACACTGTCGCCCTCGTCGACGTCGGTCCAGATTTACGCGGTTTTACATGAGCGGCGACACTCGACGGCGAGGAGCGACGAGCCAACCTCGCCCGGGGCGTCGCAACCGCAACGCTGACCGCCATCGACCAGAGCGTTCGGGCGGGCGACTGGGAGTCTTATCTTGCCTCCGCGCCGACGGCATCCGGCGAGTTCATGACCAACGTCGAAGATGCGTCGATCTCGCGCGACGAATGAGTGCCTTGCTCCTCCGCTGTGGCTTGACCTTGCGGCGACACGGCGCTTGAGGCAGCAGCATTCACTCTCGGCGCAGCAGCTCGGCAACATTGAGCCGCAGAACGCGGCTCGCGGGGAGCCATGCGGCGAGCGCCGCCACGGACGTCAACAGGATCGCCACGAGCAGGAACACCCAGGGATTGGTGGCGCTCACGCCGGACAGGAACGACGCAATCAACCTGCTACTCGCAACAGCGCCGACGAGCCCAGCTGCGGTCCCGACCAGTACGACACGCAGCGCGTCTCGGACGATTCGAAGGCGGAGGTCGTTTGGACGCGCCCCAAGGGCGAGCCGCACACTCATGTCATGCCAGCGCTGGCGGATGGTCGTGGAGATGGCAGAATAGATGCCGATTGTCGCGAGCAGTACCGCCGACGCGCTGAACAACACGAGCAGAGTGGCGCGAAGCGCGGTGTCCGCCGCCGTAGTTACGCGTAGACGGTCGAGCGGACCCATGTCGAAGACCGCGCGGCCCTGGGTGCCCGCGCGCACGGCTCGCTCGGCGGCCGACGGGTCGAACGACGGCCCGCGCGACTTGATCAGCCATGCGAGTTCTCCGTCCTGTTGCCGGTCTGGTACCTGCGCCAGCGGGAGGTACACGGTGGGTCTGGGCCGTTCAGCCATCGCGAGTCCGTCCCGGACATCCGCAACGACCCCGACGATCGTGCGAACGCGAGTATCAGCGTCTGGCGCAGTGCCAGGAAAGAGCCGAACCTGGGCGCCGAGCGGATCCTCGCCAGGCCAGAGCTCGCGCGCCATGGTCTGGTTGATGACCGCGACCTGTGGCGCGGTCGAGCGGTCCTGCGTAGTGAAGCCGCGCCCACGGATCATGGGAATGGCCAACACGTCGAAGTACGTCGACGAGATCCGCCGCTCGCTCAGCAGTGCTCCGGCGACGTCCGCCGACCCGCGGCCCACGATCTGAAACGACGTCAACCAGTCGGACTCAAGCGGAAGGCAGCACGTGCCCGCCGCGCTCTCGACACCAGGGACGGTATTGAGATGATCGAGCACGGTCTCCACGACACCGGCGACACGATCGCTGCTCAGCTGTTCGGTAGGCGTCGCGAGCGATGTCCGCATCGTCGTGACGTGGTCGATACTGAAGCCCCGATCCGCCGTGTGCAGCTGCCACCACGTCCACGCGAGCAAGGTGGCGCCAACGGTCAATAGCGTCGCAAGCGCGACCTGCGCGCCGACTGTCACCGAACGCACAAGATGAGCCCGACGGCTCGTGCCGATGGCGGCCGCGGTGCCGCGTAAGACCTCTGCCAGGCCCGTCGACGTCGACGCCCACATCGGGAGGACGGTCGACGCCACGGTCGTGATCAACACCAACAGGCCGACGAACGCGGCGAGGCGGCCGTCAAGGGCCAGCGACGCTGGTCCATCGGGAAGTCGTGGAACGATCGTCGGCGCAAGCGCGACGAGGAGTCGGGCACCACTGAGGCCAAGTGCGGCGCCCAGGCCCGCGGCGGCGAGGGTCAGAATCAGGCTCTCCGTCAGCAGCTGCACAGCGATCTGGTGGGTGGACGCGCCCACCGCAGTCCGGACGGCGATCTCCCTGCGCCTCCCCGCCATCACGACGAGCAAGAGGCCAGCGACGTTCAGGCACCCGAGCACCAACAGCAAGGCGACGGCGCCGGCCAGCAGACCCAACGGTTGGCGCAGGTCGGCCAAGGCGACATCGGAGAAGCGCCGGACAGCGAACGTGTCTGTGGCGGCCAGCACGTCCGGATGACGCCGCCGAAACTCTCCCGCGACCTGCCCGTCGTCCTCCTGTGCCTGGCGCAGTGAGACTCCAGGCCGGAGGCGAGCGTAGGCCGTCAAGAACGGTGGATGTTGGGGGTTCGCAAGATCCAGCTGGAGCGGCACCCACATGTCGGGTTGCCCCCCGAGCAACGACGTGTCGAATGTGGCCGCGATGCCCACCACCGTCACGGGACGACCATCGAGCTGCAGCTGGCGGCCCAGTGCACTCGGCTCTCCGCCGAACTGCCGCTGCCAAAAACCCCAGCTCAACACGACGAACGCACCACCGCCGCCACGTGCCTCGGCGTCCGTGAACGGCCGCCCTAGAGTGAACGGCATGCCAAACAGAGGGAAGAACGTCCCAGTGACCGCCCCAACGTGGACTCGCCGACGGTCGACCGTGGCGCCGAGTTCGGCCGTTCGAATCTGCACAGCCGTTTGCTCTTCGAGCGTGCGGCCGGCCTCCCGCCACACGACGAACTTCGCTTCGGAAGCACGAGGCACGACGCGTCCGTTGAAGGTGTACGTGAACGTCACTATTCGTTCCGCGCCGGGGAACGGCAGCGGTTTCAGCAGCGCCGCATCAACCAGTGCGAAGATGGCGACCGATGCGGCGATGCTCACAGTGAGAACGAGGACGATGAACAGCGATGTGGCGGGCGTCCGGGCTGCGGTGCGGACGGCAATGACTACTTGGTGAGCCATTTGGAGTCCCGCAACTCTCAGGCCACCACGAGCCGTGCGCGCCGAGCAGCCCAGCGTCGCGCCTGCACGACACTCCAACGGTCTGCGAACGCGGCGTCCTGGCTGCGGCGCGCGCGTCCGTTGGTCATCGGACTAGCCTACTTCTACCGGCGGAAGGTCGGCCGACCAAGCAGGGCGTCCAACACTGCCTCGAGCCGCTCGCGCCGCGCATCCGTAATCGACCACTGCGAGTTCATGGGATACGTGAATTCGGAGGTCCTCAGCCGCGGCAGCGGGAAGTCTCTGACAAACTCGATGTCCGCCTCGTCGCACCCAAGGTCGACCATTGTCTGCTCCACACGCCGGTCCCAGTCTTGCGCCTTGGGAATCCACTCGATCTGGAGCGGCCCACGCTGTTCTTGAGAGGGGGATGGCACATTCAAGATCTCATGGATGACTTCGCGCCGCAGTTCTCGAAGGGCCACGATGAGCCGGTCACGGTCCCGACCCGCACGCGGCGTCGAATCCAAGGGACGGCTGGGGGACTTGCCAACGGCCACCTCCATCCACGGGCTGCAGCTCTCTTCGACATGTGCGCTATCGCCGAGAAGTAGCTTCACACGCACGCGATAATGCCCCGGCGCCATAGGCGCGCGGTGGAGTCCCGTCAAGAAGGCTTCGTCGGTGATGTAGGTCCCTGGCTGGACGGCCGACGCTGACCTCGTCGGGTCGAGCTGCCTGTCGAGCCAGAACTCAGTCGCCTCGAGGATCTCAGTGAACACAGGAACCAGGCAAGGCTCACCCTTTCGCAGCCCACGGTGCTCGTGGCGGACTTCCGCGCCGTTGGAAATCCATGCCCGCACTGCGTCGCTGCCGGTCGATCCCTCGATCTCAATGACGGCCCGCGCGCGCGGCTTGCCATGCGGGGAGAGTACGAACGCGACATGGTGCAGCCCCAAGTAGCCAGGTCGCGTTTCGCCTGTCGCGGGCGGTCGCCACTGCATCTCCACGCTGAGAGACCGCCTGCTCTCTAGCGACCCACTCCTTCTGAGTGCGTCAGCGGCCCGCTCCTCGGCCTGCTGCTTCATGTCCCGGAGTTGTTCTGACGAGTACGAGCGCCAGTCCTCGTCAATGAGCGAGGCGTGGTTGCTGCACATCCAGATCCCATTGTCGTAGTGGCGCCGCTGCTCGGGTGTCAGCGAAGGATCGAAGCGTGGGCCACCCGGCGCCGCCGCCGAGATGTGTGCCGCCTTCCCGATCGTCATCGACGTCGACGCGCCTCTCTTGGGACCGCTCGTCGGGCACCCGCACTTGGAGCACAGGTAGTTGACACTGCGCGCCAAGTGTTGCTTGGTGTCGCGGGTGAATTCATTGCCGTCCCGTTTCGCCATACGTCTGAACCTGTCAGTACTCGGTCGTGAGGTACAGTGCACGCCGACCGCGACACGCCGAGCCATCCGGCGTCTTGTGCTCTCGGAGGCTCGCATCTCTCGTCTTCCTCCTGAACTTCTTCCCGCAGAGCGTGCACTGGTACACGTAGGTGGGGCCGGGGCGTCTGGAGGGACGGCGTGTCCGGCCAACGCTGCCGGACGCTGTCGTTGCGGATCGCTCCGTGTCTGGAATGAACATCGGGCCACTGGGCGTCAACTCAACGGCGTACTTCGGCACGAACCCCTGCGACGTGGCGCGCGCGCCCCGAATCTTGTCCACACGATAGCTGCGCGGCTCGCCAGTCGCGACTTTGATCGCGTGCAGGATGACGTTGTCGTCCTTGGTTCGGCGTAGCGAGTACGGCTCGATGCGGCGCGTGTCGCCGTCGTAGTCCAGGTCCACGCACATGCGGTTGGCGGCGGCGAAGCGAATGATCTCCAACAGGCCGGAGCCGTAGGACGCGGACCGTGAACGCCCATAGTTGGACGGCAGGACAACGTCGCCCGCCGCCAGAGGAATCGCCGCCGGTCGAGGAGGACTGACCGCATGCGTGAGCCATTGGAAGATCGCTGGGAGTTCATCCCAGAAGGCCTGAAATGGTGGGAGCTGTGGCAGCTGGTGCTGCAGCATCGCCGTCCAGTCCGCCTCCAACTCCTCGCGGTGTGCGGCGAGCACGGCCGACGACGGCACTGCCGCACTCTTGTACGCGCATTTCTGCTGCAGCAGGCTCAGAATGGCCGCTGCCGCGTCTCGAAACTGTCTGTTCCGGAACAAGTTCACGACGTCGTACAGGTCCCGCGGTCGGCCCCGTTCGCTCAGCGCGCGGAGTTTTTCGGCGAAGACCTCGTCGAAGTCGTAGCACCGGCACGTGATGCCGTCGGCCGGCGCGTCCGAGTACGGGTGGGCGACCATGCGGTCAACCGGCGGCTTGACGAGCAGCTCGTCGGCGGTGAGGTCCAGCTTGATGCGTGGGAGGTTGGCGCCCGAGGGAGCGATCGGACCGCGATAGTAGATTCGCCCTTCGCAGTTCAACCGATTCCGGGGATTCTGGAAGACGTCGAACCGCAGCTGGTCGGCCGGAATCTCGATGCCCGTCTGTTCGTAGACCCAGGCCGAGACATCAGCGAAGGCACCGACCAGGAACGCCCGGTCGAGGTGCGACTCGTCTGTCAGCGTGAAATCCAAGTCCTCCGAAAAGCGATAGGTCTCGAAGTAGCACTTCTTGAGGCAAGTGCCGCCCTTGAACACCCAGCTGGCTCGCAGGCGGTCCTGGCTGTAGATGCCAGCGAGGAGCCAACCCAGCACGTAGTCCTTCTCGACGACTTGCGCCTGCAGCCCCAGGTCGCGGGCAACGTCGAGGATCTCGCGTCTGTCAATCACGACGGACCTCGGCGCTTCCAGCGGTCAGGCACCCACAGCCTCCACTGCCTGACGAGCCGAGGGCAAGCCAACGCCGGATCCAACTTGGCATTGCCGGCTGTGAGCCTTTTCGCACACGCCTCGGCGAGTGCCTCGTAGCCGGGCTCTCGCGACGCCAAGAACCCGAGGCGCTTGAACACCGCCCCGTTGCCCAGCTTGTCCGCGTACTCCACGAGCGCCCGTGACTGCGTGCCGGTCGCCGCCAAGTGGCGCATGAGGCATTCGTTCACGTGAGCAATGCCACCACCGACGGCGGGATCGGCGAGCATGTCGACGATGGTGCGGGCCGGATCGGACACGGCCACCCTCACTTGGCCGCGCCAGATCGACTTCGTGCCGAAGATCGCGTCGCGTGGGACTCGCTTCAAGGCGAACGGCACACCGACGACGGTCTGTTCCTTTCTCCGAATCGGCTTCGTCGTGAACACGCAGACGCTGCGGAAGATTTGCTCGGTCAAATCCCAGTGCTCAGCGGCTGTCCAACCGCCGATGTAGCCAGGCTCGAAGAGCCGTGCGGCCAGCACCCACGGATCCTCCATGACGAACCTGTCGGCGGTCGTGTCGAGCGCGACGGGGGCGTACAGTCCGCGCCGGACGTGCTTGAGCCAGCCCTGTTGCGCCCAGCGAGAGAGGAGCTTCGCCGCTCGTCGACGGTCCAGTCCAAGCGCATCGACCGCCGAGTCGATCGTCACGAACTGCGTGCTGGCGCGCAGCACGGACGTGAGTTGTTGGCGCAGCCTCAGCGACTCAGGGGCGCCGGTGCCAGCGACCTGGCCGGATATATCTTTCATACCGCAGTTCCATCAGAAACGGAACTACAGCATACACGATGTATCAAACGGCAAGATCGATGCCGAAAAACGGCCTAGCCCATCCACTTAAACACTTGATTCTAAACGACTTATTTGGCGGAGAGGGTGGGATTCGGACTGCGTCCACCTGTTGAAAACAAAGAACTTACGGGATTTCGACTTCCTCCAGATCCGCTAGAACCGCTCAAAGGCCCGGGTAGACGCACGTATTGCGCACGCGGCGCCATATACCGTTCGTATATGGCATACTGGGGTTGGAGGTTCGCCGATGCCCCGCACCGCCAAGGTCTTCATGACCAACCGTAGCCAGGCCGTGCGCCTGCCGAAGGAGTTCCAGTTCGCCACGGATGAGGTACTGATCCGCAAGGTCGGGGCCGACGTCATCCTGTCACCTCGCCCTCGGGACTGGAAGGCGTATCTGGCGTCCGCGCCGGTGGCGTCGGAGGCATTCATGGCCGAGGTCGAAGACCTGCCCGTTCAGGAACGGGAGCTGTGATGCCGCGCTTCATGCTGGACACGGACACGTGCTCCTACATCATGAAGCGGTCGCATCCGTTGGTGCTGAAGCGCCTCCAATCGGTGCCCGTTGACGATGTCTGCATGTCTGTCGTCACCAAGGCCGAGTTGCTGTACGGCGTCGAGGTGTCGCCCCGCAGATCGCACGACGCCGCGGCTCTGGCGGCGTTTCTGCCGTACGTCGAGGCGGTGGACCTCGACGAGGACGCCGCGCTCCACTACGCGGAGATCCGAGCCGACTTGAAGCGTCGAGGCGCCATGATCGGCGCCAACGACCTGTTCATTGCCGCGCACGCTCGCGCACGCGGACTCACCCTCGTGACCAACAATACGGCCGAGTTCGAGCGGGTCAAAACTCTGAAACTCGAGAACTGGACGCTGCCCGCCAGGGGCCGGCGACGCTGACGCGTCACGAAAGACACACCATGGCGAGTGGCGCGGGGGATAACGTGATGGAACGCCGTACACACTGGGATCGGGTCTATACAACAAAGAGTGAGCGCGAGGTCAGCTGGTTCGAAGCCCTGCCTGAAGTCTCGCTCCAGATGCTCGATGCCGCCGGCATGACCGCCGAGTCGTGCGTGCTCGACGTCGGCGGTGGCGACTCGCACCTGGTCGATGCCCTCACGGCTCGTGGTCTCGACTGCCTCGCCGTCCTTGACGTGTCGGGTGCAGCGCTCGACCGTGCCCGCGCACGCCTCGGCCCGGGCGCTCGCGTGCCCGTGTGGATCGAGGCCGACGTCACCGCGGAATGGTCGCTGAAGCCAATGGACATCTGGCACGACCGGGCCGTGTTCCACTTCTTGACGGCGTCAGAGGACCGCCGCCGGTACAAACGGCACCTGCTCCAGACGCTGAAGCCAGGCGGGGCTGCGATCATGGCGACGTTCGCACCCGATGGCCCAAAGACATGCAGCGGGCTGCCGGTGCAGCGCTACTCGCCTGAAGCCCTCGCCGACGAGTTGGGGCCGGCCTTTGAGCTTCTGGAGGCACGTTCGCACGTTCACGCAACACCGCGTGGCGGCACGCAGTCGTTTCAGTATTCGCGTCTGCAGCGCCGGCACTGAGAACTGAGGGCCCGACGGGTTTCGCTGTTCAGCGACTCTCCGTCGGGCCGGTCTTGAAGTCGAACCGCAATACCTCAGCGACGCCGCCCACCGGCCGGACGCTTGCCGCCTGACCGGCCTCGAGCCAGGCGGTCTTGCCGGTGTCCATCAGCCGACCCGGAGTACCCGCGGAGACAACGCCAGCGGGTGTCAGCGCTACCAACAGCGCCGGCGCGTCGTCCGTCGCCACGCTCAGCGTCTCACCGGCAATCACCAGAATTCTCGTGATGCGCACCTGTGCGTTCTCGAACTGCGTCCGTTGGACCGTGGCTACCGGTGCGGGTTCGTCGCGGAAATACTTCCCCTTCAACGATGCCTCCTCCAGCGGCTGCGTCTTGAACTCCACGCGCAAGAAGTCGCTCGGTGTCGTGGTTGGATTCTCGACTGAGTGCATTTCCTTGATGCCCTTGTAGACCCGGAAGCTGCCCGCCTTGGTCGCGGGCCGCGTGACGCCGCCGTAGGGCAGACCTTCGTGCTTGAAGAGGATCGGAGGACCGTCATTCAGGTACACATAGGCGGCGGCCCGTTCGGTGTGGAGGTGGGGTACGATCGCGGCCTTCGGGGCGTACACGACGCGCGCCACCTTCACCCAGGCGTTCTCGAACTCGAGACGATAGGCGTCTGGACTGACGGTGAGCGGATCCTGTGTGGCACCAACCGCCTCCGACAGACTGAGACACGTCGCGATCCCGAGAACAGTCAGTAGCACTCTACTCATTGGGGTTTCCTCGTTCGACTGACAGCGAGTCGGATGCAGCTCGCGAACCGTTTGCTGCAGGCCATCGGCGGTCTCCCTCAGCAGCAAGTCGATCGCGTCTGAGGCGGCGCCGCTGACTGTGACGCTGGTGCGCCGCACCCGCAGCCGGCGCCGCCGGCGGCCTTGACGTCGGCGTCCCGGAGGCAGCACGCATCGGCTCCACGAGGCGCAGGCCCACCACAGCAACCGGGAGCGGTATCCGCCGACGCGTGGGTGGCAACGGGTCGTGACAGGGAGGAATCGGGACTCGTCATGGCGACCTCTTCAGCAGCGATCCGCGTCTATTCGCGGTCTCGCTCCTGAAGACGCCGGCCGGTGGCAACGGATGCATCAGGTCTCGCGTCCGAGCGGCAAGGCTCAGACCCGCACGTGCCGGGCGTCGCCCCCGACAGCGGCGGGCTGCACGACCCCGGCTCCCGCGAATGAAAATCGGACACGCCCCCACGCACGTCCACCGCGATGGCACAGCACGTCACCAGCATCTGGCGAAGCTGCGCCCGACCACGCTGCACCCGTGACTTCATGCCGGAGATGGAGACACCCAGTTGGCGGGCGGCATCTGCTTGCGAGACCCCACGGAGTGAAGTCAGGGCAATGGCTGTCCGGTACGGTTCGGCCAGCCGGTTGACCATGGCCGTCAAGCACGGCGCCAACTCCGCTTCCGCCGCCCGATCTTCCGCTGGATCGGATTCGGCGGGCAGGTCACCCTCCAGCGCGTCGGTGCGTCCATCGCGCCGAAGCCGCGCACGAAGCGAGTCTCGAAGGGCGTTCCTGGCGATCTGGAAGAGCCAGGCTTCGGGGCGGTCGGCGCGGCGCAGGGTCGCCGCATGGCGGACGACGCGCAGAAAGACCTCTTGCAGGAGGTCGTCCGGGTCCACTCCGGGTGGCACACGACGCGCGAGGAACCCGCGCAAGGGCGCGCGGAACTCCGTCCACAACGTCGCCGGATCCGGCATGGACGGCGTTCGGGTTGAGCCGCTGCGGGCGGGCGGTGCGGATTCTGGCATGGCGACGACGGACACAGTTATACCCCCTGTCCTTCCATGAAGACGCCCGCCGCGCTGAATGGACGCAACGACGACTGCCGAGGGTGGCGCGTGCGGTGTTGCGCGCAATATCGAAGATCTCTTATCGTTAATCGTCGATTAACGATGACACTTCGTACCCGCCCTGGCAATCCCGCGTGTTGCCCGCCCGAGGCCGTCAGGGCCCCGGCGCTTCGCCCCGACGGCCCGGCGGCCGATGCCCGCCTCGCGGCCTTCGCGAAGGCACTGGGGCACCCGACACGCGTGCGCATCCTCCGCCTGTTGGCGTCGCGGGATTCGCAAACATGTTGCCATCTCGTCGATGAGCTTCCGCTGGCGCAATCCACGGTCTCGGAACACTTGCGCATCCTGCGAGCCGCCGGCCTCGTGCGCACGAGCAGTGCAGGTCCGCGGGGTGGGTACTGCCTGGTGCCCAGCGCCCTCACGCAGCTCAAACAACTCCTCAGGGACCTCTGACACGCGCCCCGGAGCGGCGCCCGGTGAGACATGGCGACACGGATCGGCATCAATGGGTTTGGCCGGATGGGCCGGCTGGCGCTGCGCGCTGGCTGGACCAGGCCGGACTTGCAGTTCGTACACGTCAACGAGACTACGGGCGGGCCGGAGACCGCCGCGCACCTGTTGATGTTCGACTCGGTGCATGGGCGCTGGACGGAGGCGGTGCACCACACCGACGCGGAGCTGCACATAGGCGAGCGCAGCCTCACGTACTCGGCGCTCCCCAAGCCCGGCCAAGTGCCGTGGTCGCTCGCGGATGTCGACATCGTGCTCGAGTGCAGCGGCAAGTTCCGGACCGCCGAGTCGCTGGCGCCGTACTTCGAGGCGGGCGTCAAGACAGTCATCGTCGCCGCGCCGGTCAAAGCCGGGGCGCTGAACATCGTCATGGGCGTCAACGATCACCTCTACGACCCGGCGCAGCATCGGCTCGTGACCGCGGCCTCGTGCACAACCAACTGCTTGGCGCCCGTCGTGAAAGTCATCCACGAGGCCATCGGCATCCGCCACGGCGTCATCACGACCATTCACGACATCACCAATACGCAAGTGGTAGTCGACGCGCCGCACAAGGACCTGCGGCGGGCGCGAGCCAGCGGCCAATCGCTCATCCCAACGAGCACGGGGTCCGCCAGTGCCATCGGCCTCATCTATCCCGAGTTGCTCGGTAGACTCACCGGGATCGCCATTCGAGTGCCGCTGCTCAACGCTTCACTCACCGATTGCGTGTTCGAGGTCGAGCGGCCCACGACGGTGGCCGAGGTCAACGCGGCCTTCAAAGCCGCGGCGGCCGGGCCCGGCCCGCTCGTGGGCATCCTCGGCTACGAGGAACGCCCGCTGGTATCGGTCGACTTCAAGGACGACCCCAGGTCAGCCATCGTGGATGCGCCGTCGACCATGGTCGTCGACGAGACGTGCGTGAAGGTGCTCGCCTGGTACGACAACGAGATCGGCTACGTGCACCGCATGCTCGAGCTCGCCGCCAAGGTCGGTGCGGTGGTGGCGCCCAGCGCATGATCGGTCTCCGCCAGTACGCGATCGTCACCGCCGCCTACTGGGCGTTCACGCTGACGGACGGCGCGCTGCGGTTGCTGGTCCTGCTGCATTTTCACGAGCTGGGCTACTCGCCAGTGCAGCTCGCGTTCCTGTTCCTCCTCTACGAGTTCTTCGGCATCGTCACGAACCTGGTCGGTGGCTGGCTGGCCGCGCGCACCGGGCTGCGACTGACGCTCGTGCTCGGGCTCGCATTGCAGGTGGTGGCGCTCGGCCTACTGGCCCTGCTGGACCGCACCTGGAGCCTCGCGGTATCCGTGGGCTATGTCATGGTCTGCCAGTCGCTGTCCGGTATCGCGAAAGATCTCACCAAGATGAGCGCGAAGAGCGCCGTGAAGGTGCTCGTGCCGACGGGCGACGACTCGCGGCTGTTCCGCTGGGTCGCTCTCCTCACCGGTTCCAAGAACGCGCTCAAAGGTGCGGGGTTCTTCCTGGGCGGCGTCCTGCTCTCGACGCTCGGCTTCCGCGGCGGACTCGTCGCCATGGCCACTGGCGTCTTCGTCGTGCTGCTGTTGGTGTTGAGCGCGCTGCCAGCCTCCATCGGGCAGGCGAAGTCGAAACCGCCGTTCCGCGGTCTGTTGTCCAACTCTCCAGAGATCAACCGCCTCTCGCTCGCGCGCCTGGCGCTCTTCGCGGCACGCGACGTCTGGTTCGTGGTGAGCGTCCCCGTGTTTCTCAGCAGCGTGCTCGGCTGGAGCTTCACCGGCGTCGGCGCGTTCCTGGCCGCGTGGGTCATCGCGTATGGCGGCGTCCAAGGGTTGTCGCCGGCGATCCTGCGCCGCCTGACCAGCGACCGCACGCCGGGACCGGGCCTCGTCGCCATGCTGGGCCTCGTCCTGGCGGCCATCACCGCGCTGATCCCCATCGGCCTGGCAATCGGATGGTCACCATCTGTGGTGATGCTCGGAGGCCTCGGTCTGTTCGGCATCGCGTTCGCACTGAACTCGGCGGTGCATTCCTACATGGTGCTGGCGTACTCCGAGGCCGACCGCGTCTCGCTGAGCGTGGGCTTCTACTACATGGCCAACGCCACGGGGCGCCTCCTCGGCACGCTGCTCTCCGGGCTGCTCTACCAGTGGGCCGGCATCGCTGCGTCGTTGTGGGGAGCCGTGGTGCTCGCTGCCATGGCCGGATCGATCGCGTGGGGTCTGCCACCGATCGCGTCGACGCCGTCATGGGCTCGCGTCAGTGCTGACGACTGAGGTTCGCCGAGAATTGATGTAGCCGTCACGACGACGTCGCGCTGCCGCGGCAGGATGCTCACCGCGTGTTGTACGCAATGGAGTCCAGCCGATGCCGTCCTGTGAGTTCCCCTGGCCCTTCACTGTCCCTGCGCCTCGACGGGTCCGTCGCGGGCTCGTCACACGGCTGTCTGTGACCACGGCGGCGTGCTCGATAGCAATCGCGTTGGTGCCCGGCCTTCATGCGCAGGCGCCACCCCCTGTCGTCGACGTCGGTCTGGGACGAGGTTTGACGATCCGCTCGATTGACGATTCGGCCAGCCTGAACATCCGCGCCCGGATCCAGACCCGCGCTACCGTCGTCGACAATCCGCGCGACACGGTACCGGACACGTCGGAAGCGCTGATTCGCAGGGCGCGTCTGGTGTTCCAGGGGAACGCGCTGGGGCCGGCGTTCACCTACTACGTCCAGCTTTCCTTCGCCAACCTCGACAACGAAGCGGACCTGCGACTGCCGTTGCGCGATGCGTACGTGACGTGGACAGGGCGGTCCGGGCTGAACCTCCGCGTCGGGCAGATGAAGGTGCCGTTCTCACGCCAGCGGGTGGTGTCCTCGTCCGCGTTGCAGATGGTCGACCGTTCGATTGTGGTCAGCGAACTGAATCTGGACCGCGACGTCGGCGTGCAGCTCTTCTCGCGGCGGTTCTTGGGCACGGACAGACTTGGCTACGCCGTGGGCGTATTCGGCGGCGAAGGCCGGAACCGCCTGGGCCGTCGCGCCGGGCTGCTGTACACGGCGCGGCTCGAGGCGTGGCCACTCGGGGCGTTCGACGATCTGGTCGAAGGCGACTTGAAGCGTGACCGACGGTTGCGCGCAGCCCTCGCTGCCAGCGTCGGGTTCAACCAGAACACGAATCGCCCACGCAGCACGATCGGCGCACCATTTCCGTCGGGCGACGTCGACTACACACATGCTGGGGTCGACGTGCACCTGAAGTGGCGCGGGGCCTCCATCATGGCGGAGTACATGTATCGAGGAGCTCCGCAAGCGGTCGACGCGGCCGTGCCCCGACCAGGCTGGGGCGCCTTCGTGCAAGGCGGATATATGGTGACGACTCGAACCGAACTTACAAGTCGATACAGCCATCTCGCGCCAAGTGGGGCGGCTCCAGATCCGACGGTTCGGGTTGGGGACGAGGTCGGGGGCGGCGTTGGTTACTACCTGCACGGCCACGACCTGAAGATCCAGGGCGACTACTTCCGCGTGACCGATCCCGTACTCGAGCAGCCCGTGCGTCAGATGCGCGTGCAGATGCAGCTGTTCTTCTGACTTCGCGCGCACAACCCAGACCATCTACCCAAGCACTTCGTCCAACATCGAAAGCGCCGCCGAGGCTGAACCCGTCGCGTGAATGGCCACCGTGTCGAAGCGGTGTGGCGATCACACTGCGAGTGTTTCTCTTCTCGACGGCGGACCACCCTTGTCGAACCCCTGCAGCGCCTCGCCTAGCCCGCCGCCGCGCCATGCGCGAGCCAGTCCGACGGTTCACAGCGCAGGTGCGGGCGAGACTATCATGGCGGCGGCGGGGATTCGGAGGCATGGAATGAGACGAGGCGCCACGAGCCGGCCTGGGCGCGCGTAGACCTTCTTGAAGCGCCAATCGTCGGCTCGTTGGCGATTGTCGACGGTTCGGGTCCGCTGCAGCCGACCCGTGACAACCGCCATGTCACCCGTAGGTGCGGACCTTGATCTGCGACGTCTCGTACCGCTCACATCGCATACCGGCGGCACGAGCGAACGCGAGGGCTTCGGCTTTGCCAATCGGCGCCATGCCCGGGAGGCTCACCTCGAGGTCGTTCGCCCACAGTCGGTCGAGTACGTCGCATCTACCGTCCAGTGCGCTGCGTTCCTTCGGATTCCAGGCGGACAGAATCCGCTATCCGGTGCCCGCTCGTGCTCAAGCGGCTTCAGTCAGTCCCGGTCGGCGACGTTTGCCTGTCGGTGGTCACCAAAGCTGAGCTGCTGTACGGCGTCGAGGTCTCACCACGACGGGCGCAAGATGCGGCGGCTCTGGCGGCATTCTTGCCGTACGTGGAGGCCGTTGCGCTCGACGAGGACGCGACACAGCACTACGCTGAGATCCGCGCCGATCTCAAACGCCGAGCGCGATGATTGGCGCCAACGACCTCTTCATCGCCGCTCACGCCAGGGCCCTTGGCCTCACGCTGGTAACGAACAACACCGCCGAGTTCGAGCGTGTCTCAGAGCTCAGAATCGAGAATTGGACGATGCCGGCTCGTAGCCGAAGGAGATAGCCCGGTTTCGAGCGAACGTGGACGGTCAGCGAGCCGGCTCGAACAGTTCAATTGGATTGCCGTCTGGATCCTCGACCTGCACCTGACGGCCGCCTGGACCGACTTCCATCGCGTTACGGAACCGAAGGCCCGCCTCCTTCAGGTGATCGATGAGGGACGGAAGGTCGGCTACCTTCAGGACGATGCGATTCCAGCCTCCTGGCTCCTGCTGTTCGCCCGTCGGCATGGGCCTGGAGCCTGATGCGCCGGGACCGCTGAGAAGAAGCTGCACGTCCCCGAGTGCCACGTTTGCGAACGCCGGCAATTGCTGGTGTCTCAGCGTGAACCCGAGTTGATGCGTGTAGAACGCGGCGGCGGCCGCGACGTCCTTCACCTGGTATCGGACGCCGTGAACGCCCTTGATGAAGTGGCCTTGCACACCCCCGGTTGACGTGTCGTTGCTCATCATTCGAACCGCTCCTCCCTGTCGAGCCCCCGCAACCGCTCGGCCTCACAGCCCAAAGCTGCGGCAACCATGACCGCCCCGAGCCCCGCCAAGACGACAGCCAGCACCCTGCCGAACGACCTGTCCGGAATCCGGGCCAGGACGCGCCCGCCAGCGAGCGTGCCCACCACGACGCCAAGAGTCGCAACAGCGATCACCACGCCGACGGTCGTCATTTCCCGTCGCTGCGTCGCCAGATACACGGGGATCCGTGCGCCGTCCACCACAAGCCCGACCGCGGTCGCTGTCGCGACGAAGGTCTCTTTCGAAAGACCGAACCCCAGCAGGGCCGCCGAGCGCAAGCCGCCCTGGTTCCCGACCAACCCTCCGAGCATGCCCGACAGGGCACCGGCCAGCCAGGCAACGTGCCCCTTGAACCGCACCTTGTTGGCAAGGCCGGTGAACTCACTGACGGCTGCGAACAGCAAGAGCCCACCGAACAGTAGCGACAGCCACCGACTGCTCGCCCATCCCTGCAGCAATGCTCCCGCCAGCCCACCAGCAGCGCTCGTCAGGCCGAAGCTCAAGAAGACCCGTCGGTCGACGCCTCCGGCAAGGAGCCACAATCGAAATCCGGCGCCCACGACGTGTGGCACTGACATCGCCGTCACAGCCAAACGCGTGTCGACCTGCAACGCCAGTAATGGCGTCAGCAGGCTGCTGATCCCGAAGCCCGTCACGGCCGCCAGAGCTCCCGCCAGTACCGATGCGACCAGCACGGCGACTTCAAACATCGGCGTGGTGTCGAGCGTGATTCCATGGCCGTTCCGGGAGGCACATGGAAGCCATAGTAGCATTTTCGTTTACGACTGACGTAATATAGCAAACAGAACTTATGACACCCCTTGACGCCAAGCTGCTGACGCGCGAAATCCTGCTGGGCTTCTGGAAGGTCCACATCCTCCACCACGCCGCGGAGCGCCCAATCATCGGCCAGTGGGTGCTCACGGAGCTGCGCCATCATGGGTACGACATCAGTCCGGGCACCTTGTACCCCATGCTGAAACGTCTCGAGGGGAACGGATGGCTGCGCTCAGAGTCCGCTGTCGGTGAGGGAAAACGGCGCCGCCGCTATTACCACCTGACCAAGCGTGGCGCCGGGGTGCTCGACGTGCTGAGGGAAACGGTGGTCGAACTGCACCACGAAATCGTGGAAGAAGCCCCATCCCACGCGCCGCCCAAGAGCGTTCGGCTGTCGCCGATGCCGCCGCCGGAGACCGAATCCGATGGGCCTCCACCGCGCCGGCCTGCGCCGCGCCACCGGGCCCGGCGTTGACCCGAGCCTCGTGGCAGTATCGTGTATCATCTACGGCTGTCGATACATGTGGCCGTGAACCCCGATGACCCGACCGCTGCTGCTTCTCACCCTTGCCGGGCTTGGTGTCTTTGCGACACCGGCCGCTTCGCAGACGCCGGCCGCAGGCACGGCTTCCCCGCAGACGTTTACGCTGCAGGACGCGCTGCGGTACGCGGCTGATCACTACCCATCGGTCAAGGCGGCCATCGAAGAGGTCAACGCGTCCTCCGCGGGCGTGAACGTCGCGAAGGCTGCGTCCCTGCCGCGACTCGACAGCGTCTGGCAGACCAATCGCGCCACGGTGAACAACGTCACCGGACTGCTGTTGCCGCAGTCGGTCGTGCCGGGCATCTCCGGCCCGCCGCTGCCGGACGCGTCCTCGCAGAGCGCGTGGGGCACGGCCGCCGGGGCCCTGTTCTCGTGGGAGCCGTTCGACCTCGGGCTCAGGGCCGCGGAAGTGCGAAGCGCTGAAGCCGCGCTGACTCGCGCGCGGGCCAGTGAAGGCCTCACTCGGCTCGAGGTAGAGACCGCGGTGGCGAGCGCATTTCTGGCGGTGGTGCAGGCCGAGCAGGCGGTCACCGCCGCGCAGGCCGACGTCGACCGCCGCACGCTGTTGGCACGCGCAGCCCAGACGCTGGCCGACAACCAGCTACGGCCGGGCGCCGAAGCATCCCGGGCCGACGCGGAGCTTGCGGCGGCCCGCACGCGCAGCATTCTGGCTCGGCAGGACCTCGTGCTCGCCCAGGCGTCATTGGCGCGATTCCTTGGCGTGCCAGACGGGCTGGCCGCCGTAAACGCCGCTCCCCTGCTCGCGTCGGTGGCGCCAGCCGCTCCCCTTGCCTCCGAGACCGCTGCCTCGCATCCGTTGCTGCAGGTACGCCAGGCCGCGGTGGCGATAGCGCGCGCGCAGGAAGACGTGCTGGCCGACACGAACCGGCCGCGCCTCTTCGTCCAGTCGGCGCTCTTTGCGCGGGGCAGCGGCGCGGCGTTCAACGGCACGCTCGACGGCGGCGCCAGCGGCCTGTGGTTCGACCGCGCCAACTGGGCGGCCGGCTTCCAGGTGGTGTTCCCCAACCTGTTCGAGATCTCGAGTCTGCGGGCGCGCCGCGCCGCCTCGGCGGCCACCATGCGCGCGGAAACGGCGCGATACGACGAAGCGCAGTTGCTCGTCACCAGCCAACAGCGGGCAGCCACGGCCATCACCGAGGCCGCACGCGCCGTCGCCGCCAACACGCCGGTGCAACTGGCCGCCGCGCGCCAGAGCGAAGCGCAGGCCAGCGCCCGCTATCAGGCGGGCCTCGCCAGCATCGTCGAGGTGGCCGACGCGCAAAGCCTGCTGGCGCAGGCGGAGTACCAGAACGCTGTCGCGCGCGTCGGCATCTGGCGGGCGCTGCTCGGCGAGGCCGTGGCCCGCGGCGACCTGGCTTCGTTTCGAGCACTGGCGTCGTCCGCCGGGGGAGTGCGTTAGGCCATGTGGCTCATCCGCGCGGCGCTGCGTCGCCCCATCACGGTCCTCGTGGCAGTCGTGGCCATCGCGCTGACGTCGGCCTTCGCCGTGAGCCGCATGCGAGCCGACATCTTCCCCGACCTCGACCTTCCCGTCATCTACGTGGCACAGCCGTACGGCGGCATGAGTCCGGCGCAGATGGAAGGGTTCATCACCTACTACTACGAGTACCACTTCCTCTACATCAACGGCATCGAGAGCGTCGAGTCTCGATCCATCCAGAACACCTCCCTGCTCAAGCTGTCCTTTCACGCCGGCACCGACATGGCCGAGGCGCTGGCGCAGACCATCGGTTACGTGAATCGGGCCCGCGCGTTCATGCCACCGGGCACAGTCGGGCCGTTCATCATGCGGTTCGACGCGGGCACCGTCCCCGTGGGCTACCTGGTCTTCAAGAGTGAGACCCGCAGCCTTGGCGAGATTCAGGACTTGGCACTCAACCGCGTGCGGCCTCAGTTCGCGACGCTGCCGGGCCTCACGTCCCCACCGCCATTTGGCGGCAGTCAGCGCACGATCGTCATCCGCGTGGATCCCGACAAGCTACGTGCCTACGGGATGTCGCCAGACGAAGTGATCGACGCGGTCACGACCGGCAACGTCATCATGCCGTCCGGCAGTGTGAACATCGGGGACGAGACACGAATCTCGCCGATCAACTCGGTGGTCGGGCCGATCAACGACCTGCTCGATCTGCCGATTCGCAAAGGTGCGGGGACGCCCATCTCCATCCGCGACGTCGGGTCGGTTTCCGACAGCACGGATATCCCGACCGCGTACGCGCTCGTCGACGGCCGCCGCGCGGTCTATATCCCCGTCACGAAGCGGCCCGATGCCTCGACCCTCAGCGTCGTGCAGGACGTGCGGAACAACTTGGCGCGATTCCAGGCCCTCGTGCCGGACGACATCGCGGTGTCCTACGAGCTCGATCAGTCGGGCAACGTCTCTGCGTCGCTGCGCTCGGTTCTGGTCGAGGCGGGCCTGGGCGCTCTGCTCACAGGGCTGATGGTGCTGTTGTTTCTGCGCGACTGGCGCAGTTCGGCGATCGTCGTCATTACGATTCCGTTCGCGCTGCTCACGGCCGTCGTGGCGCTGTGGGGGGCCGGCCAGACCATCAACATCATGACACTCGGCGGACTGGCCCTCGCCGTAGGCATCCTGGTAGACGAGGCGACCGTCGCCATCGAGAACATCCACACGCATCTGGCCCGCGGCACGCCAGTCGCACGAGCCGTGCTCGAGGCCAGTGGCGAAGTCGTGACGCCCCGCCTGCTCGCCATGCTGACGGTGGTGGCCGTGTTCGTGCCGTCCTTCTTCATGACCGGCGTGTCGCGGTCGCTCTTCGTGCCCCTGTCGCTGGCGGTGGGCTGCGCGATGATCGCGTCGTTCCTGCTTTCCAGCTCACTCGTGCCGGTGCTCGGCGTATGGATGCTGGGCCGCGGCCATGCGCAACGCGCGGAGGTAGCAACCGACTGGGTGGCCCGGCTGCGATCGCGCCTTGGTAGCCTCCTTGGACGGTTCGCTCCGCTGCGCCTGGCCCTGGTGGCCGGTTATCTCGTGGCGGCGCTGGGCCTGGTCGCACTGGTCGCGCCAATGCTCGGCCGGGAGATCTTCCCGCCCAGCGGCACTTCACTCTTCCAGCTGCGGTTCCGAGCGCCTGCGGGCACCAAGTTCGAAGCCACCGAGCAGCTCGGGCGGGCCGTGCTCGACGAGATTTCCGCGGCGGCAGGTCCCGGCAATGTCGCGATCACGTTGGGGTACGTGGGTGTGCAGCCGTCGTCGTATCCGATCAACACAATTTTCCTGTGGACGGGCGGTTCGCATGAAGGCGTGCTCCAGGTGTCGTTGCGGCCCGGGGCGGGTCTGCGGCTGGAGCCATACCAGGAATCCCTGCGCCAGCGCTTCCGGCAGAAGTTTCCGGCGGCGACGTTCTCATTCGAACCGGGCGATATCGTGAGCCGCATCATGAACTTCGGCGCGCAGACGCCCGTGGAGGTCGCGGTAATGGGCCCCGACTTCGCGGCGACGCGAGGCTTCGCCACCAAGGTGCGCGACGAACTGGCGAAGGTGCCGTCGCTGCGTGACCTGCAGTACGGCCAGGCGCTCGACTATCCGGCCATTCAGGTGAACGTGAACCGACAGATGGCCGGCCAACTCGGCGTGACGGTGGACGACGTGGGCCGCTCGTATGCCGCGGCGACCTCGTCCAGCCGCTTCGTGGCGCCGAACTACTGGGCCGATCCGCGTACCGGCATCGCCTTCCAGGTCCAGGTGCAGGTGCCGCAGCCGCGGATGCAAACGCTCGAGGATCTTCGCGTCATCCCGGTCCGGGGCGACGGCGAGGGAGCGCCCCTGCTGGGCGACCTCGCCCGCATCGACAACGCGACCATCGTCGGCGAATACGACCGTGTGAACGGCCAGCGCATGGTCACCCTCACCGCGAGCATTGCCGGCGAAGACGTGGGTCGTGTGCGCACGCGGGTCCTGGACGCCATCGCCCGTGCTGGTACGCCGCCGCGCGGCGCTACGGTGGCGCTGCGCGGGCAGGTGGGGGCAATGGACGAGACCTTCCGCAACATCACGGCTGGCTTGGCAGTGGCGGTCGTCGTGATCTTCCTGCTGCTCGCCGCCAACTTCCAGTCGCTGCGGCTGGCGCTCGTGGTCGTGTCGACGGTGCCGGCCGTGCTTGCCGGCGTGGTCGTGGCGCTGCTCCTGACGGGCACGACGCTCAACGTGCAGTCGTTCATGGGCGCGATCATGGCCATCGGCGTGGCGGTGGCCAATGCCATCCTACTCGTGACCTTTGCCGAGCAGGGCCGAATCGCTGGCGCCTCGGCGGTCGCGGCCGGCATCGAGGCCGCCCGTTCGCGCATGCGTCCGGTGCTCATGACGAGTGCCGCGATGATGGCCGGCATGGTGCCGATGGCCCTCGCGCTCGGCGAAGGGTCGGAAGCCACGGCACCCCTGGGGCGAGCCGTCATCGGCGGTCTCGCCTTCGCGACGCTGGCCACACTGCTCGCACTGCCCTCTGTCTACGCCTTGGCCCAGAGTCGTGCGGCGGTCGGCTCGGCCTCCCTCGATCCAGACGATCCGGGAAGCGCTCATCACCGACTCCACGCATGATCATGTTCACGCACATCGTTCCCCGCACGCATCTGACGGCCCGGGTACTCGGCGGGCTCCTGATCCTGAGTGGCGCCGCATGCTCGCGCCAGGAGGCTCCCGTGGCACAGGCGCAGGCCGTAGCCACGGGTCCCGTCATCATCGACATCGCCCGCGTCGTCGAGCAGCCGCTGGACGTGCAACTGTCGCTGCCGGGCGAACTGGTCGCCTACGAGTCGGTCGCCGTCCACCCGCGGGTGGCGGGATTCGTGAAGGCGGTGGCGGTCGACCGCGGCACCATAGTGCGACAGGGCGATCTGCTCGTCACACTCGACGCCCCCGAGGTCGTGGCTCAGCGGGCCGAAGCGCAATCGAAGCAACAGGCCGCAGCAGCCCAGTTGGCAGCCGCCCGGGCGAAGGCCGACGCGGACACCGCGACGTTCGACCGTCTCACGGCCGCAGCGGCGACGCCGGGCGTGGTCGCGGGCAACGACGTGGTCGTCGCCGGGAAGGCCGCAGAGGCCAGCCGCAATCAGGTGGTCGCGGCCGAGCAGCAGGTGGAAGCCGCGCGTCAGGCAGCACAAGCCGTGCAGGAACTCGAGCGCTACCTTCGCATCACGGCGCCATTCTCTGGTGTGGTCACCGAGCGCAACGTGCATCCGGGCGCCCTGGTGGGTCCCACGGGCGGCGATTCCGCACCGATGCTGCGCGTGGTCGACCAGCGACGGCTGCGCCTCGTGGTGCCGGTGCCGGAGGCGTACACCGCCAGCCTGACGCGCGGTGCATCGATTCCCTTCATGGTCACCGCGTTCCCAGGGAGCACGTTCACCGGCACCGTGGCACGTATCGCACGCGCCGTCGACGTGACGACCCGCACGATGGCCGTCGAACTGGACGTCGACAACGCGGACGGCCGCCTGGCACCGGGCACCTTCTGTCAGGTGCGTTGGCCGGTCCGCCGCACCGGGCCGTCACTCTTCGTGCCGGCGGCGAGCGTCGCGTCGACCACGGATCGCACCTTCGTCGTGCGGGTCCGTGGCGGCAAGGCCGAGTGGGTCGACGTGACGACCGGGTTGACTGCCGGGCCTCTGGTTGAGGTGTTCGGAGACCTTGCGCCCGGGGACGAGGTGGCCGGGCGAGCCACCGACGAGATCAGGCCAGGTACCGAGATCCGGGCGCGCGTGAGCAAACCCGAGGCCTAGAACAGTCGACAGATCTTCAGCAAGGAGCAGCCTCGCAATGGAACGTGCTTCGCACTGGAACACGGTGTACGCCACAAAGGGCGAGCGCGACGTCAGCTGGTTCGAGGAGCTGCCGGCTGTGTCGCTGCAGTTGATGGAGGCCGCCGGCCTGCGTGAGGACACGTGCGTGCTGGACGTCGGCGGTGGCGACTCTCGACTCGTCGATACGCTCGCCGAGCGTGGGCTCGACTGCCTGGCCGTGCTGGACGTGTCCAGAGCGGCGTTGCATCGAGCGCAGGAGCGACTCGGAGCAAAGGCGTCCGTCCCCATCTGGATTGAGGCCGATGTGGCCGGCGACTGGGCACTCAAGCCGATGGACATTTGGCACGACCGCGCCGTCTTTCATTTCCTGACCGAGGCTGACGACAGGGCCAGGTACATTGCTCATCTGAAGCAAACCCTGAAGGTCGGCGGCACGGCCATCGTCGCCACGTTCGCCACAGACGGCCCCGAGAAGTGCAGCGGGCTCCCAGTGCGACGTTACTCTCCGGCGGCGCTCGCCACCGAACTCGGTTCGGACCTCACCCTGGTCGACGCCGTGTCCCACCGGCACACCACGCCGTGGGGCGCGACACAGTCCTTCCAGTATTGCCGACTCACCAGAACGCACTGACGGCCGCAGACCGTCACCGCGTTGAAGGTTGGGAGAGTTGCTCGCGCTGCGCCCTGTTCATCGCCAGGAGAACGACCCCACTCGCGACTGCCACAAGCGACAGGACGTGGGCAACCGCAAACGGGCCGACCAGCGATTCTCTCGTCCGCAAGAACTCGATAAGGAATCGCACTGCTCCTGCAGCGATCAGGTACGATCCCAGAACGAACCGGCCGGGCCGCCGCTGCCGGCGCCAGCGGACCAGCACCCACGCCAGGGGCAGCAGCGCCAACATCTCGTAGAGCTGCGTCGGGTGCACCGGGATTGTCGTGGGCGGAAGACCTTCCGGGAACGCCACGGCCCACGGAAGGTCGCTCGGCACCCCGTAGTCGTCACCCACCAGGAAGCACCCGACGCGTCCGATGGCATGGGCAATCGCCAGAGCGGGAGTCGCCGCGGCGAGCACCGGCAGGATTGGAATTCGTCGACGGTGCAGCAACGCCAGGCCGGCAGCCAGACCGCCGGCGAACCCGCCGAACCAGCTGAGGCCGCCGCGCGAGAGGAGCAGGTCGAGGAACGGGCCTTGACGGCCGGCATGTTCGACCGCCCAGACGAACTTGGCGCCGGCCAGGCCGCCGACGATTCCGGCCATCGCGGCGTCGACGGCCCGATCCGGCAGCCCTGACCATCGCCGCTCGCGGTCGAACAGCCAGAGGCCTACCAACGCGGCCACGGCCACCAGCACGCCGAAGCTAGTGACCTCGAAGTCGCCGATGCGGAACAAAACGGGGTAGATGGTGCCCCCTCTCCTCCTACGCGGCCGGCCTTCGCGCGCGGCTCGACGTGTGCGAGTGCCGAATCTGCCAGGCGCCATTGGCGCCCTTGAGCAGCAGGTAGGTCGCCAGCCCTTCGGAGTCGATGTCGCGCTCGCCCATCTTCGCCTTCAGCGTGTAGCGGGAAGTGGCGTACGCCGACTGTCCGCCGGGCAGCACGGTCACCTTGGTCTCCGAATGCGCGAACTGGAGGTTCTGAAACGCCTTCAGCTCGGGTCCGAGATGGCGATCCCGGTAGTCGGCCCAACCATTGTTGATGCCCGCCCCCTCGTAGATGGTGACGTCGGGATGGTAGAACGTCGCGAGCTTTTCCAGGTCCTTGGCGTTGAAGGCGGCGTCGTAGGTCCCAAGCCACGCGGCCACCGCTGCGCCGTCGTCCTGGCTGGCCGCGGCGAGCGTGGTGATTGGTGCTGGACTTCGCGTGCCAGCTTCGCCAACCCAGTGGCTCGCCGTGCCGTCCGCGTACCGCTGGTGCGCCTTCCACACGATGGATTCGCCCGTCTTTGGGTTGCGGCCGATGAACCCGAACTCGGCGAACTCGCCGGGCTTGATGTCCGTCGTCCAGACAATCGACGTCGCGCGATCGCCGGTGCGCTTCAGCGTGTGCGTCCAGCCCGTCGATGCCTGGGGGCTGATCGTGACCCCTTCGGGAATCTCCAGCTCGACCTCCACGGTCGCGACCTTCCCTTCGGTCGGCACCCGCACTGTGTAGCGCTCCGAGATACCGGGGCGGGACTCCCGCGGCGCCACGGTGACGTGGGCCCACGCCGGGTGCGCACCCATCAACAGGCCAACCAATGCCGACAAGACCAGTCGTGTCATCGCGCCTCCTCCTGAGCCGGACGTTCCGGCAACTGAATCGTCAACGCCACGAAGGTCTCGTCTTCCTCCTCCTCGGCCTCGACCACGATGCGCAGGCCGGTGCGCACGTCCTTGATGGTGCCGGCCCCCTTGCCAACACGGATCTTCGTGTCCTTGGTGACGGCGAACGTCGTCTTCTCGTTGCCCCGATCGAGCACCTCGACGCTCGTCGCAGTGACTGTCGTCACCGTTCCAAGGATCTTGTGGGTGTGACCGGGATGCGCCAGCACGGTGCCCGTGCTGGCGAGGAGTGCGCACACGCCCAACGCCGAAAGGAGCGGTCGGATCATTGGCGTCACCGTGTCGACTGGGCCGCGCCCAGCTCGACCTGCTTGGCTACCATCTTTTCGACGCCGTTCTCCTTCACGGTCGTCGCCGTGATCACCACGCGAAGGCCGGTCTTGATGTCCTCGACCTTCATAGGCTTCTTGTCCTTGAGCACCTTCGTCTCGCGCGTGAGGTAGACCGTGACGTCCTTGTTGTCCTTGTCCTTCAGCATCACGTGATCGGCGGCGGCCATGGTCACAGTGCCGAGTACCTTGTGGTCGTGGCCTTCGTGGGCCAGAGCCTGCAGCGGGAAGACCGCCACAGTGGCGATTACGGCAAGCATCAGTCGTCGAGTCATGGGTTGTGCTCCTCCTGTGTCACGGAAGCTGATACAGCTGCCTGCGCCGCTCCCGAAAGCGCAGGTCCTGGCGATCTAGAACCACGTGCGAAGGCCCACCGCCAATCGCGTGCCGGCCACATCTTCCCCGGCCGCTCGCGCCTGGTCGGCCGTCCCAAAAAACTTGCGCGTCCACACGACACCGACGTACGGCGCGAACTCGCGCCGGAACTCATAGCGGAGTCGCAGTCCGAGTTCGCC
>Ga0268299_1001719_pt1 | contig 33907 bp, 29 predicted proteins | sample NOBtaG_FD_193484 | JGI IMG/M metagenome (GOLD analysis project Ga0268299, IMG submission 193484) | Activated sludge microbial communities from bioreactor in Nijmegen, Gelderland, Netherland - NOB reactor | ecosystem: Engineered > Bioreactor > Aerobic > Activated sludge | place: Netherlands... | reverse complement strand
CGGCTTCCAGCCGACGTACATCAGCTTTTCCACGCGCCCCGTATAGGTGGAGCCCGCGGCGGCGAGCAACCGAGGAGCCGACCATGAGCGCGAACGAGGTCGCCGCGTCCGACGTCCGGGACGCGCATGAGGTGCGAAGCTGGGATGGCGAGGCCGACGTCGTCGTCGTGGGCCTCGGATGCGCGGGCGCGTGCGCCGCCATCGAAGCCGCGGAAGCCGGTGCCGAGACGCTCGTGCTCGAGCGCGCCGGCGGCGGTGGCGGGACGTCGGCGATGGCGGGTGGCTTGATCTACCTCGGCGGCGGCACGCCGGTGCAGCAGGCGTGCGGGTACTCCGACACGCCCGACGGCATGTTCACGTTCCTCATGGCGGCGTGCGGCCCCGCGGCCGACGAGGCGAAGGTGCGCGTCTATTGCGACGAGAGCGTCGCGCACTTCCACTGGCTCGAGGCGCACGGCGTTCCGTTCAAGCGCAGCTTCTATCCGGAGCCGTCGATGGAGGCGCCGACCGACGACTGTCTCGTGTTCTCCGGCGGCGAGGACGCGTACCCGTTCGACGAGCTCACCCCGGCGGTGCCGCGCGCCCACAAGCCCCAGACGCCCAACGCGGCCGGCGGCTTCCTCATGCAGCGCCTGATCGCGGCGACGGAGAAGGCCGGTGCGAGCGTCGTCAGCGACACGCGCGCCGACACCCTCGTCGTCGAGCGCGACGGCCGCGTCGTGGGCGTCGTCGTGCGGCAGGACGGCGGCGAGCGGGTGATCCGCGCCCGGCGCGGCGTCGTGCTGGCCGCCGGCGGATTCATCCAGAACGACGGCATGCTGCTCCGGCACAGTCCCCTGCTCCGGAAGTGCAGCTTCCGCCTCGGCGTCGAGGGCGACGACGGCCGCGCGATCCGCATGGCGATGGGCGCCGGCGCCGACGTCGCGCGCATGCAGGCGGGCGAGGTCGCGGTGCCGATCACGCCCCCGCGCCGTCTCGTTCGCGGCATCCTGGTGACCGCCGCGGGCCAGCGGTTCATCAACGAGGATGCGTACTACGGCCGCGTCGGCCAGGAAGGACTCTTCCGCCACGGCGGCCGCATGTTCCTGATCGTCGACACCGCGATCTACGAGCGGAACCTCGCCGGCTTCGAGGCGCACTACGTCGAGGAGACGGTCGCCGATCTGGAACGCGCCGTCGGGTTCCCGTCCGGAAGCCTCGTCCGCACCGTCGAGCTCTACAACCACCACGCGGCGAACGGAGAAGATCCGCTCTTCCACAAGCGGAAGCCCTTCCTCCAGCCGCTCGTGCAATCGCCGTTCGCCGCGATCGATTGCAGCACCGACAAGGTGCTGTGGGCGACGTTCACGCTCGGCGGGCTCCGCACGACGCCCCGCAGCGAGGTCCTGCGGCCCGACGGGCAGATCGTCCCGGGGCTCTTCGCCGGCGGTCGCACGACGAATGGCATCGCCGCCGAAGGGTACGTCAGCGGGATTTCGATCGGTGACGGCACCTTCTTCGGGCGTGCGGCGGGTCGTAACGCTGCCGCTTTGCGTTGAGCGCAGCCCCGTGTCGACGGCGGCCCGCCGGCGTTTCACACGGCGGCGTTTCTCGTTGACGGGCGCGTCCGCCCAGCGTTAGCGTCCGCGCCGCTTCGCCGATCCTCAACCCCGAGAGGTGCCGTCATGTGCCATCCGCTGCGCGCCGTCGTCGTGCTCATCTGCCTCGCCGCGCCGACTCTCGCTTCCGCGCGCCCCGGTTCGCTCGTTCGATCCTTCGGTGAGCGCGGTGCCGTCCTCGGTCCGCTCGGGAATCATACGGAGGACAAACAGCTCCTTGCGGTCGGGGTACAAAGCGACGGAAAAATCGTCGCCGCGAGCCATCATGGTCTCGTACGGCATTTGCCTGATGGTTCCGTCGACGCGAGCTTCGGCACGAATGGAGTCGTGCCGCTGCCGGCAGTCCCCGGGTGGCCCAAGATCGTAGTGATGCCCGGCGACGAGGTCCTCGTCGCCCGTGGGCAGGGAGAGACCTGGGCGATCGCGCGCTACGAGAGTGACGGCACGCTCGACCCCTCGTTCGGCACGAGTGGCGTCGTCGTCACGACCGTGCTCCCAGGGAACCTGACCCAGCTTGCCGTCCAGCAGGATGGAAAAATCCTGATAGCGGGCGGCGGCGGCTGGATGAGCGTCCTCCGTCTCGACGCTGACGGCAGTATCGATGCGACCTTCGGAACCGGAGGGATCGCCAGCCATTCCACCGCCAGCAACGGCGTCACTGCGCTGGCGCTCCAGCCGGACGGAGCCATCGTCGTCGGCGCCGACGTGACCAACGTCGTCGACGGCGGCGATTGGGTCCTCACGCGCTACGACGTCACCGGTCAGGTCGACCCCTCGTTCGGCGTCGGTGGTCTCGTCTTCGCCGACCCCCTCGGCGGCGCGAACGACGTCATCACGGATATCCTCGTGCAGGACGACGGGGTCGTGGCCGTCGGACGCTCGATCAACGACGAATACTGGTTCGTGCTCGCGCGCTACGTCGACGGCGTGCTCGATCCGCTGTTCGGCGTGCTCGGGGTCGCCCAGGCCAATTTCGTGCACCAGGGCGCGGGCACCAACGAGGTTCCGTTCGACGCGTTGACCGACACGGACGGGAACCTCGTCGTGATCGGCGCCGTCTATCGCACCGTCGTGACCAGCGGCGGCTACGACACCCAGGATTTCTTCACGCTGGTCCGCTTCGAGCCGAACGGGACGCTCGACGCCAACTTCGGGACCGGCGGTGGCGTCATGAGCTTCCCCGACGATTCCGCGCACGCGTACGCGGGCGCCGTCGCCCCGGACGGTACGCTCGTCGTCGTCGGCTCGGCGGGTCCCGACCGATACACGACTGGGTTCGCCTTGGCGCGCTACGAAGGCGCGGGCGCCGATCTCCCCCGTTGCCCGCATACGCGCGACTATCTCTGCCACGAGCTGCCGTCCGGGGCTGCCGGCGCGCTCGCCATGACGAACGGGCGCGACCAGTCCGACATGAAAGACGGGCTCTCCTGGCAGTGGAGCGGTCTCGGTGCCTCGGACTTCGGCGACCCGACCACGACCGAGAGCTACGCGCTCTGCGTCTACAACGAAGACGAGGAGCTCTGGCCGCCGCTCCGGTATGCCGCCCCGATTCCCGCGGGCGGCACTTGCAGCGGGAAGCCGTGCTGGAAAGCCGGCCCCGGCGGCATCAAGTACGGCAGCCGCGACGGCGCACCGGGAGGCGTCACGTCTCTCACTCTCAAGCAGAGCGGCGGCAAGACCACGATCGCGCTCAAGGGCCGCGGTGCCCATCTCGGCGGTATCAATCTGCTTCCGGTCGACTTTCCGATCGTGGTCCAGCTGCGCAACACGAGCGGCACCTGCTGGAGCTCCGTGTTCGCCAACTCGGCGACGAACACCCGCGAGAAGCTGAAGGCAAAAGCCTTCGCGCCGTAGAGGGCCTTCAAATGGCGAGGCCCCCGGATCGACTCCGGGGGCCTCGGTGTGTCAGCGGCCGAACGAAATCGATCAGTACACGATGACGCTGCGCGCGACCTCGCCCTTCTCCATCGCTTCGAACGCGGCGTTCACGTCGTCGAGCTTGATCTTCTTCGACACGAGCTCGTCGATCTTGAGGCGCTTCTGCATGTAGAGGTCGAGGAGGAGCGGCATGTCGCGGCGCACGTTCGCGGAGCCGTAGAGGCAGCCGAGGAGCGACTTCTCTTCGAGCGACAGCATCATGCCGGGGATCTCGACGTTCGTGCCCATGGGGACCACGCCGACGCAGACGACGGCGCCGCCGCGCTTCAACGACAGGTACGCCTGCTGGATGAGGGCGCCCGTGCCGACGACCTCGAACGCGTAGTCGACGCCGTGACCGTCGGTCAGCTCCTTGATCGCGCTCGGCGCGTCGGGGTTGTCCTTGGCGTTCACGATGTCGGTGGCGCCGAACTGCTGCGCGAGCTTCAGCTTGGACGGCGCGAGGTCGACGGCGATGATGCGCGCCGCGCCGGAGAGCGCGGCGCCCTGGATGACGTTCAGGCCGACGCCGCCGCAGCCGAAGACCGCGACGGTCTGACCGGGGCGCACCTTCGCGGTGTTGATCGCGGCGCCGACGCCGGTCATGACGCCGCAGCCGACGAGGCACGCGACCTCGAGGGGGACGTCCTCGCGGACCTTGATGGCGGAGGTGGCGCGCACGATCGTGTGATCGGCGAAGGAGCCGACGCCGGCCATGCGCGACACGTCGACGCCGCCCATCTCGAACACGGCCTCCTGGCCCATCATCGCCGACTGGATCGCCTGTTCGCAGAGGTGGGTGCGCTCGTTGGCGCAGTAGTGGCACTTGCCGCAGTTCGCGACCCACGCGAGGACGACGTGATCGCCCGGCTTGAGGTCGGTGACGCCTTTCCCGACCTCCTCGACGATGCCGGCGCCCTCGTGCCCGAGCACGACGGGGGGCGGCACGGGCAGCTTCGCCTGCACGACGGAGAGATCGGAGTGGCAGACGCCGCTCGCGACCATCTTCACCGCGATCTCGCCTTCGCGGAGCGGCTTCAGCTTGAGCGACTCGACTTTGAGCGGCTCCATGAAATTGTGCATGACGGCGCCTCGAACCATGTGACGATTCCTCCTGGAGTGATTTTGCCGCGACCGCGGTTGGAGCAGGTTCCCTACACGATGCGCATCGCTTTACAAAGACACCGCGCACCCTTTACGACACTCCTCCGGTGATCCCTCCGCACCAGATCGTCTCCTTCGCCGGGCATGCCGGCGTGACGCTCGCCGGGGATGCGTGGGGCGATCCCACGGACCCGCCGGCCGTGCTGTTGCCGGGCGGCGGCCAGACGCGGCACTCGTGGCGCGGCACCGGACGGGCGATCGCCCGCGCGGGCTGGTACGCGGTTTCCCTCGACGCGCGCGGGCACGGCGACAGTGCGTGGGCCGAGGACGGCGACTACTCCATCGACGCATTCGCGGCCGACCTGCGGGCGGTGGCGCAGGCGCTGCCGCGGCCGCCCGTGGTGGTCGGGGCCTCGCTCGGCGGCATCACGGCGATGGTCCTCGAAGGCGAGGCGCCCGGGACGACGGCGGCCGTCGTGCTCGTGGACGTCGCGGCGAAGATCGAGGTCGCGGGCGCCGAGCGGGTGCGTGCGTTCATGACGGCGTTTCCCGAGGGCTTCGCGAGCCTCGAGGAGGCCGCGGACGTCGTCGCGGCGTATCTCCCGCATCGGCCGCGCCCGCGCGCGCTCGGGGGCCTGACGAAGAGCCTTCGCCAAGGTCCCGACGGCCGCTGGCGCTGGCATTGGGACCCGCGCTTCCTCGGCGGCTCGCGTCCGCCGTCGGACGTCGCGAACCCGCCGCGCCTCGCCGCCGCCGCACGGGGTCTCACGGTGCCGACGCTCCTCGTACGCGGACGCGAAAGCGACGTGCTCTCGGAGGAAGGCGCCCGCGAGTTCCTCGAGCTCGTGCCGCACGCACGGTACGCCGACGTCTCCGACGCGGGCCACATGGTCGCGGGGGATCGCAACGACCTCTTCACCGACGCCGTCGTCGGGTTTCTCGGCGAGCTCACGAACGGCAAGAAAGATCCCTGACATGCGTCGTTTGATCGGCATCCTTCTCTTGATCCTCGTCGTCGGCGTCAGCGTGTGGGCCGTGCGCCTGCTGTGGCTCGCGGGCGCTTTCCGGAGCATCGATCCGCACTTCGCGGGCGAGTGCCATCTGGTCGGGGGGCCGATCGGGCCGGAGGACATCACGATCCATCCGCGCACCGGCGTCGCATACGTGTCCGCGAGCGACCGCCGCGCGATCCAGGCCGGTAACGCGGTGCCGGGCGCGATCTGGGCCTACGACTTGAACGCGGCGCAACCCGTGCCGGTCAATCTGACGCCGAACGCCGACGCGCGGTTCCAGCCGCACGGCATCAGCATCTGGGCCGGCGCCGACGGGCGCGACGCGCTCTTCGTGGTGAACCATCCGGTGAACGGTGACACCGAGGCGACGCACAGCATCGAAATCTTCGACTTCACCGAGAACGGCCTCGTGCACCGCGCGACGCTCACGGACCCGTTGCTCGTGATGCCCAACGACCTGGTCGCCGTCGGTCTCGACCGCTTCTACGTCACCAACACGCACAGCAACCCGCCCGGACGGATGCAGACGATGGAGACGTATCTCCAGATGAAGGGCGCCCAGGTGCTCTTCTACGGTCCCGGCGGGTTCCGTCCCGCCATTCGCGATCTCGTGCTGCCGAACGGCATCAACGTGAGCCCGGACGGTCGGACGCTCTATGTCGCGTCGACCACGGGGCGGGCGCTCCGCGTGTACGACCGCGAGCCCGGCAGCGAGGCGCTCGCGTTCCGCCGCGAGGTGCCGCTCGGCAGCGGGCCCGACAACATCGAGGTCGACGAGAACGGTAACCTCTGGATCGGCTCGCATCCGAAGCTGCTGCGGATCGAGGCCCACCGCGAAGACGCGAAGACGCTCTCGCCGTCGCAGGTGCTCCGTGTGACGCCCGACGGAGCCGTGGACGAGATCTACCTCGACGACGGCAGCCAGCTCTCCGGCTCGAGCGTCGCCGCGGTGCGCGGACGGCGGCTGTTGATCGGCGAGATCTTCGACGACGGCTTCCTCGACTGCACGATGACGGGTCAGTAACCCCCGTCATGCGGCACGCCGGTGGCGGGTCGCGAACGCCCCGGACCATGAAAGTGCAACATGTTTCATTTTCCTTGCCGGGCTGCTAGACGAGCCCGGTCTTCCCGTGAACCGTTCGCCGACACCCCACTGTCCTAGCCACCGGAGCGTCTCCCATGGCCGATAAGCGCCGGACGGCCGCCGAGGTCGTCGCGGAGTTGCGCGACGGCATGACGATCGGCATCGGCGGGTGGGGCGCGCGCCGGAAGCCGATGGCGCTGGTCCGCGAGATCCTGCGCTCCCCGCTCCGCGATCTCACGGTCGTGGCGTACGGCGGTCCGGACGTCGGGTTGCTCTGCGCGGCCGGCAAGGTCCGGAAGCTCGTCTTCGGGTTCGTCTCGCTGGATCTCATTCCGCTCGATCCGCACTTCCGGGCCGCCCGGCAGGCCGGATCGATCGCGGTCATGGAGCTCGACGAGGGCATGATCCAGTGGGGTCTCCGCGCGGCGATGCTCCGGCTGCCATTCTTGCCGACGCGCGCGGGGCTCGCGACGGACGTCGAGCGGCTGCATCCCGAGCTCACGACCGTCGTGTCGCCCTACGCGGACGGCGAGCGGTTGCTCGCCATGCCCGCCTTGAAGCTCGATGCCGCGCTCGTCCACGTTGACTACGCCGACGCGCGCGGCAACGCGCAGATCCTCGGGCCCGACCCCTACTTCGACGACATGTTCTGCGGCGCCGCGGCGAAGCGCTACGTGAGCTGTGAGCGCATCGTCGAGACGAGCGCGTTCGCCGACCAAGGGTGCGTCCACACCCTCGTGCTCGACCGCGGCATGGTCGATGCGGTCGTCGAAGCCCCGCTCGGGGCCCATCCGACCTCGTGCACACCGCAGTACGGCATCGACCTCGAGCACCTGAAAGCCTATTGCGCGGCGACGACGCCCGAGGCCTGGGCCGACTATCGCGCCCGCTTCGTCGACGTCGACGACGCCGCGTACGTCGCCGCCGTCGGTGGCGCCGACCGCGTGCGCGTCATCCCCGCACCGATCTTCTGAGCCGCGTATGACGACCACGTCCGATCACACGCTCGCCGAGCTCTGCATCGCCGCCGCCTCCGAGGCCTGGCGCGGCGACGGGGAGATCCTCGCGTCGGGACTCGGGCTCGTGCCGCGCCTCGCGGCCGGTCTCGCACGCCTGACCTTCAGCCCCGACCTCCAGATGACGGACGCCGAGTGCATGTTCGTCGCGGAGCCCGTGCCGGTCGGGAAGCGTCCGGCAGGGTATCGCATGCCGGTCGAGGGGTGGCTGCCGTTCCGGAAGGTGTTCGAGCTCCTCTGGAGCGGCCGGCGCCACGCGATGACGATGCCGACGCAGATCGACCGCTTCGGCCAGATCAACATCAGCTACATCGGCGGCGAGTTCGCGAAGCCGAAGATCCAGCTCCTCGGCGTGCGCGGGATTCCCGGGAACACGATCAACCATCCGTGCAGCTTCTTCGTGCAGGACCATTCCAAGCGGAGCTTCGTCGAGCGCGTCGACATGGTGTCGGGCTGCGGCTACGACCCCGCTCGCTGGCCGGCCGGGACGAAGCGGGACTTCCACGATCTCCGCCTCGTCGTGACGAACCTCGCCGTGCTCGATTTCGGCGGCCCCGACCACGCGATGCGGCTCCGCTCCGTGCATCCCGGCGTCACCGTCGAGCAGGTCGAGGCGGCGACGAGCTTCCCGCTCGTCAAGGCGGCGGACGTGGTCGAGACGCCGGCCCCGACCGCCGAGCAGCTGGAGATCATCCGCACCGTCCTCGACCCGCAGAACACGCGGGCGAGCGTCTTCAAGTAGGAGCGCCCGTGCCCATCCGTACGACCGTCGAAGGCCGCATCGCCGAGGTTCTGCTCGACCACCCGCCCGTGAACGCGTTCGACAGCGCCGGCTGGGCGGAGCTCGCGCGCACGATCACCGAGGTCGGCGAGCGGGAGGACGTGAGCGTGGTGCTGCTCGCCGCCGAGGGCCGCGGCTTCTGCGCCGGCGTCGACATCAAAGAGCTCGCGCGCGACTCGAAGCTCATCACCAAGGTCAACAAGGGTTGCTACGACTCGTTCGCCGCGATCCACGACTGCCCGGTGCCCGTGGTCGCGGCGGCGCACGGCTTCGTGCTCGGCGGCGGCATCGGGCTCGTCGGCTCCTGCGACGTGATCCTCGCATCCGACGACGCGACGTTCGGGCTTCCGGAGATCGACCGCGGCGCCCTCGGCGCGGCGTCACACCTGCTGCGGATGTTCCCGATCCAGAAGGTGCGCAAGATGCTGTACACCGGCGAGCCCATCACGGCCGCCGAGGCGTACCGCCTGGGCGCGCTCGAGGCCGTGGTGCCGCGCGCGGACCTGCGCGCCACCGCGCGCGCGCTCGCGGCGAAGATCGCGACCAAGAGCCCGAAGGCGCTCCGCCTCGCGAAGGAGTCGCTGAACGGCATCGAGCTCCTCGACGTCAAGAAGAGCTACCGCTTCGAGCAGGGGTTCACGCTCGAGCTCTACACCTCGCCCGACTCGCAGGAAGCGCGCGACGCCTTCGTCGAGAAGCGCGACGCGTCGTTCGGCGACACCAAGAAGTAACCGCTCCGCGCATGGACCTCACGTTCACACCCGAGCAGGATGCCTTTCGAGCCGAGGCGCGGGCATGGCTCGCGGCGCACGTGCCGAAGACGCCGCTCCCGTCGATGGACACGGCGGAGGGATTCGCACTGCATCGCGAGTGGGAGCGCGTGCTCCACGACGGTGGCTACGCGATGGTGTCGTGGCCGGTCGATTACGGCGGCCGCGGCTGCAATCTCATCGAGTGGCTGATCTTCGAAGAGGAGTATTGGGGCGCCGGCGCGCCCGGTCGCGTCAACCAGAACGGCATCTTCCTCCTCGGCCCGACGCTGATGGAGTTCGGCACGCCGGAGCAGAAGGCGCGCTACCTCCCGAAGATGGCGCGGAGCGAGGAGGTCTGGGCACAAGGCTGGTCCGAACCGAACGCCGGCAGCGACATGGCGGCGATCCGCACGAGCGCGCGGCTCGACGGCGATCACTACGTCTTGAACGGCCAGAAGACGTGGTGTTCCCGCGCCGCGTTCGCGGACTGGATCTTCTGCCTGGTTCGCACCGACGCGAAGTCGGAGCGCCACAAGGGCCTGAGCTTCATCCTGGTCCCGCTCGACACGCCGGGCGTGCGCGTGCGGCCGATCCCGCAACTCGACGGCGAAACCGGCTTTGCGGAGGTGTTCTTCGACGACGCCCGCGTGCCGCGCGCGAACCGGCTCGGCGACGAGCACCAGGGCTGGAAGATCGCGATGGCGACCGCCGGGTTCGAACGCGGCCTCATGCTGCGGAGCCCTGCCCGCTTCCAGGCGACGGCGCGGCGCCTGCGGAAGCTCTGGAAGACCCGCGGCTCCGATCCGGCCCATCGCGACGGCGTGGCGCGCGCGTGGATGGACGCGGAGGCCTACTCGCTCTCGACGTACGCGACCGCGTCGCGCCTTCTCGCCGGCGGCTCGATCGGTGCCGAGGCGAGCCTCAACAAGATCTTCTGGTCCGAGATGGACGTCCGCATGCACGAGGCGGCGCTCGCGATCCTCGGCACCGATGCCGGACTGCTGTCGCCGGCCGCGCCGCCCGAGGCGCACGGCTGGCTCGACGGCTTCCTGTTTTCGCTCGCGGGCCCGATCTACGCCGGCACCAACGAAATCCAACGGAACGTCATCGCCGAGCGCGTCCTCGGCCTGCCGCGCGACTGACCCATGCATTTTCTCTTCGACGAGGAGCAGCTCCGCTTCCGTGACAGCGTTCGCGGCGTTCTCGAGCGGGTGTGCGCGCCCGCCACGGTCCGCGAGGTGTGGGAAGCGGCGCCGGCCCACGATCCCGCGCGTTGGCGCGCGCTCGCCGAGCTCGGCGTTCTCGGGCTCCTCGCGCCGGAGCGCGCGGGTGGTCTCGGGCTCGACGAGGTCTCGCTCGTGTTGCCGCTCGAGGAGACCGGACGGGCGGCGCTTCCCGAAGCCGTCGTCGAAAGCGCGCTCGTCGCGGTGCCGCTGCTCGCGGCGCTCGCGGATCACGGGCTCGCCGGCCCGTGGCTCGAACGCGTGGCGGCGGGCGATGCGGTCGTCACGATCGGCTGCGATCCGAATCCGTGGATCAGTCATGCCGACGTCGCCGGTCTCGTGCTGCTCGTCCACGACGGTGAGGTGCACGCGCTGCCTGCGGCCGACGTGCGGAGCGAGCGTATTCCGCACATCGACGGCGCGCAGCGGCTCTTCCGGGTGACGGCGACGCCGTCGGCGCGGACGCGGGTCGCGGCGGGATCGGAAGCCCGCGGGCTCCTCGCCGCAGCCGCCGATCGCGGCGCTCTCGGCGCGGCCGCGCAGCTGCTCGGTGTCGGTCAGCGGTTGATCGACGAAGCCGTCCGCTACGGGAAGCAGCGCGAGCAGTTCGGGCGCGCGATCGGCTCGTTCCAGGCGATCAAGCACATGCTCGCGAGCGCGCAGGTAAAGCTCGAGTTCGCGCGGCCGGTCGTCTATCGGGCCGCCTTCGGGGTGGCGCGCGATCTGCCCACCCGGAGCCGCGACGTGTCGCACGCGAAGATCGTCGCCGCCGAGGCGGCCGCGCTCGCCGCGCGAACGGCGCTCCAGGTCCACGGCGCGATCGGTTACACCTGGGAAGTCGATCTCCATATCTGGATGAAGCGCGCCTGGGCGCTCGAAGCGTCGTGGGGCACGAGCGGCTGGCACCGGAGCCGCGTTGCCGCCGCCGTGCTCGATCAGGAGGAGGTGCATCCGTGAAAACCAGAGTCTCCGCCCTCGAAAGCTGGTTCGATGCGAGTCCCGAGCGGCCGCGTCTCATCGGGAGTCGCTGTCGCTCGTGCCGGAGCTATTTCTTCCCGCGGGAAGAGTTCGCGTGCCGGAACCCCGCGTGCGGCGGCGCGGAGCTCGAGGACGTCCCTCTTTCCGCGACGGGGACGCTGTGGTCGTACACCGACAACCACTACAAGCCGCCCGCGCCGTACATGTCGCCCGACCCCTTCGTCCCGTACGCGATCGCCGCGGTCGAGCTCGCCGACGAGAAGATGGTCGTGCTCGGGCAGGTCGCGAGCGACGTCCCGACCACCGAGCTGAAGGTCGGCATGCGCATGAAGCTCGTCGCCGAGACGCTCTACAGCGACGACGACAAAGAGTACGTCGTCTGGAAATGGACACCCGCCGAACGGAGTCGGTCATGAGCGAACGCAAGGTCGCGGTCCTCGGGGTGGGCATGCACCCCTGGGGCAAGTGGGGCAGGAACTTCGTCGAGTACGGCGTCGCCGCGGCGCGAGCCGCGCTCGCCGACGCGGGCATCGCGTGGAAGGACGTGCAGTTCGTGGCCGGCGGCGACACGATCCGGAACGGCTATCCCGGGTTCATCGCCGGCGCCTCGATCGCGCAAGCCCTCGGCTGGACGGGCGCGCAGGTCACGAGCTGCTACGGGGCCTGCGCGTCGGGCTCGCAGGCGGTGAGCGTCGCGCGCGCGCACATCCTGGCCGGCAACTGCGACGTGGCGCTGGTCGTCGGCGCCGACACCACGCCCAAGGGTTTCTTCGCGCCGCAGGCCGGCGAGCGGGGGAACGATCCCGACTGGCTGCGCTTCCGACTCCTCGGCGCCACCAATCCGGTCTACTTCGCGCTCTACGCGCGCCGTCGCATGGCGCTGTACGGCGCCACCGATCGCGACTTCGCGAAGGTCAAGGTGAAGAACGCGAAGCACGGCTTCGAGAATCCCAACGCGCGTTACCGGAAGCTCGTCACCGAGGAAGAAGTCCTCGCCTCCCCGATGGTGTCCGATCCGCTTCGGCTCCTCGAGATCTGCGCCACCTCGGACGGCGGCGCCGCGATCGTGCTGACCAGCATGGAATACGCGCGGAAGCACGCGACCAATCCGGTCACGATCTCGGGCCTGTCGACGGTGACGCCGATCTATCCGAGCACGATCATCGAGATGCCGAACTTCGCGACCGACTCGGCCGCCGCCGTTCCGGCGCCGCCCGTCGCCTTCCGCGATTCCATAGCGGCGGCGGCGTACAAGCAGGCGGGGATCGGCCCCGAGGACGTGAACGTGGCGGAAGTCTACGACCTCGCCTCGTCGCTCGAGCTCGACTGGTACGAGAACATCGGGCTCTGTCCTGCGGGCGACGCGGAGAAGCTCCTGAACGACGGCGTCACGACGATCGGCGGGCGCGTGCCCGTGAATCCGAGCGGCGGTCTCTCCTGCTTCGGCGAGGCCATCCCGGCCCAGGCGATCGCCCAGGTCTGCGAGCTCACGTGGCAGCTCCGCGGTCAGGCGACGGGCCGGCAGGTCGAGGGCGCGAAGGTCGGCGTCAGCGTGAACCAGGGCCTCTTCGGCCACGGCTCGTCGGTGGTCGTGCAGCGGTAGGAGGCGTATCGTCATCGGAGCGACATGAGCCGCATCGGCACGCCGCCGCCGTCCTCCGAGATCACGCCCGAATCGCTGTATCTCCGCCGCCGCGAGTTTCTTCGCAACGCCGCGCTCTTCGCCGCCACGAGCAGTGCGGTCGGGGGCGGCCTCCTCTGGCTGACCGGCGGCGGTCGGGCCGACCCCTGGAGGGATCCGCGCGCGACGCGAGCGGACCGGCGGCATCGAAGGGTCGCGAGCTCGTCATCGCGGAGCGACGCAACCTCGCGGGCGACGAAGGGCCGACGTCGTACGCCGACGTGACCACCGACAACAGCTTCTACGAGTTGGGGCTCGACAAAGGCGACCCGGCCGCGCACGCCCACACGCTGCACCACAAGGACGCGAGCGAGCCGGTCGCCTACGGCACCGTCTTGGCGGCGCTGTTGGCGATCCGACTCGTCGCGGCGGCGCGGCGTCGCGTCGCCGCATGACCCCGCGTCAGCTCGCCTCCCGCCCTGCCCGTGGACGATAGCGACGTGCCTCGCCGTGCAGGCGCTGGGTTCGCACCTGACGGCGGGGCAAGCGGGGCTCGCCCGTGGCGTCGTCCACGGGGCGCAACAACGCCTGTGCGAGAGAGGACGGATCGATATCCAGCGTCTCGCAGATGGCGTCGAACGAAAACGACACGTCCATGGCGGGGACCTCGCCACGGACCCAGCGTGCGGCCTCGTCGGCCGCGGAATCCTGACTGCCGCGCTTCAAATGCGAGATCGCATTCAGCAGCACCGCCAGCCGGAGACGTTTCTCCGGGTTGCCGCCGGCGTGAGCGCTGGCGCGCTCGTAGTACTCGTCTGGGTTCGGCCCGTGATCGTGCACGGGGTGACCCCATCCAACTCTGGTTCCTGAACGAAACATCATCGCTCCTATCGAGGTGATGGCGGCGCGGGTCGCCCCGCGCCGCCGAGATTGCTCTAACGCTTCTTGAGAACGCCGGCCCACCACATGAGACCTCCCACCGCGACGACGATGATGCCGAACACGAGGAAGAACCATTGGGGGTCGATGATCTGGGATTCCATTGCAGCTCCTTTTCTCGGCCGGCGGACACACGTCCGCGGCCGTCGCCGGTCATTGAGACGAACCGATGGCGTAGGGCAGCAAAGGAAGGCGTTAGAACGGATCCGAATCGTCGGGCGCGCGTGCGCGCCTTTGACGCGACTGCAGCCAGCCGACGCGCTCCCCGTGAACGGAAGGAACTCGTCGTGCTCCCCTCGGAGAGGCGAGATCCGAGACGGTGGTGTCCACCGCCGCCAAGGTGAACGGCGGAAGCGGAAGCCGCTCGCCGGCGTCCGGAAGGGCCGTGGAAGTCGGCCGTTCCGACGGCAACGCGATGAGCGTGACGGGCTTGATAGAGGCGGAGATGACGCAACCGCCCATGGGGACGGCCGCGGCGACGCGAGGAGCTTCGGGGGTCGCTTCGAGCGCGACGAGCACGATCAACAGGATGCTCGTGAATCCCCGAGCGCGTCGCGCCATGGCGGGCTCGTAGCAGATCGTCCGAACCCGAACCAGCCTGGCGCGATCGCGCCGGATCTGGCACCGACGGGTGAGCGCTTCGCGCTGGCCCCGCATGCTCGAGATCGTCCCCGCCAATACGACCGTCGACTTCATCGGAAAGCGCCGCGCCGCCTTCCTGGTGTCCGGGTGCGCCGTCGCGGTCAGCATGCTCCTGATGCTGGTCGTAGGGCCGCGATATGGCATCGACTTCGCGGGCGGGACCCTCCTCCACATTCGGTCGGTCTCGCCGATCTCACTCGAGAGCTTGCGGCGTGCGTTCGTCAACTTGGGAGCGGACGTGGCGTTGCAAGACGTCAGCGGGACGGACCGGGAGTACCTTTTGCGCATCGCCAACGCGGACGCCGCGCTGGAGCGGGGAGTCACGGAGCGACTCGATGCCACGTTCGGAGCGGGGCGTTACGAGACGCTCCGGAGCGAGGTCGTCGGACCGCGGGTGGGTGCCGATCTCCGGCGCCAGGCGCTCCTCTCGGTGATCGCGGCCATGGCGATGATGGGCGGGTACGTGGCCTGGCGCTTCGAGCCGCGTTTCGGGATCGGCGCGGCGTTGGCGCTGTTGCACGACGTCACCGTGACGCTCGGCGCCATCGTCGCGTGCGGCTACGAGATCGACCTGACGACGGTGGCCGCGCTGCTGACGGTCATCGGTTTCTCGGTCAACGACACCGTCATCGTCTCGGACCGGGTTCGCGAAAATCGCCGGAAGCACTACCGGCGCACGCTTCCCGAGATCATCAACCTGAGCATCAACGAGACGCTTTCACGCACGGTCCTGACGACGGGCACGGCGTTGTTGGTGATCTTGGCGCTGTTGACGCTCGGCGGTTCGGTGATCCGAGGGTTCGCCTTCACGCTCCTCGTCGGCATCTCCGTCGGTACCTATTCCTCGATTTTCATCGCGCTCCCCCTCGTCCTGGTTCTGGCTCCAACGCGCGGCCGTTAGGGTCGCGTCTCCTGGCATCGTCAGCCGTCTTCCGTTACAGGGAGCGCTTTCCATCCACCTCCAGGAGGCAATCCATCATGGCAGAGGCCTACATCATCGATGCGGTGCGGACGCCCGTCGGTCGCCGGCGCGGCGGTCTCGCGACGGTGCATCCCGCCGACCTCGGCGCGCACGTGCTGCGCGCGCTCGTCGATCGCACCGGCATCGATCCTCGCGCCGTCGAGGACGTCGTGTTCGGATGCGTCGACACGATCGGTCCGCAGGCCGGCGACATCGCGCGCACCTGCTGGCTCGCCGCCGGCCTCCCGGAGGAGGTGCCAGGCACGACCGTCGATCGCCAGTGCGGCTCGGCGCAGCAGGCCGTCCACTTCGCCGCTCAGGCGGTCATGAGCGGCACGTCCGATCTCGTCGTCGCGGGCGGTGTTCAGAACATGAGCATGATCCCGATCTCGTCGGCCATGCTCGCGGGTGAGGCGTACGGGTTCAGCGATCCGTTCTCGACCTCCAAGGGATGGATCGACCGCTACGGCACGCAGGAGGTCTCGCAGTTCCGCGCGGCTGAAATGATCGCCGAGAAGTGGAACTGCACGCGCGACGAAATGGAGCGCTTCGCGCTCGAGAGCCACCGGCGTGCGCTCCAGGCGATCGACGAGAAGAGGTTCGAGCGAGAGATCGTGCCGCTGAACGGCGTCAGCGTCGACGAGGGTCCGCGGCGCGACACCACGCTCGAGAAGATGGCGACGTTGAAGACGCTCCAGGAGGGCGGTCGCCTCACCGCCGCCGTGTCGAGCCAGATTTCGGACGCATCCGCGGCGCTGCTCATCGCATCCGAGCGCGCGGTGAAGGAGCACGGCCTGAAGCCGCGGGCTCGCGTGCACCACCTCAGCGTCCGCGGCGCCGACCCAGTGTGGATGCTGACCGCGCCGATTCCGGCGACGGCCCATGCGCTCGGCAAGGCCGGCATGACCAAGAACGACATCGACCTCGTCGAGATCAACGAGGCCTTCGCCTCGGTCGTGCTCGCGTGGCAGAAGGAAACCGGCTTCGATCCCGCGAAGGTCAACGTCAACGGCGGCGCGATCGCTCTCGGCCACCCGCTCGGCGCGACCGGCGCGCGTCTCATGACCACGCTCCTGCACGAGCTCGAGCGCACGGGCGGGCGTTACGGCCTCCAGACGATGTGCGAGGGCGGCGGCCAGGCCAACGTCACGATCATCGAGCGCCTCTGAGACGCTCGCGAAAGGGATGAACCCGAGATGAGCAAGGGCATCTGCGACGGTCGTGTCGTGATCATCACCGGCTCCGGCCGCGGCATCGGACGCGCTCACGCGCTCGCCTTCGCCGCGGAAGGCGCCAAGGTCGTCGTGAACGACATCGGCACCGAGCTCGACGGCCGCGGCGAAGCCACGACGGGGCCGGCGGCAGAAGTCGTCGCGGCGATCCGGGGGGCCGGTGGCGAAGCCGTCGCCAACGGCGACGACGTCGCCGACTGGGAAGGCGGCGCGCGGCTCGTGAAGACCGCCCTCGACGCCTTCGGGCGGCTCGACGTGGTGGTCAACAACGCGGGCTTCGTCCGCGACCGGATGTTCGTGAGCACGTCCGAGGAAGAATGGGACGCGGTCATTCGGGTGCATCTGAAGGGGCACTTCTGCGTGACCCGGCACGCGACCGCGCACTGGCGCGACCGCGCCAAGGCCGGCGACAAGCTCGATGCCCGCATCATCAACACGAGCTCCGGCGCCGGTCTCCAGGGGAGCATCGGCCAGGCAACCTACTCCGCCGCGAAGGCCGGCATCGCCGCGCTCACGCTGGTGCAGGCGGCGGAGCTCCGGCGTTACGGCATCACGTCCAACGCGATCGCCCCGGCGGCGCGCACCCGCATGACCGAAACGGTCTTCGCCGAGATGATGGCGAAGCCCGACAGCGGTTTCGATGCGATGGCGCCCGAGAACGTGTCGCCGCTCGTCGTCTGGCTCGGCAGCGCCGAGTCGCGCGACGTGACGGGTCAGGTGTTCGAGATCGCCGGCGGGAAGCTGAACGTCGCCGACGGATGGCGGACGGGCCCCGGCGTCGACAAGGGGGCGCGCTTCGCGCCGTCCGAGCTCGGCGCGGTCGTGCGCGACCTCCTCGGCAAGGCGACGCCGGCCCAGAAGGTCTACGGAAGCTGAGTCGCGAGGCGGGCACCCGATGAACTTCGCGCTCGACGACGACCAGCGACAGCTCCGCGAGACGGCACGCGCCTTCCTGAGTGCGCATGCCGGCTCCGCGGAGGTCCGGACGGCCATGACGACCGAGCGGGGCTTCGACGAGAAGCTCTGGCAGCGCATCGGGGGCGAGCTCGGGTGGCCGGCGGTGATCGTGCCCGAGGAACACGGCGGGCTCGGGCTCGGGCAGGTCGAGCTGATGGTGCTGATGGAGGCGATGGGCGGGGCCCTGCTCTGCGCACCGTTCTTCTCGACGGTCGGACTCGGCGCGAATGCGCTCGTGACCGGCGGGACACCCGCGCAGCAGGCGGAATGGCTTCCTGGGATCGCCGCCGGCACGACGACCGCGACGCTCGCGCACGCGGAGAGCGACGGTCGATGGGGTGCCGACGGCATCCAGGCGCTCGCACGCCCCGACGGCACGCACGTCGTCCTGACGGGTCGGAAGTCGTTCGTCGTCGACGGACACACCGCGGATCTGCTGCTCATCGCGGCGCGCCTGCCCGGAACGTCGGAGGCGGATGGGATCCGGACGTTCCTCGTTCCGGCCGATACGCCCGGGGTCGAGCGGCGCGTCCTGGCGACCATGGATCAAACGCGGCGGCTCGCCGAGATCGAGCTCCGCGACGTCCGCATTCCCGCGGCGGCAGCTCTCGGCGGCAGCGAGCAGGGATGGCCGCTCCTCGCGACGATTCTCCACCTCGCGACGGTCGCGCTCGCGGCCGAGCAGGTCGGGGGCGCCGAGCGCTGCCTCGATCTCGCCGTGGCGTACGCGGGCGAGCGCGTCCAGTTCGGCCGCCCGATCGGGTCCTTTCAGGCCATCAAGCACAAGTGCGCCGACATGCTCATGCGGGTCGAGGCGGCACGCTCGGCGACCTACTTCGCCGCGTGCTGCGCCGCCGAGCGCAACGCCGAGCTCCCGGTCGCGGCGTCGCTCGCGAAGGCATACTGCTCGGACACGTACTTCCAGTGCGCGGCCGACTCGCTCCAGATCCACGGCGGGGTGGGGTTCACGTGGGAGTACGACGTGCACCTCTATTTCAAGCGCGCCAAATCGAGCGAATCGCTCCTGGGGGACGGCGCGTACCACCGGGAGCTCGTCGCCCGGCATCTCTCTATATAGATAGCGCGGCCCGCTAGCGCGGCTTGGTGGCGCGGGTCGCTAGCGCGGCTTCGCCCACCCGGGCGGAAAGCTCTGACGGAATCGCCCAACGCGCGTAGCTCCGCGGCGGCGCTTCGTGCTACGGACCAGCGACACCCCTCGAGGAGGCCGTCCCCCATGCAACTCGTTCGCCGCGCTCTGCCCGCGCTCGTCGTCGTGCTCGTGCTCGCCGCTCCTTCCGGCGGTTTCGCCGCCTGTGCCGGCGATTGCGGCACCGACCTCGCGACCGTCCCCAAGACCGTCGAGAAGTTCGTGAAGGCGCGCTGGAAGAGCGTGCTCAAGTGCGGCAAGAAGGCCAACCCCGCGTGCCCGACGCCGTGTCCGCAACCGGACGGTGCGCTCGACCCCTACCTCCTTTCGCCGAGCTGTAGCGCGCTGATCGCGTGCAACCTCGATGCCCTCGCCGAGACGGCCTACGATGCGACCTGGGACGACACGGGCGTCTGCGCGAGCACGGCCGCCACGGCGTGCGGCAACGTTCGCGCCGCGACCGCGGGAAAGCTCGTCTCGACGAAGCTCACGCGTCGCCGCGGCAACAAGATGAACACGTTCCCCAAGGACGTGACGAAGTGTCAGGCGAAGATCGCGAAGGTCGCCGGCTGTGATCCCGGCATCTGCAACGACGCGCCGGACTGGATCGACGCCATCTTCCCGCTCGCGATCTCGCCGACGGGGTACCAGGCGCTCCCGTTCACCGTCGCCGCGCCGGGCGAAGGCATCGCGACGCTGACCCTCGCGACCGTCGGCACCGACTGGGGGATCTTCGGATCCGAGTCGGTCGTCGTGACCTACGATCTCGACGGCGAGAAGCTCGGACAGCTCGTGCTCTACGGCGGCGAGGCTCCGACGGAGTATCGCGTTCTGCTCGGCGCGCTCACCGCGGGCGACCATGTGATCGGCCTCCATCCGGAAAAGACGCTGAGCCCGAATCCCAAGGCTCCCGTGCTCGCAACCGCGGCCGCGGTCGTCGAGGCGATCCCGGTGGGGGACTCGCGCTACGACTTCATGCGATTCGCGCCGATCGTCCTCGGGATCGACCAGGGTCTGAATCCCGAATCGACGCCCAACGGTCCCCACACCGGCAACGCCCGCAGCGACGTCCCAGTCGTGATGTACGCGAAGCCCATCCCCCAGGGCGGCTACACGACGTACCGCTACGTGCTCATCTGGTCGAACGAGGACAACGGCACCGGGACGGCCCCGGACGTCTTGATCGCCAAGTTCGGCCGCACCACCGACATCGAGGGCATCGTCGAGGTGGACGTCGATCCGAGCGGGAATCCGCTCGAGTTCCGATTCCGGCCGGACGAGACCGGCGTGCTGCCGGTATTCGAGGGCGGCTTCCGCGGCTCCCACCCGATCGTCCGGACGTCCACCGGAAACGGCCTGATCGAGGACGACGGCGCTTCCACCCTCGCGTTCGGCATCGCGCCCTTCGCGTTCGACGACGCCGGCGTCCCGCGCGAGCTCGGCATGGACCTCGACCCGATCTCCTACGTGATCCAGGCCAAGGAGATGGTGCGCGAGGGGAAGACCGAGGCGGTGGGCAATCCGAGCACGAAGAAGCTCAGCGACCTGCGGAACTACCTCTACGTCGACTACGACATCGACGTGAACGTGGGCGGTCAGGTGCTGCGCGGCATCGCCGTGGTCGGCGGGGTCACGTACTACTCCGACCACGCCCTGCCCGTGAACGTCGGGTTGAGCCCGCGCGTCACGGACGGCGTCGGACGGCTCTCGATCGAGGTCCCGCCCGGGACGCAGATCGGCGACATCCAGCAGTACGGCATGCAGGGTGTCGGCACGATGTCCGGGACGCTCGCCAGCCTGCGCGCCTTCATGCTCGACGCGGACTACCTGCCGGGCGCCGCGATCAGCTACGCGGGACCGCAAGTGCAGAGCGGAACGAATCCGACCTGGACCGCGCCGTGATCCGCCGCCGGGGACGCGCTCACTGAGCGCGTCACGGCGAGTGCCAAAGTCGTCGTGCTCACGCAAGCCCGGCCCGCGCGGGACGTACTCGGCAACGCTCGACACGACAGACCGCGGTCGCTAGAGAGGCGCGGTGTCCCGGTTCGCGCACGTCGCCGCCGCCAACGGTCCCTTCGTCGTCGGAACGCGCGCGGTGCCGGCGCCGGGTGCGGGTCAGGTGCTCGTCCGGGTCCACGCGTGCGGCGTCTGCCACAGCGACGATTTCGTGAAGACCGGCGGATTTCCCGGCCTCCAGTTGCCGCGGGTTCCCGGACACGAGGTCGCCGGGGTCGTTGCGGGGCTCGGTGCCGGTGTCCGCGGCTGGCGCGAAGGCGACCGTGTCGGGGTCGGGTGGCACGGCGGCCACTGCTTCGTGTGTGACGCGTGTCGGCGCGGTGATTTCATCGTCTGTCGCGAGGGGCGCGTCTGCGGCATCTCGTACGACGGCGGATACGCGGACCACCTCGTCGTCCCCGCCGAAGCGCTCGCGCGCATCCCGGATGGGCTCTCGGACGTCGAGGCGGGGCCGCTCCTCTGCGCCGGGATCACCACGTTCAACGCGCTCCGCCACAGTCCGGCGCGTGCGGGTGACCTCGTCGCGGTGCAGGGTCTCGGCGGCCTCGGGCACCTCGCGGTGCAGTTCGCCCGCAACATGGGATTCCGCACCGTCGCCCTCGCGCGTGGCGCCGACAAGCGGGCCTTGGCGCTCGAGCTCGGCGCGCACGACTACATCGATACGACGAGCGAGCCGCCGGCCGCGGCACTCCAGGCGCGCGGCGGCGCGACGGTGGTGCTCGCGACCGCGCCCAGCGCCGACGCCGTGGCCGCCGTCATCGACGGCATCGCGCCCGGCGGGCAGCTGCTGCTGGTCGCGGCGGTGCTCGAGGCTCTGCCCGTCTCGGCCCTCGCCCTCATCGGACCGCGCCGCTCGATCCAGGGCTGGCCGAGCGGCACCGCGAAGGACTCGGAAGACACGCTCGCGTTCGCCGCGGCGTTCGGCATCCGGCCCCGCGTCGAGACGTATCCTCTCGAGCGCGTCAGCGACGCGTTCGAGCGCATGCACTCCGGGAAAGCCCGTTTCCGCGCCGTGCTCACCATGCAGGACGCCGCCGGCTGATCCCCCGTTCGTTTCGCTTTCGGCGGCTCCGCTGCGTGGGGCCGCACGCCTTCTCGAGGAGCTGACCGCATGTACATCGCCTACAGTGAAGAGCAGGAGAAGCTGCGCCGCGATCTGCGGGCCTACTACGACGAGCTGCTGACCCCGCAGATCCGGGAGGAGCTGCACCAGGGCCACGGCGTCGGACCGACGATGCGAAAGGTCGTCCGCAAGATGGGCGCCGACGGCTGGCTCGGCATCGGCTGGCCGAAGGAGTACGGCGGCCAGGGCCGGTCGCAGATCGAGCAGTTCATCTTCTTCGACGAGTCCATGCGCGCCGGCGCGCCGGTACCGATGCTCACGATCAATACCGTCGGCCCGACGATCATGCGGCACGGCAGCGAGGACCAGAAGAAGTTCTTCCTGCCGAAGATCCTGCGCGGCGAGATCCACTTCTGCATCGGCTACACCGAGCCGAACGCCGGCACCGACCTCGCGTCGCTGAAGACGCGCGCCGTTCGCGACGGCGACGAGTACGTCATCAACGGCCAGAAGATCTTCACGAGCCTCGCCGGAGACTCCGACTACATGTGGCTCGCGGTGCGGACGAATCCCGACGTGTCCAAGCACGAGGGCATCTCGATGCTGGCGATCGACGTCAAGACGCCGGGCATCAGGATCGATCCGATGCACCTCCTCTCCGAGCACGACATCAACACCGTCTTCCTCGACGACGTCCGGGTCCCGGCGACGGCGCTCGTCGGCAAGGAGAATCAGGGCTGGCGGCTCATCACGAGCCAGTTGAACCACGAGCGGGTGACGTTGTGCTCGGCCGGTCTCCTCGCCGCCGCCTACGAAGAAGTGGTCACCTGGGCGCGCGTGACCGACGGCCCCGACGGGGGCCGCGTGATCGACCAGGAATGGGTGCAGATCGGCCTCGCGCGCGTCGCGGCCGGCCTCGAGTTCTTGAAGCTCATCAACTGGAAGGTCGCGTGGACGGGAACACAGGGCCGCCTCGACGTCGCCGACGCATCGACGATCAAGGTGTTCGGCACCGAGTTCTACCTGGAGTCGTTCCGGATCCTCATGGAGATCATCGGTCCGCGCGCGTACCTGAAGCGCGGCTCGACCGACGTGGTCGGCGTGGGGCGCCTGGAGATGCTCTACCGGAGCCTGCTCATCCTCACCTTCGGTGGCGGCACCAACGAGGTGCAGCGCGACCTGATCGGCATGTTCGGGCTCGGGCTGCCCCGCATGCCGCGCTTCTGATCCGCGATCGAAAGGACCGCACGTCATGGACTTCTCTTTCAACGACGAACAACGGCAGATCGCCGATCTCGCCAAGCAGATCTTCGAGGACAAGGCGTCGCACGAGCGCGTGCGCGAGATCGAGCGCGCGGGCGGCCCGCGCTTCGACCGTGACCTCTGGAGCGCCGTCGCCAACGCGGGTCTGCTCGGCATCGCCGTTCCGCAGGCGCACGGGGGCGCCGGACTCGGCTTCCTGGAGGCCGCGCTCATCGTCGAGCAGATGGCCCGCGCGGCGGCACCCGTGCCGCTCCTGGAGACGGTGGTTCTCGGTGCGCTGCCGATCGCCGAGTTCGGCACCGCCGCCCAACAGGCGGCGTGGCTCCCGAAGATCGCGGAGGGCAAGACGATCGTGACGGCGGCCCTCACGGAGGACCAGACCGATCCGCTGCGGCCAGGCACCACCGCGCGGAAGGACGGCGCCAGCTGGCGCCTGTCGGGCACCAAGACGTGCGTCCCGGCCGGGGAGCTCGCCGACCTCCTGCTCGTGACGGCGACCGCCGACGGCAAGCCCGCCGTGTTCCTGATCGAAGCCTCGACGCCCGGCCTCAAGACGGCGCCCCTCGATACGACGAGTGGGCAGCCCGAGGCCCGGATCGATCTCGACGACGTGCGGGTCGGCGGGGACGCGCTCCTCGGAGACGCCAAGAAGGGCGCCGCGATCGTGGAGTGGATGCACGAGCGTGCGACCGCGGCACTCTGCTTCGTGGCACTCGGAGTGACCGAGCAGGCGCTCGCCCTCACGGCCGAGTACACGAAGAATCGGAAGCAGTTCGACCAGCCGATCGCCATGTTCCAGGCCGTCGGTCAGCGCCTCGCGGACGCGTACGTCGACGTCGAGGCGATCCGGCTGACGGCGTGGCAAGCAGGCTGGCGCATCGCGGCGGGCATGCCGGCGGCGGCCCAGGTCGCGATCGCGAAGTTCTGGGCGGCAACCGGAGGACAGCGGGTCGTGCACACGGCGCAGCATCTGCACGGCGGTATGGGCGTCGATCGCGATTATCCGCTGCACCGCTACTTCCTCTACGCGAAGCAGCTCGAGATCGCGTTCGGCGGCGCGACGACGCAGCTCCGCCGTCTCGGTCACATCATCGCGACCCATCCCGAGGCTATTGCATGAGCGAAGCGCCGGCCGCGGGCGCGCTGCACCACGTCGACGTCACCGTCGCCGACTTCCGGCGATCCAAGGAGTTCTACGCCGCGGTGATGCCGCTGATGGGTTTCACGCGGCTGCCGAAGGAGTTCGGCGCGGTCGCATGGCGCGGAGCCTCCATTCTGGCGATCCAGCCTGCGAAGCCGGAGGAAAAGGATCGCGCCCACAGCCGGTACGCGCCCGGCCTGCATCATTTGGCGTTCCGGGCGCCATCGCGGGCAGCGGTGGATGCGTTGCACGTCGAGTTGGTGAAGCTCGGCGTCACGATCCTCGATCCACCGGCTACCTACCCGTACACGGAAGGCTACTACGCCGTGTTCTTCGCGGACCCCGACGGCATGAAGCTCGAGTACGTGTACTCGCCGGCGCTCTAGCGTCGATTCAGTCCGCAGCCAGCGGAAAGCGGGCGCACGCTCCACCGAGCAGGCGCGGATACTCATCGCGGCTCGGCTCGTGGGCCCAGCGCACGAACTGGCGGTAGACGTCGCACTTCGCCTCGTCGGTCGGCAGATCCGGATCGCGCGCGGGCCCCGCGAGGGCGTCGGCGGTCGTGATCGCGCCGCTCTCCATCCGCACACCGCCCCCCGCGTCGGTGTCGAAGACGAGGGAGCGGCCCTCGGACGCAGCGAATGGCTGCCACGTCGTGACGATGCCCGTCCCGGCGCCGTTCGGGTCGCCCGTCCGGGCGAAGGTCGCCCAGTACCGCATCATGGTCGCCGAAAGCGCGAGGCGGCTGGGCTCGTCTGCGTCGGAAAAGAGGAGATTGGTCTGGCTGCCAAGATCCCAGTGTCCGAACACGAACGGGATCTCGAGGCCGTGGGCGGCGCCGATGAGGCGCGCCATGTCGACCGTCAGGACCTTCGGCTCCTCGTCCCAGTCGAACCGATACACCCAGACGGACGGCCCTTGGGCGGCGCGCATGAGCGCGGCCGGCTCGTCGGCGCCGCGCGCCTTCCAATGGCGGCTGAGATGTCGTGCGGTGGCTTCGTAGCGGACCGGATCGCGGACGACCGGCACGAGGCCGAGGAGGCGCCACGTGAACTCCGGGTTGAGCGCCATGAAGAGCTTGTTCTCGTCCCGATTCGTCCCGAGGATCGTCGGGATGCGGTTGTACGCGCCGCGGCGCAGCGTCTCGAGCGGCGGCTCCGCCGGCAGCACAACGCCGTCGCGGAAGAGCTGCGGCACGTCGATCAATCCTTCCTGCGACTCGCGATGGTACGCGAGCAGGAACGTCGCCGCGGGCAGCGCGCGCAGCCGGCTTTCCACCTCCGCCGGGGCCAGCGCGGCGATCCGCGCCTTCTTGTCGGCACGTCCTCCGTTGCCGCCGAGCAGCCGGAGCACGACCTCGCTGGAGCTGTTGCGATCACCGGCCGGCACCGCGTCCGCATAGCTCTCGGCTGCCTCGAGCGTCGCCGTGCGGGTCCAGCCGCTCTGGAGGATGGCCCGGTGCGCGAGGCCCGTGGCGTGCGGCGACAGCAGCAGCGTGAAGACGTCCCGGGCGCCCGCGCTTTCGCCGAAGATCGTGACGTTCTTCGGGTCGCCACCGAACGCGGCGACGTTGTCGCGCAACCAGGCGAGCGCCCGCACCATGTCGAGTGTCCCGTAGTTGCCGGAGCGGTCGTCGTCGCTGGCAGCGGCGTCACGGAGCGCCGCGTGACGAAACCAGCCGAAGGGTCCGAGCCGGTAGTTGATGGTGACGACGATCACGTGCTCGCGGGTCGCGAGCGCGCCCCCGTCGTAACGACCGGCGTGGCCGACGACGTTGCCGCCGCCGTGAATCCACACCATGACCGGCAACCGGGAGCCGTTCTGCGGCACCGCGTCGGCCGCGAACCGCGGCGCGAACACGTTCAAGTACAGACAATCCTCGCTGCCGACCGGCGTGGCGGTATCGCGCGACTCGACGCCGCCGAAGACGCTCGGCATCTGCATGCACGGGGATGCCGCGGCGAGCGCCGGGCGCGTGCCCGCCCACGCTTTCGGTTGCCGCGGTGCGCGCCAGCGCAATGGTCCGATGGGAGGCTCGGCATAGGGAATGCCGCGCCACACGTGTGCGCCATAACGCCCGGTGAAGCCGACCACACGTCCCTGCTCGAGGATCCGCTCGGTCGCGGCATCCGCGACTGCCGGAGGCTCGGCCACGGGCGAGCGGCATCCGGCGAACGTCAGCAGGACGCCCAAGAGCGCATACGCATGGACTTTCCGGGAATGCATTCGCACGTCGGTCTTCATCGAGATCGGGCGATATGCCCCACGCGCGTGGCTGGCGGAAGAGCCCACCGGCCGCGCGACACCGAATTGACAGCGTGCGGATCGGCCTTACGTCAGGCCCCATGACCACGACTACATTGCGACTCATTCCGCTCGACGACACCGTCGTGTTTCCCGGCATGACCGTTACGCTCCCGATCGACGTGGGGGACGAGAAGCAGGTGTTTCTCGTGCCGCGCCACGAGACGGAGTACGCCCACGTCGGCGTCGTCGCCGACGTCGTCGAACGACTGAAGCTCCCGGGCCGCGGTTTCGCCGCCGTCCTCTCGGGCCGGCGGCGCGGCATTGCGGGTGCCGCGCAACCCGACGCGACCGGCGGCCTGCGCGTCAGCGTGCAGGAGGCCGGTGACGTCACCCCGCCGCCGTCACGGACCATCGACCTCGAGCGCGAATACCGCGCGGTGGTGGCGGAGATCCTCGAGCTCCGCGAGGCCGACGAGCGGGTCAGTCAGTTCGTCCGCTCGATCACCGAGCCGGGTGCGCTCGCGGACACCGCGGGCTACTCGCCCGACCTCACCTTCGCCCAGAAGGTCGAGATCCTCCAGACGCTCGACGTCGTCGAGCGGCTGAAGCTCTCGCTTCAGCTCCAGCGGGAGCGGCTTGCCGAGCTCCAGGTGCGAAAGCGCATCCGCGAGGACGTCGAGTCGGGCGCACAGAAGCAGCAGCGCGATTATCTGCTGCGGAAGCAGATGGACTCCATCCGGAAGGAGCTCGGCGAGGACGACTCGGCGGTCGCCGACGACTATCGCCAGAAGATCGCGGACGCCGGCATGCCCGACGAGGTGAAGGCGCAGGCGGAGCGCGAGCTCGCACGGCTCGACAAGATGCCCGAGGGACACGGCGAAGCGTCGATGATCCGTACGTACCTCGATTGGCTCCTCGCCGTGCCGTGGAAGGAGCGCTCGGAAGAGCGGCTCGATCCCGTGCACGCCCGAGCGGTGCTGGATGCGGATCATGCCGGGCTCGACGACGTGAAGAAGCGCATCACCGAGTACCTTGCGGTCCGCAAGCTGCGCGCCGAGCGCGGCGTTCCGGAAGATCGTCGCTCGGGCGTGATCCTCACGCTCATCGGACCTCCGGGTACCGGCAAGACGTCGATCGGCGAATCCATCGCCACGGCGACGGGGCGGAAGTTCGTCCGCATGTCGCTCGGCGGCGTACGCGACGAGGCGGAGATCCGCGGCCATCGGCGGACCTACATCGGTGCCCTGCCCGGCCGTCTCGTCCGGGCGCTCCGTGACGCCGGTACGATGAATCCCGTGATCCTGCTCGACGAGGTCGACAAGATCGGCGCGGACTGGCGCGGCGACCCCGCGGCGGCCCTGCTCGAGGTGCTCGACCCGGCGCAGAACCACTCGTTCCGGGACCACTACCTCGACGTCGAGCTCGATCTGTCGCACGTCCTCTTCATCGCGACCGCCAACGTCGCGGATACCATCCCCGGTCCGCTGCTCGACCGCATGGAGGTGATCCGCTTCGACGGGTACACGGTCGCGGAGAAAGTGGCGATCGCGCGCGACTACCTGTGGCCGCGTCAGGTGGAGCGGAACGGACTGAAGCCCGAGGAGGTCGCGATCGACGACGCCGTACTCCGGCTCGTGATCGACGACTACACCCGCGAGGCGGGCGTACGGCAGCTCGAGCGCGAGCTCGGGACGCTGCTCCGCAAGGTCGCGACCGAGATCGCGTCGGCGAGCGTGCAGCCGCCCGTCACGATCGACGAGGCGCGGGTCCGTTCCGCGCTCGGTCGGGCCAAGTTCTACCAGGAGGCGGCGAGCCGCACGGCCGTGCCCGGCGTGGCCACGGGGCTCGCGGTGACCGGCACCGGCGGCGACGTCCTCTTCGTGGAGGCGGCGTCGATGCAGGGCTCGGACGGGCTCACGCTGACGGGCCAGCTCGGCGACGTGATGAAGGAGTCGGCGCGCATCGCCCTCACGTGGGTGCGGAGTCATGCCCAGGAGCTCGGGATCGATCCGCAGGCGTTCCGGCGGCGGGAGTTCCACGTCCACGTGCCCGCCGGCGCGATGCCGAAGGACGGTCCGAGCGCGGGCATCACGCTCGTGACGGCGATCGCATCGCTCATGACGGGGCGGCCGGTGAAGCACACGGTCGGCATGACCGGTGAGGTGACGCTCCAGGGCCGGGTGTTGCCGATCGGGGGCCTCAAACAGAAGGTGCTGGCGGCGCATGCGGCCGGGCTCACGGACGTCATCCTGCCGGAACGCAACCGCGGGGACCTCGACGAGGTGCCGGCGGACGTCCGGGCCCAGATGACCTTCCACCCGGTGACGTCGGTCGACGAGGTTCTGAAGATCGCCCTGGAAGCGCCGCTGGCTGCTGCCGTGGCGGCCTAAAGCCCGACCGAAAGCAAAAGACCGCTGTCGACTCGGGCGCGGGACCCGCGGCCGCTCAAGGGTGGAGATCGCATGGACACGTGTCCCGCTCACGAGTCGCCAGGGCGATCCCCCGCGCCCCGCATCACCGGCCGTTGCGCGATCCGCACCGATGAAGCCTACCGACCGAGCTACCCGGCGACCCAGCTGACCGGCGACCAGAAGGCCCTGCCACGCGCGTAACGCGCCGCCGTCGAGGTTTGCATCCGAGGGTTGTCGATCCGCCAGATTCTGCATCATGACGACGACAGCTTGCCCAGTGTCGCGGCTGGGGTGAGGTGGAGACACCGTCCGGACGGCTCGTGAGCGGGACACGTGTCCATGCGATCTCTGACCTTGAGCGGTCGCGGGTCCCGCGCCCGAGACGGGAGGACGGTGACTCCACCTCACGCCCGCACCGCCGTGGCTGCACGATCTAGGCAGTGCAGCGCTCAGTACATGCGCCCGACGAAATGGGTCAGCACGTCGAGCAGGAACAGCATCAGCATCCCGGCCGCGAGGGCCTCGACCGCGACGCGCCGGAGGAGCCAGTTCTCGCCGGGCCGCTCGTCGAGGCGATAGATCATGGGGAAACTCACGACGAAGTACGTCGCGTAGAAGAGCGAGCCCCAGCGCAGCATGCGCGGCAGATCGCGGTAGGTGAACTGCTCCGCGATCGCCCCGTTGGTCATCGCGAACGTTTCCGCCCACGCGAACCCGTACGCGGCCGCCAGCACCACGATCGGCCAGAGCCACGGCACGCTGCCGAGCTCCGACGTACGCACGCGCCGGAGCACGATCACGCCGATCGTGTGGTAGGTAACGAAGTAGAAGTGCGCCGACGGGTACATGATGAACGGCACCGTCTGCGTCCCCGACCCGAGTAGCGCCGAGTCCACGCGCCACCCGAGCTGCGGGTAGTTGTAGACCATGCCGAGGACGTCGAAGAAGTACTCGGTCCCGAAGTAGCTGCCAATGCCGGCGTAGATCCCGATCCAGACGTTCAACTTGAACCAGTACGTCTGCCACCATTGCCGGCCGAGACTGCGCTCGTCGCGGAGGAGCGCCGGAACCACCAGCAGCGGCGCGAAGATCACGAGCATCGCGAGGTTCAGACCGAGGTCGCCCCACTGCTTGCCGGACTCGGTCGTCATGAGCACGCCCATGCACGCGATCCAGAACGGCGTGTAGGCGAGGAAGAACTTCTCGCCCCAGGCCTTGCTGGGGTTCGCCGAGAACCACCGCGGTCCGCCGGCGACGGCCGCGATCGAGGGCTCGAGCGTCAGCGCGGCCGTCGGCATCGCCGCCTCAGCCCGCGGCCTTCACGTGCCCGGGCATGACCTCCCCCGCCATCGCGCGCTCGACGCGCTTCTGCATCGCGGGGCTCAGGTTGCCCGTCTGGATCAGCTCCATGAAGCACGCCATCGCGTTCCCGAAATCGAAGAAGTCGCGCTGCCACGACCAGCAATAGTTCCCGGCGTAGCGGAACCACGAGCCGCCCATCCCCTTGATCTCGTAATGCCTGCCGTCCGGGCGCTTCGCGGGAGCGACCTGGCGCCAGAACGCGACCACTTCGCCGCGTTGGTCATCGATGAGCACGGCATCGTACGGGTACTCCCACCCGTCGAGCCCCTCCATCTCGGTGCCCATGACCCAGTCGCGGATCTCCTTTCGCCCGCGGGCGATGAAGTCCTCGTTGGGACCGAGGTTCCAGGAGTATTCCGCGTCTTCCGTGTAGTAGTCCGCGAGCCCGCGCCAATCGCCGGCGGCTTCCGCCTTCTCGTTGGCCTCGAGCCAGCGGCGCATCATCTCTTCCATCTCGCTGCGGGGAAACGCGGGCATGGTCGAATCTCCTCGGGTCAGGCGTCCTCGATCGCGAGGGCGCGGGTAGGACAATGCTTCACCGCCGCCGCGATGCGCTCGCGGAGCGCGGCCGGGGCTTCGGCTTGCAGCACGTCGACCGCGGTCTGTTGGGCGTTCAGGCGGAACACGTCGGGGGCCTCCGACACGCAGACGGCGTGTCCTTGGCAGAGGCCGAGGTCGACGCGCACGCGCACGCCGCCCGTCCCTGCGCCGGCCGCCGCCGACTGCGCTGCCGCGCTCGCGGTTCGTCCGACGTCGGTGCGGCGGCGGTAGCGGACGCGACACGGTTGGCGCACCTGGACGACCATCTTCGTGTAGTCCGGACCGTACGAGTCCGGCGGGTCCAGCAGCTCGAACGTGAAGCGCCGCAGCAGGCTCATCGTGATCGCCTTCAGCTGCATGAGCGCGAACGCCGCACCGGAGCAGCGATGATGGCCGCCCCCGAACGGAATCCATGCGAAGGGCGCCGCGTCCTCCTCCCGGCCCTCGTCGTAGCGGCTCGGGTCGAAGCGGGTCGGATCGCGAAACAGCTCCGGGATCCGATGGGAGACGGCCGGCGAGATCGCGACGAGCTTTCCGGCCGGGATGGTCACGCCTTCGACGGTGAAGTCCTGGAGCACGCCGCGCATGAGGATCACGAGCGGCGGGTGCAGGCGCAGGACTTCTTTCAGGACCGACTCCAGCACCGGCACCTCGCGGAACGCTTGGTACGTGAGCCCGCCGTCGCGCGTGTAGAGCGCGTCGAGCTCCGCTACGACGCGGGCCGCCCACTCCGGGTTCCGCGCGAGCTCGATGATCGTCCACGCCTCCGTTCCGGAGCTCGTGTGGTGGCCCGCGAACATCGACGCGGTCAGGATGCCGGTAATCTCGTTCGGCGTGAGCGCGGTGCCGTCGGAGTAGCGCGAGTCCATCAACACCTGGAGCGCGTCGTTCGCCTCCAGGCCCGATGCGCGACGTTGGTCGATGATCGCGGTGATCATCTCCAGCAGGCGCTGGCGGGCGCGGTCGCGCCGCCAGAATACGGGCAGCGGCAAGTAGGGATTCACGTACGCGATCGCGTTGACGCCCTTCTCGAGGTCGCCGTACACGCGCGCGAACTCTTCGTTCATGCTGCGGCGGAACTCGGTGCCGAGGAGGCAATGACTCGACGTGTACGTGGTGAGCTCGGCGGTGAAATCGAGGAGATCGAAGTCGCCGACCTCGCCCCAGCCGCCGACCATACCCTCGACTTCTTCGGTGAAGATGTCGGCGTACGTTCGCATGTTGCGGTCGCGCAGCGCCGGCATGAGGATCCGCAGCTGCTCGTTCAGCCGTTCGGGTGGTGCGTCGAACACGACGCCCTCGCCGAAGACCGGCGTCATCATGCGATACGCGACCTTCTGGCTCAGGACCTCGTCGGGAGCACGACAGAAGGCTTCCTGGGCGGCAGGGCCGCTCAGCAGCACCACGCGCTTGTTCAACATGCGGAACTCGCCGACCGGACCGCACGCCTCACGCACCGCCTGCATCATCGCGACCGGGTCGCGAGCGAACTTCGCCATGTGCCCGAGGAGCGGCAGCGCGCCGGCGAAGCGCGGCGGCGCTCCGGATGGCGGAAGACTGGACGCGACCTCGGGCATTGCCCCTCCTCGATGGACGCGCCGTCAGGCGCGTCGTGAGACCGCGCCCTTCACGCGCGCGCCGGCGGGAGACCGATCACCTTCGTCTCCAGGTACTCCTCGAAGCCCGCGATCCCGTTCTCGCGTCCCACGCCGCTCTGGCGGTAGCCGCCGAACGGCGTGTCGACGGCGAACCACATGGCGCCGTTGATCGCGAGGGTACCGGTGCGAATGCGGCGGGCGACGGCGAGAGCGCGCTCTTCGCTGGCGCTCGCGACGGCCCCCGAGAGTCCGTAGATCGAATCGTTCGCGATCCGCACCGCGTCGTCGTCGTCCTCGTACGGGATGACGGCGAGGACGGGCCCGAACACTTCCTCTTGCGCGAGCGTCGACTTCGGGTCGACGTCGACGAAGAGCGTCGGCTCGACGTAGTAGCCCTTCGGAAGGTCCTTCGGTACGCCGCCGCCGACCGCGAGCTTGGCGCCTTCCTGCTTCGCCTTGGCGATGTACCCGAGCACCCGTTCGCGCTGACGCTCGCTGACGACGGGGCCCATGAGATGCGCCGGGTTCATCGGGTCGCCGTACTTGAACTTGCGGAAGGCTTCGGTCGCGATCTCCACGCCTTCGGCGTACCTGGAGCGCGGCAGCAGCAGACGCGTCGTGAGCGCGCAGCCCTGGCCCGCGTGGGTGCAGACGCTCCCGATCTGGGAGAGCGCGCTCGCGAGATCCACGTCGTCGAGCATGATGGTCGCGGACTTGCCTCCGAGCTCGAGAAAGACCTTCTTCACGGTGGCGGCGGCGTTGGCCATCACGCGGCGGCCGGTCGCCGTCGACCCGGTGAACGTGACGACGTCGACGCGCGGATCGGTCGCGAGCATCTCGCCGAGGAGGTGGTCGGTGCTGGCGACGACGTTCACGACCCCGGGCGGAATGTCGGTGTGCTCGGCGATGGCCCGCCCGAGCACGGTCGCCGACCACGGCGTGTCGGGGGCGGGCTTCAGCACCATCGTGCACCCGGCGGCCAGCGCGGGCCCGAGCTTGCAGATGTTCAAGTAGAGCGGGAAGTTCCAGGGAGTGATCGCCCCCACCACGCCCGCCGGCTCGCGCCGGATCATGCGGCGGCTGACCATGCCCATGAACGACATGTCGCTCATGGGTTGCTCGAAGACGTAGCTTTCCGTGAGGTCGGCGTAGAACGGCAGCCAGTCGATGCTCTGATCGCACTGGACGGTGTACGCGAGCATGATCGGCGAACCCGTTTCGGCGATCACCAGCTCGCGGATCTCGTCTTTCGCGGCGACCAGCGCCTGGTGGAGCTGGGTCAGGCACTTCCGGCGGAACGC
>Ga0268299_1001718_pt1 | contig 33924 bp, 25 predicted proteins | sample NOBtaG_FD_193484 | JGI IMG/M metagenome (GOLD analysis project Ga0268299, IMG submission 193484) | Activated sludge microbial communities from bioreactor in Nijmegen, Gelderland, Netherland - NOB reactor | ecosystem: Engineered > Bioreactor > Aerobic > Activated sludge | place: Netherlands... | reverse complement strand
AGGCGTAAGGCAGGGCGGAAACCTGCGGATCGAGTTGCGATACCACGCTCACGCTTTGTGCGGTGCTGCCGGTGCAGCCGAACGCATCGGTCACCGTCACGCCGTAGTTGCCGGCGGCATTGACCGTGATGGACGGCGTCGTTTCCGCCGTGCTCCATGAGTAGGCGGCAAAGTTTCCGGCTACGCTCAGGGTGCTGCTGCTGTTGGTGCAGATGGCCGCCGGGCCGCTGATCGTCGGGGTGGGCAAGGGCTGAGCGGTGACATTCAGCGCAGCAGTAGCGGTGCAGCCGAGAACGTCAGTCACAGTAACCGAGTAAGTACCCGTGGCATTCACGGTTATACCGAGCGTGGTTTCGGTGGTGCTCCACAGGTAAGAGACGAAGCCCGTTGAGGCACTCAGCGCGGTGCTACTGTTTGCACAAAAATTAGGGTTTCCCGAAACGGCCACCACGGGCGGGTTGGGAATGATCACAGCCAACTGCTCGCTGCCGGTGCAGCCCGAAGCGTCGGTCACGACGACCGTGTAGGTGTCGGCAGCCGTCACGGAAATCGTCGGCGTCGTTTCGCCATTGCTCCATTGGTAGGTGGCAAAACCCGCGCTTGCTTCGAGGGTGATTTGCCCGTTGCAGGCATAAGGCAGGGCAGAAACGGTGGGTTCCAGTTCCTGCACCACACTCACGCTTTGCGCAGTACTGCCCGTGCAGCCAAACGCATCGGTCACCGTCACGCCGTAATCGCCGGCGGCATTGACGGTGATGGACGAAGTTGTTTCGGTGGTGCTCCAAGAGTAGCCAGTAAAATTTCCGGGCACGCTCAGGGTGCCAATGCTGTTGGTGCAGATAGCCGTCGGGCCGCTGATCGTCGGGGTGGGCAAGGGCTGAGCGGTGACATTCAGCGCAGCAGTGGCGGTGCAGCCGAGCGCGTCGGTTGCGGTAATCGCGTAGGTGCCCGTGGTGCTCACGGTGATGGTTGGTGTGGTTTCGTTGGTGCTCCACAAATAGGAAACGAAGCCCGTTGAGGCGCTGAGCGCGGTACTGCTGTTTGCACAAAAGTTCGGATTGCCCGAAACAACCACCACGGGCAGGTCAGGTATCGTCACGGCCACCTGCTCGGTGCCGGTACAGCTCGAGGTGTCCGTCACCACCACGGTGTAGGTGTCTTCGGTGTTCACGGAAATGCTCTGCGTGGTTTCACCGGTGCTCCATAGGTAGCTGGCAAAACCCGAAGCGGCTTCGAGCGTGATTTGTCCGTCGCAGAGGTAGGGCTGGGCAGAAACCTGTGGGTCGAGTTGCGATACCACGCTCACCGCCTGGGCGGCCGTTCCGGTACAGCCGAAGGTATTCGTCACGGTTACCGTGTAAGTCCCGGCGGCATTGACCGAAATGGACTGGGTATTTTGTAAATTGGACCACGCATAACTGGAGAATGTACCCACGGCAGTCAGCGTGCCGCTGCTGTTGGCACAAATGGACGTGGGGCCGGTCACGCTGGTTGTCGGGGAAGGGTAGACTGCCAGGTCAAAGGATGCTTCGGCAGTACAGCCATACCCGTCGGTTGCGGTTACGGTGTACGTGTTCGCCTGGTTAACGGTAATGCTCGGGCCTACTTGATTGTTGGACCAGACGTAAATTCCGAATCCGGGACTGGCTTCCAGTGTGGCGCTTGCATTTTGACAAATGACGTTTGGCCCGGAAATGCCCACAACGGGCGGGTCGGGGATGTTCACGGCCACTTCGGCTGTACCGGAACAACCGGTGTTGTCGGTCACCGTCACCGTGTAGAGGTCGCTGGTGTTTACTGTGATCGTGGAAGTCGTTTCGTTGGTACTCCACAGGTAGGTGCTGAAACCGGCGCCTGCGTCGAGGCCGATCTGGCCGTTGCAATTGTAGGGTTGTTCGGCAATCTGCGGTTCCAGGCTGGAAGAAATGCTGAGCGTTTTCGCGGCATTTCCCGTGCAGCCGTTGGCATCGGTGACGGTCACTGTGTAGGTGCCGGCATTGCTCACCGTGATCGAACTGGTCGTTTCTGTGGTGCTCCAGAGGTACGAATCGAAATTGCCCGGCACGCTGAACGTAGCCGATCCGCCCGCACAAATGGAGGTCGGCCCGGCTATGGTCGGGACTGGATTTGGCACGACCTGCACGGGAAATACATCGGTGGCGGTGCAGCCAAAGCCGTCGGTAGCCGTTACGCCGTAGTTGCCAGCGGCGTTCACCGTGATGCTGCCGCCGGTTTGAGCATTGGACCACACGTATGCGTTCAGCCCTGGCGTCGCCGTCAGCACGGTGTTTCCGCCCTGGCAAATTTGGCTGTTGCCCGAAATTTCCACCACCGGATCGTCGGGTATGTCGGCAAAAAACGTGTCGGTTCCCGTGCAGCCGTTGGCTGCCGTGACGGTCACCGAATAGTCGTCGTCGGTATTTACGGTGATGGGATTGATCGTTTGGTTGGTGTTCCAGAAGTAGGTGGCAAAACCCGGGCCGGCGTTCAGGGTCAATTGTCCGTCGCACAGGTATTGCCCGGCGATAATGTTCGGTTGTGGAGAAGGCAGCACGGTAAGGGTATGCGCCGCCGTGCCCGTGCAGCCGGAAAAATCGGTCACGGTCACCACATAAGTACCCGGGGTGTTCACGGTGATGCTCGGCCCTGTTTCGGCGTTCGACCAGAGGTAAGAACCGAAACTGCCCGGCACCGTCAGCGTGGCCGATTCGCTGGAACAAATACTGGCCGGCCCGGTTATCGCAGGCGCAGGCGCGGGCAGGATGCTGATTGCAATGGAAGCGGTAGCGGTACAGCCGAATCCGTCGGTAGCCGTCACCGTGTAGGTGCCGGCATTGAAAACCGTGATGCTCGACCCGGATTGGCTGGTGGACCACACGTAGGCATTCAGTCCAGGAGTGGCCTCCAGCACGCTGTTGTCGCCTTGGCAGAATTCGTTGTTGCCGGTGATGCTGACGGACGGTGGAGCGGGAATCGTTACCAAAAAACTGGACTCGCCGGTACAGCCGTTGGCATCGGTCACGGTCAGGCTGTATGTGCCGTCGGCGTTCACGGAAATGGAATTGCCGGTTTGGTTGGTACTCCAGTTGTACGTCGTAAATCCCGGTTGTGCGCTCAGCGTAATTTGTCCGTTGCAGGCGTACGGTGCGGCGGAAATGACCGGGACGGGGTTGGGATTTACCGACAAGGTGAACGAAGCCGTTCCGGTGCAGCCGTTGGCGTCGGTTACCGTCACGGTGTAGGTACCGGCGCCGGACACGTCAATGGACTGGGTGGTTTCGCTGGTGTTCCACAGGTAGCCTGCAAAACTTTGGGTGACCGACAAGGTGCCCGATTGCCCGTCGCAAACGGGTGGCGGCCCAGAAATGGCCGGAGTCGGGGCCGGAACGCTCGCCACGGTAAATGTAGCCGAATCCGTACAGCCGTAGCCGTCGGTAGCGGTCACCGTGTACGTGCCTGCAGTAGTAACGGTAATGGACGGGCCGTTTCCGCTGGGGCTCCAGGTGTAGTTGGAAAATCCGGCTGTGGCATCCAACGTGCCGGAACCGTTGGCGCAAATTTGATTGTCGCCGGTGATGTCCACCATAGGCGGAGGAGGGATAACAACCTCGAAGGAGGCCGTTCCTGTGCAGCCGTTGGCATCGGTGACGGTCAGGCCGTACGTACCGTCGGCGTTCACGGAAATGGAATTGCCGGACTGGTTGGTGCTCCAGTTGTAGGTTGTGAATCCGGGCTGTGCGCTCAGGGTGATTTGCCCATTGCAGGCGTACGGCGCGGCGGAAATGACCGGCACGGGGTTGGGATTTACCGACAAGGTGAACGAAGCCGTTCCGGTGCAGCCGTTGGCGTCGGTTACCGTCACGGTGTACGTGCCGGCGCCGGACACGTCAATGGACTGGGTGGTTTCGCTGGTGTTCCACAGGTAGCCTGCGAAACTTTGGGTGACCGACAAGGTGCCCGATTGCCCGTCGCAAACGGGTAGCGGGCCGGAAATGGCCGGAGTCGGGGCCGGGATGCTCGTCACGGTAAATGTTGCCGTATCCGTACAGCCGTTGGCGTCGGTGGCGGTCACGGTGTAGGTGCCTGCGGAGTTGACGGTAATAGACGGGCCGTTTCCGCTGGGGCTCCAGGCGTAGTTGGAAAATCCGGGGGTTGCATCCAACACACCGGAGCCGTTGGCGCAAATTTGGTTGTCGCCGGTGATGTCCACCAATGGCGGGGGCGGTATGACAACCTCGAACGTTGCCGAGCCCGAGCATCCGGCGCTGTTCGTGACCGTAACGGTGTATGGCCCGGCACTCGTCGCCACGGTGGTTTGGGTCGTAGCGCTTGTGCTCCAGTTGTACGAGGAGTATCCCGGGCCGGCATCCAGGGTGACCTGGCCGTTGCAGGTGTATGGCGCAGCCGTGATGACGGGCTGGGGCACCGGCGACTGGCTCACGGTTTGGGTGGCGGTGCCCGAGCATCCGGCGCTGTTGGTGACAGTGACGGTATAGGTGCCGGGACTGTTGACGGTTATGGACTGGTCTGTTTCGGATGTAGACCACAGGTAGGTCGCGAAATTCTGCGGTACGGTTAAGGTGGTGTTGCCGCCTTCGCAGAATTGGTTGTTGCCGGTGATGGTGGGTTCCGGGGCTGGCACCACATTGAGGGTGATAGAGCCAAGAGTACAGCCTTGTGCAAGCAGTTTGGTAATCGTTACGGGGGAAATGGCAATCAGGATGCCAAGCAAGCAGGGAAAAATTTTCCTCATGGTTTGCATTTGTAGGTGATAAAACGGCTGTGTCGTTTTGGACTGGATTTATAGGCTCATAAAAATAGATCAAAATCTTCGATCTAAACTCCGACAGGCTCGGCCTGGTTTGTTAAGTTTTCCTTTTTGTTTAAAGTTGACAATTTTATTGTTCTGAAAAGTAAACAAACGAATCGCCGAAGCACACTTCCGTCGCGTTTGATGCCCCCTGCCGCAAACGCTGCACAGCCAAGTATTCCACAGGATTCCGCGCAATTAAAACACAAGCGGATAGTCATTAAACAAAAAAACCCCTGCCTGACAGCGTGTGTCGGGCAGGGGATTGAAAAGCAAATCGAGCGTGTAGGTTACTTAAATTCCAACACCAGATCGAACTCCACGCGGCGGTTTTTGGCCCGTCCGGCGCTGCGCTTGTTGTCGCCGATAGGTTTGGTGTCGCCGAAGCCGGCCGAGCGCAGGCGCTCTGTCTTGATGCCTCGGTACACAAAGTAATCGTAACAGGTTTTGGCGCGGTCTGTGGACAAGGCGAGGTTGCGCTCGGGTTCGCCCACGTTGTCGGTATGCCCGCGGATGTCGAGTTTGTAGTCCGGGTACTGCTTCATGATCCCCACGATTTCGTCCAGGATTTTGTACGACGAGGATTTTAGTTCGATTTTGCCCGTTTCGAACTGGACATTTTTCATGGCAAACTCCAGGCGCTCTTTTGTTTCCTTTTTCACCTCCGGGCAACCAAAGTTGGTGGCCGGGCCGATGGTGCTCGGGCACTTGTCGAGGTTGTCGGCCACGCCGTCGCCATCGGAGTCGGGACATCCGTTGTACGGCCCTGCTACATCGGGGCATGGGTCTTTGTCGTCGTTGACGCCGTCGCCGTCTCGGTCGGTCACGAGCGGGCAACCGCCATTCGCAACGGGGCCTGGCTCGCGGGGGCACTTGTCGTCCTTGTCGGCCACGCCGTCGTAGTCGGCATCGGGGCAACCTTTGACGGTTCCGGCCTCTGTCGGGCACTCGTCGTCTTTGTCGGCTACGCCGTCGCGGTCGCGGTCGGGGCATCCGTTGACTGGGCCTGCCTCGGTCGGGCACTCGTCGTTCTTGTCGGCCACGCCGTCCTCATCTTGGTCGGGGCAGCCATTGGTGGCCGACGAGCCGGGCTGTGTGGGGCAGTCGTCCTTGTCGTCGGCGATGCCGTCGTTGTCGTAGTCGGGGCATCCGAAGGCAGCGGGCCGGCCCGGTTTGTCGGGGCATTGGTCGGAGGCATCGGGTACGCCGTCCTTGTCGCGGTCGGATTGTTCCTGCGGTTTGGGCGGCGCCTTGTGCAGGAGGTACACGAACCCTACGCCGAGTTGGATGTTGTCGCGCTTTTCTTCAGAAGCCTTGCGGTACTCGGCCTGGGCATTGATGAAGGCGTACTGGGAAATTCGGAAATTGGCGCCCACCCCGAACGGAAACTGGGCGTGGCCGTTTTTGAACTCTTCCAGAAAATAGCCGGCGCCGGCAAAAGCATACGGCGACACTTTGGCCTCGCTGCTGATTTTTCCGAGTTGGAAAACCAGGTCGAGGCTGCTTGTCACTGTGTTGCCCGGTATGCCGGGCAGTTTGGCGATGCCCATCTTGAGCGGTACGCCGATGTTGAGAAATGGGGCCACATTGCGGAAATAGCCGATCTCGAAGCCTTCGCCAAGGTTGAAGTCTTCGTCGTTCAGCGAGCCGTAGTCGAACAGGTTGATCTTGGCGACAAGAGCGTTTGGATTTTCCCGGTTTTGGGCCGTGGAGGCCGTGGGCGTCAGTACCCACAGCGAAAGAAGGAGTAAAAAGGAAAACTTTCTCATTGAGTTGAATTTTTTTTGGGGTCAAACAAAAAGGATACCAACTAACCAGAATCGGGTAATGCTTCGTGCCAATTGGAACCGGACTGTGGGTGTACGTCGGCTATATGACGAAATTGTTCCGTAGTGCGCGTGAGATGCCAAGTCGAAGTATGACTTCTTACTCCTCCCGTTCAAAAACCCGGTCTACCGAAATGCTGATGCCCAGTACCGGATCGGTCAATATACCAGAGGAAAACTGCTCGGACGCATCCGGCGACCGATACACCACGATGAGCTGGAGCGTTGGCACTGCCAACCAAACCGATCGCACGCCCGTCTCGAAATACTGCACCGCTTTGTCGAACAGCATTTGCACGCTTTGCGAGGGGGAAATGATCTCGATCACGCCGAGCGGCGGCTTATGCAATTCGACCTGGTCGTGGTGGAAATCCACTTTTTCTTTCGGCAAAATGATGATGTCGGGCGTGGAGGGCCAGCCATCGAGACGAAGGGATACTTCTGTGGCGAAGCGGTATTGTTTGCGGTAGGGGGCCAATTCAAGGCCGATGTTGTACTGAATGACTCCGTGGTTCAGGCTGGGCATGGGTTTTCCGCGTTCTATTTCATAAGAGAGCTCGGGTGCAACTGTGGTAATATCCATTGCCATATTTTTTTGCAAACCTAAACGAAAATTCCTGCAATCTCAGCGCGGGAAGAACGAGCCGATATATTTTTTGAAATTCCATACGACAGCGATGTACGCATATTCTACTGCCAATAGCCAGCGGCAAAAAAAACGCCGCCCGGAATGACCGGACGGCGAGTCGTATTGTCAATATTTTTTTCAGCCTTATTCTTCGTCATTGTCGTTGCCCCCCCTCAAGCGGTACTTTTCCCGTTCAACGGGTTTTAGTTTTTTCTTTTTGTGGGATGTTTGCTGGAAATCGCGTTCATCCGAGCGGCGGGTGTCTTTTTTGCTTTTTTCCCAGTGTCTCATGGCAAAATCGCTTTAGTAGTGGTTGTTAGAATTTGGTGAAACAATCGTTTGGCGGTAGAAAGCCGACCTTGCCGTGCCAAACAGGCACAAAAATAGGCGCATTCTCGGATTGCGCAACGCCAAGACTGTTAAATTTTAGGGCACCCCTCAAACCTTCAAAATATGCGACACTTGTTGGCTGGTTTTTTTCTCTGCACCTGGAGTTTGCCCACCATTGTCCTGATTCCCGTTTTCATGGGCATTCCCGTTGATGGCCTTGTTGCTTCTTCTGTCGCGCACCATAGAAGCGACCATCCCGGCCAGCAGCATGGAACCAATGATGAGCAGTGATGCAAGTTCCGCGATGTGGATGTGCATAGGCAAGAGCAGCATTTTGACCCCGATGAACGATAAAATGCCGATCATGCTGAACTTCAGGTAGGTAAAACGATCCAGGATATTCGACAGGACGAAGTACATGGACCGAAGTCCGAGGATGGCGAAAATGTTGGAAGAAAAAACAAGGAACGGATCGGTCGTGATGGAAAAAACGGCAGGTACGGAATCAAAGGCAAACATGATGTCGGTGGTTTCAACCACGAGCAATGCCACAAACATCGGGGTGGCCGCCCGGCGGCCGTTTTCCCAGGTAAAAAATTTGCCGCCGTCGTAGCGTTTGCTGACCGGATAAAACCGGCGGATCAACGTCACGATGCCGTGGTCGCCAATGTCTTCTTCCGCTTCGCCTTGCCGCCACATCTTGTAGGCCGACCACAACAGGAGCGCCCCAAAAAAGTAAAACAGCCATGTGAAATAATGTACCAGGGCCAGACCCGCCCCGATCAGCAGCCCCCGGAAAACCAATACGCCGAGAATGCCCCAAAATAGGATGCGGTGCTGGTACATCTTGGGCACGCGGAACTGGACGAATACCAGCGCCATGACGAACAGGTTGTCCACGCTTAGGGCTTCTTCCAGAAGATAGCCCGTCAGATACTTGAGCGCTGCCTCTCGTCCACCCATCGGCTCGTGCGCGGAAAGTCCGAGGCCGAGCCATTTGTACTCGTAGGCGAAATAGATGAACACGTTGAAAAGGAGTGCCAGACTGATCCAGATGCTCGTACTAAATAAGGCTTCGCGCGCGGTGGGGGCATGGGGTTTTCGGTTGAGCACCCCAAGGTCGAGCAGCATCAGCAACAGCACCAAGGTCACGAACCCGACCCAAATATATGTTTCCATAAATTTTATTCTTCAAATTGACGGCGCAAAGGTAGGCCGTCAAAAAATACCGTTTTGATAATTGTGTACAGCGTCGCTTTCAGGACAATGCCTGATATTTATGCCCGATTTGGCGCTGATGCCTTGTTGGACGAGGAAACAAACAAATGGATGCGCTTTCCGTTGTGAAAATTTTTCCAAGTGCGCTTGTTGCCCGATGAGCCGGTCTGCCTTTTCGATCAAGATTTAAACCTGCCGTGTTTTTTTTATGCGACTCCTGACTTTTTTCGCCTTTTGGCTTGCCTGCTGTTTTTGTTGGCCCGCTTTTTCCCAAAACAGCATGGCTGTGCGCTTTGACTGGGGCTCCGAGTTTTTTCCCGACAATTTTCAAGCCGTCCGGCAAAACCCCGCCGTGTCGCCTGACGAGGTGACAGATGGCTACTACGTCCGGTACATCCAGTGCTCCGAAATCCCTGCGGCCCGCTTGCGTGTCGAAGCGCAAGAAGCCGGGGTCCGGTTCATCGGTTATGTTTCCTTCGGGGCATATCTGGTGGCCTTGCCTGAAAATTTTGATCTACATCGCCTGGATCCGCTCCGTGTCCGCAGCGTGGTGCCCGTACGGCCCGAGTGGAAACTGGCCCGCAGCCTGCGGGAGGAACCATTCGGCGCATGGGCTGTTCACGGCGATCTCGTGGACGTATATCTGCAAGTGTACCCGCATATCCGTATCCAGGACGGCGCGGAGATGTGCCGCCAGCGGGGCATGACAGTCGTGGAAGAGGGCAAGCAAAACGGCATATTGCACGTCCGCTTGCGCAAGGACGCCATCCCGGCTGCGGCGGCTCTGCCGTTCGTGCGTACCCTGGAACTGTTGCCGGCGCCGCCAAAGCCCGACGATACCGGCGGCCGCTCCCTGCACCGCGCCAACCTGCTCGATGTGGACCACCCCTTGGGCAACAAGTACGACGGCACGGGCGTGACTGTGCTCGTGCGCGACGACGGCCCCCTAGGGCCGCATATTGATTTTCAGGGCCGGAACACCGACGTTTTCAACGCCAACGATATTTCCGACAGCAACCACGGCGACGGCGTGGCAGGCATTCTCGCCGGGGCGGGCAACCTCGACCCGACCATGCGCGGCATGGCCGCCGGCGCGAAGATTTTCACGATCCGCTATCAGGCCAGTTTTCAGGACAACACCATGGACCTGCATTTCGACGAAAACGTCACGATTACGAACTCCTCCTATGCCGAAGACTGCAACGAAGGCTACACCACAAATACCCAGACCGTAGAGCAGCAACTCCACGAAAACCCAACTCTGATGCACGTTTTTTCTGCGGGGAACGCCGGAACGAGCAACTGCAACTACGGCGCAGGGCCGACCTGGGGCAACATCACCGGCGGCCACAAAATGGCCAAAAACGCGCTCGCTGTGGCCAATCTGTTTGCGGATGCCACCTTGGTCAACAGCTCGAGTCGCGGCCCGGCACACGATGGTCGTCTCAAGCCCGACATTTCTGCACATGGAAACGGGCAAGGCTCCACCGATCATTTCAATACCTACCGCAGATTCAGCGGCACCTCGGCGGCGGCTCCCGGAATTGCGGGCTGCATGGCACAACTGACCCAAGCCTACAAGGAAATGCACAACGGCGAACAGCCGCATACCGCATTGCTCAAAGCCGCCCTGCTCAACACGGCAAACGATCTCGGGAACACAGGACCCGATTTCCGCTTTGGCTGGGGGCACGTCAACACCTGGCGGGCCTACCGGATTCTCGCCGACAAGCGCTGGCTCGAAAGCGCCGTGGAACAGAGCGCTGAAGCAACGCATTCGCTCCAGGTTCCGGCCGGCACCCGACTGGCCCGGATCATGGCGTACTGGTCGGATCCGCCCGCCAACGTCGGCGCCGCGCGTGCGCTCATCAACGATCTCGATCTGGAGGTGGTGGCCCCTGACGGCAGCACGGTACATTCGCCCTGGTTGCTCGATCCCACGCCCGACCCCGACATACTCAACACCCCGGCCGGAAAAGGGCGCGACTCGCTCAACAATGTCGAACAGGTGGCCATCAACGATCCGTTGCCGGGGACCTACACAGTGCGCGTACGGGGGTATGAAGTTCCCTTTGGGCCGCAGCCCTACTTTCTGGTTTGGGAGTTTTACGACGAGAGCCTGAAACTCACCTACCCTGCCGGCGGAGAGGGCCTCGTGCCGGGGGATACCTGCCGAATCCAATGGGATGCCTTGGGCAACAATGGCAACTTTACCCTCCAATATTCGCCCGACAACGGCGCCCTTTGGGCACAAATCGGCACGACGACCGGCGACAAGCGCATGTTCGACTGGACGGTGCCCAGCACCGTGAACGGACGCATCCGCGTACAGGTCATCCGCGACAGTCAGCGCGACACCACCGATTTCCCCCTGACCATTGCCCCGGTACCGAACAATTTGCAGGTGCAGCAAGTATGTCCCGATTCGATGACCGTTTCCTGGTCGCCCGTGCACGACACCCTTCGCTACGATGTCTATCTGCTGGGGGAAAAATACATGACCATAGTGGGAAATACCCCCGATACCACGTTCACGATGCCCATCCAAAATGCCGGACGGGAACAGTGGTTTTCCGTGCGGGCCACTGGTACAAGCGGGCTGGCCGGCCGACGCGCTGTGGCAGAACCTTGGATTGGCGGGCTTAAAAACTGCCAACAACCGGAAGACCTGGCCCTGAACGGCCTGATCGCGCCTACCCAGGAAGAATTCGTTTCGCAAGTGTCCTGCGACCCGATCCAGACACTTGTGAAGGTTTTGGTGGTCAATGAGGGCATCAACCCGATCAACGGGGCGGTGCTGTACTATCAGTTGAACGCCGAGCCGCCGGTACAGGAGCCCTTGCCCATCCTCGCTCCCGGTTCGGCCATCAATTATGAGTTCGCGACGCCGCTTTTGGTCACTCAAAACGGACAAAACACCTTGCGGGTCTGGTCGGAGTACGGCCCCGAGGACGTGTTTTTCAACGACACGTTGTCATTCGTCTTTTCGGCAGTCGTACAACCGCAAAACGGATTTTTCTCCGAAGGTTTTCAAAGCCTCGTTTTCCCGCCTCAGGGCTGGGCGGTGGAAAACCCGGACGGCAACATCACTTGGACCCATATCGCATCTGGTGTGACGGGTTCAAGTGGCCAGAGTACCCGCGCGACCTTCATCAACTGCTTGAACTATTTTTTTCAAGGCGAGGAAGACTATTTGTACCTGCCGCCGCTCGACCTGAGCAATTTGTCCGATCCGGGCATCCTGTTCGACCTGGCCCATGCCAACTACGATTCAGATTATTACGACAGCCTGCGCGTCGAGGTGTTTGCCGACTGCGACCTGAACGCAACTCCGGTGACGGTTTGGGGCAAGGGAGGGCCGACATTGGCCACGCGGTCGCCATTGCCATCGTCGTTTGTGCCGACCAGCGCCAGCGATTGGCGAAAAGAAGGGTTTTCGCTCAAGGATTTTGAGGGCCAAACGGTCATCGTGCGTTTTGCCTCGGTCAACGATTACGGCAACAACATTTTTTTGGACAACATCGCCCTTGTCGAATTTGTACTTCCGCAGCCGGTGGCTGCGATCGTGCCGTCGGCGGACACGTTGTGCCGCTTGGACACGATTACGCTGAGCGCCGTGCCGGTTGGTTCCAATACAACATACAATTGGCTGTTCGGCGCTAGCGCTCAGCCGGCCTCAGCAACCGGCATCGGGCCGCACGCGGTGCGCTACCTGACCGGCGGGAACAAAACCGTCCGGTTGATCGTCAGCAATGCCCTTGGATCCGATACGGCCTTTTATTCGGTTCCGGTGCTTGGTCTTGCATCGGCAAATTTTACCTGGAACACCGACTCGGCCACCGTAACGTTTGCCAATACCAGTACCAATGCACAGTCGTACCTGTGGGATTTCGGGGATGGAAATACCAGTACACTATCCAACCCCGTGCATACTTATGCCGCTCCGGGGAACTATACCGTGACGCTTACGGCAACCAATTCCTGCACCACCTTGGCCAGCACGCGAACACAATCCCTAAACCTGACATTTGTCGGTACCGGTGTGTTGGATGGAATCAGCCAAGTGCGGGTCTTGCCCAATCCGACATCGGGCGATTTCAGGGTTGAACTGACGACCACTATGGCCACCGACGTGCAGATTCACCTGTACGACGCTCGCGGCCGCCAGATCAAAACAGTTCGAGCCGAGGCGCAGCAGGGTAGGGTATTGGTGCCGTTTGAAGGCTTGGGCTTGCCGGCCGGTATGTACCAAGTGCGGATACAAACCAACCACGGCGTACAGACAATCCATGTGGCCGTGCAATAAATTGACAACCACATCGCAATTGTACTGTTCTCATCGCTCAACGCTCATCACTCATCGCTATAATGAACTACCGTTTATTTGGAAAATCCGGTTTGCGCGTGTCGGAACTTTGTCTCGGCACCATGACCTTCGGCCTCGAATGGGGCTGGGGCGCCGACAAGGAAGAAAGCCGCAAGATTTTTGACACCTACGCCGATGCCGGCGGCAATTTTTTGGACACTGCCAACCGCTACACCGAGGGCACCAGCGAGCGTTGGCTGGGCGAGTTCGTGAAGAGCGACCGCCACCATTTTGTGCTGGCGACAAAATATACCCTGCGCGACCAGACCGGCGACCCCAATCTGGCGGGAAACCACCGGAAAAACATGATGCGTTCCGTGGAGGAGAGCATGCGCCGGCTCGATGTCGAATTCATTGACCTGCTCTGGGTGCACGCATGGGATGGCATGACGCCCGTGGACGAAGTGTTGCGCGGCCTGGACGACCTCGTGCGCAGCGGAAAAGTGCACTACATCGGGATTTCTGATACCCCAGCATGGGTGGTGAGCCAGGCCAACACGATGGCCGAACTTCGCGGCTGGACCGCTTTTGCCGGGCTGCAAATCGAGTATTCCCTGCTGCAGCGTGCGCCCGAACGGGATTTGTTGCCCATGGCCAAAAACTTCGGATTGGCCGTTACGCCCTGGGGCGCTATCGGCGGCGGAGCGCTCACGGGCAAGTACCTCAAGGGCGAGCCAGGCCGTGTGGTGGAAGCCAGCGCCCGACGCAGCGCCCGCGCCAACGCCATTGCTGCCGTGGTCGTGGAACAAGCGGAAAAGTTGGGCGTGCAGCCGGCGCAACTTGCCATCAACTGGGTGCGGCAAAACTATGCGGGCATCACGGCCATACCCATCGTCGGGGCACGCTCGGCTGCCCAGTTGACGGACTCCTTGGGCTGCCTGAATTTTCAAATCCCCGACGAGGCCATGCTGGCGCTCCACAGCGCCAGCGCCATCGAATTAGGATTCCCGCATGAATTTCTTGCATCTGACAATATCCGCGAACTGATCTTTGGCGGTCAATACAACAACATCATTCGATAACCACCGCCCCTTTCCCACGGATAAATCCGTGGGCGAATAAGGGGGAGCAACCTTCCAACCCGAAACCCCAAACCAGCAACCTTCCAACCCGAAACCTTCAAACCTAAAAAAGCATGCCCTTCAGCGACATTGACAACATGCCCATCTCTTGGGCCGACCACGAGGATATCGCCATGAAACTCTACGAGCGTTTTGGCGACGACTTCGACGAAAGTAAAATTTATCGCATCCGCTTCACGGAACTGATCGAATGGGTGTTGGACATCCCGCATTTCGAGGGCCTCCGGGAAGATTGCAACGAAGCACACCTGGAGCAGATCCAGGCCAAATGGGTTTACGAATGGAGAGACAACAACCGGTAGTGCCAGCCGATCAAATCCCTGCCTCGAACCCGGAAACAACGGTCGAACTGGTACACCTTTTCGACAAGTTTTTGGCAGTCCGAGCCTTTGTCCTCGATGTGGACGGGGTGCTCACCGACAACTCCGTGCACGTCACCGAGAGCGGGGAGCAATTGCGCCGCATGAGTATCCGCGATGGGCTGGGCCTGAAAATCGCCCTGAAAAACGGGTTTCAGGTGTGCATCATCACAGGCGGGCGCTCGCAGGGGGTGATCAAACGATTGGCCGGACTCGGCATCGAACACGTGTATTCGGGCGTGGAGGACAAGTGGCCGGTCTTTCAGCAGTTTCTGCGCACGTTCGACCTGAAGGCCAGCGAAATCTGCTACATGGGCGACGACTTGCCCGACCTGCAAATCCTGCTCAAGGTCGGCTTGTCGGCTTGCCCGGCCGATGCCGTGGCCGAAATCCGTTCGACGGTGGACTACATTTCGCCCCTCGCCGGCGGCTCGGGATGCGTGCGGGACGTGGTGGAGAAAGTGCTTAAAACGCAGGACAAGTGGGTGGGTTTCGTTCCGGCTGCGACGTGATGGGTTTTCGTGACTTGTTTCTTGAAGTCAGGCGTGTACCTTTGTAATATAAATTGTACGAATGCAATACGAGCAATTTATCGAAATCAATCCCAACATCCGGTTCGGCAAGCCGTGCATCAAAGGCACCCGAATCACCGTTCAGGATATTCTGGAAATGTTGGCAGGGGGTATGTCATTCGAAGATATTTTGATTGACTTCCCGCAATTGGATATGGAAAAAATTCGCGCTGCTCTGGCCTTTGCTGCATCTCGTGAACGGAAAGTAAAAATGGTAGCAGCATAAGTTTCATGAAACTTCTGATTGATGCCAATCTTTCGTTTCGATGACGAGCAAAGCATTCTGGAAATTTTTGAGCCTTGATTCTAGGATAGTCATTGCTTTTTTTTCGCTTCAGCCTTCTTTTTTTCTTTTTCCAGTTTCCGAAAATACCCCCGGAACAAAAAGTTGTGCTTCAGGGCCTCCATGTCCTCGCTGAACCGGCCCGTACCCACCTCGATATTTTGCAAAATCGCCTGCACCCGGTCGGCGGCCAGTGAATCGCGTAGCAACAGGTGCGCGGTGCCCGGGCCCTGCTGGATGTCGGTCTGGACGTTGCCGACGAGTGCCGTGGCGTGTTGCACCAGCGTATCCATGTTCAGCACCAAGCGACCGGCCTGTTCTTCCACGGCATTCAGTTTTCGGGCGGCCTGGTTGAGTTCGTGTGCAAGCGTCGTGTCGCGCAGCAAGGCTCCGACGGTTCCCTCGCCGTTTCGGATTCCGCCGACCAGGGCCTGCAAGTCCTTCGCAGTAGCGGATGCCGCAACGGTGGTGTTCCGCAGGTTGACAAGGGCTGCCTTGAGGTTGAGGGACAGGCTTTGGTCGTTGAGCAGCGTGGCCAGTTGGGCGCTTTTGTTGATCCGGTCAATCGTCTGGATCAGGCCCTCGGAAATCTCGAGCACGTTGCGGTTGGTCCGGTCGAGCGTGCGCAGCATTTCCGAGGTGCTGACATCGCTTTCGGATCGAATGATGTCGCCCGGCTCGATCAGCGGGGCAGGCTCTTTGGCGGGCAGGAGGTTGACGACCCGGTTGCCCACCAACCCATCGGTGCCGATGCTGGCGATGGTGTTTTTGCGCACTACCTTGCGCATCTCGTCGTCAAGTCGCAGGGCCACTTCCACGAGGGTGTCGTTCATCAGGGTGACCGATTCGACCACGCCGACCACGATGCCGGACACCCGGACATTGCCGCCAGGTACCAAGCCGTTGACGTTTTCGAAGCGGGCTGTTACCAAAAAGCGGGAGGTAAAGAAGTTCTGGTTCTTGCCCAGCATGTACAAAAATGCGATGAGCAGCCCCAGGCCGGCCAGGACAAAAATGCCCAGTTTGATTGTATCGGATGTGCGGTTGGCCATAAGTTGTCAGTCAAAAAATGCTCGAATGTTCGGGTCTTTTGAGGTGCTCAGTTCTTGGTAGGTTCCGGTGGCGTAGCATTTGCCCTCCAAAAGAATGGCAATGCGTTCGGCGGCGTGGCGCGCCAGTTTCATATCGTGTGAAATGACCAGCGCCGAGGTCTGGTATTCCTGTTGAACGGCCTTGATGAGCTCGATGATTTCCAGTCCGGTGATGGCGTCGAGGCCCGTGGTCGGTTCGTCGTACAGGATGATGTCCGGCTTCAGTATCAGGGTGCGGGCCAGGGCGATTCGTTTGCGCATGCCCCCGGACAGTTCGGCGGGCATCATGTCCACGGTATGTGCCAGCCCCACGCTTGTCAGCACTTCGTGTACCAGGTCGTTCACGGCGTCTTGCTCCACGTTCATCCAGTGACGGCGCAAGGGAAACTCGAGATTTTCCCGCACGGTCATGGAGTCGTACAGGGCATTGCTTTGAAACAAGAACCCGATGCGGGCGCGCAATTGGTCCAGTTCCATGTACGTCAGGTCGGGCACGTTCTGCCCCAGCACTTCGATGCGCCCGGCATCGGGACGCAGCAGGCCGATGATACACTTGATGAGCACGGACTTGCCCGAGCCGGACTTGCCCAGCACCACGAGGTTCTCGCCTCGGTACAACGTCAGGTCGAAGTGGTCGAGCACCACATTGGTCCCGAAGGCTTTGCAAAGCCTCTCTACCACGATTACCGGTTCGTCGTTTTTCATGCTGCCATCAGTTTTTCCAGATCAGCGCCGCCACTTGCACCGCCAGCAGGTCGAGAATAAAGATCAGTACCGATGCCATGACCACGGCGGAGTTGGCCGAACGCCCCACGCCCTCGGTGCCCTTGGTGGAGTAATATCCTTTGTAGCAGCCCACGATGCCGACGGCGAAACCGAAAAAGAAGGTCTTGATAATAGCCGGAATGGCATCGTAATATTCCAGGTTGTTCATCACCTGTTCCATGAACAAACGGAAACTGAGCACTTCATAAATGTTCACGCCGAGGTACGAGCCGTACAGGGAAATCGCGTCGGCGAGGATGACCAGCACGGGCAGCATGAGCGTGGCTGCCAGGGTGCGGGTCACCACGAGGTATTTGAACGGGTTGGTGCCCGAAACCTCCATGGCGTCAATTTGCTCGGTGACGCGCATGGAACCGAGTTCCGCGCCGATGCTGGAGCCGATCTTGCCGGCAAAGATCAGCCCGGTGATCACCGGCCCGATCTCGCGGATGATGGCGATGCACACCATGGCGGGAATCATTTTTTCGACACCATAGCGCACCATGCTCGGGCGCAACTGCATGGTCATCACCAAGCCCATGATGAACGCCGTAAGCCCTACCAGCGACAGGGATTTGTAGCCGATCACAAAACACTGGCGCACCAGTTCTTCCCATTCATACCTGGGGCGAAAGGCTTCGCGGAAAAAACGGGCCGTGAACCGGGCCAATGCGCCGATTTCGTGAAAAAATGCCGGATTGAATATCTTATGCCATGCTTGGCTATCCATCGGGAGGTAAATTATGAACCGGCATAAAGGTAACGCCAGCAAATCCATGTAACCAAAGTACATTTGTCACTCGCAATCATGCAGTCAGTCAGCGTTTTATTTACCTGTTTCCTTTTTCTGACAACCGCCTTTGGCCAACCACCTCTGGCCAACAGCCAGCGGCCAACGGCCAACAGCCGACCACTTCGCTTGGTAGTCATCGGATCATCTACGGCTGCCGGGGTGGGTGCACACCCGGTAGACAGCTCATGGGTGAACAGATACCGGGCCTACCTGAAGACCCTGCACCCGGCTTCCCAAGTCGTGAACTTGGCCAAAAGCGGCTACCAGACCTGCCACTTGATGCCTTCCGGACACAAGCCGCCGCCGGGCCGGCCCGCTCCGGACACCTTGCGCAACATCACCGCAGCTCTTGCGCTGCGTCCGGATGCGATCATCGTCAACCTGCCCTCCAACGACGCTTCCGCTGGTTACCCGGCAAAGGAGCAACTCGACAACTTTGAGGCCATCGCCTTCAATGCCTGGTATGCGGATGTGCCCATTTGGATCACTTCTGTGCAACCCCGAAATTTTGACAGCCTGAAAATCCAGACCCAGTTCCAGGTGCTCAACGCGATGCACAAACGCTACGGCGACCAGGCGATCAACTTTTGGGACATGCTGGCCACCGGCGACGGCACCGTCAACCCGCGCTATGACTGCGGTGACGGCATACACCTCAACAACGCCGGGCATGCCCTGCTCTACGAACGTATTCTGGCAAAAAACATCCCCGAGCAGTTGGCCTTGCGCCGTGCCAACCGCTACGCCCTCGACAGCCGTTGGGCACACATTGTGCCTGTCAGTGACAATCTGATGCGGCATCCGCCCTATTTGCCCAAACTGCCATCCACCGTGCTGCTCCAAGCCGATCAACCGATGGAGGGGGTTTCCGTAGAGGTGTTCGACCCCAACGGACGGCTTCTGCGCCGCCAAACGCTGGGTCTGCCCCACCTGCTCTTGGCCGATTTCGGTCCCAAAGGCGTGTACCGCATCTCGTTGCGGAAAGGAACATGGAGCAAAACAATCCGCTGGGTTAAGATATAGGCATCCCGCTACTGTATATTTTTCTACTTTCGCCGTCGGCCATGAATATTCCAACAGATCTGCTGCGTGATTATGGCGCTGTTGTCAAAAACTTCCGCCGCCGGGACGAGATTTTCCGCGAGGGGCAGGTGGCATTTTACTATTTCCAAATTGGTAGCGGCCTGGTTAAAATGGTCAACCACGGCGAAGAACACGACCTGATACAGGGTATTTTCACCGAGGGCGAGAGTTTCGGCGAGCCGCCCATGCTGGGCGAGTTTCCCTACCCGGCCTCCGCCTGCGCCATCACCGACACCCAGGTTTTGGCGCTGCCGCGCAAACACTTCGTGGAACTGCTCCGCACCAACTTCGACATTCACCTGAAATTCACCACGCACATTTGCCAGCGGGTATTGTACAAATCCGAGTTGCTCAAGGCGATAAACCTCAGCCAGCCCGAAGAACGTATCCTGGCTGTCATTGACCTGCTCAAAAGCAAACTTTCCCGCGACATGTACGGCCAGGACGGGAATTTCCTCGTTCCCGTCACCCGGCAGGAAATCGCCGACATGACCGGCCTGCGCGTGGAAACCGTGATCCGCAAGGTCGGCCTGCTGGAGGAGCAAGGGAAGTTGGTCGTGTCCGACCGAAAAATTTTGCGGGCGTATGGTGCGTGAGGTTTGCGGGAGGATTGGACACGGATGCCACGGATCAGACACGGATTTCCACGGTTCATAAATCAAAATATAGAGAAATCCGTGAAAATCCGTGTCTGATCCGTGGCATCCGTGTCCAATCCTATTCAATCGCCGTACTTTTGCCGCCCTCGAACCCAACCCTTGATCATGTCCGACCAACAACCCGCACGTCTTTGGCAACCCGATGCCCACACCCGCGAAAATGCCCACTTGCAGCACTATCTCCGCTGGCTGGACCGGGAAAAGAACCTGAAGTTTGCCGACTACTACGCCCTCTGGCGCTGGTCTGCAGATCATCCCGGACAGTTTTGGGAAACCGTGTGGCAGTATTTTCAGGTGATCGCCCATGCCCCGTATCGGCAGGTGTTGTCCGGCTTGGAAATGCCCGGAGCGCGTTGGTTTGAGGGCGCTACGCTGAACTACGCCGAGCATATTTTTCGAATGAAAAACGCCGACCGGCCCGCATTGCTGTTCCAAAGTGAGCGCCAGGGTCTGAGCGACATGTCATGGGCCGAACTGGAACGCCAAACTGCCGCCATGGCGCATTTTCTGCGCGAAGCCGGCGTTCGGAGCGGCGACCGCGTGGCGGCGTTCCTGCCCAATAGCCCGCATGCAGTGGTGGCGGTTTTGGCAACCATGAGCATCGGCGCAGTGTGGTCGAGTTGTTCGCCCGATTTCGGCGCCAGCAGTGTGGCCGACCGGTTTGTGCAGATCGAACCCAAGGTGTTCATCGCGGTGGACGGCTATGCATACGGAGGCAAGTCCTTCGACAAGCGCGACACCGTGCGCGAAATCTGCAACTTGCTGCCCACGCTGCAAAAAGTGGTGTTCATCCCGTACCTCGACAATAACGCCTGCCACGACGGCCTGCCCAACGCCGTGCTCTGGGACGAAATCGTGAATATCCCTGCCTGCCCCGACCTGTATTTCGAGCCGCTGCCATTCGAGCACCCGATCTGGGTGCTCTATTCCTCCGGTACCACGGGCGTGCCCAAGGCCATCACCCATTCCCACGGCGGCAACCTGCTGGAGCACCTGAAATACCTGCATTTCCACAACGACGTGCATGCGGGCGAGCGCTTTTTCTGGTTTTCCACCACCGGCTGGATGATGTGGAACTTCACCGTGGCCTCCCTGCTCACGGGCGCCACGGCGGTTTTGTACGACGGCAGCCCCGGCTACCCCTCCCTGAACGTGCTGTGGGAACTGGCTGAAAAGGCCCGTGTCACGCATTTCGGCACCAGCGCGCCGTTTCTCGTGAGTTGCATGAAAGCCGGGTTGTCGCCCAAAAACGATTACGACCTGTCGGGTTTGCGCAGCATTGGCTCCACCGGCTCGCCGCTGCCGCCGGAGGCCTTCGGCTGGGTGTACGAGCACTTGAAAAATGACGTGTGGCTGTCGTCCATGGCCGGCGGTACCGACGTGTGTACGGCCTGGGTGGGCGGCAATCCGCTCCTGCCGGTGTATCAGGGCGAAATCCAGTGCCGCTGCCTCGGCTGTGCCATGGAAAGTTGGGACGACGAAGGTCACCCCGTGCCGCCCGGCGAGGTGGGTGAGATGGTCGTGACCAAGCCCATGCCCTGCATGCCCGTGTTTTTCTGGAACGACCCCGACGGCGCCAAGTACTGTTCCAGTTACTTCGAGCATTTCCCCGGTGTGTGGCGACATGGCGACTGGCTGTGCATCACGCCGCGTAACTCGCTCGTCATCCTGGGCCGCTCCGATGCCACGCTCAATCGGCAGGGCGTGCGCATCGGTACCGCCGAAATCTACCGGGCGGTGGACAAAATTTCCGAAATCCGCGATTCGCTCATCGTAAACATCGAGCGGCCCGACGGCTCCGACTGGATGCCGCTGTTCGTGGCCATGGCGCCCGGCGCAACGCTCACCGATGAGGTGAAAACCCGCATCCGCCAAACCCTGCGCGCCGACTACAGCCCCCGCCACGTTCCCGACGAGATCATCGAGGCGCCGGATATTCCGTACACCATCTCCGGAAAAAAGATGGAAACGCCGGTAAAAAAAATCCTCCAGCGCAAGCCCTTGGACAAGGCGTACAACTCGGACTCCATGAAAAACCCGGAGGCGATGGCGTTTTTTATTGATTTCGCGTTGCTGGTTTAGGGGGATTGGACACGGATGCCACGGATTGGACGCGGATTTACACGGATTTTTACAAAATGACAAAGGGGGAGTATCGCTTGAGTTCGGTGTTGCGCTCCAAACCTGTAGTGGCGGGATGCCAACACTGGTGGAAAAAACTCTGCGAGCCTCTCAAAACTCCGAGCGCCTATGTGACATTTTTTTTATCGTTCATCCCTTGCAAGGGTAAATTTTATCGAATAGTTTAGTTTAAAAAATAAATCACTTTACATTTGCAGCACATTTTAAAATTTGAACCAAACATTGTCTGACATGGAACAAGAAGAAAAAGTGCTCAATCCGCAGGAGAGCCTGCGCGTGATCCGGGAAACCATTGACCTCGCCAAGCGCGGGGTAGGGGAGAGCGGGTTTCAATTTCTGCTGTGGGGGTGGTTGGTGGTCGCGGCCAGCCTCGCCGAATATTACATGCTCGTGAACGGCTACGGCGTGCGGGCGCACCTTGCCTGGATGCTCATGCCGGTAGTCGGTATGCCGGTGTCGTTGATTTATGAAATACGGCGCGACCGAAAGCAAAAAGAGCGGAATACGATCCGCGAGTGGTACGGCTATCTGTGGCTCGGGTTCGGCATTTCGCTGATATTGGCCTTGGTCACCAGCATCTTGCGCCAAACGCCGCCGGTACCGATGGTGCTCATCGTGGCCGGGTTCGCCACCTTCATGTCCGGCATTCTCATCCGCTTCCGTCCCTTGGTTTTCGGCGGCATCGTGCTATGGCTGGGAGCCGCACTTTGCCTGGCCGTGGCGGTGCGGGAGCATTCGTTGGTGGAAGCCGGCGCCATCGCATTGGGCTATCTGGTGCCGGGGTACATGCTGAACCAAAAAACGCGCAAAAACCATGCTTAAGGAACTGGATCCGCTGCTGCTTTCACAGTTGCGTTTAGCCATCATGTCGTACCTGATGGTGGCGCGGGAGGCTGAGTTCAACGCGTTGCGGGAGCAGACGGGCGCTACGGCAGGCAATCTCAGCGCCCAGATCAGCAAGTTGCAGGAGGCCGGTTACCTTGAGGTGGAAAAGACCTTCCGGAACAACTACCCGCTCACGGTCTGCCGGGTCACCGAGCGCGGGGTGGAGGCCTTCGAGGCGTTTTACAAGGACCTGAAGACCTACTTCGGGCAATAACGCTATTCCTTCATTTTCAATTCGATAAAACATGAAACACATCCTTGTTTTCGCAATAGTCCTTTGTGGCACAGCCAGTTTGTTGGCACAGCCCAATGTAGTGCCCAGCGACGCGCTGAAGTCCGCCATGGAAAAAATCCGTCCGATGGAAGGCCAATGGCGCGGGTCGGGCTGGATTAGAATGGGCCCGCAGAAGCACGAGTTCATCCAGACAGAATCCGTAACGGCGCACGCCAACGGCACCGCCCTGACCATTGACGGGCTCGGCCGCGAAGCCGAAAACCCCGACGTGATCGTCCACCAGGCATTTGCGGTCATTTCCTACGACCAGGCGGCCGGCAAGTACCTCATGCGGGCCATTCGCGGCGACGGCAACCACGTGGATGCCGACTTCGCCGTGAACCCGGACGGCAGCATTACCTGGGGCTTTACCCACCCCATGGCCGGACAGGTTCGGTATACCATCCGCCTGGAGGACGGCAAGTGGGTCGAAAACGGCGAGATGAACCGGGACGGCAAGTCCTGGGTGCCGTTTTTTGAGATGCAGCTGGAGCGGGAGTGAGGGCGGGTACTTTTTGTCATTCCTTTGGAATGACAAAGGGCGATTGCGGTAGATTGTTTGGGATAAGCCGAGGCCAGACAGTTGCAAAATTTTTTGTTTGAAATTTTGGAAGGTAGTGGTGAAATGCAATGGGAAAACCGGAAATTTGGGGTTTGAAAAAAGCCGCGTCTTATGCCGACATCCAACACCAAACTTCAGGAAATACTGCTACAGGTAGATGCCAAAACAATCGAATTGGCAACCCTGCTTCCGATGAAACCAGAGGATGAAGCGCGACTTTGGGAAAAGTTCAGGTTGGAATGGAACTACGCCTCCAACCATATCGAGGGCAACACGCTTACCTATCAGGAAACTGAATTGCTTCTGAAATTTGACCAGTTGCCCACGAAGCCGCACACCCTTCGCGAGGTAGAGGAGATGAAGGCCCATGACGTAGCAGTTGCCCTTGTCAAACAATGGGCCGCCGATTCCGGGCGTGAACTGAGCGAAGCAGACATTCGCGCCCTCAACGAAACCATTTTAGTGCGCCCTTTCTGGAAAGAAGCCCTTACACCCGATGGGCAACCTACCCGCCGCCTGATCTCGGTCGGCGAGTACAAGAAACATCCCAATTCCGTGCGCTTGCCTAACGGGGAAATGTTCCACTACTCCGCGCCCGGCGATGTCCCCCGCGAAATGAGCGAACTCATCGAATGGTACCGCACCAAAGGCCAGAATCTGCACCCGGCCGTGACGGCAGCCCTGCTGCACTACCGTTTCGTGTGCATTCACCCCTTCGACGACGGCAACGGGCGCATTTCCCGGTTGCTGCTCAACTACCACTTGCTCCGAAAAAACCTGCCTCCGGTCATTATCAAATCCGAGGATAAACGCAATTATCTGTTTGCCCTGCAAAAAGCCGATGCCGGTGACCTGGACGCCTTTTGCACATACGTGGCGGAGCAAGCGCTCTGGTCGCTGGAATTGTCCATCAAGGCAGCAAAGGAAGAAAGTGTGGAGGAGAAGGGGGATTGGAAAAAGGGAGTCGCATTGCTTTTGCGTGATGCGGGCGCAAAAAGACAAGAACAGAAATTGAATAAAGCCGCACGTGAGGAACGACTGGCCAAATGGCTGGAGCATAACGTTCCAATTTTGAAAGATGCTTTTCGCCAATACTTTGAGCCGTTCAATCCTTTTTTTGAAAAGGCCGGATGCTCCGCCTATCTTTTACATCAAGCGATTGATATTGCTACAATATTGGATGATGAGAAGCCCGCTTGGATTGACTATTCTAAAGGTATCATAAATGGCAGGTATCACCCGAAAATCACCTTATCATACTACTTTGAAGGCTTCGAATACCCAAATGCCGACGCACTTGCAACACTGGATAAACCGGAAATAGACCTTCAGGTGATGGAGGATAAAATTTACTTTGAAGACAAGACTTTGCCCATTTCATCCACGATGATCCTGGGCAATTCCGATCTTGAGCCAATTCGTGTGAAAGCCGTCATGTTTAAAAAGGAAATTGAGACATTGCTCAAAGACCACGAAGGATATTTTTGATAAGTTGTCGCCGCGCTTGGTGAAAACACCAAGCGCGGCAGATAAAATCACCTTTCCCGTCAAGTAGCCAACAGCCAATCGCCAACAGCCAACAGCAAAAAAATGACCTTCCAACTCCACTCTCCCTACATTCCTACCGGCGACCAGCCCCAGGCGATCAACCAACTCGTCGAGGGCGTACGCGCAGGCGACCGCGCCCAGGTGCTGCTCGGCGTGACCGGCTCGGGCAAAACGTTCACCATAGCCAACGTCGTGGCCCAACTGAACCGACCCACGTTGGTGCTCACCCACAACAAAACCCTCACCGCACAACTGTACAGCGAGCTGATCTCCTTTTTCCCCGACAACGCCGTGGAGTATTTCGTGTCGTACTACGACTACTACCAGCCCGAGGCGTACATTTCGGTGACGGACACCTACATCGAAAAAGACCTCCAGATCAACGAACTGGTGGACAAACTGCGCCTCAAGGCCACCAGTACCCTGCTCTCGGGCCGGCGCGACATCATCATCGTGGCCTCGGTGTCCTGCATCTACGGCATGGGCAACCCGGAAGACTACGCCACCGGCATCATCCGCATCCACAAGGGCATGAAACTGTCCAAAACCAGTTTTCTGTACGCCCTCACCGACAGCCTGTATTCCCGTACGGAGACGGATTTTGGCCGCGCCACCTTCCGCGTGCGCGGCGACACGGTGGACATCAACCTGCCCTACGCCGACTGGGGCTACCGCGTTATTTTTTTTGGCGACGAAATCGAAAGCATCGAAACCCTCGAAGTGGAGAGCGGAAAGCGCATTGCCAATATTGACGAGGCGGCTGTGTTCCCGGCCAACCTGTACATCGCGCCAAAAGATCGCTTGAGCGAAATCCTGAACGCCATTCAGGACGAGATGGCCGCTCAGGAGAAATACTTCATTTCCGAAGGGCGCCTGCAGGAAGCCCGCCGCATCCGCGAACGCACGGCCTTCGACATCGAGATGATCCGCGAACTGGGCTATTGCAGCGGCATCGAAAACTACTCCCGCTTTTTTGACCGCCGCGAGCCGGGCACCCGCCCGTTTTGTTTGCTCGACTATTTCCCCGACGATTACCTGATGATCGTGGACGAGAGCCACGTCACCATTCCGCAGGTCCGCGGCATGTGGGGCGGCGACCGCGCCCGCAAGCAGAGCCTCGTGAATTTCGGCTTCCGCCTGCCTTCGGCCATTGACAACCGCCCGCTCAGTTTTGAGGAGTTCGAAGGTCTCATCAACCAGGTTATTTTCGTGAGCGCCACGCCTGCCGATTACGAACTGGAAAAAACCGAGGGCGTGGTCGTGGAACAACTCGTGCGCCCCACGGGACTGCTCGACCCGCCGATCGAGGTGCGGCCCTCCCTGAACCAGATTGACGACCTGATGGAGGAAATCCGAAAACGCGTGGCCAACGACGAGCGCACGCTCGTGACCACGCTCACCAAACGCATGGCCGAAGAACTGACCGCCTACCTGCTGCGCCTAAACATCCGCTGCCGATACATCCACAGCGAGGTGGAAACCTTGGAACGCGTGGAGATCATCCGCGACCTGCGCCTCGGCGAGTACGATGTGCTGGTGGGCGTCAACCTTCTGCGCGAGGGCCTCGACATGCCCGAGGTGTCGCTCGTGGCCATCCTCGATGCCGACAAGGAGGGTTTTTTGCGCAACATGCGCTCGCTCACCCAAACCGCCGGTCGTGCCGCCCGAAACGTCAACGGCCTCGTCATTTTTTACGCCGACAAGATCACCGATTCCATGCGCAATACCATGGACGAGACCAACCGCCGCCGATTGGTACAAATCGTCTACAACGAGGAACACGGCATCACGCCGCGCACCGTGACAAAGAGCAAGGAAGAAATCAGAGCGCAACGCAGCATCCTTGACGTTCGGGGAGTGGAACAAACCAAGTATTACGTGGAGCCGGAAACGACTACTTTAGCCGCCGAACCGATCGTGGCCTACGCGACGCACAGCCAGTTGGAAAAAATGGTAGCCGAGACCGAGTCCCGGATGAAAAAGGCCGCCAAAGACCTGGATTTCATCACCGCAGCGCAACTGCGCGACGAGATGATTGCCTTGAAGAAGCAATTAGTGGAGCGGTTTGGGGGGTGAACTAAGGGTACACGGTATTCAGGGTTTCTATCAGTTCTTGTTCCAAATTGCGGAATGCGCTCAATTTACGAAGGTCTTGAAAATCGGATATATAGGTTGCCACTCGATGGATTGCGGAGTACTCGTTGAGCCTCTGCAGCTTACGCCCCTTTAGGTCGCTGGCTGCTCGGATCAGTTCAATTAACTTATTCTTGGGGTCCGGCAGCGATTCAAGTTTGTTCAAAGGGGGGAGATGTAAACCATGCTTTCCGTTGCGATTACCTGATGCTGCTCGAATGGCACCCTCATTGATGAGCAACCAAGCCTCCGACATGCGTATCGGAACCACTTTAACAGCCCAAAATTTAGTGGTTTCTAGACCAATCTGTCGTAGAGCATCTTGGATTTCAGTGATACGCTCTTGATAAGAGCGCTTCTCTGCATCCCGATGGACAAAAAGAATGTCACATGGGAATAGATATAAAGCTGTCTTGATCCTGAGGTCTAGCCGATTTAACGCTGGCGGCTTGTGTAGTAGCCCGAAATCAGCAAATGCTCCTCTAAATGGAAAGCCTCGCAAATGTTGGTCAAGCAGCCAGTCTAAGACCGGCATCAACATTTTGTCGGAGGAGCCATCACTCAACAGGGTATAGCGAAGAGCCTTCATGTTGATACTATTGCCAAAGGGAAAGTTGAGTTTGAGTTACATCAGCCCGATCTATTACTCGAGTGCGTTTTGATTCAGCAGACGCGGACGGAACTGGATCTGACTCTGATTTGCCGGGAGAACCGAGATATGCAAGCAGTTCTCCCATTGAAACAGTCTCATAGGTGGCGTTTGGTATCTTGGTTCTCCAGGTTTCGCGCAATGGCTTGAATGCGATTGTTGGTGCAAAGCGGGACGTATCTACACCCCGTGCCGTTGTTTGGGCAACAAGTAAACTATCTTCTGGCACTTGTTGCACGACCAACGGCGAGTGCGTGTTCAAAATCACTTGACGAAGGGGATTTTCTTCGTCACAGGGCAAGCCGGGATCAGTTGCAATATCTTGCAACAATTGGATGATTTCGGCAATTTTTGTCGGATGGATGCCGTTTTCCGGCTCCTCCAGACAGATCACACTACCCGAACGCGCATCCAGTTCGAGTACGGCAAGCCCAAGAAAGCGCAGCGTGCCATCTGAAAGTGCTCGGGCAGGGAATAGATTGCCGTCTTTGAACCGCGCCATCAAGGTTAGCAGCTCGCGTTTGTCGTCTTTGTCAACTGTGATCTCTCGCAGGTCTTCAACCAAGCCGACCAAGCGGTTTGTCAGTTTTTGCAAGATGTCGGCACCAGGATTTTCCATATTCAAGCGGTGTAAGGTAGCCGGCATGTTAGCCCCGTCGGCTTGCAATGTGGCTGTTTTTCGTCTTTCGGAATCGTCTGAACGCCGCAAGGCACTCGGCTCCAACTGAAGCATTACCCAAGATTTCATTTCATGGCGAGCGACGCAGGCGGTAGGGTACTCAGCAGTCACGGTTGACAAAACTGTTCGGGGCAATTGTGCAGCGATACGATCAGTATGTTTGCCACCGATTTGGTCTTGGTGTAAGCGGACTACTAACTGCTTCGTGTGATCCTTGTTTTCTTTCTCTTCTGTTGATATAAAATTTGTAGTCTTGCGGCCATGCACCACAGACTTTTTCCACTTACTTGTGGATTTAAAAAACACATTTTGATTGGCCTCGCGTAGTGGTATGGGTTTCAGTTCTTCACGCTCAATTTCCAGCCCATAATCATCTGTTTGTACAAGTTTGATGTCCAAAGAATATTGTACAGTCGTGATACTCGGTACCGCTTTTTGCCCGAGTTCATCCAGTGCTTCCTTAGGTATGATCATGTCGACCACGATAGAGATGCGCTCAGAATAGTCGTTCCCGAATTTGTAAAAGATATCGCGGATGTCGGATGCTTTTTGGCCTTCACTCCGAACCGAGCGGGCTGCCTCCGCCAACGGTTTGGACGCAAGCGAACTCAAGAAACGAATGGCATCAAAAAGATTGGATTTCCCGACAGCGTTTGTTCCGGCTATGCAGGTGAAAGGGCCAAACCGAATATCAACCTCGTTCAGGTTTTTAAAACCGGATATTTGCAAACGAGTTATCATGCGTCATTTTTGTCACAAAGTTAGCAACTTTTATCCGTTGAGCATCTTGCCGCTTGCCCTCTATGCCCACTTGGAGTCCCGTCTCCAAACCAAAATCGTAACCGCACGCCCTATCGGCGGGGGCGACATCCACCATGCCTGCCTGCTCGAATCTGCCGATGGCCGGCAGCAGTGGTTTTTGAAAACCAACACCGACGCAGCAGCGCCGGACATGTTCCGCACGGAGGCGCAAGGACTGGCCCTGCTCGGCGCTTCCCGGAGTATCCGAACACCCAAAATATTCGGTCATGGCTGCACAGATGACGGCCACGGATACCTGGTTTTGGAATATGTGCGCCCGGGCTACCGGAACCGCCTGTTCTGGGAACGTTTCGGGCAAGGGCTGGCCAACCTGCACGGCAATACCTCGGCCCGCTTCGGATTTGCTCACGACAATTTTATCGGGCGGTTGCCGCAGTCGAATACGCGGCACAATACCTGGGCAGAGTTTTACGCCGAAGAGCGGCTGTGGCCGCAAATGCTACAAGCCCGCGAGCACGGCTATTTTGACCATGCAGCCGAGCAACAACTCGACCGGCTTTGCAAAAACCTCGCGTGGCGCTGCCCACAAGAACCACCGGCACTCACGCACGGCGACCTCTGGGGCGGTAATTTCCTGTGCGATTCCGATGGCCAACCAGTGCTAATTGACCCTGCGGCGTCGTTTGCCCACCGGGAAATGGACCTCGCCATGAGCCGCTTGTTCGGCGGCTTCGATCCGGCGTTTTATGCCGCCTACGAGGAAGCCTGGCCGCTGGAAAACGGGTTTGACAAACGTATGGAAATTTACCAGTTGTACTACCTGCTGGTACACGTCAACCTGTTCGGCGGCGGGTATGTGCAACAGGTGCAGGAAATACTGGCTATATTCGGCTGATCTGCGCCCGCAGCAGGTGGTCGGCCAAAACCAAGGCCGCCATGGCCTCCACGATGGGCACAGCCCGGGGCACCACACAGGGATCGTGCCGCCCTTTTCCTTTCAAAACAACCGGTTCGCCGGCGGCATTCACCGAATCCTGGTCGCGCATGACGGTGGCCACCGGCTTGAACGCCACCCGGAAATGAATATCCATGCCGTTGGAAATTCCGCCCTGAATGCCGCCGGAATGGTTGGTGGCAGTTTTGAGTGTTGGGTTTTGGGTTTTGAGAGTTGAGTTGTCGGGCAGGAAAAGGTCGTTGTGTTCGCTGCCGAGCATTTTTGTGCCGGCGAAACCGGAGCCGTATTCGAATCCCTTGACGGCATTGATGCTGAGCATCGCCTTGCCGAGGTCGGCGTGCAACTTGTCGAAGACCGGCTCGCCGAGGCCGGGCGGGCAGCCGCGCACCACGCCGCTGACGATGCCGCCGAGGGTGTCGCCCGCCTTGCGCACCTTTCGGATCAGGCGAATCATTTTTTCGGCCATGACGGGGTCTGGGCAGCGCACGTCGTTGGATTCGGTATTTGACAAATCAAGTTCGAAATAGGGGAGAACCACGGAAAGATGCCCGATTTGGCTCACAAAGGCGGCTATTTCGATACCGTGCTGCCGCAAAAACAACTTGGCAACCGCCCCTGCGGCTACTCGGGCAGCGGTTTCGCGGGCGCTGCTGCGGCCTCCGCCCCGGTAGTCGCGGTGGCCGTACTTGGCCTGCCAGGTGTAGTCGGCGTGGCTGGGCCGGAAAGCGGCGGCGAGGTGGTCGTAGTCGGCGGGGCGCTGATCTTCGTTCGGGATGAGCAGGGCGATGGGCGTGCCGGTGGTTTTGCCCTCGAACACGCCGCTGAGCACCTGCACGGTGTCGCTCTCCTTGCGTTGGGAGACAATGGCGCTCTGGCCGGGGCGGCGGCGGTCCAGTTCGTGCTGGATGAAATCAAGGTCGAAGGAGAGTCCGGCCGGGCAGCCGTCGAGGACACAGCCAATGGCCGTCCCGTGGGATTCGCCGAAGGTGGTGACGCGAAATACGCTGCCGAAGGTATTGCCTGCCACGAGTGAGTTGGGCTTTGTGTGGCCAATGGCGAACAGCCAATAGCCAACGGCCTATTTCTGGTTGTTGGTGAACTTGCGCTCGTAGGTTTCCCACGGCGTGGTTTTGTGGCTGTCGGTGCCGAAATAATTGAGGATGGTTTCCAGTTTGGGGCCGTCCAGATAGCCTGGGATCGGCTGAATGACGTTCTGAACTTCATCCAGAAACACCACCGTCGGAAAACTCAGGCGGTTGTTGAGCCATTCGGCAGCGAGTTCGTGGTAGCCACGCGAGCCGTTTTTTCGGAAGGAATACGTTTTGTTGTTAAAAATGACATCCTCCGTTTGCTCGGCATTGAACTTGACCGGATAGTAATTTTCGTTCAGGTACTGCGCCACGTCGGCGTCCACGAACGTGGACTCGTCCATCCGTTTGCACCAGCCGCACCAGTCGGTGTACACGTCAATAAAAATTTTGCGCTTTTCGGTCTTCGACCGTTCGAGGGCCTCCTCGATGCTCAGCCATTGTACCTCGACCGTCTGCTCGTCCGCCTTGGGTTGCGGCGCGTCGGGCATTTTTGCGGGCACGATCTTGGGCGAAGCGGGCGATTTCGGCGTTAAGCCGGTTCTTGCGGGGGATAGGGGTTGCTCCGGGGCCTGCTCCTGTCCGGGCTGGCTTTTGGAAGCGGCATTTTGCGGGCGCGCAGCCGGCGCGGCCTTGCCGCTGTTTTCCGCAGGAGAAACCGCTTGGGCTTTGGTAGTCGTGGAGGGTGTCAGTAGGGAACCTTTGCGCGGCGTGGTCTGCGCGGAAAGCGCACCAGCGAACAAGACGACAAAACTTAGAAAAATTAGTTTGCGCATGGCGATATCTCAAGTAGGTTTGAACTGACGAACAAATGTAGCACCAGTGTAACCGAAAAACCAAAAGTGCGCTTTTGAGGGCAGGTTACTTTAAAGAAAGTTTAACCGTTTTGAGGTGCCGGCATATTTTTTACTTTTGTATGTTGTTTCTCCGCGGCGCAATGCGCAACCGTTATTTCCATCAAATAAAATCCTGCTTATGAAAATTCGATTACTCTTTCTGTCCTTCGCCGTTTCCCTGCTCGCTCCTGCCTTGCTCAACGCCCAGGCCGTTTCCATCAACACCGACGGCAGCAACCCGGCACCTTCGGCCATTCTCGACGTTAAAAGCACCGATAAGGGCGTACTCGTGCCGCGTATGACCACGGTGCAGCGTACCGCCATCGCCGCCCCGGCCACGGGACTGCTGGTGTACGACACCGACATACAATCCTTCTGGTGGTACAACGGATCCGCCTGGACCAACCTCGTCGGCGGCAGCGCCCCCGCCACCTACATCGCCGACACGGACGGCAATACCCGGGTGCAAACCGAGAAAAACCCGAATGAAAACGTGATCCGGTTCGATTTGAACGGCTTCGAATCTATGGTGCTCCGAAAAAACACTACGAACGTCACCCGGCTGGAGCTCCCCGATTTCAGTGGCAACCTGTTCGTGGGCGATTCGTCCGGCGCCAATGCCGTGATGAGCTTCGGCAATACCGCGATGGGATCCAAGGCCCTGACGGCCAATACGTCCGGATATGAAAATACGGCCAACGGCTACAAAGCCCTGTATTCGAACAGCTCCGGAAACAACAATACCGCCGCCGGGAACAATGCGCTGCTTTCCAATACCACCGGTGCGGGAAACAGCGCCTTCGGGGTGTACACCCTGCGCAGCAATACTACCGGTGCCGCGAACGTCGCCATCGGCACAAGCGCCCTGTTCAGCAACACCACCCGCTCCAGCCTTGTGGCTGTGGGCGACTCGGCGCTGTATAACAATGGGCTTGGTGCGACCCAAAATATTGATGGAGCATATAATGTGGCCATTGGGAGCAAGGCGCTATATTCCAATACTTTGGGTTTCTACAACACTGCTAGCGGTTTTCAAGCGCTTTACTCCAATACTACGGGTTGGAGTAACACAGCCAACGGTTTTCAAGCGCTTTACTCCAATACTACGGGTTACGAAAATACGGCCAACGGTTTTCAAGCGCTATACTACAATACGGGTAGCTACAACACGGCCACAGGCTTCCATGCGCTAACCGGCAACACAACGGGTGGCTTTAACACAGCCACAGGCTACGGTGCGCTAGGCTTCAACACTACGGGTGGCTATAATACGGCTACAGGTTTTTATGCGTTATTGGGCAACACTACAGGTTCCAATAACACCGCCAACGGCCTTTGGGCGCTTTCCTCCAATACGACCGGCTCCGCGAACGTCGCCATCGGCACAGGCGCCCTGAATCGCAATACCGCCCGCTCCAACCTTGTGGCTGTGGGCGACTCGGCGCTGTATAACAATGGGCTTGGTGCGACCCAAAATATTGATGGAGCATATAATGTGGCCATTGGGAGCAAGGCGCTATATTCCAATACTTTGGGTTTCTACAAC
>Ga0268299_1001717_pt1 | contig 33942 bp, 25 predicted proteins | sample NOBtaG_FD_193484 | JGI IMG/M metagenome (GOLD analysis project Ga0268299, IMG submission 193484) | Activated sludge microbial communities from bioreactor in Nijmegen, Gelderland, Netherland - NOB reactor | ecosystem: Engineered > Bioreactor > Aerobic > Activated sludge | place: Netherlands... | reverse complement strand
AGCCAGCGGGTCGTCATCGTCGCACCTCGAACGTCGCGGTTTCGTCTTCCGCCGCGAGCCGCTGCCGCGGTGGGCGTAGTGTACCACCCGGCCGACGCGCCGGAAACGTACTTCCCCCCGACCGCTCCTCCGCGTATCATCGGCACCGGAGTGAACCCAACCGGACGGCCGACCGCCCCCGCCAGAGCCGTCCCCGAAGCTGCGTCGGGAGTCCCCATGGCGATCGTCCGCCTCTTGCGGATCGGGCTGTTCCTGGTCCTGGTGCTCGGCTTGTTGCTCCCCACGTCGTCGCCGCGTCTGCGCGCCCAGGCCCCGGACATAGACGACCTCGCGCGCGGCCTCGTCGCCACGGTCACTGACGGGACGACGATCCATCGGCTGGAGCCGACCGTCGCCGTGGCGTTGAAGGCTGGCGAGGCCCCGCACCCGCGCCTCGGCTCGGCCGGCGGCAAGTACGAGTGGAAGGGCTACGTCAACCTCCTCCGCGCCGGCAAGTACCGCTTCAGCGCCCAGCTGCGCGGCGCGGTCACCGTCCGCGTCGGCGACGCGACCGTCTTACACGCCGAGGCGAAGGACGACGCGGCGACGCTGAAAGAAGGGGCGGAGGTCGAACTGCCGGCCGGCGTCTCTCCCATCCGGGTCGAGTACCAGCGGCCGGCCGGCGTCGCCCGGCTGGAGCTGCTCTGGCAGGGGCCGGGCTTCCGTCGCGAGCCGCTGCCGCACGACGTGCTCGGCCACCTGCCGCCGAAGGGGGCCGACCCGGTCGCCGCCCAATCCGTCGAGGACCGCGGCCGGTTCCTCTTCGAGGAGCACAGCTGCGTCAAGTGCCACGCCGCGGACGACGGCCTCAAGGTCGCCGGTACGCTCGGCCACCGGGCCGGGCCGGACCTGTCGAAGATCGGCGGCCGCGTCCACGCCGGTTGGATCGACCGGTGGCTGGAGTCGCCGCAGGCCCTCCAGCCGCACGCGGTCATGCCGGCCGTCTTCGCCACAGACGACGCCGGCAAGGCGGAGCGGCACGCCGTCGCGGCGTACCTCGCCTCGCTCGGCAAGCTGAACGAGAACCCGGCCCCGAAGGACGCCCCGCAGCGGCAGGCGAAGGGCGAGAAGCTCTTCCACAGCGTCGGCTGCGTCACCTGCCACGGGCCCTATCCCGCGACAGAGCCGGCGAAGGCGGACGCCGCGCCGTACCCGCTCACCGGGCTCGGCAGCAAGACGACGCCAGAGAAGCTGGCCGAGTTCCTCGCCAACCCGCTCGCCAGCCATCCGGCCGGCCGGATGCCGAACCTGCTCCTGACGCCCGAGGAGGCCCGCGACCTGGCGTTCTTCCTCACCGCCTCGACCGTGCCGAACCTGGCGAAGACGCTCCCCGCCGCGCCGGCGGAGGAGGCCCTCAAGGCCGCGTTCGGTCGCGTCGATCCCCGCGCCGACGAGCTGACGGCGTGGGAGAAGCTGCCGGCGGGACAACGCCTGGTCGAGTTGGGCAAGCGGTCCGTCATTGCACGCGGCTGTAACAACTGCCACAAGATCGAGCCGGACGGCAAGCCGTTCGCCTCGGTCATGGCCGACGACCTGTCCGAGATCGCCGCCCCGGCGAAGCACAAGAGCGGCTGCCTGGCCGATGTCCCGCCGGCCGACGGTAAGGTGCCGCGCTTCGCCCTGGCCGCCGCCGACCGCCAGGCGCTGCGGGCGTTCCTCGCCACCGGCCTCGACGGTGCCGGCACTCCGGCTCCGGCGTTTCACGCCCGCGTCGCGCTCCAGCGCTTCAACTGCCTCGCGTGCCACAACCGCGAGGGGGCGGGCGGCCTGACGACGGCCCTGATCGAGACGCTCCGCAAGTACGAGAAGGTCGAGCAGGCCGAGGCGCTCCTGCCGCCGACGTTGACCGGCGTCGGCCACAAGCTGCGCACGTCGGCCCTGAAGGGGGCCCTGACCCAGGCGGTGCGCGTCCGGCCGTGGATGGGCCTGCGCATGCCGCAGTTCGGCGAGGCGAACGTCGGCCACCTCGCCGACGGATTGGCAGCCCTGGAAGGGACCACCCCGGACGACGGCGTCCACAAGGTCGAGCTGACCAGCGCCCGCCTCGCCGCCGGGCGCGACCTCGCCGGCAAGGGGGCGTTCGGCTGCGCGTCGTGCCACGACATGGCCGGCGTGCCGAACACCGGCACCCGCGGCCCCGACCTCGCCCTGACGCCGCAGCGCGTCCGCTACGACTGGTACCAGCGATGGCTGGAGCAGCCGCAGCGCATGGAGCCGGGCACGCGCATGCCGGCCGTCTTCGCCAACGGCAAGTCGCTCGTCGATCACATCCTCGACGGCCGGGTCGATTCCCAGGCCGAGGCGATGTGGGCGTACTTCTCGCTCGGCAACAACATGCCGCTGCCCGAGGGCATGGAGCCGCCCAAGGGCCTGACCGTCGCGGTGCAGGATCGGCCGGTCGTCATCCGTACCTTCCTGCCGGACGCCGGGTCGCGCGGCCTGGCGATCGGCTATCCCGGCGGAGTCGCGGTGGCCTACGACGCCCAGGCGGCCCGGCTGGCGTTCGCCTGGTCGGGCAACTTCCTCGACGCGTCGCCGGTCTGGGCCGGCCGCGGCGGCAACCCGGCGAAGATCCTCGGCGCGCGCTTCTGGTCGTCGCCGGCCGGGTGTCCGGTCGGCGTCAGCGACGGCGACGAGCCGCCGGACTTCGCCCTCCGCGCGAAGGACCCTGCTTATGGGGCCAACCCGCCGGCCGACGCCGCCTTCCAGGGCCAGCCCCTGCTCCGTTTCGGCGGCTACGCGACCGACAAGGCCGGGGTGCCGACGTTCCGCTACGAGGTGGACGGGGCCGGCACGACGGTCCGCGTCGCCGAGACGATCCGCGCCGAGCGCGCCCCGGCCGGACTCGGCGTCCGGCGGACGTTCGCCCTGGAGGTGCCGAAGGGGCGGACGCTCTGGATCTTGCTCGCCGAATCGGCGAACGAGCCGCAGCGGGTCGACGGCGGCGGGGCGGTCGGCAAGCTCGACCTGGCGGGCGGGAAGGCCGAGCTGCCGGGCGACGCGGCGCTCCTGGTGCCGGTCGATGGCGAGAAGGCCCACCTGCTGCGCGTCGCCAGCCCGGAGGCGAAGTACCGCGTCCAGAAGGTCGGCGCGACGTGGCAGGTCCTCGTCCGCGTGCCCGGAGCCGGGACGGTGGACGTCCGGACGTGGCAGCCGTACCGCGCCGAGGCGGCCCTGCTCAAGGATCTGGTGGCGACGAAGTGACGGATCCGGGCGAGCGTGGGGCGTGAGCCCCATGAGTGCCGGGACGCGGCGAAGACGAAAACGAAAACTCATGGGGCTCACGCCCCACGCTCGCCAAGTGCGCGACGAGGACCCCGACCCATGCGACGACTTCCCGCCCTGCTCGCCGTGGCGGCCCTGCTGCTCGGCTGCTTCACGTTCGTCAACACCGCCCGGCCCGAGCCGACCTACCAGCGCAAGGGCGCGCGCGTCGAGACGGTCCTCGCCAGCCTCAAGGCGAGCGGCCTGCCGACGCTCCAGGGCCCCTGGTCCTGGGTCGGCCCGTTCCCCAACGACGAGAACGCCGGCTTCGAGACGGCGTACCCGCCCGAGAAGGGCGTCGATCTCAAGGCGACCTACAAGGGCCGCGACGGGAACGTCGGCTGGAAGGAGTTCAAGGACTTCCCCCTCGGCAAGGTCATCAACCTCGCCCCGCTGTTTCGCCGGTCGAACGACGCCGTCGTCTACTTCTACACGGAGTTCGAGTCGCCCGAGGCGATGGACTGGCCGCTGTCGCTCGGCAGCGACGACAGCATCAAGGTGTTCCATAACGGCAAGCTCATCGTCGAGGACGCCGCCGTCCGTCCGGCCGCCCCGGACCAGAACCAGGGAACGATGAAGGTCACCCGCGGCAAGAACACGCTGCTCATCAAGGTGACGAACATCGGCGGCGGCTTCGAGGTGTACGTCGCCCCGGAGCTGCCGTCCGTCTTCCCGGCGGTGACGCGCAAGATGCTCGACCGCGACTTCCCGGCCGCCGGCGGCCAGGTCGCCAGCAACCCCGGCCGCAAGGCCGCCGAGGCGAGGTACTACAAGATCACGACGCTGAACCAGCCGGCCGACTGCGTCCTGGAGGTCGGCGGCATCGGCGTCCGCCCGGACGGCAGCCTCCTCGTCTGCACCCGCCGCGGCGAGGTCTGGCTCGTCAAGAACCCGGCCGGCGAGCCGGACAAGGTCGAGTGGAAGCTCTGGGCCGGCGGCCTCCATGAAGCGCTCGGCCTCCACGTCGAGGGCAAGGACGTCTTCGTCGTCCAGCGGCCGGAGTTGACCCGGCTGCGCGACACGGACGGCGACGACCGGGCGGACGAGTTCGCTACGATCTGCGACAAGTGGGGCGTCAGCGGCGACTACCACGAGTTCGCGTTCGGGCCGGCGCGCGACCGGGACGGCAACTTCTTCGTCACGCTCAACGTCGGCTTCGGCGGCGGCCATCAGGCGAAGGCCCCGTGGCGCGGCTGGTGCGTCAAGGTGTCGCCGAAGGGCGAGATGTCGCTCGTCGCGACCGGGCTCCGCTCGCCGAACGGGGTGCGTTTCAGCCCCGACGGCGACCTGTTCTACTGCGACAACCAGGGCGAGTGGACCGCGACGAACAAGATGCACGAGATCCGCCCCGGCGAGTTCTACGGCCACCAGGCCGGGCTGAAATGGGTCAAGCAGTCGCCGTTCGCCCAGACGCTCAAAGAGAGCTACGCCTCCGGCATGCTCTACGACGGCCAGCGGGGCACTCAGCGGGCCGGCTTCCCGGAGCACACGCCGCCGTGCATCTGGTTCCCGTACGACAAGATGGGCAAGTCGGCCGCCGAGCCGGTCTGGGACACGACCGGAGGCAAGTTCGGGCCGTTCTCGGGGCAGTGCTTCGTCGGCGACATGACGAAGTCAACCGTGATGCGCGTCGCCCTGGAGAAGGTGCAGGGCCGCTACCAGGGGGCGTGCTTCCCGTTCCGGGAGGGGTTCCAGTGCGGCGTCAACCGGGTGACGTTCGGCCCGGACGGCCAGCTCTACGCCGGCGAGACGAACCGCGGCTGGGGCTCGCTCGGCGGCAAGGCCTACGGCCTGGAACGGCTGACCTGGACCGGCGAAGTGCCGTTCGAGATCTACGCGATGCGGGTGAAGAAGGACGGCTTCGAGGTGACGTTCACCAAGCCGGTCAACGCCGAGGCCGCCGGCCGGCTCAAGGGCTACAACCTGGCGTCGCACACGTACAACTACTGGTCGAACTACGGCTCGCCGCCGGTCGATGCCCGGGCGGAAAAGATCACCGCCGTCAAGGTCGCCGAGGGCGGCCGGAGCGTCTTCCTCGCGGTGGACAACCTGCGCGTCGGCCGGGTCTACGAGCTGACGCTCGACGCCGACGTCAAGTCGGCCGACGGCGACGGCGTCCTCCACCCGGAAGCGTACTACACGCTGAACAACCTGCCGTGAGGCCGGGCCCGACTCGGCGAGTCGGGCCCAAACGCCCCCGACTCGCCGGGCGTCGGTTACTCCGCGAACAGGTTCGCCCCCGCCGTGCTGGCGGAGTTGCCGCTGAGCGACGACAGGAGCAACGCGAAGCACACGTCGTTGGCCAGGTAGACGCCGCCGCCGTAGCCCGTGCCGCCGGACGTGGCGTGCGCCCGGTTGCCGTGCAGGATGCTCCCAGCCAGGCTCAACGACGATTCCGCCCCGGCGTAGATCGCCCCGCCGCGGGCGTCGCGGCCGCGCGCCTCGTTCGCCGTCAGGCTCGACAGGTAGACGCTGGTGCTGGCCGATGCCCCCTCCGTGGCGATCGCACCGCCGAACGCGGTGTTGCCCGCGCCGGTGCCGATGGCCTTGTTGCCGACGAAGGCGCTCAGGAAGACGTCCAGGTCGCCCGTGTTGTAGATCGCCCCGCCGCGGGCGTTCGCCCCGGTGGCGGTGTTGTTCTGGAAGACGACGTCGATCACGGTCAGGTCGCCGGCGTTGTAAATCGCGCCGCCCTGTTCGGCCCGGCCGTTGCGCAGCGTCATCGCCGCCAGGTCGACGTCCGCCCCGGCGGCGACGTGGAAGATCCGGGTGGCGTTGTCGCCGCTGATCGTCAGCTTGTTCGTCCCGGTGCCGACGATGTTCGTGTGGTCGGTCAGGGACAGCTGACTGCCGAGGGTGATCGTCTTCGCGCCGTTACCGAGGCTGAACAGGATCGTCTGCTCGCCGTACGTGGCATTGGTGAGGTTGACCGCCTCGCGGAGGCTGACCTTGCCGTCGAGCGGGTCGACCGCGTCGGCGGTCGTCTTGACCCAGACGGTCGAGGCCCCGAGCGACTCCAGCACGTCGGCTGCGGCCTGGAGGCCGATGTACTGCTGGGCCCGGGTTCCCGGGTGGACGCTGTCGTAGAAGAGGTGGCCGTCCGGATCGGTCGCCGTGATGGCGGTCAGGAAGCCGGCGGCGTTGTAGGGGCCGACCGCGTCGTCCAGGTCGGTCAGCCCGGCGGGGTTGCCCGGGCCGGTGAGCGTGTCGAAGATGGCATCGACGTCGATCTGGAGGACGTACGTGTCCGCGTCGTCGATGCCGGCCAGGCGGGCCTGCAGCATCGCGTTGAACGTGGCCGACCAGCCGTTGACCGCGTCGACGATGCCCTGGTCGATGAAGCCGATCTCGAGCAAATCCTGGAAGAAGGGCGTCTGGCCGAGCGGCGGCAGGTTCGCCACGACGAAGCGGTCGCCGCCCCGGCAGTCCAGCCGCTCGACCGCGGCACCCATCGCGTCGGCCGCCAGCGCGGCCAGGCCGAGGAACTGCGGGGACTCGATCGTCGCTTCGAAGAGGTCTTGCGCCGCCTGGATCGCCGCGACCTTGTCGGGCGTGTCGGGCGGGAAGTTGGCCAGAACGGTGGCCACGAGGGTCTGCAGGGAGGCGTTCGACGCGTAGAAGAAGTCGTTGGCTCCGCCCCACAGGACGAAGAGGTCGTTCGAGGACGGGGTGTCGTCGCCGAGGTAGTTCGTGATCTGGTCGTTGAGGGTCGAAGCGCCGAGGTCCTTGTACGGGTTGGCCGCCGTCGGGATGAAGAGCGTCGAGCCGCCGTAGGCGTAGTTCAGGCCCCCCTCTTCCGTCGGCGTGACCGGGCCTTCGCCGAGGTACTCGGCAAGGGTGTCCACCCAGACGGCACCCCCGGAATAGCGGCCGTCGAAGTACAACGACCCGGGGATGAAGCCGCCCGAGCGGGCGGAGATGTTCCCCGTGTCGGACAGGCTGTCGCCGAAGATGACCAGGTCGCCGACGAGGCCGGCCGGCACGACGCGGTCTTCGAGGGCCTCCAGTTCGAGGCGGGGAGCGGGAAGGCGGTCCGAAGCGCGCAGCATCATAACCTCCAGGGGACTGGGTGAGGTCGGAACGACATTCCCACTGGCCCGGGCGTCCAGACTGGCGACCCGACGGAGGGCGGGCGTGGGCACCGGTGCGTGACTGTACCCCGGGTGCGCGGGAATGCAAGCGCATAATCCCCAACCGTCCCGGCGAGCCGTCACCGAGTCTTCCGTTTTCTTCCGCCGGGGCGATGGACGGCGGAGCGGCCCCCGGCTAGAACAGGGCCGACCCGGTCCCTTTTCCCGATGGCATCGCCCGGCGGTGGATCGACCTGTGAACGCCGGCGTGGCCTTCGTCTTGCGGAATCGGTTCGCCTTCCTCCTGGCGGCGCTGCTGGCCTTCTTCTTGCTGCTCCCGCTGGCGGACCACCTCCGCGATGTCCGGGCGGCGGAGCGGCCGCTCCTCCTCGAGACCGGGCCGTTCGGCGTCGTCCTCGTCGCGGTCATGGTCTCGGTCAGCACGACCCGGACGGGCAAGATCCTCGCCCTGGCGCTCGGCCTGCCGGCGGTCGTCGTCCGGTTGCTGCCGTACTCGCACACCCCGGCCGGCGACGTTGTCTGGACGCTCTTCGCGATGGGGTTCCTCGGCTACGCGACGGCGAGTCTGCTCCGGCACAGCCTGAAAGGACGGCACGTCGACCGGGAGCGCCTCCTCGCCGGGCTCTGCGCCTACGCCCTGCTGGCGATCACCTGGGCCCTGATCTACTCGCTGGTGGCGGAGTTCCGACCGGGGGCGTTCCGGGTGGCGGAGGGGACTTCGCCCGAGATGCGCGTCACCCACGGCGGCACGGTGACGGCCCTTTACTTCAGCATCTGCTCGATGACGACGCTCGGCCTGGGCGACGTCGTCCCGGTGACGTCGGGCAGCCGGATGCTCGTCGCCGTCGAGGCGATGCTCGGCCAGCTCTACCTCGCCGTCGTCGTCGCCCGGCTGATCGGCCTGCACATCGCCGACCGGCCCGACTAGCGCCGCCGGGCCGATTGCGGCAGCGTGTCCCAGACGCGCAGCGTCGCGTCGCCGGAGCCGGAGACGAGGCGCGTCCCGTCCGGGCTGAACGCCAGCGCGTGGACGTACTGGCCGTGGCCGCGCAGCTCGGCGACCTCCTGCCGCGACGCGACGTCCCACAGCCGGATCGTGTTGTCGGCGCAGCCGCTCGCCAGCCGGGTGCCGTCCGGCAGGAACGCCACCGCGTAGACGTTCGCGCCGTGGCGGAGGACGGCGACCTCGCGCCAGGTCGCGACGTCCCACAGGCGGACCGTCCCATCGGTCGAGCCGGAGGCGAGCGTCCGGCCGTCCGGGCTGAGGGCCAGGGCGTTGACGCTCAGGGTGTGGCCTTCGAGGGTATGGACCTGCTGCTGGCGCTCCAGGTCCCAGACGCGGACGCGCGGGTCGTCGTTGTCGGCGGACGACGCGAGCCAGCGGCCGTCCGGCGCGAAGAGCACGTCGCGGACCGCGTCGCGGTGGCCGCGCAGGACGGCGACTTCCTCCCGGCGGGTCCGATCCCACAGGCGCACCGCCGCGTCGACGTCGCCGACGGCGAGGGTGCGCCCGTCGGCGCTGAAGGCGACGCGCGAGTCGCGCCAGCCGTCGCCCGGGACATCCCAGAAAGCGACCTCGCGCCCCGTGGCGACGTCCCAGACCCGGACGGTGCGGTCCCGGCCGCGGCTCGCCAGGAGCCGGCCGGCCGGGTCGAACGCGACCCCGGTCACGATCGCGTCGCCGGCGTGGCGGAACGCGGCCGTCTCCCGGCCGGTCGTCGCGTCCCACAGGCGCACCGTACCGTCCCACGACGCCGACGCGACGCGCTCGCCGTCCGGGTGGAACGCCAAGCCGTAGACGAACTTGCCGTGGCCGCGCAGCACGCCGTGCCGCTCGCTCCGCTCCGCGTCCCAGGAGCGGACCGTCCCGTCCCGGGAGACGGACGTGATCGACTTCCCGTCGGCGGTGAAGCCAGCGGCGAACACGTCGCCGGTGTGGCCGAGCAGGACGGCGAGCGGCTTGCCGTTCGCCGCGTCCCAGAGCCGGACGCTGTGGTCCTGCGACGCCGACACCAGCCGCCGGCCGTCCGGGCTGAAGCGGACCATGTGGACCCAGCCGCGGTGGCCGGTCAGCACGGCCAGACAAGCCCCGGTCGTCGCGTCCCACAGGCGGACGGTCTGATCGAACGACCCGGTCGCGATGCGCGAGCCGTCCGGGCTGTAGGCGAAGCCGCTCGGCTGGTTGTCGTGCCCGGACAGGGTGGCGATCCGCCGGCCGGCTTCGACGTCCCAGACCTGCATCTCGTGGTGCGGGTACCGGCCGAGGATGAGCAGCCGGTCCCCCGCCGGGTTGAAGCCGCCGCCGATGATCTGGGCCAGGTCGCCCTTCCAGGTGGCGGTGACCTGGCCGGTCTCGGTGTCGCGGACGTGGATGGTCGCGTCGCCCTCGACCGACGACGCGAACCGCCGCCCGTCCGCGCTGAGGCATAACAGGCCCGTCCTCCCCCCGATGTCGAACGCCAGCAGGTGCCGGCCGGACGTGTCCCAGACGTGGACCTCGCCATCGACCGAGGCGGTCACGATCCGGTCGTGACCGGGGCCGACCAGGAGCGTGGCGACCGGCGTTTGGTGCCCGCGGAGGGTGGCGACGACCCGGCCGGCGACGAGGTCGTGGAGTTCGACCGGGCCGTCCACCTGAGCCCAGGCGTGGGTCCGGCCGTCGGGGAACAGCCACTCCGAGCGGTCCCTCTCGCGGCGCGCCGTGGTGACGACGGCCCGCCGCCGCACGTCGAAGACGCGGATCGGCCCGCCGGCGGCATAGATCTGGGCCGACCACCCGTCCGGGCTGAGCCACGCCCCGACGCCGACGGCGTCCGGCCAGGTCAGGGCGTTGTCGGCGGTGTCGATCTCCTGCCAGAAGTGCCGCCACTCCCAGCGGTCGCGATACCCTTCCGACCCGTCCGCCTCGCGCGTCGCCGCCTCCAGCGACCGGCGGGCCGCCCCGACATTGGCGACATGCAGCGCCGTCGAGGCGGCGAAGAGGTTCGCCCGGTAGCGCTCCCAGCGCTCGGCCGTGACGCGGCGCTGGGCCTCGCGGCGCTGGTTCGACTCCTCGCGCCGGGCGTCCTCCGCCTGCCAGTACATCGTCGCCACGAGGACGAACGCGACGAGGAAGATGCCGACGACGCCGAACAGCAGCCCGGAGACGGCCGGGTTGCGCCGCCCCCAGCGGACGAGCTTCTCGTACTCGCTTACTGGCCGGGCCTGGATCGTCTGGCCGTCGAGGAAGCGCCCCAGGTCGTCGGCGAGGGCCTCGGCGCTGGCGTAGCGCTTCTGGGGGTCCTTCTCCAGGCACTTCAGGCAGATGACCTCCAGGTCGAGCGGGATGCCGCGCGCCCGCCGGCGGGGCGGGATCGGGTCGAGCTGGCGCACCTGGAGCAGGACGTCGAGGGCGTCCGGGCCGACGAACGGCAGCTGGCCGGTGAGCTGTTCGTAGAGGATGACGCCCAGGGCGTAGACGTCGGCCGCCGGGCCGACGTGGCGGCTGCCGAGGGCCTGCTCCGGGGCCATGTAGCTCGGCGTGCCGAGGATGTCGCCGCTGCGGGTGTAGGCCCCGTCCGGGTTGTCGAGGTCCTTGGCGATGCCGAAATCGGCGACCTTCGGCTCGCCGTCGGCGGCGAAGAGGACGTTCGCCGGCTTGAGGTCGCGGTGGACGACGCCGGCGGCGTGGGCGGCGTGCATCGTCCGGGCGAGGGTACGGATCAGGGCGGCCGCCTCGCGCGGCGGCTGGGCCTGGCCGTTGAGCCGGTCGGCGAGGCTGCCGCCGGGCAGGAGTTCCAGGGCGCAATACGGCAGGCCGCCGGCGCAGCCGGAGTCGTACACCTGGACGATGCCGGGGTGCTGCAACTTGGCGACGGTCTGCGTCTCGACCCAGAACCGGGTCATCAGCTCGCCGTCGGCGTGGGCCCCGACGAGGATCATCTTGAGGGCGACGAGGCGGTTCAGGCCGAGGTGCCGCGCCCGGTAGACGACGCCCATGCTGCCGCGGCCCAGCTCGCCGAGGAGGACGTAGCCGGGGACGGTCGGCCGGGGCGTCTGCGGCTCGGCGTGCGGGGCGGGGCGTCCGGCGGTGGTGACGGCGTCGAGCGGGACGAGGACCGGCAGGGGCGTGTCTGCCACGTCGGTGTCGCGGGGCATGGCGGGTTCCAGCGGGGGAGGTCGGCAGTGGGTCGGGGCAGCGCCACGGAGCAACCATACCTCCGGCCGACCGACGAGGCAAACCGCCGGAGGTCAGCCAGCCGGCGCGATCCGCTGGTACAGCTGCCCGGCCAGGCGCTCGATGTGCGACCGGCCCTTCGCCCCCTCCTCCAGCTTGTCGAGCAGTCGGGCCGGGATGGCGGCCACGCCGAGGTGGGCCCCGCTGAGGGCCCCGGCCATCGCCGCGACGGTGTCGGTGTCGTCGCCGAGGCCGATCGCCCGGGCGACGGCGTCCTCGTAGGAGCGCGGCGACGTCGTGAAGCAGGCGATCGCCGTGACGACGGAGCGGTGCCCTTCGAGGCTGCTGCCGAGGTGATGCAGGCTGTCGCCGGGCCGGGCCCGGGCGGCGACGTCGAGGTGCCAGCGGAACTCCTCGGTCGTCGCCCGGCGGCGCAGCTCGCGGTAGAACGCCTTGCGGTCGAGCGGCCCCGGCCTCAAGGCAAGGGCGACCGCGACGGCTAGCAGTTCGGCCCCCTCGATGCCGAGCGGGTGGACGTGCGTCGGCAGGGCGCACAGCCGCGCCTCGGCGGCGGCCCGGTCGAGGTCGGCGTGGAAGAGGAGTCCGACCGGGGCGACGCGCATCGCCGCCCCGTTGCCGTAGGAGCCGCCGGGGAAGTGGCCCGTCGCGACGGCGCGCCAGTCGCCGCCCTCGACCATCGCGTCGATGACGAGGCGCGCCCCGCGCCCGTAGCCGCGCTGCGGGTGGTAGTTCGCCGCGAACGCCCGGACGAGGTCGTCCTCGACGATCCGGCCGTGCTCGGCGAGCACCTCGGCGACGCCGATCATCATCTCGGTGTCGTCGGTATAGATTAGCTCGTCGCCGTCGCGGTTGGCGACGAGTTCGGTCAGGGAGCCGTAGCCCCAGTAAATGCTGTCGGCGGAGAGGCCCTCGAACGGCGCGCCGACCGCGTCGCCGACGGCGAGGCCGAGCAGGCAGCCGAGGAACTGCTCGCGGGGGGAGCGGTGCGACACTTCGCTCGGGTAGGGTGCCATCGGTTTCCCTTCGTCAGGTCGGCGTCGGATTACTCGGCCAGCCGGTGGAGGATCAGCCGGTCGGCCGAGGTCGGGATCACGACGAGGAGCCTCGCGTCCGGGATGAGGAAAACGCGCTTATCGTAAGGGAGGCCGCCCCGGGTCACCCCGTCGCGAGGGACGGCAAAGGCCGGTTCCATAACGGTGGCGACCGGTTCGGCTCGATCCGGGCGGTGGACCGTAACGGGGCCATCTTTTCCGGGCGGTTGCATTTTCAGGAACGCGTCGCCGTGGCTGGCGGGGAGGACCGGGCCGCTCGGATCCGGGCGGACGACGCCGTCGTACGGCGGGCGTGGGATTTTCCCCTCGGCGGTGAAAAGGGCCTGGCCATCCGGGCCGGGGACGAGGTGGCCGGCGCTCGCGTTGGTGTAGTGGAACTGGGCGTCCATATCGGAGGTGACCAGCATCCCGATCCCCTGCGGGGACTGGTTCGTACACCACAAGGCGAACACCTTCCCGTCCGCGGAGGCGCGGAACTGCATGGCGTGTCGGCGGCGGTCGAACCGAGTCACCCGGAGGTTGTCAGGTCCGCGCGCCTTCAGCGTTTCCGTATCGACGAGGGTGTACGACGCCGGATCCTGGTCGCCATCGCCCGTCGCAGAGCGGACCAGGAGCGGCCCGCGCGACCCCGACCCCATGGCCAGGTCGAGGACGACCCCCTTGACCGGCATGGGCACGGCCACGTCCCGCGCGAGGGGCTCGAGCGTCCAGCGTTCCAGAATCCCCTGCCGCGGCCGGGCGACCAGGACGTCCACCAGGCCGGCGGCGAATTTGACGTCGTCCTCCGCGGGGATCGATCCGATGAAGTCGGCCTTGTTCGCGTCGAAGACGGCGAGCCGCCGCGCCTTCGGCAAGTGGAGGACGAGGTAGCGGCCGCCGCCGCCCACGGCGACATCGGCGGCTGGGCCGTCGAGTTCGCGGACGGTTTTTTCTTCGGCCAGGGGCGGGGCCTTGATGCCGCCGTGGCCCGGCCCGGCCGCCGGGGGCGGGAGCACGCCGTGTACCCGGACGCCCTCGCTCTGGCGAAGGATCTCCTTCTCGCCCTGGCGGACGACGAGCGTGTACCAGAGCAGGTCCGACTCGACGGCCGGGGCGAACCGAACCTCGGCCGCCTTGTCCAGGGCGACCGGGACCGACTGGCCGCCCAGGCGGACCGGGACCGCGCCGAGCCCGGCCACCGGGCCGCGGACCGTCTCGCCGTCGGAGAGGACGGCTTCCGGGGCGGCACCGAACCGGACCCGGCTCACGTCGCCGAGCTTCACCTCCCGGGCACCCACCCGGAACGTCCGGTCGGCGGTCGTCGCGTCGAGCTGGCCGTTCTCGAACCGTGCGAGGAGGCGGTATTCCGGCTCGGGCATGGTCGGCGGCATCGGAACCACGGTGGCGGTGAACTTCCCGGCGGCGTCGGGCTTCATCGCGAAGGTGCGCTCCACCCCGCGTGGCGGCTTGAGGCCGAACTGGACCTCGAACGGCGTCGGGTCGGGCAGGACGGACCGCACCCGGGCCTCGAACGCGACCGGTTTCCGGACGGTGGCCGCCTCGAGTCGCGGCGGGTCGAACGCGATGACCGGCTGGCTGGTGAAGCGCGCGACGGCCCCGACCGGAAGGGCGGCCAGGCCGCCGCCGCCCTGGACTCGGCCGACGATCATGCCGACGACCTTGCCGGTCCGGTCCAGGACCGGGCCGCCCGAATTGCCGGCGTAGAGGGCCTCTTCGATCTGGAAGCGGGGCGGCGCGCCGTCCGCTCGCCGCGGCACCTCGGCGCGGCCGATGTGGAAGCTGAGCCGGGGTTCGACTTTCTGGCCCGGGGCGAAGATCTCCCCGACGGTGAACCCGGCGGCGACGAGTTCCCCGCGGTCACCGAGCTTCTCCTCCGTCCCGAGGCCGAGCACCGACAGATCCTTGACCCCGTCGACCTGGAGGATGGCGAGGTCGAGCACCGGGTCGGTGCGCAACACCGTCGCCTTGTAGACCCGTTCGTCCTTTTGCCCGGGGTTCAGGATCAGGCTCGTCACCCCACGCGCGGCGTGCCCGCTCGTCAGGAACACGCCGCCGGGATGGATGCAGAACGCCGAGCCGTAGGCCCGGCGCTCGTCCTTCAGTTCGACCAGGGCCATGGCGGCCCTGGCGGCGGTGCCGACCTTGTTGAGTTCGGGCCCGGACAGCGGCTCCTGGGCGGTGCCGACGCTCCCCAAGGCGAGCAGGGACGCACCGAGGAGGAACGCGATTCGGCCGATCACCATGGCGGGCACTCCTTCTGTTTTGGCCGCACCGGATGCGGGCGTGAGGATGTCCCGGCGATTCTATCTCCCCGGAATCCTGCCCGCTAACCTTCGCGTGGCGCGAGGTGCCCCCCCAACAGGGAGTTCACCCGGTCCGTGTGCGTGATCGGCATTCCGTGCGAGGTGTCGGCGACTTCGACGTACCGCGCCCCCGGGACGCCGTCCGCGATCGCCCGGCCGAGGGCTGGCGGCGCGATCGGGTCGTGCGCCGCTGAGATGACCAGCGTCGGCACGTTCGCCAGGTCGCCGAGGCGCGGCGACACGTCGGCCATTCGCATCGCCCGCAGCTGCTCGAGGGCGACCGGCGGCTGCTCGGCCAGGTCGTGGCCGAACAGGTCCGCCAGCCGGGCGGCCAGGGCGTCGGCGTCGATCCCGGCCAGGCCGCCCGGCGGAAGGACGAGGCGGAGGAACGCCATCCGCCGCATCCGCCGCGTGCCGAGCATCGTGCCAAGGCCGAGCCAGATCATCCGCCACGACAGCGGGGCGACCGTCCGGCCATTCGCGAACGTGCAGAGCAGGGCGAGGCTGCGGACGCGCTTCGTCGCGTCCAGCGCCAGCTGCTGCGCGACGAGGCCGCCGAGGGAATGGCCGACGACGTGGGCCGTGTCCCAGCCGACGGCGTCGAGGATCGCACGGGCGTCGTCGGCCATCTGAGCGACTGTGACCGGCGTCGCGTTCGGCCGGCTGCGGGCCATGCCGCGGTTGTCGAACGTCAGGCAGGTGAAGCGGTCGGCCAGGCCCTCGACCTGCGGCCGCCAGGCGTCGCCCTGGGCCCCGACGCCCTGGATGAACAGCACCGGCGGCCCGGAGCCGCGCACCTCGTAGGCGAGGCGACAGCCGAGGTGATCGACCGTCCCGGTCACTTCTTCTCCCGCCACTTCTTGAACGCGGCGTCGCGGCCGGCGGCGTCGGCGAAGCCGAGCCGCTCCGGCGACGGGAGCGTCTTCAGGCCCGGCACTGCCTGCCAGTACGGGAAGCCGTAGTCGGCCGGGCTCTCGCCCTTGAGGTGGATCACAGCCGCCAGGGCGACGTCGCCCAGCTCGGCGGTGAGCTTCTGGCCGCCGACCGTCACCGTGCCAACCGCGGCCTTGTCGGCCAGGATCGGGCCCAGGGCATCGGCGTCCTTCGGGTCGCCCAGCTTGGCGATAAACAGGACGCATAGTGCCCGGGTCGCGGTCGGCGTCGTCGCCGTCGTCGCGGCGGTGACGGCCCAGTCGCGGAGGGACTTCAGTCCGAGGTCGCCGGCCAGTGGCAGGGTTGTCGCGTGGGCCGCCTCGCCGCCGCGGCGCAGGACCGGCACGAGAAGGGGCGACGCGGCCGGGTCGTCGAGGAACTCCTTGCGGACCGCCTCGCGGCGGGCGAGGATGCCGACCCCGGCGTAGAGCGTCGTCAGGACGGCCGGCTCGACCGGGACGGCCGGGTCGCCGGCGACCAGCAGCACGGCCGGCAGGGCGGCGAGGGCGTCCTTGTCGCGCTGCGGCTGGAGGAGCATCGGGCCGAGTTCGCCGGCTCGCTCCCCGAGCCGGGCGGCCGCCTGCTTCGGGTCTTTCCCGGCCAGGTCGAGCAAGTGCGCGTTCGCCTCATACACCGTCGCGTACGCTTTTCGCGTCGCCGCCGTGCCGACCACGGCCTGGTAGCGCTCCCAGCACGGCAGGTCACCGCCATCGAGGAACGCCTTGACCCGGGCCTTGCGGTCGAGGACGCGGGCGAGGGTGAGCAGCCGATCGCACCGGACGCGGACCTCGACGTCGGCGTCCTTGAGGCCGGCCTCCAACGCCGGCACCGCGGCCAGGCCGAGGCCGGCCAGCTCCGCCTCGGCCGCGTCGCGCACCTCGAACGACGAGTCGCCGAGCTGCCGCACCAGGACGGCCGGGTCGGGTGGCGCGAGGCTTGCCAGGAAGAGGACCAGCAGGCTCACTTGTCGTCCTCGCTCTTCTCGGCCTTGAGGGCGTCCCACTTCTTGAAGACGGCCTGGCGCTCCTCGTCGGTCGAGAAGCCCATCGCCGAGGCGTTCGTGTCGAACGGCCGGACCTGGATCACCTGGAAGTACGGGAAGCCGAACGCCCCCAGGGCCTTGCCGCGCTTGAAGACGAGGCCGCCGAGGACGACGTCGCGCACCTCGGCCTTGAGCGTCGTCCGGTTGAGGCCCATGTTGCCGATGTTCGTCTTGTCGGTCAGGAGCGGCTCCAGGGCGGCGAGGTCGTCCTTCGTGCCGAACTCGATCACGAGCAGGATCGCCGTGCCGCGGACGTAGCCGGTCACCTCCTTCGCCAGGGCGGCGCGGCGCGCGACCGGCAGCACCTCGTTCGTCAGGCCGACCTGCTTGGCCATGTACAGGCACTGCTGCAGGTTCGGGTCGTTGATCGGCTTGGATTCCATCGCCTTGAGCTGCTTGACGAACGCCGGCTTGATCGACTCCTCGACGACGTTGCCGCCGCCGAGGTTCATCGCCAGGTAGTAGAGCTGCTGGATCTTGTTGAAGTCCGGCTGCTCGCCGAGCAGGGCGGTCGCCTGCTTCTTGAACACCGGCGTGAGCGTGTCCTGGAGCAGGTCGGTCAGTTCGAGGTTGCGCGCCTGGTAGATCGCCTGGGTGAGGCGAGTCACGTCCGGCGGCTGCTCGAGCATCGCGACGATGCGCCGCCGGGCGGCCGGTCGCAAGGCCCCCTCGATCGCCTCGTTGAGGTTGAGCTGCCGGGCGAGTTGATACGCCTGCTGGAAGCGGTTCTCGTCGTCCGGCTTACGGGCGACCTCGGCGACGAGGCGGACGACCGCCGGCTGGAGGGTCAGGGCGAGGTCGGCGTCCATCTGGAGCTGGCGAGCGATGTTGAGGGCCTGGTGGTAGCGGTTGAAGTCGTCCGGCTTGTCGGCGACGGTGCGGAGCATCTGGCGGACGGCCGGCCGGAGCACCTCGTCGGCGACGTCGGTCAGGCCGAGGCTCTGGCAGGCGCTCGTCGCCTGGTACAGAACATTCGCATCGTTGAAGGCGGTGCCGTTCTCGACCGACTTCGCCGCCGCGTCGGCGAGCTTGCGGACGAGCGGCGTCAGCTTGCCGCGCAGGGCCGGGCCGAGCCGGGCCGCCTGGACGAGGTTGACGATCAGGTTGACCTTGTTCATGTCGGTCGGGTTGTCGCCGACCGATTCGACGAGCTTGAGCACCGCCGGCGTGAGCGTGCCGTGGATGTAGTCGCCGAGGTTGAGGTTGTTCGCCAGGTACGCCGTCTGGAGGAGCTGGTTCGGGTCGCCTTCGGCTCGGGTGGCGAGGACGCGCGTGACGAGCCGGCGGGCCATCGCGTTGCGGGAGACCAGCTCGCGGACGTCCGGCTGGTAGAGCATCGTCGTGTACGGGTTGAACGCCTCCTGGCTCAGGTTCGGCTCCATCGCCGCGGCGACGAGGGCGGTCAGGATCTCCTCGGTCCGGTTGGCTTTCACCGGCTGGGGCCCCTGGCGGTTCCAGATGGCCGTACACAGCTCGACCGTCTTGCCGGTGAGCTGCTTCGGGTCCTTATCGAGCTTCTCGAACAGGGCCGGGTTGGCGAGGAGGAGGTCGTGGTAGGCGACGCGGACGGCCCGGTCGTCGCCGGCGATCTTCTTGAAGGCGAGCCAGCCGGGGAAGGAGGCGGCGTTCTCGTCGGAGCCGGAGAGGAACAGCTCGACGCGCGGCCCGCGGTCGGCCTTGATCGCGGCGAGCAACTCGCCGGCGGCCCGGCGGATCTCGGCGTCGTCGTCCTTGAGGCCGGCTTCGAGGGCTTCGGTGGCTTCCTTGCCGAGGACGCGCAGCTCGAAGGCGGCCTTCTCGCGGACGGTCGGTTCGGCGTCGCCGAGCCGGCGAACGAGCTTATCGGCCGGGGACGGCGGATCGGCCGACGCGGCGACGGCGGCGAGGAGCAACGCGATCGTCGGGAGGAGAAGACGCATGATGGCCTACCTCGGCGGGGTTGTCTCCGTCCTAGTGTAAGCGGTGCCGGCGGGCGGAGCAAGCGCGCGAGCGAACGGAGGCGGTTCCCGCTTGCGGTCGGCCCGGCCGGCTGGTCTACTGGGTCGGGTGAGGACGGCGGTACGGATCGCCCGCACATCGCCGGACGGCCGCCGTTCCGACACGAGCCAATGCCATGCCGACGCGCCGCCGTTGGGCCGGCCTCGTACTGTTCGGCCTTCTCACGCCGGTCCTGGCTGCCCAGCCGCCGCTGGAGAGGCGACCGATCGACCCGGACGAGTTTCAGCCAACCCCGCAGCAGAAGGCGTTGCTCAACGAGATCCAGCGCCTCGGCGGCAGGGCCGACATCATCGGCCCGTTCTTGTTCGAGCCGCGCGAGGAGAACAAGAAACCGGAGCCGTCCTCGCTGGCCAGCATAACCGCGCTGGACGACCGGCTCGGGAAGCAGTTGTCGGCGTTGCTCCCGCTCGTCAAGCAGCTCCCCGACCTCCGATCCCTGTACGTCGAGGCGATCGAGGTCACCGAGGCCGACCTGCGGCTACTCGGCCAACTCCGCGAGGCGAAGGGCCTTCGGTCAGTGACCATCCGATTCCGGCGGCTGCCGTCGAACGCGAAATGGCTCGTGCAGCAAGCACTGCCCCAGCTGCCGGTAGAGCCGATGGACTGGTTCCATGACCCGCGGTGGCTCCTGGAACGACGCGATGAATTCGGCGGCCGAGCGTTCGGATTCCCATCTCCAGAGCCGGCGATCCAGCTGGTGCATTTGCCTGCGCTGGCCGAGCTACGTCCGCGGAGGGTCGATCCCGCCGCCCCGCCGCGTCGGCAGCTCCAGGTCGAGCGCCACAACATCGCCATCGAATGGCACCAGATCGTCTGGCGATTGTTCGACGCCGGGCGGATGGAAACGTCCATCGAGTCCGTTAAACCGGCCCACGAAGGACTCCTGCGTTCGGCCCTGGACCTGTGCGAGACGCCCCAGGAACGGGTCCGGGTCTGGGAGTTGTACGTCGAGACGATGGCCGCCGCGCACCAGACGCTCGACAGGCGAGCCAAGGCCGGCCTGAGGAACGCCACGGCGGAGCAGGTCGCCGGCCAGATGGCCGACCTCCTCGCCGCGAAGATCGAACTGCTGAAAGCCCGCCAGGCCGCGGAGAATCGCCCATGACCCGCACGTGGTTTGTTTCACTGGTCGTCGCATTGGCCGTCGCGGCCGCGGCGGCCAAGCCCCCGGGCCGAGAACGCGGCCTGACCGAGGAACTGAAAGAGCGGCTCGCTCGCATCCAGTTGTTGGGGGGCAAATTGAATCGGATTTCACTCCCGCCCATCGACGGCGAGGAGGACAAACCGGAGTATTCTACCCGGGTCGTCGCCCACGAGCGAGAGAGCCTCGCCGAGAAGATGGCCGCGATCCTCCCACTTCTGGGCGGCTTCCCTGGCGAGCACCGCCTCGCCTTGGAGGCCGTGGAGTGGACCGATTCTTGCGTCGATACTTTGCGACTGGTTCGCGACCTGAACGGTCTTCGCTCGGTCTCCGTGGCGTGCTGGAAGCGTCCGCCTCAGGCGGAGGCATCGATTCGTCGAACGCTCCCCCAGCTGCCACCGGACAAGATCAGCGTCGCGACGCTCGGCGACGGCCCTCGCCCTCGCGGAATACCTCTCGGCGGCGACGAGACCCAGCGCCTCCGCGTGGGGCGGTACAACCACGCGGTCGAAGCCTACCGCATCCGGGAAATGCTCTTCAACGCCGGGCAGCAAGAAGCCACCAGGGGGTTCGTCACCGTCGCCGAGGAGGGGGCCTACGCCGCTGCGCTCGACCTGTGCGAAACCGCCGAAGAACGCGTCGCGGTGCTGGAGCGCTGGCTCGATGCCGCGAATGAAAGCGAAGCGATTGCGCTCGAGCGCGTGAATGCCGGACTCCGCACCGCGACGGCCGAAGGCCTCCTCGCCGCCCGGTTCCACCGCCTCGACATCCAGATCCGCCTCCAGGAGGCCTACGACGCGACCGGCCTCCGCCCCGGCCGCGGCAAGCTGCTCGCCGCCCTCCAGGCCGCCCAGCCCCAGGCCACGGGTCTCGGCGACGTCCGCCTCCTCGCCGCCGAGCTGCGGCCGACCGGCGTCCTCCATCTCGTCGCCCTGGTCGCCGACGACCGGGAGCGGGCCGCCCTGGTGACCTGGGCCAACGACGCGCTCCTCCTCGCCGTCGGTCGGGGCTATCTGCGGCCCGACCACCCCCTCGAACGGTTCGAGCTCACCGGTGTGCGGGTCGGCTACCGGGCCCTCGACGAACTCCACGCGATCGAGACCCTCCTGCCCGCGGCGGTCCGCGTCGGCCGCTACGACCCGGACGCCGGCGTGATCGCCCTGTCCGGCGTCGTCCCGTCCCCGGCCGCGCGCGACGCCCTGGTCCGGGAACTGGGCCGGGTGGCGGCCGTGCGCCGGGTCGAGGCCGACGGCGTCCTCGTCCGCTCGGCCACCCCGCCGACGGTCGATCCGGGCCGCCTCCGAACCGACGCCCTGGACGCCCTCGGCCGGAACGACCCGGCCGGCCTGCTGCGGGCCGCGGACGCCTGGGTTCAGGCCGACCCGGCCGCGGTCGAGGCGTGGCACCTCCGGGCGGCGGCCCACCTGCTCCTCGGCCGACGATCGGCCGCCGTCGGCGACGTGCGCGTCGCGGCCGGGCTTGGCGTCCGGCCGCCGCTGCCGGAGCGGTTCCAGGGCCCGGCCCGGATCGCCCTGTCCGACCTGATCGAAGCCGGCGCCCGGGCGGCCTGCGTTCGGTGACGCCCGCCAAAAACACCGAGGGCCGCCATCTCGCGATGGACGGCCCTCGGCGGAGCGGGCAACGGCAGGGCGACGCCTGTTGCCCCACTCGGTGGTCAGATCAGCTCCGCGATCGGCTTGCTGCCGTCGAGCATCGGCACCGGCCGGCCGGTCGGGTCCTTGTAGTGCAGGTCCTGCGGCAGGCCGAGCACCTGGAACACCGTCGCCATCAGGTGCTGCGGCGTGACCGGCGTCGACTTCGGGTACTCCGCCCGCTCGCTCGACTGGCCGACGACCTGGCCCATCCGCAGACCGCCGCCGGCCAGGGCCAGGGTCGAGAGCGGGGCCCAGTGGTCGCGGCCGGCGCTGCCGTTGATGCGCGGCGTCCGGCCGAACTCGCCGGTGACGACCAGCAGCACGTCGCGCTCCAGGCCGCGCTCGCGGACGTCGTCGAGGAAGGCACTGACGGCGTGATCGACCTGGGTGCCGAGGTTCTTCATCCCCTGGGCGATCTGGCCGTGCATGTCCCAGCCGCCGAACTGCACCGTCACGAAGCCGACGCCGCCCTCGACGAGCCGGCGGGCCAGCAGCAGCTGCTTGCCCAGGCCGTTGCCGTAGCGGTCGGCCGTGCGCGGGTCCTCGCGCGTCACGTCGAACGTCTCGCGCGCCTTGCTCAAGATCAGGTCGAACGCCTGCTGGTCGAACGCATCCAGGCCGCCGACCAGGCCGCTCTTGTCCGCCTCGCGGTTGAAGTCATCGAAGTCCCGGACCAGGGCGCGGCGGTCGGCGAGGCCCTCGACCGTGGTCTTGAGGTTCATGTTCGCCCGGGCGGCACCGCTGGTGTCGAACGGGGCGTACGCCGAGCCGAGCCACGCCGGGCCGTCGCCGAGGATGCCGTTGAGGCGGACGTACGTCGGCAGGCCGGTGCGCGGGTCGTTCGCGCCGCGGTGGCGGGCAAGGATCGAGCCGATGCCCGGCTTGACCGGGGCCTGGCCGTTGTCGGCCGGCGGGAAGTCGTAGCCGGTCATGACCCAGTGCGTGCCGCCGCCGTGGCCGGAGTTGCGGTGGGCGAACGAGCGCACCACGGCGAGCTGGTCCATCCGGTCGGCGAGCTTCGGGAAGACGCCGCCCAGTTCGACGCCGGCGACGTTCGTCTGGACCGCGCCGACGACGCTGCGGAACTCGGCCGGGGCGGTCATCTTCGGGTCGAAGGTCTCGACGTGGGTCGGCCCGCCGCCGAGCCAGAGCCAGACGACCGAGGTCGCGCGCGTCGGCTGGCCGGCGGCGCGGGCCTGGGCGCGCGAGCGGAGCAGGTCGGCGAGCGTCAGGCCGCCGAGGCCGAGCGCCCCGACCTTGAGGATGTCGCGCCGGGTCGTGCCGTCGCACTGGCCGGCTTTCCGCGTACTGGAGACGGAGAACATGGGTGGGCCCTCGACGAGGCGCGGGGCTCGCGGGACGGAAGCCGGCGGGAGGCGGGTACCCGGCGGTCCCACGAGTTGGCCTCGGACACGATTCTGGAGTTAGCCTACCCTTGCCGGCAGCGTCCGGTCAAGCGGCGGCTGAGAAAATGTGATCGTAGTCCGCGGGGAACAGAGGACGAGAAGACCGAAGAGGATGAACCACGAACTACACGAAAGAAGACAAAGACAAAAAATTGCTTTGTTTTCCTTTCGTGTATTTCGTGTGTTTCGTTGTTCAACTTCTGCCTGTCTTTCCGGCTTCACTGCGGCATTGCCTTGGTCACTTGACCGTGACGGTGCCCTTCATCGTCGGGTGCGCCGCGCAGTGGTACGGCACGTCGCCCGCCTTCTTGAACGTCACCGGGGCCGACGACTTGCCGCCGGCGACCTCCTTCGTGTCGAAGAAGTTCGCGTCGTCCTTCTTGTCGGCCGTCGCTGAGTGGCCCTTGTTGTCCTTGTTCAGCCAGGTGACCGTGTCGCCGACCGCGACCGTCAGCTTGTCCGGGACGTACTTGCCGTCCTGGATCTCGACGGTGTGGTTCTTGCCCGCGACGCCCTTGTCCTGGCCGGTGCCGACCTGTCCGAGGACGAGCAGGCCGAGGACCAGCCCCGTCAGGGCCAGGGATACCTTTCGCATGGGAACCTCCCTCTCTGAAAGTGGGCGGGCCGCGTCGGCTCGCCCAGCCGGACGATTTGGTGCAGGTCTCGTACCGAAGCGGGAGGAAGAACCTACGCTGATTTTGACGACTGCGCCGATTTTATCGGTGGACTTGCGCCCAGGACGTGGTAAAGTGTGCAGGTCATCCCGGATCGTGCGACAGGGCGGTTCCGCCATGACCGATCGACCCCACGTCCTGATTTCCGCCGACGGCGCGTGCCTGGGCAACCCCGGCCCCGGCGGCTACGCGGCTGTGCTGATCCTCGGGCGGCACCGCCGCGAGGTGAGCGGCGGTTACGCCCATACGACGAACAACCGAATGGAGCTGCTCGCCGCGATCCACGGCCTGGAGGTGCTAACGAAGCCGTGCCGCGTCACGGTGCGCAGCGATTCGCGCTACCTCGTCGACGGCATGATGCGCGGCGGGGCGTCGCACGCGGCCGTCAACCGCGACCTGTGGCGACGGCTGGTCGCATTGTGCCGGGTCCACGAGGTCGAGTTCGTCTGGGTGCGCGGCCACGCCGGCGACCCGGACAACGAGCGCTGCGACGGCCTCGCCACCGCTGCCGCCCGCGGGGCCGACCTGCCCGCCGACGAGGGGTATCTGCCCCCCACCCCACAGCCGACGTTGTTCGACGTCCTCTCCTGATCTGCAATCCGAGCGCGGAACCGCCCCACTCTCGCTTGACTTCAAACAGATGTTTGATACACTGGTATGAGACAAGCGTTTGAAACACTCGTTCGAGATCGCTCATGGCCGAACCGGACACGACACGCGAACGGCTGCTCGAAGCGGCCGGGCCGATCTTCGCCGCGAAGGGCTTCGAGGCGACGAACGTCCGCGAGATCAGCCAGCAAGCCGGCGTCAACGTCGCCGCGATCAACTACCACTTCGGCACGAAGAACGAGTTCTACATCGAGACGATCCGCCACGCGGTGCAGTCCCTTCTGGCCGAGGTGCCCTGGAGTGAGCTGGACAGCCCGCCGGACGCTCCGCCGGAGGAGGCACTCCGGCGGTTCCTCCACGGCTTCGTCCGCCGGCTGTTCACGCGCACCGCGCGCCGCTGGTGCCACGCCCTCATCATGCGCGAGATGCAGCACCCGACCGACGCGGCGATGGAGTTCGTCCGCGAGGTCGTCCGGCCGTCGTTCGCCCGGCTGCAGGCCATCCTCGACCGGATGGTCCCGGCCGACACGCCGCCCCAGACGCGCAACCTGCTCGGCGGCAGCATCGTCAGCCAGGCGCTCCATTATGAGCACGCCCGCCACGTCTTGCCCCTATTACTGGGTCCGGAGGAGGCGGCGCGGCTCGACGTCGAGACGCTGGCCGACCACGTCGCCCGGTTCTCGCTGGCGGCCATCCGCGGCCTGTACCCGAACGCGACGACCGAGAAGGGGGAACCGTCGTGAGCTGGATCGCGCTCAAGATGCTGTTCGGCGACCGGACGAAGTACCTCGGCATCGTCTTCGGCGTCTCGTTCGCCGCCCTGCTGATGAGCCAGCAGGCGTCGATCTTCTGGGGCCTGATGTGGAACACGACCAGCCAGATCCGCGACCTGGCCGGGGCCGACATCTGGGTCATGGACCCGAACATCCAGTTCGTCGACGACATCAAGCCGATGCAGGACACCGACCTGTACCGCGTCCGCGGCGTCGAGGGCGTCGCCTGGGCGGTGCGCCTGTTCAAGAACATCGCCCGGGCCCGGTTCGACGACGGCAACTTCCAGCAGATGATCCTCCTCGGCGTCGATGAGGACTCCTTCGTCGGCGCACCGACGCCGGACCGGATGATCCTCGGCAAGATCGAGGACCTGCGCCAGCCGGACGCGGTCATCATCGACGAGTTCGGCTTCCGCTACCTGTGGCCGGACCGCCCGGTCGCGGAGGCGATCGGCGAGACGTTCGAGATGAACGACCGCCGGGCGGTCATCGTCGGCGTCTGCAAGGCGTCGCCGACGTTCCAGACGTTCCCGATCCTGTACACGCTCTACAACCAGGCGGTCGGCTACGTGCCGAACGAGCGCAAGGTGCTGTCGTTCGTCCTGGCCCAGCCGCGCGACGGGCTCGACGCGGCGGAGGTGGCGGGCCGCATCCGCGAGCAGACCGGGTTGCAGGCCCTGACGCAGGAGGCGTTCATGTGGAAGACGATCGACTACTACATGAAGCGGACCGGCATCCCGATCAACTTCGGCATCACCGTCGCGCTGGGGTTCGTCGTCGGGGCGGCGATCGCCGGGCAGACGTTCTACCTGTTCACGGTCGAGAACCTGAAGCAGTTCGGCGCGCTCAAGGCGATGGGCGTGAGCAACTGGCGGCTGGTCGGCATGAGCCTGTTGCAGGCCCTGGTCGTCGGCCTGACCGGCTACGGGATCGGCGTGTGTGGGGCGGCGCTGTTCGCCGTGGCGATGTCGGCCAACGTCAAGACGGTGCCGCCGGCGTTCTTCATGACATGGCACATCCTGGTCGGGACCGGGGTGGCGGTGATGATCATCGTCTTGCTGGCGAGTCTGTTGAGCCTCCGCAAGGTGCTGGTGCTGGAGCCGGCCGTCGTCTTCAAGGGGTGAGTGCCATGACCACCGCGATCACGAGCGCCCCGCCGGCCGTCGTCTGCCGAAACCTGACGAAGGAGTTCGTCACCGGCGACACGCGCGTCCTGGCCCTGGACGAGGTGGATGTCGAGATTCCGTACGGGGAGATGGCCCTCCTCGTCGGGCCGTCCGGCTGCGGCAAGACGACGCTCATCTCGGTCGTCGCCGGCCTGCTCGACGCGACGCGCGGCGAGGTGCGCGTGCTAGGCGAGGACCTCGACAAGCTGCGTAACGGCCGGCTGGTCAACTTCCGCGGCAAGAACATCGGCTTCGTCTTCCAGCAGTACAACCTCCTGCCGGCCCTGACCGCCGCGGAGAACGTCGCCGTGCCGCTGCTCATCCAGCGCCAGCCGCGCGGCCCGGCGGTCGAGAAGGCGAAACGGCTGCTCGAGAAGGTCGGCATCGGCAACAAGGCCGACGCGCTGCCGTCGCAGCTGTCCGGCGGCCAGCAGCAGCGCGTCGCGATCGCCCGGGCCCTGATCCACGAGCCGCGGCTCCTCGTCTGCGACGAGCCGACCGCCGCCCTCGACGCCCACGCCGGCCAGGTCGTCATGCAGCTCATCCGCGACGTGGCCGTCCAGCCGGACCGGGCCGTCATCGTCGTGACGCACGATTCGCGCGTCTACAAGTTCGGCGACCGGATCGTCCGCATGAGCGACGGCAAGGTCGAGTCGGTGGAGGTCGGGCCGGTCGGCGACGAAGGGAGGGATCACACATGATCCGCAAGTTCTGGCTCCAGGGCCTGTCGGTGCTCGCCCTGCTGTTCGCGGTGTTCCACATGGTGCGGGCGTACCAGACCGTGCCGAAGGTCGACCCGCCGAAGCCGCCGGCGTCGTCGCCGTATACGAAGGCGCTGGCCGGCTCGGGCATGGTCGAGCCGGAGACGGAGAACATCGCGATCGGCTCCGACCGGCCGGGCGTCGTCGCCGACGTCCGCGTCAAGGTGAACGACCCGGTCGCAAAGGACGACGTCCTGTTCGCCCTCGACGACCGCGAGTTGAAGGCGGACGTCGCGGTCAAGGAGGCGAACCTCCGCGCGGCCCGGGTGGCCCTCGACCGGCTGGAGAAGCAGCGCAAGGAGGAGATCCCGGTCGCCGAGGCGAAGGTGCGCGAGGCGGAGGCCCTGGTGCGCGAGGCGGACGACATGCTCGCCCGGGCCCGGGCCCTCGTCGGCACCTCCGCCTTGCCGCGCGAGGAACTCGTCAACCGCGAGCGGGCGGCGACCGTCGCCCGGGCCCAGCTCGCCCGGACGAAGGCCGAAGTGGCCCTGCTCCGTTCGGACGCCTGGCAGGCCGAACTCGAGGCGGCGAAGATCGCCGTCGTCCAGGCGGAGGCCCAGCTCGACGCGGCGCGGACCGACCTGGAGCGGCTCGTCGTCCGGGCGCGGGAGCCGGGGAAGGTCCTCCAGGTGAATGTCCGCCGCGGCGAGTTCGTCGGCGCGCCGCCGGGCCAGGCCCTGATCGTCCTCGGCCGGACGGACCGCCTCCACGTCCGGGTGGACATCAACGAGTACGACATCCCGCGCTGGGACAGGGACCTGCCGGCGACGGCGTCGTTCCGCGGCAACACCGGCCAGCGCTTCCCGCTCGAGTTCGTCCGCGTCGAGCCGTACGTCATCCCGAAGAAGTCGCTCACCGGCAGCAACACCGAGCGGGTCGATACGCGGGTGCTCCAGGTGATCTACCGACTCGCGTCGCCGACGCCGGGGGCGTACGTCGGCCAGCAGCTCGACGTCTTCTTCGACGCGAAGCCGGCTAGTTCGGTCGGATCAGGTCCCATCCGATGACGAAGATGGCGACGTCGACGAGGGCGTGGCTGACCCACGGGCCGAGCAGCGAGCCGGTCCGCTGGTAGAGCCACGCCCAGAACAGGCCGCCGACCGCGATGCAGAGCGAGAACGGCACGGCGAGCAGCCAGAACCGCCCCGGCAGGTAGAGCCAGAGCAGGATGACGTGGTGGCTCATGAACGCCAGGGCTGCCACCAAGTTCGCCCAGCCGGTCGGCAAACACTCGCGCAGCCGGCCGTAGCCGTACCAGCGCCAGTAGTACTCCTCCAGGCCGGAGTGCGCCAGCGAGATGAACGCGGCGAAGGCGAAGAACGCCCACGGGGCGGCAATGCCGAGCTGGTTGACCTTCGCCTGAACTTCGTTCGCGGTGCCCTCCAGGAGCGGCGTCCCCTTCAGGCCGAGGTGATAGAGCGCGATCATTCCCGCCGCGACCGCCAGGCCAAACAGCACGCCGAGGCCGAGGCCGCGCGGCGAGAAGAGGGCCGCCTTCGGCCAGCGGCGATCCCAGACCCACCAGTCGAGGACCGGCAGCGCGAACTGGACGACCTTGCCCAGGACGTAGACCGCCTGCTGGATCGGGTTCGGCTGGACGCCGTGGGCCAGGGCGACGAAGTAGAGCCACGTCAGGAACGTCGGCAGGGCCAGGGCGAAGACGAGCAGCACGACGCGCATGGCCACCTCAGCATTCCGCGACGACGCGCCGCACCAGGACGCGCATCTTCTTCTCGGCGGCGTTCGCCGTCGCGATGATGTCCGGGATGTTCGCCGGCTCCAGGGCGTCCGGTAGGCACATGTCCGTGATGATCGAGATCCCCAGCACGCGCAACCCGGCGTGGACCGCGACGATCACCTCCGGCACCGTGGACATGCCGACGACATCCGCGCCGATGCCGCGCAGGAAGCGGTACTCCGCCCGTGTTTCCAGGTTCGGCCCGGCCACCGCGACGAAGACGCCCTGGTGGCAGACGATCTTCTCGTCAAGCGCGACCTGGCGGGCGAGGGTCAGCAGGCCCTTGTCGTACGGGAAGCACATGTCCGGGAAGCGCGGCCCGAGGCGCTCGTCGTTCGGGCCGATGAGCGGGTTGTCGCCGAGGAGGTTGATGTGGTCCTCGATGAGCATGAGGTCGCCCTTGGCGTGCTGCGGGTTCATGCCGCCGCAGGCGTTCGAGACGATCAGGACGCCGCAGCCGAGGGCCTTCATGACGCGCACCGGCAGGGTGATCTGCTGGAGCGAGTAGCCCTCGTAGAAGTGGAACCGGCCCTCCATCGCGACGACGGACTTGCCGGCGAGGCTGCCGCAGACGAGCTGGCCCTTGTGCGACGGGGCGGTCGAGGTCGGGAAGTGCGGGATGTCGCCGTAATGGATCGTCGTCGCGTCGGCGATCTCTTCGGTCAGCTTGCCAAGGCCGGTGCCGAGGATGATGCCGACGGTCGGCTTGCCGGCCCACTTCGCCCGGACGGCGGCGGTCGCTTCCTGGATCTGGTCGAATAGCTCCGGCATCGGTCGCTCCGTTCGCGGCTCGTCGGAATACGTCAGGCGTTATACAGTGACCGTGGCCGGAACGGACAGGGGGAAAGGAGGGGCGCTCATGGCCGTCAACCTCACGCCGCAGTACCACGAGGCCGAGGAGGCGTACAAGAAGGCGAAGACCGCCGAGGAGCGCCTCGACTGCCTCCGGCGCATGTGGGTGGAAATACCCAAACACAAGGCGTCCGAAAAGCTCCAGGCCGAGCTGAAGACCAAGATCGCCGACACGAAGAAGGAGCTGGAGAAGGAGCGCCGCAGCCCGTCGAAGAAGGGCGGCGTCAGCTACAAGATCCCGCACCAGGGGGCCGGCCAGGTCGTCGTCCTCGGCGCGCCGAACGCCGGCAAGAGCAGCGTCCTCCGCAAGCTCACCCGCGCCACGCCGGACGTCGCCCCGTTCCCGTTCACGACCCGCGAGCCGTCGGCCGGGATGATGTCCTGGGAGGACGCCCGCGTCCAGCTCGTCGATATGCCGCCGATCACGGCCGACTACATGGAGGGCTACATCTCCGGCATGGTCCGCGCCGCCGACGCCTGCCTCCTGCTCGTCGATCTGGCCGACGACGACGGCCCGTTCACCGCCCAGGCGGTCGTCGATCGCCTCGCCGAGGTGAAGGCCGTCCTGATCGGTACGCCGCCGGCCGATCCCGAAGACCCGACCATCGAATACGTCAAGACGCTCCTCGTCGCGACCAAGTGCGACGCCGACGGGGCGGCCGACCGCCTGGAGATCGTCCGCGAGATGTTCGGCGACCGGTTCCCGATCCAGACGGTCGACCTGGAGACGGGCACGAACCTGGAAGACCTCCGCACGGCGATCTACCGCTCGCTGAACGTCATCCGCGTCTACACGAAGCGGCCGGGCAAGCCGGCCGACATGGAGTCGCCGTTCACGCTGCCGGTCGGCGGGACGGTCCACGACCTGGCCGAGCAGGTCCACCGCGAGGTGGCCGAGAAGCTCAAGTCGGCCAAGATCTGGGGCACCGGCGTCTTCGACGGCCAGACGGTTACCAAGGACCACGTCCTGCACGACAAGGACGTGGTCGAGCTACACGCGTAAGCGAGAACCCCCATGATGTGTCACCGCATCGTCACTCTCTCCCTGGTGGTCCTCATCTCCTCGCCGTGCCTGCGAGGCGAACTCCCGCCGGACGCGGCGAAGAAGGCGATCGCCTACCTGAAGGGCCTGGAGAACAAGGACGGCGGCTACCGGGCGACGGCCGCCGAGGGGCCGTCGTCACTGGGGGCGACGTCGTCCGCGATCCGGGCGCTGAAGTACCTCGGGGCGGGGGTGCCGTCGTCGCAGGCGACGAAGGACTTCGTCGCGAGCTGCTTCGACCGCGGGACGCACAGCTTCGCCGACACGCCCGGCGGCAAGACCGACGTGCGCCTGACCGCCGTCGGGTCGATGGCCGGCGTCGAGCTCGGCCTCGGCAACGACGAGATCAAGGACCAGGTCGCCGGCTACCTGTCCGCGAACGCGAAGGACTACGAGCAAGTCCGGATCGCCGTCGCCGGGCTGGAGGCCCTGGCGAAGAAGACGCCGAAGGCCGACGAGTGGCGCAAGCAGATCGAGGGCCTGGCCAACCCCGACGGCGTCTGGGGCAAGGGGGACGGGCTCGCCCGCGACACCGGCGGCTCGGCGGTCATCCTGCTGCGGCTGGGGGCCAAGCTCAAGGACGAGGCGGCCGTGCTCAAGGCGCTGGAGGCCGGCCTGCGGCCCGACGGCGGCTATGGCAAGGCCGGCGCGGCGGGGAGCGACCTGGAGACGACCTACCGCGTGATGCGCTGCTACCACATGCTCAAGACGCCGCCCGCCGGGGCGGACAAGATCCGGGCGTTCGTGGCGAAGTGCCAGAACGCTGACGGCGGCTTCGGCGTCGCTCCGGGCCAGCCGTCGAACGTCAGCGCGACGTACTTCGCCGCGATCGTCTCGAAGTGGCTCGACGCGAAATGACCCACGTCGCGTATGTCGCCCTGGGCAGCAACCTGGGTGACCGCGAGGCGACCCTCGCCGCCGGGTTGCGGGCACTCGACGCGACGGCCGGCATCCGCGTCGTTCGCGTCTCGTCGTGGTACGCGACGCGGCCGGTCGGCGGCCCGGCCGGCCAGGGCGACTACCTCAATGGCGCGGCCGAGGTCGCCACGACGCTGTCGCCGGAGGAGCTGCTCGCGGCGCTGCACGCCGTCGAGGCGTCGCTCGGCCGGGAGCGCCGGGAGAAGGACGGCCCGCGCACGCTCGACCTCGACCTGCTCCTCTACGACGACCTCGTCCGGCCGTCGCCCGACCCGGTCGTGCCGCACCCGCGGATGCACGAGCGGCTCTTCGTCCTCCAGCCCCTCGCGGAGATCGCTCCCGGGGCGGTCCACCCCGTCCTACAGCGCCCCATCGCCGACCTGCTCGACGTCCGGCCGCACGGCCCGTCGCCGGGGCGCGAGCTGGCCGGCAAGACGGCGGTCGTCACCGGGTCGAGCGGCGGCATCGGCCGGGCGATCGCGCTGGAGCTGGCCGCCGCCGGGGCGCGAGTCGTCGTCCACGGCCGGCGCGACGCCGCCGACGTGGCCGCCGCCGCGACGCGCCGCTCCGGTCAGGCGGCCCTGACGACGCGGCTCGACCTCGCCGAGACGGCCGCCCTCGCCGGCTGGGCGGCCGACCTGTGGGACCGCTGTGGCGGCATCGACGTCTGGGTCAACAACGCCGGCGTCGATACCCTCACCGGAGAAGCGGCATCCTGGCCGTTCGAGCGCAAGCTGGCCGCCCTGTGGCGCGTCGATGTCGAGGCGACGATCCTGCTAAGCCGGCAGATCGGCGAGCGGATGAAGCAACGCGGCTCCGGTGTGATCCTGACCATGGGTTGGGACCAGGCCGAGACCGGCATGGAGGGGGCGAGCGGCGAGCTGTTCGCGGCGACGAAGGGGGCCGTGATGGCGTTCACACGGAGCCTGGCGCTGAGCCTCGCCCCGGAGGTGCGCGTCCACTGCCTGGCCCCGGGCTGGATCAGGACGGCGTGGGGCGAGACGGCCTCGTCGGCGTGGCAGGAGCGCGTGCGGCGCGAGACGCCCCTGCGGCGCTGGGGCACGCCCGAGGACGTGGCGGCGGTGGCGCGGTTCCTGAGCGGCCCGCAGGTGGATTACCTGACGGGTCAGGTGGTGCGGATCGACGGCGGCGCGGTGCGGTGAGGCTCAGCAGGGGTCGAAGCGGTGGGCCAGCCGGCGGCTGTTGATGTCGAGGGCTTCGAGGATCTGCATGACCGGGTCGGTCGGGATGTTCCAGTCGTGGGCCCAGCAGAGGATGTCGAGGTTTTCCTGGCCTTCCTTGATGCGGTCGAGGATGCGGTCGAGCAGGAGGGCCTTGTCCTGGAACTCGCGCTCCAGCAGGCCGAAGTCGCCGCGGTCGAGCTCGATCCAGAAGCGTTTGCCCTGGAGGTGTTCCAGCCAGCGGGCGCGGAGGTAGCCCCACCAGTGGTTCTGTACCCAGCGACGGATTGCCGACTCGCCGAGGTCGTGGCCGGCCTTCTCGCTCTCGATCCATTTGAATTTGAGGGCTTCCTGCTCGCCGTCGGCGTAGACGCTGGACTTTTCCACGGGTCGGCCCTCCGGCTGCGGCATGCGGGAGCGGCCCGAGGCGATCCGTCCCTGGGGGCCCGACTCCGACAACGACAGTCTATCGACGAAAATGTCCCGCCGCAAGTTCCGTCTCCGGGCTCAGGAGACCGTCGGGCGGATGCTTGGTGGTCGGAAGGTCGGCTGGTAGGTTGCTTTGCGCCGGCGCTTGCGGGGAGAAGCGGTGCGGAGTATTCTCCGGTCGGGCTGTCGTGGCGTGACAGCGCCGGTTGGTATCTTCGGGTAGTTCGGCGAGGGAGGGCTCACCGAATGGCGGAAGCTCGAATCCAGACACAATGCGAGGGGTGCGGTGCTACCGTCACCTTCCCGTCGGGCGACCTTGGCACCGTGCAGGAATGCCCGGAGTGCGGCGGATACCTCGACGTGCCTGAAATAACCCGGGTTCCCACGGTGTACGAGATGCACTCCGAAGCGTACGCCCGACGGTCGGAAGAATCGGAGCGTCAACTCCGCCGCTCTGGTGAGCAGCAAGAGGAAACCGACCGTCAACTGCGCCGCGGTGGCGAGCAGCAAGTAGAAATCGACCGCCAAATCCTGCAGACGGCCCAGCAACTGGAACAGGTTCAGCGGCAACTCGACCAGCGTGATCGGTTGGCTGCACTTGAGGCGCAGTTGCTCGATCGCCTGGCGCAGGTTCTTGGCCGCTGGGAAGTTCTGGCATCACGTGTCGAGCAGGCGTTGGCCGATTTCGAGAACCGGCC